>Ga0265798_10006008_pt1 | contig 16083 bp, 18 predicted proteins | sample P3T30metagenome_FD_192430 | JGI IMG/M metagenome (GOLD analysis project Ga0265798, IMG submission 192430) | Plant litter microbial communities from East Loma Ridge, Irvine, California - P3 T30 | ecosystem: Environmental > Terrestrial > Plant litter > Unclassified | place: USA: California... | reverse complement strand
TGAAGCCCCTTCTGATCTGCCTGGTCTGTCTTCCGCTGAAATATCTTTGCCTGACTTCATCTTTTGGCTACCGGATTCATCCGATCTCCGGCTCTTATACCTTTCATACCGGTGTTGACCTGCGGGCTGAACATGACACCGTGTTTGCAGTCATGGATGGCTATGCGGCAGCAGTAGGATCTAACGACGCGCTGGGGATCAATATCCGCCTTCAGCACCATACTTTTCAATTCCTGTACGGGCATCTTAGCAGGGTATTCATCAGTAAAGGTGACAGCGTGGTGGCCGGGGAGCCAATTGGCATCACCGGGTCCACCGGCAAAACTACCGGTGAACACCTTCATTTCGGTATCCGTTCCGGCCGGCGCTGGATCGATCCGCTCGAATTTTTCTATCAAAAATTAATTAAAAATAACAATCATGAGTAAAAACTTCAAACCACTGTATGCACAGCTTGCTGAAAAGCTGATCGCAGAATTCAAAGCAGGAACTTCACCTATTCAGAAACCGGTCAAAGATAACGGTATGCCCGCCTTCGTTACTCCGGTAAATCCGGTTACAGGTAAGGGCTACAGCGCCCTTAATGCCATCAGCCTCGCATTAAAAGGTCATGATGACCCGCGCTGGATGTCTGCTGATACCGCCAGTTACAATGGCTATCTTGTTAAAGAAGGCTCCAAAGGAACGCTGATCAATTTCCCGAAAAAGAATGAGATCCAGGCAATCCGCACGCCCGACGGTGCCAAGGTTATCGGTGAGGATGGCAAAACGCAGACCAGAACCGTAGAATTTGATAAGGTGCAGAACGGCAAAGCGTTTCTCTTCAATGCTACCCAGATCAACGACATTCCGCCATTGGAGGACTGGCTCAGAAACGCCGGTGCGGCACAGCCCCTTTCTCCCGCCGAACGTGCTGATAAACTGATTGCTGACAGCGGCGCCGTTATTATTCACGGCGGACCGGAAGCATGGTACGATAAAGTTAAAGATGAGATTCACCTGCCGGAAAGAGAACAGTTTGAGAATGATACGAAATATCTGCAGACGGCTGTTCATCAGCTTGCACACTGGTCAGGACATGAGAGCCGTTTGAACCGTCCCATGGAAGGCCGGTTCGGCTCCCCGGATTATGCGCGCGAGGAATTGCGTGCTTCAATTGCTGCCATGCTGGTCGGCGGAGAACTTAAGCTCGGAAACAGCTTCGGACAGCACCCGGCCTACACCGGTAGCTGGGCGAAGATGCTGAAGGAAGATCCCTTCGAACTATCGAGGGCTGCTTCGGACGCCCAGAAAATTGCCAACCTGCTGATGTCTGCCGGACAAAAACGGGAAATCAGGGAAGGAGTCGCCCCGAGCAATACGCTTACCAAAGGCGAAAAGATCGCTTATAATGACACCGTTTACAGTGTACTGGACAAGAAAGGGAAATCTTTTGACGTGCAGAAGGAAGACACCGGGGAGAAATTCAAAGTTAAGCCTTCTGATAAGCTCTTCGCGAGTCTGGTCGGCGCGCGCAATAATCCGGTGACTGAGGCGCTGGTTTTGGAAAATGAACAATCAAATAAAATAGGGAGGTAAAATGAATCTGATCAGCTTTAAAGAAAAAGATCTTCCGGTCAGCGACCTGGAAGCGATAGGACTGGCCTCAGGAGGCCAGCTCCTGTTAAATGTTGACGATCTCAAAGCGCTGCTGTCCGGCCGCAGGACGAACCTGCTTCACCTGGAAAACCTGCAGACCGAAAACATCAGCATTATGGCCCTCGACGCCAAACTCTCGCTCCGCCGCAACCCTGACGGCAAAAGCGATCTGATGATCCATCCCATTTACAGGAAACCGGATACGCCCGACTACCTCGAAGAGAATGAAGCGCAGGCGCTGGAAAAAGGGGAGGTGGCCAGCCTGCTGAAAGTTACCACGGATAATAAAGGTAATAAGAAGGAAATTCTTGTAGAATATGACCCTGAAACGCACGAGTTCATTGTTTCGGATACCGAAAAAATAATGGTGCCTGATCTGGTGAACAGCGAATACCTTACCGCTGCTCAAAAAGAAAATTACCGTAAAGGCAAAGAGGTGGAACTGGCCGACCAGACGAAGTTCAATTATTCCGGTACCGACATTCACGGAATCCGCTCGAACAGACTGGCACTTGTTGCATCCGTGCTGATCGACGGCGGCCTGTCCTACATGTTGTATAAAGGCCTCAACGCTGCATTCAATAAGAAACATGACAGGGATGCCGCCAAGGAAAGCCCCGGCTATCGAAGTGCCGTTGAGGACATCGAAGACCAGCGGCCTGTTCCGGCCGGCGAATCGGTCAGGTCTGACAGCCGCAAGCAAGCCGGCAGGTAATGCATTCGAATCTGACAGCGCTTGGAGTTCCGCCGGAACTCCAGGCTTATTTTTGTATCGGCGAGCCGGTATTTGATTATGGTCCGGACAGGGAGTTTTTCGGACCCGGGTGTCATTTTGTACCGACAACAACCCATCTGTGGATGGCAGGTAATCCCATGGCGAAAGAGGTGATCATCACATCCTCAGCGATGGAAGCGATCGCTTACCTTGTCCTGAATGCGCACCGGTACCCCTTATTGTCGGGGATCTCCTTTATTGCCATTGGTAATCTGCCGCACCCAGGTCAGCTGGAATGGATCCGGCTGAACTGCCAAAAAAGAAAGATAACTCTGGTATTAGGTAACGACCTGCTCGGCAGACTTGCCGACATCATTGTCGCATTAGGGATCCGGAACAAGCCGGTGCAGCTGCACTGGGGAAGGCAACTCGTTTGGATCACTTCCGGATCACGGCATTTTCAAGCCGACCCGGATCGGCTTACACTCAACAGCTTTGAGAAGGCCTGCGGCCTGAGAACGGCCATCCGTACCAGTAAACCCAAATATTTTGATACCTATTTACACCAATTGAAAAATGACAACGAAACCTGAAATTTTTCTGCGCCCGGCAATGCGATTTGCCGTTATCAGAACACTTCCCCTGATACTGGTCGCACTCTTGTTCCTTCTTCTTGCCTGGAAACTGTCCCCTTACTTTCTTTTCATCAGCCTTGGGATTTTAGGTGCTGCCTGGTACCGCCTTCTTTTAATTAGAAGTAATTGCTACGTGATCACCTCAGAAGTATTGAGGGTCCGCAAAGGAATCTTTTTTAAAAGAACGGATCAGCTGGAGATGTACCGGATCAAGGACTATATCATAACGCAGTCTTTTTTGCTGCAGATTTTCCGGCTAATGAATATTACCCTGAAAGGAACAGACCCTGAAACCCCCGTGATCGTAATGACAGGGATCCCTGAATCTGATCTTATTGATACGATCAGGGAGCACGTTCAGAAAGCAAGAAAAGACAACCACATCTATGAAATAAATTGAATTTGTCCTTGATGATTACTAAAAGAATTAGTATATTTAACTATCGAAAGCAACATGAAAACCACTGCATATTTAATCGCCACATGTTTTATTTCCACCTTTGCATTTTTTGGTGCGCTGGCTGCGAAAAACCCGTTTCCATGCTTCGGCATCGCATTCGGGATTTGGGCACTTTTTCTTTGGGGGTATAACAATAGATCGAAAAAAGAGGCTGAAAAGCGCTTCCATGAACGGATGTTCAATGAGTATATGCGATCTAAGAACAGGGGGTCTCTCCGCCGCTAGAATATCTTATTATATTACGTTACTACAACAGTAAGCAGCCGCTTACTGATTGTGATAAGGTTTAGGTCAAAATCCCCCGGCGGCGAGCGTTCTGGGGATTTTTTTTAAATTCTTGTCCGATACGGCAGCTGGCCAGCTGATCGGGATATTGATGACGATATAACCGAACTGATCGGATTTTAATGTTTACCGATGTAAGGTTTGAATATTGGCCAGCACATTTTTAGGCGAGGCTTTAACATCTCACTACCCGAAGCTATTGACCCTGCCACCTTACGGAAATAGCGCAGGTGGCAGAAGTTGTTGACGAAATCATACGCCTGCAAATACAGTTGCATTATAGATTGGGTTCTGCTGTACCAATTATCTTCGGGGCAGTTTTACGCGATTTCCGGATCTGGACGAGTTTGTCAGCAAGTCAAGAAATTCATGGGTATCTAAAGCATATTTAAATGATGGAAAAACTGAAGTATTATTTCTGATATCAGCAGCGATTTCCTTGTAGGCGTAGTAAACCGAGCGCGAAAGGTCTGCATTAATCCCGGGCGCTCCACCCTCTGACGAATAATATTCATCCGGTAATTCCAAATCTTTTAAGGCTTCACTACCTGTTGCCATATTAATGGCAAGCTTTCCGAACTGCAGATGACCGGTTGGTGAAGTAATTACAACTAATCCGCTTTCTCCTCTTATTTCCCAGTATAAATTATCTCCCTGGATACTTCCTCCCCTGAAATGTGCAGAACATACTGTTCCATCAGTCAGCGTGCCGTTCATAATGATTTGGTCGTCAACTAAAAAAGGCAACTTTTCATCCTTAGATGCGACCGTCACCTGGTCTTTCCTGCGTGCTGTGAGTGCGGCTACTTCAGCAAAGTTCCCTAGTACAAATCGCAGGCCGTCTATTGCATGGGCAAATGGTATCGTCATCATATCAGCCCCTGTTGTTGGATCAAGCAGATAGCTGAGAGATTTGTCGGGTAAAACAGATCCCCAGTTGTCACCCGTACCCAAGATTGTCGAAGACAGTACTTTTCCTATTCCTCCGTCCCGGATCAGGTTTTTCAGGTAACGCAGTTCGGGCAGGGTATGTGACTGCAGCCCGGCGAAGGTTTTAATTCCCTTACGGCCGGCGATATCGGCGAACTCTTTTGCTTCATCAGTTCCGTTTCCCAACGGCCACTCGCAATAAATCATCTTTCCCGCATCAAGCGCAGCTTTGACCAATTGATAATGCGCCGGAACTTTTACGGCAACCACCACCAGATCAACATCATCGCAGTTAACAAGATCTTTTTCATTATCAAATGCATAAATGGCCCCGAATTTTTCAGCGCTTTCCCTGGCAGAATTTATATTCGATGCGCTGACCGCTGCTAATGAAAATTGATCCTTTAATCTTGTTATAGCGGGCAGGTGAGACCTTGAAGCCCAACCGTTCTTTCCCGCGCCTATTATTCCTACGCCAATTTTATCATTTTTCATACCGACTTAAATTAATGGTGAAAGGCGCTACAGCAGGGTGGCACCAGTCAGAAGATGTTTAACAAAGTTCCGGATCGAATTGTGAAATCAACTTGATAAATGTTAAGACTTAATATTGACAAGAAATAAATGAAATTCACTTATTGCGTTCCGCCGCCAGTTCGTTGTGACTGAGCAGTTTTAGCCGGCTGAGTGATTCGGGCTTTATACCAAGATAAGAAGCCAGGTGATATTGCGGGATTTTTTGCTCAATGCCGGGGTAGGCGATAAGCGTCTGCGCTAACCGCTGACCAGAGTTCAGCTTCAATAACGATATTTCGCGCTGGCATTTCCTCACCAGAAAGAATTCAGCAAGGTACTTTCCGAGTCTCAACCATTGCTGATCTGAACTGACCAGCAACTCATACTGCTCTCTTTTTACAAAAAGCAATTCTACGTCAGTTAAAGCCTGTATAGTGTGCTCCGTAGGAAGTCGTGTCAGAAAACTGGAATAAGCGCTGACAAAATAATTGTTGAAATAAAAGTCAGTGTTATATTCTTCTCCGTCATTTTCCACAAATGACCGCATCAGGCCATCCGATATAAATCCTACAAAATCACAGACCGAGCCCTCTTGAATCAGGATATCTTTCTTTTTCAGCGTTCTGATTTCTGCGGCTTCAAGAAACCTTTCCAGGTACTGATCACCCAAGCCAATTTTATTAATAAAAGTATCACGGAGGTCTTCCATTTTTTACAGCTTTCAATATATAAAGACAAAGATAAGTAACGAATCTTGGAAGCATTCAATCCGGCAGGAGGTTGTGTTAACAGAACGGCACTTGTTAAGTACTCATACTTGCCTCGATTGATAATGGTCAACAAAATTTCATAAGATACATCAAGTAAAATAATGTTTAAGTTTTACACTTTTGCAATATTCTGAAACTTGGCAGATAGCGATTTAAAATATAATATGAAAAAAAGTTTATTTCCGCTTCTGCTTGGCGGATTAGGAATAGGTACTACCGAATTTGTAATGATGGGATTACTCCCGGACATTGCTGCTGATCTTCATACCAGCATTCCTGTAGCTGGTCACCTGATCTCTGCATATGCACTGGGCGTAGTCATAGGAGCGCCCTTGCTTGTCATTGTCAGCAGCAATTATCCGCCCAAGAAAGTGCTGATCAGCCTGATGGTTATTTTTACGGTTTTTAATACGTTCTCCGCTTTTGCGCCGACTCATCTTATGCTGCTCATAGCCCGGTTTTTCGCAGGTCTTCCGCATGGCGCCTTTTTTGGCGTGGGCGCAGTCATCGCAAGCCGGTTGGCGGAAAAAGGAAAACAAGCCCAGGCAATATCAGTAATGTTCGCCGGGCTGACCATTGCTAACTTAGCGACTGTGCCCCTCGGAACCTGGATCGGTCACCATTTTTTATGGCGTTACACATTTGGCCTCGTCGGATTTATCGGTTTGATCACCCTTGTCTTCCTGATCATCTGGATACCAGTATTGACGGTTGAAAGAGCCGGCAACGCCCGCTCGGAACTTCAGGTGTTCAAATCACCGGACACGTGGCTGGTGATTTTGATCACGGCAATCGGCACGGGCGGCTTATTTGCGTGGATCAGTTATATCGCGCCGCTGATGACTCACGTCTCCGGCTTTTCCGGCAGTAGCGTGTCCTGGATTTTGATCCTGGCAGGATTTGGTATGGTTATCGGCAATATTATTGGTGGAAGACTGGCTGACAGGATTGCTCCGTTAATGGCCTGTGTCTGGTTGCTGATTGCCATGGCCATCACGCTTCTACTGATTTACTTTTTTTCAGAGAACCAGATCGCCTCTTTAATGCTGACTTTTATAGCAGGTGCATTATCTATCGCTTTAGCTGCGCCGATTCAAATACTGATGATTAATACGGCAAAGGGTGCAGAAATGCTGGGTGCCGCGTTTACCCAGGCCTCCTTCAATGTCGGGAACGCACTTGGCGCATTTCTTGGAGGACTGCCGATCATTGCCGGATATGATTATAACACGCCCTCTTTAGTAGGCGTCATGATGGCGTTGTCCGGGGTATTCTTTGCGTGGCTGTTGATTAAGAGGACCAAAAAGATCAGATTAACAGCGGCGTAATTTCTTTTTTTTGGCAGCAAGAATAAATTTCTATTTGACACATCTGCGATTCACGACAGTATTTTAAACCAGGTGGCAGCAGAAGAAGACATCGCAGTAACTGCTTAATAAATGAAAAATCTGGCGGACATTGAACTAAGTTTCCCATTTAAAGATATCAACTATATGAACATGCATCGGCTTCTATGTAGCTTCTACCTGTTTCTGGTCATTGCCCTGAACTGTTCAGCACAAACCAAAGCTCATCAAAAACCTATCGTTGTTCCCTTTGAGCCCGGGCATTGGGATACGACCGGGTCCAAAGCGGACTTTGTGGTATATGAAGGAAAAAAAGTATTAAAAATAAGACCCAACAGCGGAGAGGTCAGGCTTCAATCGATCAGCTTCACTAATGGCACCATTGAATTTGATACTCAGCCAATTGATGCTGAAAAAAAAGGTTTCGGTCCGATAGGGATTTATTTCAGGCAACTAAGCGCCAAAGAATCAGAGTACGTGTATATCAGGACTAAACGGGACGATACTAAACGAGACAATGATGATATACAGTATGCACCGGTAGTGAATGGGGTGCTGTTGTTCAATATGATGTCATCATATGATGGCCCGGCGCCAGTTCATAACAATGCCTGGAACCATGTAAAACTTGTGGTATCCGGATTGCAGCTTCGCGTATACGTCAATGACATGACGGATCCCGTTCTGGAAGTTCCAAGACTGGAAAGTAACAGCAGTCAGGGAAGTATAGGATTTGACGGGCTCGCTTATTTTAGGGATCTGGTGATTAAACCAAACGAGGTGGGGAATCTGTCTCCCATGGAAGGGATCGATCCGGTTAAACACGATTTGAATTACATCCGTCAATGGCGGGTTTCCAATGCGAGTATCATTGGTCAGGGCAGGGAGCTTACAGCAGTTGATCTGCCCAAAGATTCTACAAAGTGGACCCCAATCACAGCCGAACGCCGCGGCGTCATTAACTTGTCCCGAAAATTTGGCGCAAGCGACACCAGCCGGTTCGTTTGGCTGAAAACTACTATAAATTCGACAAAAGACCAGGTAATGCAGATGCAGCTCGGCTTTTGTGACGAAGTATATGTATTCGCAAATAAAAAATTGATTGATGCAGATAAAAACCAATTTGGTTTGCCGCTTAGCAAGTTTCCGGACGGATGCCTGAATATTGATAACTCTCTGGTGAACGTTCCTTTGGCAGCAGGAGCCAATGAATTGTTAATCGGCGTAGTGAACAACTTTTACAGCTGGGCGATAGTAGCCCGGTTACGGAATCTGAAAGGCGTTACGCTTGTTAATTAGGTAAACACACACACATCCCATGCTGGACATTTGTTCCACTGCGATATTCTGACGTAAGAATTATTTTGTGATCTTTTGCTTTAATCATCTTTGAATAAATAACCAATAACACATGCAAGAAACTAAAGGCCTGCTGTCGCAAATCAGACACCACGATAAGCTGGCAATTACCGTGAATGAAAACTGTAAAGTTAATTTACCGTATGAGGTGATTGAAAAATTGCTGAAGCCTCACAAGCTTGCTCATTATTGTTTTATTTTTCTTGACCAGGGTAGTGAAACTTACAAAGTTGATTTGCAGGAAATCAAAATTTCTGAAAGCCAGCTCATCTTTGGTTTGCCCAATCAGATATTCGTCAATCCTCCAAGTACCGCGCATAATCTGAATTATAAGATCGCTTTTGATGAGAGCACACTGGCTCTTTTGCCTAATTCATATCCATTCCTGCTGGATCCGCTGAATACAAATAGCATCACTTTTGAACCTTATGCAAAAGAACGGGTAAAGGCTACGTTCTCTCATTTATTTCAGCTGCTTCATTTTTCAAGGACAAACAGGAGTTCCGAGCTTATTTTAGCCCACTTAAACACCTTGCTGACAGAGTTTAATAGCGCTTATTTTGAGCAAAGCTCATGGTCCAATGTATCAGGCGTTAAGTTGTCTAAATATATTGATTTCAAACTCGCTGTCGAGGCGCATTTAACGGATCAGCAGGAAGTGCAGTTCATTGCTGAGCAGTTATCAATGACAACGAGCAGTCTTTATGGATTAGTCAAAGAATTTTCCGGTGTCTCTCCAAAAGAATGGATGACTAACCGGCTAATGATGGAAGCGCAGCGGAAGCTGCAGTATTCAAACCTTTCCGTTAAAGAACTGGCTTACGATTTAGGCTTCAGCGATCCGGGATACTTTTCGCGGCTGTTTAAGAAATCCACGGGTAAAAGTATCAGTGCTTTTATGGCGGATCATCACGATTTGTCCCAGAACTAAAATGATTCGTCCCACATTCCCGTTTTTTTGCTATCTACTTTTGTGCTCTAAATATTAAATTAATATATCTGATGAAAACAGCATTAATAACCGGGGCAAATAAGGGCATTGGCTTTGAAACTGCTCGTCAACTTGCAAAAAACGGATTTTTCATTTACATCGGCTGCCGCAACCTTGAAAGCGGGCTGTCTGCAATAGAACAACTGAAGGCTGACGGCATTTCCAATGTCGAAGCCATACAGATCGACGTGACCAGCGGAGAATCCATCAATGCAGCGCGCACAACGCTTGGAGAGAAAATAGATGCCCTCGATGTGCTGATTAACAACGCCGGAATTTCAGGCGGGTTCCCGCAATCTGCACTCGAAGCAACGATTGACCAGTTCAGGTTAGTTTATGAAACAAACGTTTTTGGCGTAGCCGGTGTTACCCAGGCATTTGTTGACCTGTTACGTAAATCATCGGAACCAAGAATTGTAAACGTTAGCTCCGCCATGGGATCGTTATCGTTATCGGCTGCTCCGTCCGACAATCCCTATCACAATATTATGGCCGTGTACCAATCGAGCAAGTCAGCGCTGAACATGTATACGATCAACCTAGCCTATCAGCTGAAAGATGAGAATTTCAAGGTGAATATGGTATGCCCGGGTTACACGAAAACGGATTTCACCGGTCATCAGGGGACGAGCACCGTACAGGAAGCAAGTCAGCGGATCGCTAAATATGCGCTTATCGGCCCCGATGGCCCGACAGGAAAATTTATCAGCGAAGAGTACTTCCCCGAGCCAAACAGCTGCCCATGGTAAGTGGAAAATCGTTATCCGTACCGGTAATTGATTTTTTCATCCTGTTAACAGCATTTTGTCTTGCCCCGAAAGGGGCTTCGGCGTTTAAAGCTTTCAGGACCGGCTGCCAGTCCATCTGATCATCAAGATTTATAAAAGAGCACATATGAGATCCCATAACGTTTATTTATTGAAATCCTTTATGCTCGTTTTTACTTTGCTGAGCAGTAGTGCATTAATACTGGCTCAGGATAGCAGAATGATCAAGGGTAAAACGATCAGGGTTCCTTTTGATGCTTCAAATTTCGATACTTCGGAACGAACGACAACTTTCTTAAAATTTGAAGGCCGGCAGGTAATGAAAATAGGTCAGTCACCATCCCGGCAAACGATACCTGTCACGCTAAAAAAACTAACTTTTACCAGTGGTACGATTGAATTTGACGGCAGGCCTGCGGATAATAATTTTGAGGATGAGATTGGAATTAATTTCCATCAGCGTGACCGGTACAATTATGAAAGTCTGTATCTCCGTACTCAGACTGACGAAACGGTGCAAAGGAACAATGCGATACAATACGCGCCGTTTATCCATGGTGTGAATTTATGGGACATCATGAAACCTTACCGGGGGTATGCGGAGATTTACAATGATCGCTGGAATCATTTCAAATTAGTGATATCAGGCAGGCAGATGTTTGTTTACATCAACAGTAATGTACCGACATTAAAGGTCTCCAGACTCGAGGGAAACTTCGCCTCAGGTGCTATTTCATTTGACGGTAATGCAATGTTTGCAAATCTGGTGATCCAGCCAGGGGTTACGGCTGATCTGTCACCTGCTGAAGGACTGGACTGGACGGACAACGATCCGAATTATTTACGAAAATGGCACGTCAGCGAACCTCATAACTTAAGTAAAAATCAGGAACTAACGACAGATGATTTGCCTGCAGATTCTACCCACTGGGCCTTGATTCGGTCTGAGCGGCGTGGTCTGATTAATTTAAGCCGGCAGTTTCAGGGGCCGGAACTTACTAGCTATCCGAAATCTCGGCGATATGTATGGTTAAAAACGAATATCCGTTCAAACAGAAAACAAAATGTCCGGATGCAGTTAGGGTTCAATAAGGAGGTTTATGTCTTTATTAATCGAAAACCTCTTTTTTTTGATAAGAATGAAGCCGGCCAGGCGTATCAAAAATTTCCGGGCGGACTTTTAGATATCGCCAACATTGCTTTTCAACTGCCTCTAACGGAAGGTAACAATGAGTTACTTATCGGTATTGCCGTACAAAATTACGGATGGGGAATAGTAGCACGGATTGAAAGCCTTCAGGATCTCTTTATCGATAAATAAAGTTTCAAGATCAAATTATGATATTTCAGAATGTCGGCAAATTGTTTCGCAGTAGCCTGTCTGGACACAACAATCCGCTATCAGGACACTTTAATACGAGTTAATACGCAGAGATTTGATGAAAATCAAGCGCATGAAATCAGTATTAATTACAGGAGGATCGTCTGGAATTGGTGAAGCATTTGCTGTAAAGCTCGCTTCAGGGGGGCACAATATTCTTTTAATAGCGCGGTCAGCAGATAAATTGAAATCGGTTTGTGACCGCCTGATGGGCACATTCAATATTGACGCACAATTTATTGCAGCAGACCTTACCCGAAAGGGTTCAGATCTGGTTATTTACGAAGAGACTGTAAAACGAGGCATTGAGGTCGAGTGGCTTATCAACAATGCGGGAATAGGAAGCGGGGGAGATTTTATAGAGGATGAATTGCCTGGCATCACCGAGATGATGTATCTTAACATGACCGCTATGGTATCCCTGACGCATCGTTTTCTTCCGCAAATGCGTGAAAGACGTTCCGGCAAGATAATTAATACCGGTTCAATGGCAGGATTCGGCCCGATCCCGTATATGTGCGTATACGCGGCGTCAAAGAATTTCGTCGCGGCATTCACTGAGGCCCTGGCTGAAGAAAACGATCGGTTCGGTGTACAAGTTGTCCTGCTATGTCCGGGAGCAACTGAGACAAATTTCTTTGATGCTGCCGGGATTGGTCCCGAAAGGAAGACCAGCTTTGCCCCGAAGCATCTGGAAACGCCGGAACAGGTGGTTACCGCAGCAATGTCCGGAATAAAGAAAGAGGAAAAAGTTATTATATCGGGTTTTCGGAACCGCATCATGCGCAGATTAATGTATTTGATCCCTAACTCTTTAGGACTGGCGCTTTATGGCACGCAAATGCGTAGAAAGTTAAATTATGAATAATTAAAAAGATAAGCATGAAAAAGGGACCGGACATTCTAAGGATTACATCACTCACCCAGCAACATTCCATATTAGGTCTTAAAAAGCCGGAGCACCCGCTTATCAGCATTCATAAATTTGAGGATTTTCATGTTATTCCAAATGAAGGTACAGTTAGGTTTATAAATGAATTCTATACCATAAGCATCAAAAAGGGTTATGGAAGCAAAGTCCAATATGGCCAGACCTATTACGATTTTGATGAAGGGGCAATGTCTTTTATCTCGGCGGGGCAGATACTTTTGCAAGACGGCGATTTTATTCCGCCGGGGGGAGGCTGGCTGCTGTCGTTTCACCCGGACCTTCTTAAGGGGCATGCATTATCACAAAAGATTAAAAGCTACGGCTTCTTTCATTACGCCGTAAATGAAGCACTCATCCTGTCTGAAAAAGAGCAAACGGCGATTGTTCAGATTTTAAAGATCATTCAGAATGACTACTGTCTTCCGATAGATGACCTGAGTAATGATCTGATCGTCGCACAGCTGGAGCTTTTGCTGATTTATTGTGACCGGTATTACAAACGGCAATTCAATACCCGCAAGACGAACTCCGCTGAAATTCTTACAAGAATGGAAATACTGATGGCTGATTATTTTATGAGTAACCGATGCGCGGAACAGGGGGCGCCCACGGTAACCTGGATTTCCGAACAACTTGGGATTTCGCCTAAATACTTAAGTGACCTCTTGCGCAATCTGACAGGGGAAAGCGCACAGCAGCACATTCAAAATAAAGTGATCGAGAAAGCGAAAGAACTTTTGCTGACAACAAATTTAACAATCAGCGAAATTGCGTACCAGTTGGGTTTCGAATACCCTCAGTCCTTTAATAAGGGTTTCAGGAAAAGAGTTGATATGACGCCATTAAAGTTCAGACAGTCTACAGAGAGGCCTTTGATAAATTAATGTTTCATCGCTCAATCTGCATGGTTAAAGAATCATTTTGGGTATGATGACTCCAAAAGATCAGTTCTTTATTAAGCTTCGAGCTGCGTGCCTGATACAGAAAGTGCGTTTTTAGTAATTGTCTGATGCATGGGTAACAAGAAACGGATTACTTTCCTTCTGTAAAAAGGTACTGCCGCACTTATGCATCGCTTCAATTACAGGAATGAAAGCCTTTCCGGTATCAGAAAGCGAATATTCAACCTTGGGCGGAACGACCGCATACACCTGCCTGATTACTAACCCGTCTGATTCAAGTTCTTTCAGGTGCTGGATCAGCATTTTTTCAGAAACGACAGCGATCAAACGTTTGAGTTCGCCAAAACGAATAGAATTTGCTTCGGAAATTTTAAACAGAATCAAGAGTTTCCATTTGCCGTTAATGGCATTAACGGCAAGATCAATTGGACAGTTGAACATTCTTTTTCCTAGGATGTAAGTTGGCGTATCCATTAAATATAGATTAATTGAAAAAAAATAATTTCTTAATGTGCTCGGAACCAGTAAAATGAACCGTCTGGTTGGTTACTTACCTTTCAGTAAGTACTTGTGTAAAGGTAAGTGTAAATATAGATTTGTTAAAATTAAAGGCAAAATTTATGAGATATGATCACCTTGGAAAAGAGTTCAACCGGACATTCAGCCACCATACAGCAGAAGTAAACGACCTGAAAATACATTATGTCACGGGCGGCAGGGGCAAGCCTATGGTTTTGCTGCATGGTTATCCTCAGACCTGGTACGCTTTCAGAAAAATTATGCCGGAACTGGCGCAGCACTATACGCTTATCGTTCCGGATCTGAGGGGCCTTGGTGATTCGGATAAAAGCGCTGGTGCTTATGATACCGCTTCCGTCGCGGATGACGTCCGTTCGCTGGTTAAAATGTTAGGCTACCCATCTGTTTATTTGCTGGGTCATGACTTCGGTGCTAATGTAGCCTATGCTTATGCCGCTAACTTTAATTCTGAAGTTGAACGTCTTGTCCTGCTTGATGTCGGAATGCTAAGTAACGCGCTGGCAGCAAGCCCCATGCTGCCACGGGTTGGGAAATCTTTGTGGTGGTTCCAGTTCCATATGGTTCCTGAGCTTCCTGAGCTGCTGGTAGCAGGCAGAGAAGAAATTTATCTGGAATGGTTTTATAAGCAGAATACCTTTATTAAGACAGCGATAGAGCCTGAGGATATAAAAGAATATGTACGCTGCTATGCAGCTGACGGCGGCATGAAAGCTGGATTTGATTATTATCGTGCGCTATTTAACGATTTAGATTTCAATGCGGAGAAATCCCTTATCCCGCTGCATATGCCTGCACTGGCTATCGGCGGAGAAAAAAGCTTTGGCAAATTTCCCTACGAATCCTGGAAACATGCTTTTTCAAATATGGAAGGTGCGGTCATTGCAAATTCCGGGCATTACATACCTGAAGAGCAGCCTGCAGAATTGGTAAGGCAGCTTAAAAACTTTTTCATCTAAGCAAAAATACGTCGCAGATCATTAGCATATCCTTTTATGAACTTTCACAACGAATCGGGACGATTTGATAATTTCAGTAGTCTGAACAGCTGTAATATGAAGCTTTTAGCCGGTCACATGACAACTAAAAGTGTTAAAAGGCGGCAGTTCATTCTTAACGATCAGGCGGTATGCAAGCATTACACCTTTGTCGCTAAGGGTTGTTTCCGGAAGTACCGGATCGATAGCAGGCAGGTGGAGCAAAATCTGCAGTTTATACCGGAGAATGAGTGGGTAACAGAAATTGACAGCTTTTATGCTATAAAGCCAAGCTGTGTGTTTATTCAAGCGGTTGAGCCGTCAACTATTTTTCAGATCGGTAAAGACAGCTTGCTCGAGTTATTTCATACTCTTCCTGACGTTGAGCGTAACTTTCGGTTGATCGCGGAAAACAGGATTATCCAGTTAGAACGCAGGATATCGCTGATGCTGATCAGTTCGGCAAAGGACCGGTATCTGGCTTTTGTCGAACAATTTCCCGGTTTGTGTTCAAGAATAAGCAATACACAGATCGCTTCATATCTTGGAATCACTCCGGAATTTTTAAGTAAGGTAAGGAAAGAAATCCTTTTCGAGACTTCCTTTAATCGTCCAAATCAGATTCGCGGCTATGGAGACAATACCGTATTTACGACGAAATAAGCGATAGTAGATTCAAATATGGCTGGACTTCACAACACTCTTCGCCTGATTAAGGAATTTGATATAGATCATCGGAATATCTTAGCTTATGTAAAGGGAAAAGACTTTTCTGATCACCATCTTTGCGTAACGAACTATAGCGTTGTGTGTTGGGTTTTAGTGGTATTAAATGCATTGGCTGCGACGTGAATTTTGTTATTCTTGCTGGATACCTTTCTTAATTACCCGGACTTGAAATTTGCGTTTTACCCATGAAAAAAAGCCTTTTTGTAGTTGTAAC
>Ga0265798_10006006_pt1 | contig 16085 bp, 15 predicted proteins | sample P3T30metagenome_FD_192430 | JGI IMG/M metagenome (GOLD analysis project Ga0265798, IMG submission 192430) | Plant litter microbial communities from East Loma Ridge, Irvine, California - P3 T30 | ecosystem: Environmental > Terrestrial > Plant litter > Unclassified | place: USA: California... | reverse complement strand
TTGCGATCACGGTGGGCGGTACGCTCGACCCGGTCGAGAGCAGCCCGGTCAAGGTGAACGCAACGGTCCAGTATCTCGCGCCCGTCACCGATGCCAGGGAGCGCGAGGCGGTCATCGCGTTCGACGGTATCACAATGACGCTGTCATCGAAGCGCCGCGCCTATCACGCGGCCGAAGCGTTCCGCGCGCTCAAGCTCGAGCCTACCGCGTTCAAGATCGTCGTGCTCAAATGCGGCTATCTCAATCCAACGATGAAGCCGCTCGCCAACCCGCATTTGATGGCATTGTCGCCCGGTGCGATCGACCAGGACATCCCGCACATCGCCAACAAGCACCGCGTGCCCACCTATCCGTGGGTGAAGGAGCTGCAATATTCGCCCCGGCCCTATAGATCGACGCGCTTCGCTCGGACGTGATCGGTCAGGGGCGCCAAGTATCTGGCGCCCCTGACACAGGACCGGATGTCAGAAGTCGGGGATGGGGCAGGGCACCCCGAGCATCGTGGCCTTCGTCAAAACCGCGGAGACGGCGTTGGATCAGGAACGATTCAGGCCGCGCACATGCTCCCACACGTTGGAGATGACGACCGATCCCTCTCCTACCGACGATGCCACGCGTTTTACCGACCCGGCGCGGACGTCGCCGACGGCATAGATGCCTGCGCACGACGTGGCGAAAGGCGACAATGCGCCAGCCGCTTCGCCGGTGAGCACGAAGCCCTTGTCGTCGAGAGCGACCAGTTCGGAGAGCCAGCCCGTATTGGGTGCCGCACCGACCATCACGAAGACGGCGCAGCTTGCCATGGTGCGGTCGCCGTCTCCGTTGCGGATCGTCACCGCCTCCAGAGTGTCCCCGCCATGAAGTTCGACGGCATGGGTGCCGTATTCGATGGTAATCGCGGGGTCCGCCTCGAGCCTGCTCGACAGATAGCTCGACATGGACGAGGCCAGGGTGTCGCCGCGTACCAGCAGGCGAACGTGCCGCGCCGTACGGCTGAGGAACATCGCGGCCTGCCCGGCCGAATTCCCGCCGCCGATGACCAAGACTTCCGTATCGCGGCAGAAGCGCGCCTCATTCTCGGTCGCCGCATAATAGATGCCCGTGCCCTCGAACTCGGCGAGTCGTGCAATCGGCAGGCGTCTGTACTGGACCCCGGTTGCAACCACCACGGCGGCGGCGAGAACGCGCCGACCATTGGTGAAGGTCGCACAAAAGGCGCCGTTGTCGACCTGGTCCAGCGACTCGATCCGCCGGGGCATGACGAAGCGCGTGCCGAATTTCATCGCCTGCACCTCGCCGCGCCACACAAGATCGGCGCCGGAGATGCCGGTGGGAAAGCCCATATAATTCTCGATCCGGCTGGACGTGCCGGCCTGGCCGCCGATCGCGGTCTCGTCGACCACCAGCGCGCGCAAGCCTTCGGCGCCCGCATAGACGCCGGCTGACACGCCGGCGGGGCCAGCTCCGACGATGAGCACGTCGAATGCCTCGTCTTCGGGAACGTCCTGATCGAGTCCGAGCAGCCGTGCCACCTTTTCCGGCGTCGGATCGCTTACCACCACATCGCGGCCGAACACCACGACGGGCTCCAGCGGTGCGGTTCCGCAGCTGCTGGCGACATGCGCGGCCTCGTCGCTGCCGAGCGGGTAGGAGCGGTAGGGCAGGCGGTTGCGCGCAGCGAACTCGGCCACGCGTCTGACGGCCTTGTCCTCGTCTTCGCCAACCAGGACCAGCATGCCATCGCCGGCATCCAGCTGCCGCCGACGGCGCGCCGCGAGGACGGTGATGACGATGTCCGACATTTCCGGTATCGCCGCCATCAGGCGCAGCATCGCGGATCGCGGGACTTCGACGACGGTCGTGTCGCTCGCGGCGCGCATCGGTAGCGACCATGTGCCGCCGGACAGCAGCGAGATCTCGCTCATGAACTGGTTGGGGCCCAGCGTCGAAGGCACCAGACGATCGCCCGTGAACGGGTTGACGACCTCGACCTCCCCATCCTCGACATACACGAAGCGGTCGGCCGGCGCGCCGATCTCGGCCAGCATCGCTCCCTTGCGATACTGCGTGCGTGTTCCCGCCGCCCGGATCGCGGCAATATGCGCGGGCTGAAGCGGAACCCGCTGCATTTCCCGCAGGTCACGGCCGATCGTTTCCATGAGCGCTTCCCCCTCTGCGCCCCGACATTAGCCCGTCGAACGCCGCGACGGCAATCGCGCGGGAACGGCGTAGCCCAAATGCGGCGTGACCCGATCGCATTGACGCCGTTCGGGACAGATTGCAGGACCATCGGACGGGCAGGAAAAGGGGCGGCTTTGTGCATCCAGCGGCGAATTTCGAGCTGATCATCCTGATGTTCCTGGTGGTGCTGGCGCTTCACTATCTGGCGCGCCGTCTGTCGCTACCACCGGCAGCCGCGCTGATCGTCGGCGGGTGCGCGGTGGCCTTCGTACCCGGCGTGCAAGGGATCGCGATCGATCCGGAGCTGGTGCTTGTCCTGTTTCTCCCGCCCCTGCTGATGGACGGCGCGTGGTTCACCGCGATTGCACCGTTCCGGCGGCACATAACTGGCATTCTCTCGCTGGCGGTCGGCGCCGTCTTCTTCACCACGGCGGTCGTGGCGGTCGTGACCAAGCTGCTGATGCCGGGACTGCCCTGGGCCGGCTGCGTCGCGCTGGGCGCGATCCTGTCGCCGCCCGACGCGGTATCCGCCCGCGCCGTGCTGCAGCGGGTGAAACTTCCGCGCAGGCTGACCACGCTGCTCGAGGGCGAAAGCCTGCTGAATGATGCCGCGGGGCTGGTGCTGTTCCGTTTCGCGGTGGCGGCGGTGCTGACCGGCGGCTTCCATATCGGTGCTGCGACCGGGACGTTTTTCGTGCTGGTGGCGGGCGGCATCGCGGTCGGCGCAGCGATCGGCGGGCTCTGGGTGATCCTGCTCCGCCGGCTTGGCGACGATACGCTGATGATCGCAGCGACCGTGCTGGTCTGCTGGAGCGCCTATATCGCGGGTGAACTGCTGCACGTGTCCGGCGTCATTGCCGTCGTCACCGCGGGCCTCGTCTGCGGCTGGTATCAGCATGTCGTCTTCACCGCCCGCGTGCGCATCCGGGCGATGGCATTCTGGCAGGTACTGGTGTTCCTCCTCGAAGCCACCGTGTTCCTGCTTATCGGCCTGTCGTTGCGGGGGTTGCTGGACCGGGTCGGCGGGCTCGACATGGTCTTAGACACGATGGCGCGGCCCGTGCTGCTGATCGTCCTTGCGGTCGTTGCCGCGCGGTTCGTGTGGATCTTCGCCGTCGATGCCGGCGTCGCCACCGCGCGCCGCATCGGGTGGACGCGACAGCAACCGCTCGGAACGCGGGCGGCGGTGGTGATGAGCTGGGCCGGGATGCGCGGCGTGGTGACGCTCGCGGTCGCGCTATCGCTGCCCGAGGCGATGCCGGCGCGCGATCTGATGCTCGTCACCGCGTTCGTCGTGATCCTTGTCACGGTCCTGGTGCAGGGCACCTCCCTCGGCTGGGTCATCCGGGCCGTAAAGCCGCACGATGACGGCAGCGCACGACCACCGCTCGATCTGCACGCGGCGGAGATGATGCTGTTCCAGGCGCAGTTGGCGCTTGTCGAGCGCGAGGCGGTGGCGGTCGACGGGACGGTCATCCACCCGCAGCTTCTGCGGCGCTACCGGACCCGGGCGACGGCAGCGGATGCGTTCGACGGTACGGTGGAGGAGCGCAACGTGGCGATCGCGAGCCATTTCGACGTCATCATCGCCGCGGTCGCGGCCGGCCGTGCCGAGCTGGTTCGCCTGCACCGTGCCGGCCGCATCGATGACGAGACGCTCCATGATCTCGAGCACGATCTCGACCTCGAGGAACTGGCCGCAGCGGCAGCGAAGGGGTGAACGCGCTCGGTTGCTCGGCGCCGCGATGACGACGCGCGCATGGCGGCCGGTTCAGTAGGGCGGATCACGTCTTTCGCGCTGGGCGCGGGCGGCTTGTGTCCACCAGCCGAGATCGTCGGCGAAGCGCGGGAATGCACGGGTGAGGGCGGCACCGCCGTCGCCCGCCGGTTCTCCGGTTGCGTCGAAGGCGTGGCCGATCCCGCCCACCGCGATCGTGCTCGACACCACCACCATGCCCATCTCGGACAGGATGCCGTGCCATGCGAGGCCGGCGCGCGCACCGGCGAAACGTCCGGCCGAATAGCTGACGATTGCGGCGGGCCGCCAGTACCATTCCTCGAGGAAATGGTCGGTGAGGTTCTTGAGCCCGGGCTGCACGCCCCAGTTATATTCGCCGGTCACGAAGACGAAGGCGTCGGCCGTCCTGATCTTTTCTGCGAGTGCCTCCAGCGCGGGAGGCGCCTCGCCACTGGGATGCTCCTTGTACATGCGGTCGAGCATGGGGAGGTCGACCGCCCTGGCGTCGACGAGCTCGGCCGATGCACCGCGCTCGGCAAAGGCGCGGACGAGCCACTCGGCGAGGCGAATGCCCTGCCGGTCGGAGCGATAGGAGCCGTAGAAAATCAGGACCCGGTCGGGCATCGCGGCAACTCCTTGTGAAACGTGTCGTGCAAAGGCACGGGGCGCCCCATCGCCCCGTGCCCTGCCGTCGATCAGCCTTCGATGAAGGCGAGCAGATCGGCGTTGATCCGATCGGCATTGGTAACCGGCATGCCGTGGGGAAAGCCGGGGTAGGAGATGAGCCTGGCCCCCTTAACGATGTCGGCCGACATCTTGCCCGTCGTCGCGAACGGAACCACCTGGTCGTCCTCGCCGTGGAGGACCAGCGTCGGTACGTCGATCGCCTTGAGGTCGTCGGTGAAGTCGGTCTCGGAAAAGGCCTTGATCCCGAGCGTATGGGCAAGCGCCGATCCCATCATGCCCTGGCGCCACCAGTTGAGCCGCACCGCCTCCTTCACCTCGGCGCCGTCGCGGTTGTACCCGAAGAAGGGGAGCGTGAAGTCGTAATAGAATTGCGAACGGTTCGTGGCCGTCTGCTCGCGCACCATGTCGAATACGTCCATCGGCACGCCGTCCGGGTTGGCGTCGGTCCTGACCATGATCGGCGCGACCGCACTGACCAGCACGGCCTTCTTGACCCGGCCCGGCTTGGCGCGTGCGACATAGCGGGCGACCTCGCCACCGCCGGTCGAGTGACCGACATGGACGGCATCGCGCAGATCGAGCGCGTCGGTCAGCGCGATGACATCGGCGACATAGGTATCCATGTCGTGGCCATTCGCCGACTGCGTCGAACGACCATGGCCGCGGCGATCATGCGCGATGACACGGTAGCCCTTCTGGACGAAGAACATCATCTGCGCGTCCCAGTCGTCTGAGCTTAGTGGCCAGCCGTGGTGGAACATGACGACGGGTGCATCCGCGTTGCCCCAGTCCTTGTAGAAGATTTCAGTCTCGTCGGCGGTGGTGATGAAGGGCATTCGAGGTCTCCTCGGGCTTGGTTGGGTACGCGGCACGCTACAGGTCGAAGGTGACAATCAGGCGGCGTCGACGAGGACGATCTCTGCGTCCTCGATGGCGGTCACGCGCAACACGGCCTCGTCGGCGATGGCGGCGCCGTCTCGCGCCTCCAGGCGGGTGCCGTTGACCTCGATCGTGCCGATCGCCGGCACGAGATAGCCGTGGCGGTCGGCGCCGAGCGGATATTCGGCGGTTTCGCCGGCCTTCAGCGTGGCGGCGACGATGCGGGCGTCGGTGCGGATCGGCAGGGCGTCGCCATCGTCTGCAAAGCCACTCGCCAGCGTGACGAACTGGCCCGACCGGTCGCCCTTGGGAAATGGCTTGGCGCCCCATGACGGCGCTTCGCCGCGCGTCTTCGGTTCGATCCAGATCTGGAAGATGCGGGTGGTGCCCGGTTCCCTGTTGTATTCGGAGTGGCGGACGCCCGACCCCGCACTCATGACCTGCACATCGCCCGCCTCGGTGCGGCCGACATTGCCGAGCGAGTCCTGATGCGTGATCGCACCTTCGCGGACATAGGTGATGATCTCCATATCGTTGTGCGGATGCGGGGGGAAACCGGTCCCGGCCGCGATCGTATCATCGTTCCACACGCGAATCCCACCCCAACCCATCCGCGCCGGATCATAGTAGCTCGCAAACGAGAAGTGATGCTTGGCATCGAGCCAGCCATGGTTGGCACCACCAAGGCTGTCGAAGGGGCGACGGTCGATCATGTTCGGTCTCCTGGGAAGCGCTGCTGCTCCGATGACCTGAAGATGCGCCATGATCGGGCTTGACGAAACGGCAAGATTGGCATTTCAATCTTGCCGAAAATGACAAAGCGCCTTCCCGATCTCGAAGCCTGGGCGATCTTCGCCATGGTCGCCAAACATGGCTCCTTCTCGCGTGCAGCACGCGAGATGGGCATGTCCGATCCCACCGTCTCGAAGGCGATCGCGCGACTTGAGGCGCGCCTGGGCCTGACGCTGATTGCACGGACGTCGCGGCGCGTAGCGCTCACCGATGCCGGCCGCGCCGCGTTGGCGCGCGCATCGCGCATCCTGAGCGAGGGCGAGGCCGTAGAGGACGAGGCGGGCGAGCAGTCCACCGTGCCCCGCGGACGCGTGCGGATCAGCGCGCCCTTGTCGTTCGGGATCGCGTATCTCGGTGCTGTGCTGCCGGCCTTCCTGCAGGCCTATCCCGAAATCACCGTCGATTTCGCGCTGAGTGATCGCAAGGTCGATCTGGTATCGGAAGGGTTCGATCTCGCGCTCAGGATCGCAAGCCTGAACGACTCCTCGCTGCTGTCGCGGCGGCTCTGCACGGTGCGGTTGCTGCTGGTAGCATCGCCCGACTATCTCGACCGCCACGGCATGCCGACGCACCCCGCCGAGCTGAGCCGGCATTGCGCGCTGGCCTATACGGGTGGTGCGTCGAGGGCGTGGCGCTTCACGCATCCGACGTTCGGGGATGAGGCGATCGAACCGCCGGTGCGCGTCTGGACCGACAATGCCGATCTGCTCAATCCGGCGCTCGTCGCGGGGCAGGGGCTTGCGATCCAGCCCGAGTTCCTGGTCTGGCGTGAGCTGCGCGACGGCAAATTGAAGGTGGCGATGCCGGAATGGTCGGTGACCCCGTTGGGGCTACACCTCGTCATGCCGCCAAGCCCGCTGCGACCACTTCGGGTCCAGGCGCTTATCGACTATCTTGCCCGTGAACTCGCCAATGCGCCGTGGGACGGCGCGTAGGTCGGGGAAATCGCAACTGTCGCCGTCTGTTCAGCCGGATGGATAAATGGCTTAGCATAGGCAGGTCGAAAACCGCGAGCCTGTGCCTTGGCGGCGTTGGCATGCTAGGGGCACAGAAATGTCAAAGTCTCGAAGCAATGCCGGTACCGTCGATGTCGATGGGGTAACATATGACTGGCACCTCCAGCGCGAACCCTATCCGTCGGACGACGGGGGGTGGAAGGGGATGACGATTTCCCTCCTCCAGCGCGATGCCAAGCGCGAGGCGTTGATGGAATTTCCGGCGCCCAAGCGGCTGTTGAAGGGGTTGCCGCATGGTCGGCTGCAGCTCGACGACGCAATGATCTCACGGTGCGTTCGCGCCGCTGTGGCCGCCGGCTGGGAGCCGATGTCGCGCGGCAAGCCCGTCGTCTTTATGGTCGACGCCGAAGGCAATTGACCCCCCCGGGGCGGATCCGAACCAAGGTCGAAGTCGGCGCCGATCCGCTGAACTTGAATGCTGAACGTGCGGCCGAGGTTGCGGAACGGCCTGCGGTATTTACGCGTCAGGCGGCGCGGGTGGCTGACGGATCAGGCCATGTGCAGCGTGTAAAAGCGTTCCTCGGCGATCCGTTCGGTTCGCTCGCACATGGCTTCGAGACCACCGAACTGGAAGCCGAGTTGCGAGGCGTATGCCGCGCATGCGGCGATGCGACGGGCCCGAGTTTCCGGCGTCAGACGTTCGATCAGCGTCGGTACGACGGCGACCCGGTTTTCGCGATCGGCATAGGGCCAGTCCTCCCATAACAACACGGCATGATCGGCACAGGACCGCCAGATCGCGTCGAGCACGACATGATGGTCGACATGGTTGCCGAGGCACAACGGCCCCAAGACGAGATCTGGCCGTTCCGCCGCAAGCACCTCGCCCAGCGCCGTTGCAAGCTCATCGACGATCCGGTCCTCGGGCAGCCGTTCGGCGAACAGCATCTTGGCCGAGGCGTACCCGCGGTGCGGCGCCTCGAGGAACGGCAGATGGATCGCGCGCGCGCCGAGTGCCCCGCACGCGACGAGATCCTCGTCACGGCGCAGCGCCATGTAGTCGATCTCTGCTCCCAGCCCCTTGTCGAGCTGACACGCAAGCGCGAACCCGGTTGGCTGCGCGACGTTGCCGGTGAAGCACGTCGCGACGGTGACGTCCCAGCCCTGGTCGACTCGCGACGCCAGCAGTCCGCCTGCGGAAAAGGCGGCGTCGTCCAGATGCGGCGATATCGCGAGCAGCTTCATCGATCGCTCACAACAGATGTGGTTCGCTGCGGAAGCGGCAGGGGGTCATCGGCAGGGTCGTATCGAAACCGGTTTGCGGATGCCCCCTCAGGTCGCGGTAGATGCCGACGATCTGCTGCCCGACCGCGTCCCAGCTATAGACGCGTCGGCATTCCTCCAGCGCCGCGGTCGCCAGACGCGTGCGCAGGCTGGTATCGGTGATCATGCGGGTCAGCGAGGCCGCGAGCGCGGGCACATCGCCGGGATCCGTCAGCATGCCGTTCTCGTCGTTGCGGACGCAGTCGACCACGCCGACGGCGTGGCACGAGACGACCGCAAGGCCGCACGCCATCGCCTCGAGGATGGTGTTCGAGAACCCCTCTGCGTAGGTCGGCGATACGAACACGTCATGCGCGCGGTACAGTTCCGGCACCGCGTCATAGTCGGCATAGCCGCTGAAGGTCACGCGATCGGTAAGCCCCAGCTCTGTCGCAAGCGCCTGCGCGGGGTCGACGTCGGGCCCGATGCCGGAAATGGTCGCGTGCCAGTCCCTGCGCACGTCCGGTAGCGCCTGGAGGAAGTCGAGCACGCCTTTTCGACGGTCGACGCGGCCGTGGTAAAGCAGGCGGACCGGACCTTCGGGCGCGGTCGTCGACGCTGGCGTGAAATGGTCGGTATCCACCGCCCCGGGAACGATCGTGAACCGGTCGAGCGGAGTGCCGAGCCGGTCATGCACTTCGCCCGCAAAACTCGCGCCGCCGATCAGCAGCGCGCCGGCATGGTCGAGCACGCGCACCATCGCGAGCCGGTGCGTCTCGCAGCACGAGCCGACCCAATGCCCGTCGCCGCCCTGGATCGACACGACGCAGGGCAGGCCGAGACGCTGGGCGGCGATCATCGTTGCCCAGCCGGTCGGATAGCCATATTGCGCGTGCAGCAGGTCGAACGGATGGAGCGCATGCTCGCGCGCAATCGCCTCGACCATCGCGTCGATATCGCGTTCGAAATTGCCGCCCTCCTGTTCGCCGAGCGCTTCGAGGCCGATGACGCGCACGCCCGGCACCGGGGGCGGGGGGCCGCCGCCGTAGACGCGGGCGCGTGCGGGGTCGCCGTAATATTGGCTGATCATCGTCACGTCATGGCCCGCCGCGACGAGCTGACGCAGCAGGTTGATCGCGTAGATCGACATCCCCGATATCGCGGGGAAAAAGCGGCGCGAGACGAAGCAGATCCGCATCAGGACAGTGCCGCGCGCAGATAGGCGATCGACTCCGGAATGGCCTGATGCGCGCGCGGGCTCTCGCGCGACAGCTCGACGCAGACCAGCTTGTCGAAGCCGATCGACTCGAGCGCGGCAAGGATGGCGGGAATGTCCATGTCGCCCTGCCCGAACGGCAGGTGCGTATGATCGCCGCGGCGCATGTCCTCGACCGCGACGGTCCCGAGGCGGTCTGCATAGGCGCGTACCGCAGCGTCTGGCGCGATATCCTGCGTGACGAGGCAATGGCCGGTGTCGAGCGCGAGCCGCAGGTCGGGATGGCGTAGCGCGAGCCGCGCATAGTCTTCCACCGTCTCGATCAGCATGCCGGGTTCTGGCTCGAGGCTGACCGGAATGCCGGTCCGTGCCGCGTGCTCGACGACCTTGCCGAGCCCCGCGTCGAGCCAGTCAAGCGCATCGTGCCGGCCGACACCGGGTTTCGGCACACCCGCCCAGAACGACACGGTCTCGGCATTGAGGATCGCAGCGACCTCGAGCGCGCGGGCGAGGAACGCGACGCGCCGATCGCGGCCTGCGGGGTTCGCCGTCACGAGCGTCGGTTCATGCTTGGCGCGCGGGTCGAGCAGATAGCGCGCACCGGTCTCGATCACCGATCCCAGCCCGAGCGACCGCAACAGCGCGCCGACGCGCTCCGCGTCGCGCGCCCAATCGTCGGCAAAGGGATCGAGGTGGTGATGATCGAGCGTCAGCGCCACGCCGTCATAGCCCGCGTCCGCGATCAGGTGCAGCGCATCGTCCAACCGGTGGTTGGCCGCCCCGTTGGTGTTGTAGGCGAAGCGCAGCGTCATCGTGCCGCCTCCGTCTCGAGGCTCTGTTCGGACCATGCGACGTGATGCGCTTCGGGTTCGCGGTAGAGCGGATAGAGCGGGCCGACGATCTCGTCCGCCAGCGCGGTATCGAAGAAGGGCTGGCCGCCCAGCCGTGTGATCGCTTCGTCCGTCAGGCGGACGGGCCGGCGCGTCGCGCTTGCTTCTCCGCCGAAGCTGACGAGCGGGCTGTCGAGCGCGACGAGCTTGGCGACGTTGCGCTCGCCGATCCGGTAATAGCTCATCGTCTCGACTTCCATGCCCGGCACGATCACCTTGACGACCGCGACGCTGGAATCCGCGGGGGACATGTCGACGTAGAGGATGTCGAACCCGGCCGTCTCGACAGCCTCCCGCGCCAACTGGCCGCGCGCACGGGCATCGGGGACGTCGGCGCGAGGCAGGTCGGCAAAGGCATGGCGACTGCGCTCGGCGAGCATCGTCCCGGCGAGCCAGTCCCGCAAGGTCGCGGCGTCGACATCGGTCCAGCGCTGCATCTCCGTGAAGGCGCGGCTGTCGCTCGATTTCGCAGCGCCGCCGGCCTGCGCCATGAACCGGTCGATATAGCCGCGCGGCGCGATCGTCTTGGCAAGCGTCATCGGGCCATGCGCGAACGCCTTGCGCGCGCGGCTGGCGGCGTATTCGGCGATCGCCTTGGCCAGCGCCTGCACTGCGTCGGGATGCGCCGCCTCGCCGCACGCCGTCGCCATGATCGGCACCGCGGGCTCACGTGCATCGACGCCGACGCAATAGACGTTGGCGAGCCCGAATTCGTCGGTCGCGAATTTGGGGATCACGCGGACGTCGGCGGCGGCGAACCGGTTGACCAGATCGCCGATCTCGGCGGGCAGACATTCGGGCAGGTCGATTGCGACGCCGCGGTCGAGCGCGCGGAACAGCAGCCCGTTGCCGTCGCGCTGGAGAATCTCGCACAGGCCGTGGCCGATCGCCCAGTCGAGGTCCGGCCCCGCGCCCATCCCGTTAGAGATGATCGTCGTGAACGGCACATAGCCGGGCTCAAGCTCCTTGGCGGAATAGGCGGCGAGGTCGATCGGCACGAGGACGCTCGAGCCGTCCGCCCACCGCCGGGCCTCAACCCAGTCGAGCGGCGCCTCGCGGCCGACCGGGGACCCGGCGGGCAGGCACAGCGTCAGCGGATCGGCGATCCCACGCTCGCCGCGTTCGCGGACGAGGTCGGCATAGCTGCCATGCGTCTTGCCGCGCGCGGACAAGGTCAGCGTCGGCCAGACCATCTCGGCGATCTCGCCCAGCGCGCCCAGGATCGCGGCCTCGTCGGTCGCGCCATAGCCGACGCCGTAGGGCATGATGCCGTCGAGGTCGGTGGTCTCCGGGAACAGCGCGACCACCCACACCGGGATGCCGACACGGTCGATGCCGTCGATCGGGAACGCGACGATGTCGCCGGCGGGAAACGCGTCGAGATACAGTTGGCAGGCCGCGTCCAACTGTTCGGGCAGGCCAGTGATAGTGCGGGTCATAGCGGAATCCTCTTCACGCCCGGCTCACGGGCCAGCGCCTCGTCCAGCACGGCGACGGCGACATCGCGGCCGACTTCGGGGGCATATTCGAACGGAGTCAGGACGGCATCAAACGCCAGCGGCGCGATCACCGCGCGGTAATGACGGATCTCGCCATGCGTCAGCGGGATGTCCTTGTGGAACGCCTTGTGACTGGAGATCGCGTGGCTGACACCCGCTTCGTCCTGGTCGATCTTGAACATGTCACCGCAGAACAGGCGCTTGCCGACTGCGTCATGGAGTGCTGCCTGCCCCTCGTAATGTCCGCCGACGTGATGCAGCGTATAGCCCGGCGCGATCTCCAGCACGTCGTCATAGGGCGTCGTGACGCGGAACGCCTTGGTCATGCCGAGGTCGTCCTTGTGGATCGCGAGCATCTCGGGCGCGCAGTCGCGCTGGAGCTGGAACAGCGCGCCATAGCCATGCGCGTGACTGGCGGCGAGGTACCGGATGCCGCCGAGCCGCGCGATCTGGTCGAGCATCGCGGGTGAGTAATAGGGGGCGGCCTCGAAGGCGATGTTGCCGCCCTCGCGCACGATCAGCCAGCCGGTGCCGCCGAGCCCGAGATGCGGCGTCGTGGTGAACGCCCAGAGATCGTCGGCAACCTGTCGCCAGCTGCCGTCATGGCTTGACGCAACGTCCTGCTCCGGAAGGAAGCGCCAGCCGTCCTCGGGCAGGTCGTTGCGCGTATCGTTGCAGACCGGGCAATCGGCGGGCGCGAAGTGTCGCTGCCAGAAGCCGCAATGTGCGCAGGCATACCAGCTCAGAGGCATGATCGCGCCTCGCTATAGGCGGCGCCGAATAGGCGCATCAGCGACAGGTCCCGGTCAATGGAGAAATCATGCGCGTCACCGCGGACGGCGGCGGCGAACGCGGCGGCCTGCGCGGCAAAGGGCGACAGCGCGGCGTCGAAGGGCAGGGCGGTCTCATCCCCGGTGCGCGCGCAACGCCGGATCACGGTGCCGCCCGCGGTCTGGCCCATCGTGTCGGTCGCGACCAGCAGCCCGTCCTCGCCGAGGATCTCGAGCCGGCGGCGGGGCAGCACCTCGGGGCAGTTATACGCGACATGGCTCTGGACCAGGATGCCGCCTGCGGTGCGCCCCGACAGGATGCCGCCATCGTCGACCGGATAGTCGTGGATGCGCCGTTGCAGGTCGATGTGCAGACGGACGAGCGGTTCGTCGACGAGCATTGCCGCCAGATCGAGGCCGTGGAGCGCAAGGTCGATGACCGCGCCGCCGCCGGCGGCGGCCGGATCGGCGCGCCAGTTGCACCCGCCATCGCCAGCGGTCGGCGACCAGCTTGGGTTGACCCAACAGGCGTAGACGATGCGCACCGCGATCGGTCGGCCGATCGCCCCGTCGCCGATCGCCTGCGCCATCGCGCGATGTGCGGGGTGATGGCGCTGATCGAACGCGGTGCCGTAGAGATGTCCCGCGACGGCTGATCCGATCGCCTCGGCATCGTCCAGCGTCGCGGCGATCGGCTTCTCGCAGAGCACCGGAACGCCCGCCGCGACCGCTGCGCGGACCGGGTCGGCATGGAGGTTGTTGGGCGTGGCGACGTAGAGGCAGTCGAGCGCGGCATCCGCCAGCATCGCCTCGGCGGTATCATAAGCGAGGATGCCGCCCGACATCGCGCTGGCCTGCGCCATCGGCGAGGGGTCGGCGATCGCGACCACGGTTCCGCCTGATGCCGCGATCCCCGGCGCCATATAATCGCGCGCGACCCAGCCGAAGCCGACGATGCCCCAACGCATGCTCACCACCGCGCCGGCAGGTCGAGGACGCGGCGGTGCCGCGCCGCATCGCCGGTATCCGACAGCCATGTCGCCGCAGCGCCATATTCCGCGTGGTAGCGATCGGAGGGCCAGCGCGGACCGGTATCGCTGAGCAACGGATTGGGCACCAGCACCGCATCGGCAACCGGCATCGCCAGCCCGCCGGTCAGCGGTCGGGGCGCATGGCCGCCGGGCTCGACGATCGACCAGGCCTCGATCGCGGGATCGTCGGACCATCGGGTCGGGGCGGGTGCATCGCCGGCCAGCAACGCGCGCCGCAACTCGCGCTCGTCATAGACGCCGGCATCGGGGAACAGGGTCGCCCATTCGGCGCCGGTGCGTGCCGGTCCCATCGCCCCGCCTGCGACGGCGGCATTGTGGATATGGCTGACGGCGAGCACGCCGCCGGGTGCGACGGCCTCGCGCAACCGGTCGGCGATACGGGGCGGATCGGGCAGGAAATAAAAGGCGTCGTGACACGCGACCAGGTCGAAGCGCTGCCCCGCGACCGGCCACCGTGCCGCGGCGTCGAACACGACATAATCCGCGGCGGGCGCCACCCAATGCTTGGCGAGCCAGCATTTCGAGAACACCACGTCCGCGCCAACACACGCGACGCCAAGCGCGGTAAGTTCGCGGAGATAATGACCGATCCCGCAGGCGAGCTCGAACGCGGTATCGGGTTGCCGCCAGTGCGCCTCGACCAGCGCGAGCCCGGCGAGATAAGTCGGATCGCTCCAGCGATGCGCGAAATAATCGGCTACCGGTCCCATCCGGAGCAACGCCATCGCCGCGCGCAGCGACAGCGTGTCGCGCTCGCGCACCAGCTGCTTCAGCTCGCCGAGATCGGTCGCGGGGCCGGTCCACCATGCATCCTGATCGGTCAGCAGCGCGACCAGCGCATCGTCCGGGCAGCCCGCGTCGAGATGGTCGAGCGTCACCGCGACCAGACCTTCGCTGTCGGTCCGCAGATACGGGATGCCGTCGACCACCGGCCAGCGCTCGCCCGGGGCGGCAAGCGAATGCGGCGTATCCGCGACCAGCGGCCGTCCGGAAAGCGGCGAGCAATAGGTCACAACAGGCCGACGTCGCTCAGCACGCGATCGTGGAACGTCTTGACCGGCCCGGCATGGACGAGCTCGTAGGTGTGGAGGACGCTGTCCATCGTTGCCGACGCGGCGCGGAGATGCTGTTCGATCTCCAGCACCCGATCGAGCACGTCGGCGGCGTGGAACGTGCGTGCCGCCGGGGTGGCATCGCCGGCGATCGGCGCGATCGCCGCGCGGACCTGCGCCGCGACCGCCGGATCGAGCATCACCATCGCCTGTTCGCGCGCGGCATCGATCACGCGGTCGAGCAGGTCGCCGAGCAGCACCTCGCCGGTAAACCCCGCATCGGGCATCGCAGCATTGTGGAAATGATGCGCCATCGACGCGAGAAACACCTCCGCCGGATCCGCGCCATAGCCGGGCGCCGCCAGCACGCCGTACACCGCGACAATTAGGCAATGCTCGGCATGGTTTTCGGCGGGCTGGAGCAACAGGCGCGGCCGACCCGGACAGGTGACGCCCGCGCGCGGCTGGGTCGCCAGTTGCGGCACAAACCGCGGCACCGGCCCGGCCGCCGGCGCACCCTCCGGGAGCGCATTACGCAGCTCGGCGGCAAGTGCCGGGTCGAGCAGAACCGCCACCTCGTCGAACGCGCGTTCGAGCACCGCGCGCGCTTCCGCATCCGAAAGCCCAAGCTCGGCCAGCGTCACACGGTCGAGATCGCCCAGCCGTGCCGCGGCGAGCGCGGCGGCAACCGTGCGGCGCATGACGGCCACCGGTGCCTCGCCCGCCGCCAGCGCCGCCCAGCCGCGCGCGAACAACCGCTCCGCAATCGATCCTTCGCGCTCCGCCGAGCGAATCCGCTTCAGGTCGCCGAGTTCGCGCAACAGCGGCAGATACGCTGCGTCAAAACTCACCGGCGGTCGAGCCAGGTGTCGAGGATCAGCTGCTGCTCGCCGAACGCGTGGATCGGCTCGCCGCCATCGGCGGTCTGGGGCATCTTGAAGAAGATCCCCATCTGATCCTGCACGCCGCCGTCGCCACGTGTCTGCGCGAGTGCCAGGCAGCGCGCGATCTCGATCGCGAGCGGCGCGGCGAGCACCGAATCCTTGCACAGGAAGTTCAGCTTCAGCTGCATCTTCTGGCCAAGGAAGCCGGTCAGGTCGATATTGTCCC
>Ga0265798_10006005_pt1 | contig 16086 bp, 17 predicted proteins | sample P3T30metagenome_FD_192430 | JGI IMG/M metagenome (GOLD analysis project Ga0265798, IMG submission 192430) | Plant litter microbial communities from East Loma Ridge, Irvine, California - P3 T30 | ecosystem: Environmental > Terrestrial > Plant litter > Unclassified | place: USA: California... | reverse complement strand
TATCCACCGTCCTGGATACACGGCGACGTATCTCGACCGATGTCATACACCACACTCATTTCCACTATCCCTCCACGGCGCTTCAACCCGCAGTGACTATCTCGAAGATAACCGCCTCAGAAGCCACCGACGCGACGCGACGCGCATGGAACCTGCACACACGATCTCCCTATCATGTCAAACTTGCGCGATCATTGGGGGAAAGGACGGAGAGCATATTCGTCGGTGTACGAATTGGGCAAGCTGAAACGCAAAGACCAACGCGGCGGAACACAAGGCGTTAGGCGAGAACGCGCAGAAGCCAGGAAGACACAATGCAATGCGTCACATTGCTCCTGGCAACTTTTCATCACGCCGAGCTATCACATTCCAAGCGCTCAAAGGACAGGGCTTTCTACAAGGCGACTCATCGAAGTCGAGAATCTGTAAGTGCGAAGATCCAGCACCTGTGACTCTCAGAGTCTTTTACAACGCAAGAACGTTTTCTAACCAATCGAACAGCATTTGCGACTTGACACGGCTTGGCGGCGTTTTGGTGTCCTGACGGGAGTCGAAGCGATTGGCTCTGCGCAGTCGGTACCTTGCGCCAATTAACCATACCCGCGACCTAGTCACAGTCCATCCGCACACGTGATTGACGACGGCGTAACGCTTCCTTTATTCCCTTTGTTCAAGTTCGATAGCGATTCAATACAAACGATTTTCAGCATGAAGAAGACGCTCTCGCTGCAGTTGTGGACTGTTGCTCTGATTTATGGTGGCGTTCAGACCCTGTCTTTGTTGACCGACAACCCGAGCGATGCCCGGGTGGAACCCGACCCTGGGACTTCAAAACAATCCTCATACAGCAGGACTCTGTTAATGCCGTTGACTTGCAGGCTGCGAACTTTCGAACTGTACTCCAGACTGCTACAACTTTTGGTACATTGCATTCTGGAAAGTTCAAGGTATCTGCATCGCGGAGGAAAGGGGTGAGACGAGCTTGGCCAATCACAAGCTGCGAGGAAGCGCCCGAGATCACCACCTACGTTGTTGTGGAAGGTCTTTACTCACACTCAGACGACCGCTACATGCATGTAAACCTTATCAAGACCACCCGCTACTCGGCTGGATCAATGTCTTTGCTTCCGCTGCGGTGTCACTGTCGAACACCATGCACACAACAAGCCTTCAAGGTTCTTTCGAAGCATCATGCGCAGGCTGTCACACGGCCCTTGCATGGTGTTACCCAGCAAGACCTTGTCCTACACCTGTCCCAGCAGCAAGGTTGATCCATCAGCCTTGTTCCTCTCGGCCCATTCGTTGACCCAGTCCGCGTGGGCTTCCACATGGCATGATTACTCCCGTCCATTGTGAGAAGATGGACAAGGGCAAGCGGAAGGAAGGCTTTCCACAAGCCTGGCATCACAGGCATCGGCACAGTGCGTTCGCATCTTACTTCCTAATGAATAGCGTCGTGTTTTCCGGTAAGCGTCATATCTTCTGTATGTCTCGTTCTGCTGTCGCCTAACTGTGTCACTTGCCCAATGAGGTCCTAATTCGCTTCACGTAAATTGCTCCGGAACTCATCGTCATGCACGATCTACATCAAGGTTTTCGACGCTGTTGTTCAGTTTACTCTGCAATACTGTTGTGACATCACTTTACACAAGACCTCATGAATGCAGCCCGAGCCAGAGGTTTCTTTGGGCTGATCGGTACTAGCTTCCGCTCGCCCCAGCTGTCACCTCTAGGCTCATTCTTTGTTCGGGTCGCCTCGCGTTCTGCCTATCTACGATGACAGGCCCGGCGCGTAATATCTTGGTCGTTCCCACAACACTTCATGTGGCTCCGAACGGTTCGACACACGGTGGCTGCAGGATGTCGTGCGGGCCTGGGCGCTACTGTGGACACGCTACGTGATTGGTTTGACTACACCAGCCTTGTCCCTACGAAACTGTACGACGGCTGGAAACCACCATGGAACGAAGGCTCTGTGAGCGCTTAGGCTCCCGCCGCGATAGGTACGGGGTTGGTTTGTACTCCGAGCACCTCAAGAGCTTTGCGCATCATCGATGCCCAGGTGCTCTAGCCCAGCGCTCTGCATGCACGCACGACTTGGTAATCACTTCTCTCGAAGCGCAACGCAGAGTGCTCAGGCTCGATCAGCTGCAGAGTCTGTATTCGACCGATAAGCGCAGGTTCATTGTGAAAGACCGACGTACTATCGAAAGTCACCAATACAGCTTTAGCACGTCATTCTAAGCATCACATTCTGAGCGCCAACTCACGGCTTCCAGTAAAGAAGAAGGTTGTAACAGTCTCAACATCATTCGGGCAAGGAAGGATTGAGCCGCTATCACACGCGCTGTCGCGCAGTTTGTTCGTGTCGAAATTCATAGGGAGACTCGAATTTCGTTTCGCGACAGACTTTGCGATACCTAGGTAGTGAGAGAGCTATGATACTGGATCGCGAAGCGAGCGTCTCTTGTGTCTTATTCCCTGACCGATCTTCATGCTCAAGGAAGGGTACCACGTTACACAAGGGAAAACCTAAACACCCTGGAGTCGACGTTGACGTTGACTTACCTACTTTGCATGTTTGTATCTTAATGTAGGCTCTAGGGTGTCTAGCTTTTCCTTTGTATAAGGTGGTACAACCTTAGACTACTTGAAGACCGATTTTCGTCACATGCATACACTCCAGCCCTGGAGGGCTTTGGTGACGCAACAACGATTCCGCTAGCGTGATAGCCCCACGTGCCCCCCCTAGTCGCGTCGGCACGCATCACAAAGCACGCGAGCTTCCCGTCGTCGCTACACCACGTCTGCACTTGACAGCCGCATCTTTGAAGCATTCCTCTCCTCTCACACTGGCGTCCAGCCCGTGCGATGATCACAGTATCGCACGCTGTCCATCGCCAGCATGCTTCCTCGACTCCAAAGCTGTGCCGCAGCGCCTAATGAAGCTCCTGCAGCGATTGATCTACCTGGCGCTTAATCGCCATTGTACAGAGGCTCGAGAGCTAGTATCTTGGATAACTTGAACTCGACTCCGCTTAACTTACGACTCATAGTGGCCGCGATATCTGAGCGAGCGCATCGTCCACCGTATTTTTAGCCGCCCGATCTTCGTGAAGAGGTCATTCATCGATAAGCACGCCATGAAGAACGTCGGCAGACCGCTCTACTCGATCTCGTACGGAGTGTGCTCCAGTAATTGCTCCCCTTCACGCAAATCCTTCGAAAGCCTCACGATAGGCACAGATGTCGCCCGTCTCCAGACTCCCACCGTCCTACATCCCGTCCCTCAGCAATGAGCATACCACTGCGCCTCCCTCCTACCGTGCGTCGACTCAACACAAGCCGTCGCTAGACTTTCCTCAACGTTTTGAGAGGAAGCTAGCTGAATACAACGCGTCACAGAACATATTCAAACGTTGGCTATTTGAGATCATCAGCGTGGGAACAAGCGCTATCTGCATGGGTAAGACTCCCATCTTCCGGGCCTGGTGTGAACGTCTTCTAACCATGGAATCAGGTGCAATAATCGGACTACTATACTATCTTCATGACCAACCCTTCGACAAATGGCCTCCAGGCTTGACCATCATCACAGTTCTCTCGAAGATCGCATCTGCAGCACTCATCCTACCCATATCGGAGGCCATCGGACAGCTAAAATGGACATGGTTTCACGGGAAGAACTCCAGAGATCCTTTCGACTTCGAGATCTTTGACAAAGCATCACGAGGCGCATGGGGGTCGTTCATGCTCTTGTGCCGCACTAAGGGCAAGTCGCTTGCTGCTTTGGGTGCACTGATAACAGTCCTATTACTGGCGATCGACACTTTCTTCCAGCAAGTGACAGACCTTTCAGAGCGCTGGAAACTACAGGGCGAAAGCTACATTCCACGTGTCGTTCGATATGAACCTATAATGGAGTTCCTCTACGATACTAGTTTCGACAACAACAATCCATCCGCTTTAGTAAATACCGATCTTAAGACAGCGTTGACCCCTTTCTTTTACGACAAAAACGGCACTTCGCCCCTTAAGATTGGAAACGCTACCCAGGCCCAGATACCACTGGGATGCCCTACCAGCAATTGCGAGTGGCCGCCTTACGAGACTTTGGCGGTTTGTAGCGCTTGTGAGGACATATCGCATCTGCTCGAGTACGCTTGTCTCAACATGGGAATGGATTGGATCAAGAATTCGACTGGCCCTAAAAGGAAGGAACCCTATCCTATAGGTAAGTTTGCCACTTGGCGTTCAAGCACTTTCGTACTTAATGGGTGAGCGTTTGCTGGTCCTTCGCGTGGGTCTGCCCGGCAACGTGCAGCAGCCGATGCAGACTAATACCAGGCCATCCGCTAATGATACCTACTACAGGCACTGCTTGCGGCTACTTTCTAAACGCTACCAGTGAAGACCCCGTCCTCATGTCGGGCTTTCGCGTTGAGAATGGCACCGACTCGTTGCATGGAGAGACCCTCCTCATGCGAACACTACCGCTGGTTACGAATCCTTCCAGGCATTCACTCTACGGGGGGACCATAAACTTCAAACACATACAGTACCCTATATTGGACGCGCTGATTGTCAGTTCTTTTGACGGTACTGCGGACAGCGTTTATGCGAAGAAACTTCCAGTCGCCCAAGAGTGTATGCTGTCATGGTGCGTCGAAACGCTTCGCTCGTCTTATGCGTCGGGAGACTATAAGGAGCAAGTGGTCGATACCTTTATGAATACTACGAGTGCGGAATGGCCATGGTGGTCTTATGACAACTACGAGCAGCGGACGACCTTTACCGAGTTCCGATCAAACATCAGCATACATCCCCCATCTCAAGATAACAGCGCCATTCCTTTCGGTGTCTCGAACGACACGATCATCGACCTAGCTCTTATTCTCGACGAGATATTCCCTTCCTTCATCACAGTCGCCAACGCGACAGCGCCGCCCTTTGTGAAGATCAGGACTGCCGCTATCGATAATGTCTTTTCCCGTCTTGTTCGCTTCAGCCCTTGGCTCGCCCCCAATAATGTCACCTCCCACATGCAAAGAATGGCCCGGACACTCACCAACGTAATGCGGTCAGACATGAACTCTAATGAACTTGTCGTTGGGGACGCGCGGGTCTTGGAGACGTATGTCGCAGTCCATTGGCCATGGCTCATCTTTCCTTTGATCATGTTACTCTTGAGCATTGTTTTCCTGGTCGCCACCATGCTGAAGACTTCCAGCGTTGATCACGGCGACATCGGCATGTGGAAGACTTCTGCAATGCCGACATTGATGTATGGTCTGCCACAAGACATGCAGAAGAACGTTCTCTCCTCCAAGAGATCTGGAGGTGGATCAAACGAAGGTTCTCGCAAAGTACGTATCAGACTATTACCAAAGCAAGGCTGGAGAGTATCTGGACAGATTTACTCTGTACCGAAGGCTCCTCCAGGTTTCATATAGCTTCTACATAATGCTCATGAAGCATATGATGAGACCCCCAAGGTTGTCACCAATCGCAAGGATCTGTACCGGACTGATGTCCAGACTGAGTTCGATACGGCCCCCTGTGAGGCATGTTCTATGGCTGGGGCTGTAATTGACGTTGTGCATGTGAACATCTGATCTGTAGGCGTATCGATTTAAAGCAGAGGGAAACCTTTGAGGCATGTATTGGTAGGGTACAGCGTGTGTCATAAGCGAATAACAGAAGTCGTGTCACATTGCATATACATTGCCGACTCCTGGTGTTCATACGATGAAAATATCGAAGATAACAAATTTATTTCTATTTAAGATACATACTGGAGTTCGGTTGTTCACTGGTGGCGTCATCGCAGAGCCAATCTCGCTTGCTGGGCCCTGATCCCGCCAACGCCGCCTGCCGGTCCCGCTGGCTCTTACGCTTGTCTTTCTCCCAGCCTCATCAATCAGACTACATCTCCATCCTCGACCCCGTAGGACAATACCCGTGCCTTTCTACTGCATCCGAAGTGACTCCGTTTAGTCGCGCAATGTTTCTACGCCACTCAATACGCTCGGCAGCTGCCAGACAGTCGGTATACCGCAGCGCTAACAGTAAAGCTCCCATAGGCGCACGATAACGAAGCGCACGCTCAACGTCAAGACGGGAGACGATCAACTTAGCGCCACGACCCTGCCATGACTGAAGGCATACTCGCAGTCGGCAGTTCAAGATGTTTAGCTTCTTAGGCGCCGATGCGCTGTCGTCCTTGTTCTCAAGCAGGCCATCTTTATCACAAGACTACCACTCTTGACGTTTGGCGTCGATGACTACCAACCGCTTCCAAGCAACGAGATTCCCACGACAATGACTTCGATTTCACCAGCGACACGACGTCAACCTAGGCGGACACAACGGGGCTCGCGATATAGAGGAAGACATGCGTCAGCGTCGTTCGGCTCGTCGAAGGATGCAGAGTCATCGCTTGACTTCACGCAACGCATCGAGAAAAAGCTGGCCGAATACAACACTTCGAACAATATCTTTAAGAGATGGCTGTTTGAACTATGCAGCTGGCTGGTTAGCGCGGTTTGCATGGGTGCTATCGTGGGAGTTTACATCTCCATTAGCGGCCATGCAATGACAGAGAGCGAGCGGTCTCTCACAATAGCCAACATTTTGGGCAAGGTCGCGTCTGCTGCACTCATTGTACCCACGTCGGAAGCACTCGGTCAGCTCAAATGGAACTGGTTTCACGAGTCTAAAGCCATGTGGGATTTCGAAATATTCGACAAAGCGTCGCGCGGTGCATGGGGTGCCGCACTACTTCTCTTCCGGACGAAAGGAAGATCTATAGCTGCTCTAGGAGCTTTATTGATCTTGCTGTTACTTGCGATCGATACCTTCTTTCAGCAAGTGGTAACATACCCGGATCGTTGGGCTTTGCAGAACGAAACAAGCTCATTACCAGTCGTTCAGACGTACCAACCACCTTTGACCACGTATTACAGGAAAGGTCTTGAACAAGGTCAGAGGGATCAGCTAACTGGCCACACGTTCGACAGTTACTTCTACGGGCATGGATCCATACCGGTGCCATTCGGAAGTGGATTCCGCCCCGATATACCACTTTCTTGTCCCTCCAGCAGATGCGATTGGCCAGAGTATGACACCCTCGCGACATGCAGCAGTTGTACGGATGTTTCTCAAGACTTGAACATTACATACGCCTGTCTGAATACCACAATCGATTGGAGCGCCCAATGGGCAGGTCCATTGCGAGACGTACCATACCCTACCGGAACTGTCTGCGGCCATTTTCTCAATATTACGTCGGTTACACCTATACTGCTCTCAGGCTATACGGTGCCAGGAAATGAATCAGGAAACTCGGCCGGTGAGGTGCTATTGATGCGCACAATTCCTCTTTCAGACATGGACACCAAAGAGCCCTATTACGGCTCTGGATCCGTTTCCTTCAAGGAAATACTGTATCCAATTACTGACAGTCTCATCGCTTCGACACCAAACGGCATCGACAGTGTTTATCGTCACGAGCCCCCTGTAGTTCAGGAGTGCGTACTGTCTTGGTGCGTTCAACGTATGAAGTCGTCATATGAGCGAGGGGCCTATAGTGAGGAGATTAAGTCGACATTCCTCAACATTGCGACCGATCCTGTTCCCTGGCCATGGAAAGTCGCTAACGACATGTACGAATTTTCCCCAAACATCACTCTTGAAGTGCCGGCGGTGGAATCTTCAGATACCAACATCACTTACTCCGTATGGAACGAGACTGCTTTTGATAGGATGATCATCTGGGACGACTTCATGCCATCATCATATACGGCAGCGGGTAAGGGCTCGAAACCCATGTTGAGGTTTAAAAATTACCCCGATGGGCCCTCTACTCGCTTTATGGACTTCAACCCATGGCTGGCGCCAAACAACGTTACACATCATATGGAAAGACTTGCATCGGCGATTACTAACGTCATGCGGTCGAATCCTGGAAGTAACAAAATGCTCATTGGAAATGCATACAACGAGGAGAAATTCGTCTACATCAACTGGCCATGGCTCATCTTCCCATTGCTACTTCTGGTACTAAGCCTAGTGTTCCTTGTTTCGACCATGATCAAAACCTCGAAGGATACTGGAACAGGACTGTGGAAGACTTCGGCTATGCCAACTTTGATCTACAGTCTTCCGAAGGAGACACAAAGCAAACTCAGTCCTTCATCGACATGGAACGACGCTCACAAGAGCAGCAAGAAGGTTCGGATCAAGCTGCTACCGGACAGAGGCTGGAGGGTGTCTGGCGTCAGCCATTTGAGTACGTCGCCACAGCTGCCACATCCTGCTGTTCATGCACCACGCGGATGGATATGAGGTGGGCTGTGTATGATATATAGACTGAATCTTACTTCAACGCCAAAGCAGCGCTTATTTCACTGGATGCACATTGTAGATTTTTAGACATCGCGACTCAACGTATCTGTTCGGATGCGCCGGCGATTGATTTACAGATGTGACGCCACCCGCAGAAATCTCCTGCTCCATTGCGGCACGGTCGCGCACCGTCACATACTTCCGGCGTAACGCCTTATGTTCCAACGTAGACGCGAAATGCAAGGAACAAGCACGCACGACATACTCATCACACGAAGCTGCACATTCATTGGGAAGGATAACGGAGAGCATGATACTCAGAGGATGAAAGAGACAAATGAAACGTAAAAGCCGGTGGCTTCCAAGGTGGCCGCGGGTTGAAGCACTGTGGAGGGGTGGGTGGAGATGAGTATGTTGTGCAAGACCTTGGATGTCATTGCGGCGTAGGTGTCAGGATCGGGGATATATGACATGCTGCAATTACAACACTCAGGCTACTACGGAAAGTACACCACTGTCCAACCTCTCTTTCCATAAGCACATCGACCCAAGCTTAGAGAGCTCCATCGTTCTTGAATAACATCAAAACTTTTTCCATAGCCATTGACGCTGTGTATCCTCGACCGCCACTATGTACGGATACAAGGTTCTCCTCTTCGCGTCCCTCATGCTCCCCATCTTCGCCATTCCCCTTCAAGGCTCTACCGTACGTCTCAACCTTCAGTCGCAAATGGATTTCACACTAACAACCGTACCAGACTCTGCAGGAGAACGCCGTAGTCGAACGGAACAACGACCCTGTCGGAGACACTATCCTTCCCAGCCTACCGAAGCGAGAGCCTGTCTCTGACCTGGTGGAGCGGGAGAGGCGTCCTGGTGGTGGTGGTGGTGGTGGCGGTGGTGGCTTTGGTCCCCCAAAGAGGTCGATAGAGGAAGTCGAGAAGCGAAAGAATCGTTTCAATGGTGGTGGCTTTGGCAACCCTAAAAGGCGTTCAGACAGCTTCGCAACTAGCGAAGAAGATGACGAAGATGAAGCTCGCCACAGGATCGGAGGCAGCAAGAGAGGATTGCAGCGAACCGGTAAGGGAGGAGGTGGCTAGAGAGAGTTGACTCCTGGCCGTGGAGGAATTAAGTGAGCGCACGAGTATCGTTGCTTGTCGGTTCGTAAAGGAATGGTTGTACTTTCCTTGAGTATTTTGTTCACGTTACTTCCCAAAGAACACTGGATGTTCTCGGCCCCAGCTGGGGAAGGCTGGTTGAGCCGTGGGTTAGATATTTGAAGGACGAGGAGAGGTTGCCTGACATTCTGCACCCTTGATTTTCCTGTGATGTGGCCTTCAATCCCTTTGCCTTTACTCTTCGTATGCTACGATGATTCAAATAAACAACTCCTGTTAAGCTAAAGCGCTTGCCTTGCATCACTCCCTCTTGTGATAAGGAAGGACAGGCCATGGAACAATGACTTGAGTCGACTGTAAACCGCGATCGATGTTGGACCTTCGAGAGCAGTGCATATTTCTTAGCCAGGCGATACGCATAGAAACCAGATCTTTAGAATTGCTTTCTAGTAAGCCCTCGGAGCGCGTAAGATAAGGTAATTTGGTGTGATCAAAGTTACTAGGAGCGATGGGATGCATTTCGGTGCGTTCTCGGTCTCGTGTGCTATGCTAAGCGCCATACGTTCCCACTTATGTTTGTGACTGGGTTTCAGCCTGCCCAATCTGGACCCACCATTATGCTCGCTCAGCTCTCTTCCAATCGTTGTATAGATTACACAAAACAACACGGTATTGCATGCCTGGACGTTGCAATATAGCCCGCATCAGCGGCCTCCAATGCGATTATCAGGGTGAGGCGTAGTCGCGATTTGAGGCGCCAATATCCTGGATACACTTATACTTTGTAAGCCTAATTCATAGATAAAGTCGTAGGCAACTCCCTTCGCTACTGGCAATAGCTTCATCAACAGCTTCATCAACAGCAGGGCCTCCAAATCCCCTGGGCGTCTAAGTCTCAGATCAATCTTCTTCATCCACGCATATATCAACACAAGCATCCAAGATGCGCGTACTCGCAGTCACCGCTTTTCTTCCCTTTTCTCTTGCTGTTCTCGCGGTGCCTGTCGCGAACGCTGAGGTATGTCATCCTGCAGTCATATCACCAAATATTTGCTTACAGTGGTATAGGCAACTCTCATCGAGCCTTTGGAAGCACGCAGCCAGCGAGTTAACCCCGACGTTGGTCCTGTAGGACGGTCGGTAGTTGATGAAGAGGGGCCTATCAAAGCTCGGGGTAGAGTCAATACCAGTACAGGACGGCCGAAACGAGAGGCCGAAGCTGTGACCGAGGATGAAGTACTCGAATCACGTGGGAGGTTCGGGAGTAAGGTAGAGCGAGATATCGGATTTCCAGCAGGTGGCTCGACTTCAGACTCATCAGACTCAGGTGGCTCGACCGGGATCAAGTTTAACAGCCCTGGTGGTCACCGACGTGAAGCTGAGCCAATCAGGATCAGTGGCTCTCGTGGTAGTCACCGCCGTGAAGCTGAGCCGATTAGAATCAGCGGCTCTCGTGGTGGTCACCGACGAGAGGCCAAGACCGTTGATCAATCTATGAAGAATGCAGGAGGGGGCCCCAAACGCCGCGATGCTGCTGCCCAGCCTGGAAGACTTGACATTGGCAAAGGTCATGATCGACGAGATGCTGATGCAAAGGCCATCGAGGCCCGCCAGAGGATGAGCTCTGGCACTGGTCGCGGCCGCCGACGAGACGCCATCCCAGGATTCGTTCGTCCAGGTGGAGGGACCCGCCCAAGAGATGTCACCGCAGAGACAGTCGAGGCTCGTACGAGGCTCAGAGGCAACAGCCATCGTGTTTGACCGATGGTGGCTACAGGGTTTGATCGGAAATGTTCCATTTTCTTTGTCGTTGCGAGCTCTTTTTGTACGACAAGATCGGCTCGGATATCTCAAGGACCTGCTGGACGTCAGGCGGAAGGTATCCAGCTATCCTGTATCTCTTTCCAATAAAATATACATATCACAATCTACAATGCCTTATCGTTGAACTCAGCACGGTGGCGGTTATTCCCGCGCTTGTCGTGGTGTCAGAGGCAAGTAAGACGTTTCCAGAGACCATGCAGCTCATCTTAGGGTTGAGTGTTACATTGTGCTCTTTCACTCTTACTTTGGAGTGGTGGTGCTGCCCGATAGTACTCTCCAACACATGGCTAGTTTGTTCGCATTTACGTCACGGGAGAAGGCTGAATGGGTACATATTGTTTCAAGATTGTTCAGAGACGAGCTATGAGTACATGAAACCGGCATACACCAGTAGTATCAAAGATCAGCGCGCAGCTGATATGGGTTATCGCAGCAGCGATATGAATAGACCACACGAATGCAGTATCATAGACCAGCAGAGCCAGTATGGTGACCAGCAGAGCTAGTATCGGGGACTAGACGAATCTAGTATTGTGACTGGTCCGAGACCAGTATCAGGCAATGTATACACCGTTACTAGCGGTAGAATCTCTACTTGTTGATGCTGACGCGAGCTTAGCTCCGAGCAGCAGCACCATTCAGAGTATCGAAGGATTCATTGCCTAACTCCTTCGTAGGGTTAAATGTCTTCGCCAAACTATCTGTATGTTCGAAGGCGTCGAAGTAGAGTCGGATTGTCGGATTCGACATATTCTGTGCTGAAGCTTGGAGTCTTTGGTCGATGGAGCCGTCCTGTAGGTGCCGGCTGGCAGCCTAGCAGCTTCATACTACGACTTCAATCGAACATCTTGAGAGGGCGGATTGACCAGGGACGGATCAAGGTTCCGGCTTGATGAATTGGCTATTGGATGGAACATTTGTCGAAGTCTGGCCAGGTTGCGCACTGCTCTGCTGCGGAGGCAAAGTCTGGTTGTGCTCATTCGCAGGCATGTTGGCACGATTGCCGATCAAGATAGAAGCTGACGCTTGCTGTAAGATCTCTGCGATCTGCTCACGCACTATCGAGGTGATCAGGGCTCGGAGTTCCGGCGTATCGAGGGGAGTGCCAGTAGTCGTATTCGAAACAGGTCCGCTGGCTTGTTGTGCAAGGTACTCCTTCACCTTTCGCTCGGCTTCCATATAGATGTTGTGCGAATCCTCGAATTGGTTGACTTGATCGACTTGCAAAGTATGCAAAGGAATAAGCTCTTCACCATTTCTCATTATCTCAAAAGTTGTGTTACGATAGTCGCGCGCGAGTGCCATAGCCATATCGTAGTCAATCTTGTTGGGTGCATTGGGAGTGCAAACTATCTAAATTAGTATTCCGTTCTTACTGAAAGAACGAGCTGACTGACATTTCATCTTCTTTCGCGACCCCGTTCCCATTGAGTCCTGCGCATTGTACGCTCCGTATCGCGTATTATTGCCGGGCTGGTGAGAGTTGGAATAAGCTCCGCCACGTTGCGAATTATTGGCGTATTGGTTCGAATTGGAGAATTGGTTCGAATTGGCGGATTGGTTCGGATTGGCATATTGGTTCGGATTGTTTTGGTAAGGGCTATTGTGGCCCCGGTTGGGATAGTTGTTTTGGGAACCGAAGTTTCCGCGACCGGCCATTTCACTATGCATGTCAGCGCTCGTCTGCGAGATGAGAATGTGGGGGGTACTTACACTGTGTGTGGAAAGGCGAGGAGCTAGAGAGGCCAGGGAAGCTGCGATAATACAGCGGCAGGTGGGAGACAGCGTCCCATTGGGGTTAGCGTGGAACCTGGATAGCGACTTCCATCCGAGCGCGATACCCAGGCATGTGCCAGGTAACAACGCCAGCACAGAGTAGAACATTTCTACATCGTGCGCAAAGCCGTGAAATTCGAGAAAATCTAGATGTGCGTCCGATGTGAGGGCTAACATGAATGGCGGGTAGGATGTAATGGTGGGGTATAAGGTACATACGGTGTACCCGATATTTCGTCGCGTTGCACCTTTGGCACCACCCCACGGAATGCTCGTTTTCTTCATGGGCGCGACACAAGCATCGTCTTCAACAACTGCAGCACTTTGCTCGCATCATAGCACTTTTCATCTGTCGCCGAGGGCGGCGTAATGGCTCACCTCATTAGCGTGTTTACGCTTGACGCGTCAATCGCTCCGTTGTCGCGAAAAAGACGCGTGTCCATCAGCAACCCATTACCTCAACGCCTACGTATAACTCCTTCATCGTCCATCGCCCATTACCGGCAGTATATCGATTGTTCCGCTGTCCACTCGCCTGTTCACTTATTTGCGCATAGCGTCGCCAGGGGTGTAGAGCTTCGCCGCGGTTGCAAGTACCTAGGTATCTGGAGCGTTGCACAACCACCTCGTTCTTCGATTAAACGCTCTAGTCCAGGCTTCTCGGAAGTTTGCATCTGCCTCCAAACTGTCTTGCCGACTTCATGATACCATCGCGATCGCTTGCTTGCCACAGCGCAGCAATGTATTCTGCAGCACTGGTATGACGCTCAGCAGAAATTTGAGGCTGCGACATACATGCTGCCGAAGCATTGACTCGTTTAAATGTACACTGGCGACTATCGTTACCGACTTACCAAACCTCAGATTTGGACGCTCAAAATTACCGCCGGAAGACTTCAGATTCGAGCGCGGAACCCAGAAGCATTGCCTACATACCTAGGTAGCCCTGGAGGCAGCTTGTGCTGCGGTCACGCTAAGCCAGATCCTAGCTAGCGCCCATGCTTCTCCAGGCCCCGGCCATATGTATCTTGTGGTACCAGCAACCGTGGGACGTACAAAGAACACCTGTACAAGCGAACGCGGCGAATACTTAGCCCTTCTCACGCTTTCCACAAACTCTGTATTTCGACTTTTCGCAAACCTTCACAACCGACCCCTTCCTGCTAAGCGACCATGGGTGCCGCACTATCTTCAGTAATCCAATCAAGGGCCAACGAGTCAATTCTGCGGGCTGATCCTAGGAACTCCTTGCTCCACTCGATCTATGAGCCAGACCGTGATCTTCGACACCTACATACCAGAGAACTGGAACTCCACTTGGAGTGGTACCATATACAAGACCGCGCAAATCTACCCCCAGTAGCAGCTCCGCCCTACTCAGAAGCGGAGCTTTCAGCGTTGGAGTTATGGAGACAGCAAGTCGATCGCCGAATAATGAAGCGGATATCCAGTTACAACGTTAACGAATGCATCCCGGAAGGCACAAACAAAATGGCATCCGCGTCACGGCCACTGGGTCGCTCAGAGCATCAAGTGTTTCAAATTCCCGAGCTCTTAGACCTGATACTGCATTTCTCGGGGCCACAGGCACAAGTCCGAGCACTGCAGATCTCAGCTGCCTGGCGAACCTCCGCAATATCTGTTATTACAAATCGCCGCATCCAGGAAGCGTTCCTTTCGCCATCGACTGCTCCAGTTATTGAGTACGGACAACTGATCGATGATGCTGCTTACGTCCTGCCGAGGCCATGCACGCGGCAGATCGAGCAATTCGGGCTTCATGTCAATCGTATGATCAGTTGGCGGAACAAGTCGTATTACCCGAACTACATCTATTTCCCAGCATGTATGGCGCAGCTGAGTGATCTACCGAGCTCAACTGCGAGCTCTCTGAACGAACTGGATATTGGCCAGCGCAGCATTGACTATCACGATAACACATTCTCAGTATCTCGTGATACGGAACTCTTTTGGCTGGACTTCACACAGCTCCAGATCAATCCTTACTTCGACCTCTTGTTCTCGGAGAAGGGCCGTTTACTGCAACGCCTTGGTAGATGGGAGATTAGTCTACGTCCTGATGCGACACCTGGCCATCTTGTTGTAGGTAACTCACCTTCAGACATGTTGCTAGTACATGCTATTGGATCGATGCACATCACGAACCCGCCGTGTCGATGTGTGGGTATCTATTGCTACGATGCGGTCGTTTTTGGAGCGTGTGGCGGAGCACCCGCGTTGTTAAAGAGAATTCGCAATAACGACGGTATATGCGTTGGCGAACTTCTAGATGCGCTTGAAGACTGCGCACCGAAGTTGCTCGGAAAGTGGGCTGAGAACGCCGAGCAGCTCCGCAATCGCGTTACGGAAAACGGCCATTGGATTGACGACGTTTGGCGGATGCCCGGCACACCCAGATTTCGCCTTCATCTGGATAATTACGATATGCCGGACGAAATGCTCCGCATCAAAGATACCACTACACCAACAGGGGGGAGGGATCCAGAGTCCGTTGCTTCCACGTTCTTAGGGCTCCAATTCCACATCACCCGCACCGCCTATATGTCCGCGGAGCCACCCAGAGCAACGACAGAGGGCGAATGGCTCCCTGAAGAGCTTTTCGAGCCTATGAAGACTGAGACTGGACGATCGAATGTTGATTGGGAGGTGTGAGAGTCATTGGAGTTACTAAGGTACTGTCAGGCATGGTTAGCACGTTGCCTACTTTCTTTTATTTCATACGCGTCGACACAGGCATACTCAGCTCATAAGCTCCATCTTCACATGCGCACAAGAGGAGCACAGCAAGGAGTGTTCTGTTCCGAATTACTTACAGCACCACGCCAACCAAGGAAAAAGCTGAACAGGTCTGCAGCCTACATCAACCTTATATCACCCCCTTTGCAGGTTTTAACGTTAATGTAGCCTGCAAACATGTTCGGCTTTTTCTTGTATGAGATGGGACGAATCTTCAATAATACTAGTTCGATTAATAATGAAAGGGTTTTCACTGCATCCTCCG
>Ga0265798_10006004_pt1 | contig 16090 bp, 13 predicted proteins | sample P3T30metagenome_FD_192430 | JGI IMG/M metagenome (GOLD analysis project Ga0265798, IMG submission 192430) | Plant litter microbial communities from East Loma Ridge, Irvine, California - P3 T30 | ecosystem: Environmental > Terrestrial > Plant litter > Unclassified | place: USA: California... | reverse complement strand
ATGTTCTGGCGGGTGGTGAAGTGGCCGTAGCCGCGGTCATAGGTGCGGGCGATATGGGCGAACATGCGCACCTGGCTCGACGACAGCAGGCCGTAGGGCACGGCCACGCGCAACATATAGGCGTGGCGCTGCATGTACAGGCCGTTCTGCAGGCGCAGCGGCACGAACTCTTCTTCCAGCAATTCGCCGCTCAGGCGGCGTGCGACCTGGTCACGGTACTGGGCGATGCGCTCGCGCACGATGAGGTGGTCGTAATGGTCGTAGCGGTACATTTCGGGTCCGGTGTGAGAGGCGGATGGTGTTCGCCCATTAAATAATGCATGGATGATACGGAGATGGGCTTATATTCCAAACTACGGATAATTTATTTGCTTATATACGTAACCCGAATAAGCATCTTAAAATGTCGTTCGCTGGTCCCCCGACAACAATAATTCTCAAATGAATCTTCACCAACTGCGTTTCGTGCGCGAAGCCGTACGCCAGAACTACAACCTGACCGATGCCGCCAAGGCATTGTTCACCTCCCAGCCCGGGGTCTCGAAGGCCATCATTGAGCTGGAAGAAGAGCTGGGCGTCGACATCTTCACCCGCCACGGCAAGCGCATCCGCGGCCTGACCGAGCCGGGCCGGCTGGTGCTGCAGTCGGTCGAGCTGATCATGCAAGAAATCGACAGCCTGAAACGCATCGGCAAGGAATACGCCGCCCACGACAGCGGCAGCTTCACCATCGCCACCACCCATACGCAGGCGCGTTATATGCTGCCAAAGGTGGTGCAGGGCTTCATGCAAAAGTACCCCAAGGTGCGCTTGTCTTTATTGCAAGGCAATCCGAAGCAGATCGCCGACATGGTCAAGAACGACCAGGCCGACCTGGCGATCGCCACCGAGTCGATCGCGGCCGTCGATGGCCTGATCACGCTGCCCGCCTACCAATGGGAGCATGTGGTGGTGGCGCCGCCCGACCATCCGCTGTTCAAATCGCGCGCCATCTCGCTGGAGGAGATCGCAACGTATCCCGTGATCACGTATGATGCCGCTTTCGCCGGCCGCAGCAAGATCGACCACGCCTTCGGCCTGCGCAACCTGAAACCGGACGTGCTGCTGGAAGCGATCGACGCCGACGTGATCAAGACCTATGTCGAACTGGGCATGGGCGTCGGCATCATCGCCGGCATGGCCTTCGACCCGGACCGCGACCGCAACCTGCGCGCGCTGCCGGTCGGCCACCTGTTCGGCATGAATACCTCGCGCGTGGCGATCAAGCAGGGCGCCTACCTGCGCAGCTATGTCTACACCTTCATCGAACTGCTCACGCCGATGCTCAACCGCAAGATGGTCGAGTCGGCCATGCGTGGTGGCGAAAACTACGAACTTTGAAACACCAGATTTTGAATGGAATCACAGATGGACACTAACCCGGTCATAGCTTATTTCGACAGCATCGCCGCCCACTACGACAACGCCGCCGGCGACTACTCGGAAGAGCAGCTGGAAGACCTGGACGAGGCGCGCGAGCAGCTCGGCACCCTGCTGACTGGCCACCGCATTCTGGAACTGGGCTGCGGCACCGGCGCCTGGACCGAGGTGCTGGCCGAGGTCGCTGACTCGGTGGTCGCCGTCGACGCCAGCGCCGCCATGCTCGATCTGGCGCGCATGCACGGCGAGGATCTCGATAATGTCGAGTACCGCCTGGCTGACGTGCTGGCGCTGCCGGACGATCTGGTCGACCCCGACAACAAATTCACCGCCGTATTCATGGCCGGCCTGTGGGCCCACCTGACGCGCGAACAGCAGGACGCGCTGCTGCTGGTGCTGAAAAAACGCCTGGGCAAGGACGTGCTGCTGGTGCTGTTCGACGACAACTACGTCGAAGGGGAGAGTGCCACCGTCGCGCGTACTGACTTGCTGGGCAATACCCATGAGTTCCAGGTGGACGCCGAAGGCCAGCGTCACGAAGTGGTCAAGAACTACCCGACCGACAGCTTCCTCCGCAAGCGCCTGGACAAGGTGGCCCGCGAGATCAAGGTATTGCGCTGGGAGTTCTATTGGGTACTGACCTGCCGCCTGAAATGACCATCGAGGGTTTGCACATCTGGGTCGACGCCGACGCCTGCCCGGGCGTCGTCAAGGACATCCTGTTCCGGGTGGCCGAACGCCGGCAGCTGAACGTGACGCTCGTCGCGAACCAGCTGATCCGGGTGCCGGGCTCGCGCTTCATCCGGGCCCTGCAGGTGCCGGCCGGCGCCGACGCGGCCGATGCCGAGATCGTCGCGCGCGTGAACCCGGGCGATATCGTCGTCACCGGCGACATCCCGCTGGCTGCCCTGGTGCTGGACAAGGGCGGCCTGCCGCTCAATCCGCGCGGGGACTGGTACACTAGGGACACCATTGCTCAGCAGTTGACGATGCGCGCCTTCATGGAAGAGCTGCGCGGCAGTGGCGTCGATACCGGCGGACCGGCCGCTTTCAGCCAGGCCGACCGCCAGCACTTCGCCAATGCCCTCGACCGGCAACTCGCGCGCTCGCTGCCACGCCCGGCGAACTAGCGCGCAGCAAACATCAGAAGACCCAGCGCACGATTAGTTGTGTCGTTGATAATTATGTTGCATTTGTTATAATCAATCAAAGGGTGTGCATGCCGTTCGTGCATGGCAGGATTCGCGCTGGTCGGGCCGCCACGCGGGTTTGTTCGCGACCATCTCCTCGACAGGACTGGTACGATCCCGGAAGTTAGAACATGCAGAGACACCGTAATAAATTGACTGTCCAGACGCATCTTGAACAACGCCTGCCAGGCGCTGAGTCAGGGAGTGCCGACCCGAGAGAGGTGGCATGAAGCACGACCGCTATGGCGTGCGCCTGCCCGACACCCCTGACGGCCGCAGCGGCGCCAGCCTGCTGATCGAACGCATGTACACCTGGCGCGGCTACCAGGGCGCGCACGAATTGTCCGACGATCCGCACCGCATCACGCTGACCGCAACCGACAAGGGCGTCGTGGTTGGCACGCTGACGATCGGCATCGATTGCAATAGCGGGATGATGGCGGACCATATGTATGGCGACCAACTCGATGTCTTCCGGCGCGACCGCGCCTGCCTGTGCGAAGTCACCAAGCTGGCGTTCGACCATTCGGTCCAGTCCAAGCATGCGCTGGCCAACCTGTTCCACCTTGCTTTCATCTACGCGCGCGATATCCACGGCTGCACCGATGCGGTGATCGAAGTCAATCCGCGCCACCGCCGTTTCTACGAGCGCATGCTCGGTTTTCGTCAGCTGGGCGAGCTCAAGACCAATGAGCGGGTGAACGCGCCGTCCTACCTGCTGCATGTGGGTCTGGACTATGTCGCGGCCCAGGTCGAACGGCTCGGCGGCACGCACAGCCGCGGGGTGGCGCCCGGCGAACGCTCGCTGTATCCCTATTTCTTCTCGCCCGATGAAGAGCGCGGCATCGCTGCCCGCCTGCTGCGCATGGAAGGCGCCTGAGGCGGCGCCGTCGGTTCGGCTACACGCCTTGCATTGACAAGCGAATCGCTTGGTCATCGCACCGTCAACACGTGGTCGATCAGGCCGTACTCCGCCGCCTGGGTGGCGGACATGAAGTTGTCGCGGTCCGAATCCTGTTCGATGCGCTGCAGGCTCTGGCCAGTGCGCTCGGACAGCAGCGTGTTGAGGCGGTGGCGCTGGTACAGGATCTCGCGCGCCTGGATCTCGATGTCGGACGCCACGCCCTGCGAGCCGCCATGGGGCTGGTGATCATGATGCGGGCGTTCGGCAGCGCGTAGCGTTTGCCGATGGCGCCGGCCGCGAGCAGGAAGGAACCCATGCTGGCGGCGAAGCCGGTGCAGAGTGTCGACACGTCTGGCGTGATGAACTGCATGGTGTCGTAGACTGCCATGCCGGCGTAGACCGAGCCGCCGGGCGAATTGATGTACAGGGCGATGTCCTTGTCGGGATTGTCGGCTTCGAGGAACAGCAGTTGGGCCACGATCAGGTTGGCCGACTGTTCCGTCACTTCGCCGACCAGGAAGATGACGCGCTCCTTGAGCATGCGCGAATAGATGTCGAAGGCGCGTTCGCCGCGGCCGGTTTGTTCGATGACGGTGGGCACCAGGCCAAGGCCTGTGGGAGAAGTAGGGTTCATGGTCGTCCTTTTCGCGGTAGAGTTGGGGTATTGGACGCTTGACGCATGCGGTGGCCGGAACGTGACTGAATAAAAAATATTCCGTTGCACTGTCACGTTTGCACGTCGCCGGGCGTCAAGTGCGACCACTACTGCAATTGGAGACCGCGATGCCACCCATGACCGATGCCGATGGCGCCCTGTTCGAAACACTGCGGCCGCGCCTGAAGGCGATCAGCGCACGCATCGCCGGCAGCGATGCCGAGGCCGAGGACGTCGTGCAGGCCTGTTTTCTGAAATGGCTCGGTGTCGATCGGCATGCGCTGGCGACGCCCGTGGCGTGGCTGACCACGGTCGTGAAGCATCAGTCGATCGACCGTCTGCGCAGGCGGGAGAGGGATGTGGTGACGGTAGAGGCCGCGGCGCAGCTGGCGTCGCTTATGCCGCCGGCCATGCCTGAAGAGTTCTTGCTGCGTCGTATTGCGGTGGCCGAGGCGCTGGCCCAGCTACTGGTGCGCCTGTCGCTATCCGAGCGCCTGGCGCTGGTCCTGCATGAGGTGTTCGATTGCGACCACGCGGACATTGCGGCGGTACCCGGCACGAAGCCGGTCAATGCCCGCCAGCACCTGGCGCGTGCGCGGCGGCGCTTGCAGGAAGCCGAGGCGCCGGATGCGCATCACGAGAAGTTGAACCGGGATCTGGTGCGCCGCTTCCAACTGGCGCTCGATGGTATCGACTTGCCGGCGATGGTGGCGTTGCTTGCGCATGAACAGCCGTTCTTCGTGCCGGCAGCACCTCAGTTGCAGCTACGTGCCGGCGCATGTGCCAATGACGCGTCGTATCGGGTTGCCCGCATTGCGTAGTGGTGACACTTGCAGCGGTAGCACCATGAAAAACGCCGGCGAAGCCGGCGTAAACCACCCTCGCGGACACGAGAGCGAAGCGATCCCCATCACACGCCGCCGTGAGCAGCGTGTGTGGGCGACCGTGATTAGAACGAGTGACGCAGGCCGACGGTCAGCACCGATGGATCAGCGGACAGGGCGGTTGCTGGCGGGGTCACGTTGTTCGACGATGCATTGATACCGAACACGCCGCGGCTGTTGTTGTTCAGCTGAGCGTAGGTTGCGTAGATGTTGGTACGCTTCGACATCGAGTAGGTGTACGACACGGCCACGGTGTTGCCCTTGGCGCCGTTGTTCAGCTTCTGCTGCTGGAAGTTCAGGAAGAACTTGTTCGAACCCATGGCGTACGACGCGCCGATGTTCGAGTTCTTGTACTCGACGTTGGCAGCGCCTGGTGCGCCTTCCAGTTCGGCTTCCATGTAGTTACCCTTGATTTCAAAGGCGCCGAAGTTGTAGCCTGCACCGAATGCCATTTCGGTATCGTCGTCCGATGCCAGGCGCTCGATGGTGTGGTAACCGGCGCCCAGGTACAGGCCGCCGTTCTTGTATTCCAGCGACGCGCCGAGCAGGTCGCCCGATGGATCGACGGTTTTTTCACCGGTCGAGTAGGCGGCGTTGATGACGAAGCCCGACAGCGAGTTCGATTTGTAGTTGATCGAGTTCGACAGGCGGCGGGTCAGGCGGTTGGTGCCGAAGGCCGACAGGTTGCTGCCGTACAGGCCCTGGCCGTTGATGTCCGACGCTGCGGCGACGGCGGCGATGGGCGAGTACTCGCGGCCCAGGGTCATGGTGCCGAAGTCGCCTTGCAGGCCGACCACGGCGCGGCGGCCGAAGGTCTGGGTATCGGTGGCGCCGGTGTCGAGCGACACGCCGGCTTCGATGTTGAACAGTGCTTTCAGGCCGTTGCCGAGATCTTCGGTACCGCGGAAGCCCAGGCGGCTGCTCGACTGGTTGCCCGAGCTGATCGTGGTGCGACGGTCTTCGCCTGGTGCATCGGTGTCTTCCAGGGCGATGGCCGCGTCCATGACGCCGTAGATCTGGACATTGGTCTGGGCTTGGGCGAACAGTGGGAGGGACGACAGCACAGCGGCGGCCAGGAACGTATACTTCATGAAGATCTCCAGTTTGGTTTCGACAAGATGTTGAGTTAGCAAGTCAACTCAGATCGACAGCGATCTTATCGAGCCAATGTGTCGAGTTCATGACACTCTAGCCATGTTGTTTTTACGCAATGCTCCGAATAATATTCTTTACTTTCAGGTTTCGAGAAGCACTTTAGACGACGTGGCCGGCCAGCGGCAGCACAATATCGATGCGGGTGCCGGGTGGCTCGTCGCTGGCGATCGTGATTTCGCCATTCATCGCCCACACCCGTTCGCGCATCCCCACCAGGCCCAGTGACGCGGCCTTTTCCATATCCTCGGCGCGGATGCCGCGGCCGTCGTCCTGGATCGTCACCAGCAGTTCGCCATCGCTGCGGTACAGGTTGAGGGCAACATTGCTGGCATTGGCATGGCGCGCGATATTCGTCAGCGCCTCTTGCACGATGCGAAACACGGCGGTGCTGGCAGCATCGTCCAGCCGCAACTCGGCTTCGTCGGCCAGCAGGGTGCAGGCGATGCCGTGGCGTTCGACGAACTCGTCGCGCAGGCCCTGCAAGGCGAAATACAGGCCGCCTTCGTCCAGGGCGCGCGGGCGCAGATTGGTCGCGATCCGGCGCAGCGAGGTGATCGCCGTGAGCAGATTGGTTTCCATGCCGGTAATGAGGCGCGCGCTGGCCTCGGGCAGGTGGTCGACCTGGACCAGCAGGGCCAGGTCCATGCGCAGCGAGGCCAGCAGCTGGCCGAGGTCGTCGTGCAATTCACGTGCGATGTGGGTACGTTCTTCTTCGCGGATGCTTTGCAGGGCCGACGATAGCTGGCGCAACTGGTCGTGCGAACGCGCCAGCTTTTGCTGCACCAGGTGGCGCTCGGAGACGTCGCGCAGGATCACCGTAAAGACCGGGCGGCCTTCGTGGTCGACGCTCGAGATCGATCCTTCGACCGGGAATAGCTGGCCGCCAGCGCGAATGCCGGTGACCGCGTAGTCGGTGGCGCGCCGGCCCGCGCGGCCGCCGCCGGCCGAGAAGTAATCGAGCGGCGTGTGCGCCGTCGGGCCCGGCGCCTGGATGAAACGCGACAGCCGGCTGCCCTGCATGGCAGCCACGCTGGTATTGAACATCTGGGCCGCGGCCGGATTGGCCAGCAGGATGCCGGTGTCCTCGGCCACCGAGAGGATGGCGTCGCTGGCGCTGTGCACGATGCGGCGGCCGTCGATGCGGCGGCTGTCGAAGCCGCGCGCACCGCGCGCGGGATGGCGCACCCGGCGCATGGCGGCAGCCATATTGCCGGCGCCATCGCCGCCCAGAAGGCCAAGCACCAGCATGGCCGGAGCGGCCTGGCGCTGGCGGCCTGTACGCTGAAGTCGCATGCGGGAACCATATAGAGAGAGGGCGGCCGCAGACGCAGGCCGGGTTCTCTACATTACGCTGGCGACGACAGGGAATGCTTGAGGGGTCACAAAGGGCAGCCCAAGAGCGCCGCCCGTGCCCGTCCTTACATCTGCTTGAACAGGTGCAGGAAGCTGCGGCTTACTTCCAGCTTTTCCGGACGGCCCTTGACCATCACCAGGTGTCGGCCGCGGATATCGCGCGTCACGCCCTCGATCGCATTCACATTGACCAGCGTCGCGCGGTGGATCTGCCAGAACAGCGATGGATCGAGCTCCTCGGCCAGGTCGCGCACCGGCTTGCGGATCAGTGCCTCGAAGCCGGCGGTCTGCACGCTGGTGTATTTCTCGTCCGAGCGGAAGAATAGGATATCCTCGACCGGGATCATGCGCAGGTCCTGGCCGATGCTGGCCTGGATCCATTGCAGGTGTTTCTGCTTGGGCGCGGCCATCTTTTCGGCCAGCTGGTTCAGCATGGCGGTGACGCTGTCGTTGACGGCGCCGTCGCCAGTGCCCTGCGGTTTGTCCAGGCGTTCCTTGAGGCGGTCGACCGTCACCTTCAGGCGCTCCGGCTCGGTTGGCTTGAGCACGTAGTCGATCGCGCCGCGCTCGAACGCTTCCACTGCATACTGGTCATAGGCGGTGACGAACACGATCTGGCTGCGGTCGCCAATCTCGCGCGCCGCTTCCATGCCGGTCTTGCCCGGCATGCGGATGTCCAGGAAGGTCAGATCCGGCTGCAGTTCGCCCACCAGCTGCACGGCCTCCTCGCCATTCTTCGCTTCGCCGACGATCTGCAGTTCGGGCCAGGCCTCCTGCAGGCGCATGCGCAACTGGTCGCGCATCAGTCTTTCGTCGTCGGCAATAATCGCGGTAGGCATGGCAAGGTCTCTCTTCAGGTTTGTTGTGCAATGATTATTCAATGAAACAGGGCGGCAGGCAAGCGATGCGGTTCGCCTTCAACGTCAAGCCTGCTTCGACAACTGATACGGCACCTCGATCGTCGCGACCACGCCGTTCGGACTGTTGGCGCCGATGTGCAGCCAGGCGCTGTCGCCGTGCAGCAGCTTGAGGCGCTCGCGGATGGTCTGCAGGCCCAGGCCGGTGCCGTCGCTCGGCACCACGCCAAAGCCCACGCCATCGTCGGTGACGGTCACGCGCAGCTTGCTGTCGGCCACTTCGGCCACGATCCGCAAGGTGCCGCCTTCGGGCTTGCATTCCAGGCCGTGCTTGATGGCGTTCTCGACCATCGACTGCAGCATCATCGGCGGAAACGCCGCGCTGCGCAGGCCGTCCGGGATCTGCAGGTCGACCGTCAGGCGTTCTTCCATGCGCATCTTGAGCAGGGCCAGATAGGCGGTCACCATGTCCACTTCGCGGCCCAGGCCGGTGAGCACGGCGTTGTCGCGCATCTGCGGCAGCACCGCGCGCAGATACTGGATCAAGCTGCGCTGCATGGCCGAGGCGCGCGGCGGATCGACGCGGATCAGGTGCTCGACCGAGGCCAGCGTGTTGAACAGGAAGTGCGGCTCGACCTGGGCCTGCATCATCTGCATCTTGGTTTCCGACAGCTGGCGCTGCATGGCTTCGCGTTCGGCGGCGGCGTTGGCGATGCGCGCATCGGCGTCAGCGCGCTTCTTGCCGCCGACCAGGGCCTTGGTGCCGAACAGGGCGAGCAAGAGCAGCAGCACGAAGTTCATGAACCAGGTCGAGGCCTGCTTGTGGTAGCGCGAGACCTTCTGCTCGGCGGCGTCCTCGACCGCGGCTTCGATCGCGTTCGAGAGCTCCTCGCCGATCTGGGGCGGCAACTCGATGTGGACCGAGTCGTTGCTCGGGTTGATGTTCACGCCGCCGGCGCTGATCGCAGGCGGGGCGGGCGGCTGCGGCGGCTGCGGCGGTGCTGCCGGATCGGCCGGGTCCGCCGGGGCTGCCGGGTCCGCCGGATCTGCAGGGGCGGCCGGCTCGGCCGATGTGGCGCCACGGGTCCGGGTGCGGGGATTGAAACGGATGCCGCTCTCGTCGATCAGGATGCTGGCGTCGCCGCGCCGGCCGGCGTCGCGTTCGGCGCGGGCGATTTCTTCTTCGGCCGGGCCGTTGAACAGTTCTTCTTGCAGGATGCCGGCGGCGGTCAGGGTCAGGCAGGCGAACAGCAGGAACTTCCACCATGACAGTTGGGTCACCCAGGTGGCTACCGCATCGAAGGCCCGGTAAAGCCAGGACAGGATGCCCGTCAGATACTGCTGTGTCGAGGTGCGTGCTTGCATGGCGTTGTCAATCTTGTCTATGCGCCCGACCCGTCGAGGGCCAGGCTGGCGGCTGGGCGAACCCGGCCATTGGGATGATGCAACTTTAACGCGCCGGGCACGCCAGGGCCAGTCCCCTGCGACAGCCTGCAGAAATCGGGGAATAGTCGGCTCTCATGCGGTTGGAATGATCCACCTCAAAAGCTACAAATTAGAAACATTGCAAGGTATGATGATTTTATTGCCATGGCCTGGATTGCGCCGGCCACGTCCATAACCGATGCTGAAAGGGTGTGCACATGTCTGCGATTCCCCACAAATTCCGTCTCGTGACGCGCAGCGACTTCGATGGCCTGGTCTGCGCCGTGCTGCTCAAGCACCTCGACCTGATCGACGACATCCTGTTCGTCCATCCCAAGGATATGCAGGACGGCAAGATCGCGATCACGGCGCGCGACATCACCACCAACCTGCCATATGTGACCGGTGCGCACCTGGTGTTCGACCACCATCTGTCGGAAACCATCCGCAATACGGGCCGCCGCGAGAACCACATCATCCACCCGCAGGCGCCGTCGGCGGCGCGCGTGGTGTACGACCATTACGGCGGCGCGCGCACCTTCCCGGCGGCCTGGGGCGAGATGATGGCGGCGGTCGACAAGGGCGATTCGGCGCGCTTTTCCCGCGAAGAGGTGCTCGACCCGCAGGGCTGGGACCTGCTGAATTTTTTGATGGATGCACGTACCGGGCTCGGGCGCTTCCACGAGTTCCGGATCTCGAACTACCAGCTCATGATGGACTTGATCGACCATTGCGCCACGCAGGGTATCGACCAACTGATGGCCTTGCCGGATGTGCTCGAACGCAGCGCGCTGTATGCCGAGCACAGCGAGCGCTGCAAGGAACAGATCAAGCGCTGCGCCCGGGTCGAGGGCAACCTGGTGGTGCTCGACCTGCGCGAGGAGCCGGTGATCTATGCCGGCAACCGTTTCATCATCTACGCCTTATTCCCCGAGACGAATATCTCGATCCACGTGCTGTGGGGCGTCAAGCAGCAGAATACCGTGTTCGCCACCGGCAAGTCGATCCTGAACCGCAGCTCGAAGACGAATATCGGCGTGCTGATGCTCGAGTACGGCGGCGGCGGACATGAGAATGCCGGCACCTGCCAGGTCGATAATGAGATGGCCGAGGATGTGCTGGGGGCGCTCGTAAAACGAATCACCAGCGAAGGGTAGGGTTGGCGGCAAAGCCGCCAACCCTACGCCACCGCCATCGCGATTGCCACCGCCAACAGCAATCACCGCGCATGCTCCCGCTGCGCCAATAAATTGCGCGCAGCATCGGCCGACAAGGGCTCGCTGAACCACTGGCCCTGCATCTGGTCGCAGCCATGGTTGCGCAGGAACTCGACCTGCGCCTCGGTCTCGACCGCCTCGCCGACCACGGTGATATCGAGATTGCGGCCGATATCGATCAGGGTCTTGGCCAGCGAGCCGCCGCGGCCATGGTCGGCGATATTGTGCACCGCCGCCTTGGACAGCTTGACCTGCCGTACCGACAGCTGCTGCAAGAAATTCAGGTCCGAGATCCCGTGCCCGAACTGGTCGATCGACAGCATCGCGCCGACATCGCGCAGCTGCGCCGCGAGGTCGCGTCCCAGGCCGGGATTGCGGATCAGGTCAGCCTCGGGAATCTCGATTTCCAGGCTGCCGGGCGGCAGGCCGTATTGCGTCATGCGCTGGGCAATGCCGGCGATGAAGGTCGGGCGGCTGTATTCGCGGTGCGAGACGTTCACCGCGACCGGCAGGGCGGTATAGCCGGCCTGGCGCAGCTGGCGTGCGAAGGCGCAGGCCTGGTCCAGTACCCATTGCCCGATTTCGACGATCAGCCCGCTTTCCTCGGCCTCGCCCAGGAACGCCGCCGGCAGCATCACGCCCTGTTCGGGATGGCGCCAGCGCAGCAGCGCTTCGAAGCCGCGCACCTTGCCGCTGCGCGCGTCCATGCGCGGCTGGAACAGCAAAAACAGTTCGTTGTCCACCAGCGCACTGCGCATGCTGCCCGACAGCGCGGCGCGCGCCTCGCTGGCCGAGCGCATCTCGCTGGAATAGAAATGCACGCCGCCGCCATTGTCCTTGGCGCGGTACATCGCCATATCCGCCGACCGGATCAGCTCGGCCGGCGTGCAGCCGTCGTGGGGATAGGCCGCCACGCCCAGGCTGGCGCCCACCGGGATCTCGTTGCCGCCGAACGCCACCGGCATCACCAGCGCGCGCCGCACCCGCTCGACCATGCGCAACGTGAAACGCAGGTTCGGCTGATCGACCAGCACCATCACGAATTCGTCGCCTGACATGCGCGCCACCGTGTCGCTGTCGCGCACGGTCGCCTGCAGGCGCCGCGCCACCACCTTCAGTACCGCATCGCCGGCCTCATGGCCGAAGGTATCGTTGATGGTCTTGAAGTTGTCGAGGTCGACCAGCACGGTCGCCACCATTGTTTGGTGGCGCTGGGCCAGGTGCACGGCGTGGTCCAGCCGGTCCCACAGCAGGGTACGGTTGGCCAGGCCGGTCAGGCTGTCGTGGTTGACCTCGTGCTCGAGGTGCTCGGCGCGCTGCTTGCTGGCGGTGACGTCGACCAGGATGCCGATGAAATGGGTTACCTGGCCATTCTCGTCATGCACCGGGGTGACCTGCAGGTCGTTCCAGAACATCTCGCCGTTCTTGCGCAGGTTGCGCAGCACCACGTGTGCCGGGCGGCGCTCATGCAGGGCCTGGGCCAGGCGCCGGCGTTCGTCGCCATCGAGGCCGGGCGCCGCCATGAAGCGTGGATCGCGGCCGATCACTTCGTCGCGGGAATAGCCGGTCAGGCGTTCGAAGGCCGGGTTGACGTACTCGGTCGGATGGTCCGGGCCGCCGTTATGGGCGACGATGATGCCGTTGCTGGCCGCATCGAGCGCGCGCCGGTAGATGTTCAGCTGGCGCTCGCGGTCGCGCCGCTTGGAGATGTCGATGCCGGTGCCGAACAGGTACTGGTCGCCGTTGCGGTCAATGCGCGCGCCGCGCAGCAGCATCGGCGTTTCGCGGCCGCTGCGGGCGACATAATCGAGCTCCATGTCGAGCTCGATGTTCTGGTCGAACAGGCGTTTGAGCTGGTCGGCGAATTCCTGGCGATCGCGCGGATTGATCATCTCGAAGGCGTTTGCCACGGCCAGTTCGTCCGGCATCATCTCGCACAGGCGCTCGAGATTGTGATTCCACATCAGGATGCAGCCGTCGCGGTTCAGGACGTAGAACGTGCCGGGCAGCAGGTCGACCACATCCCGCAGTTCGGTGGCGCCGATGCGCTCGGCTTCGGTCGTGGCCGTAAGCGCAGTCGGATGGACCGTCACGATATAACCGCATGCGGCGCCGCCGGCATCGCTCTGGGCCGCGAGCACCACGCAGGCGCTGTGCGGCTTCGGCCCGCCGGCGAGCTCGACCCGGCCGGTACCGCCGGCAATCAGGGCGGGCCAGGCGCTCTCGGCCAGCAATGCGGCGCCCGGCTGGCCGATGGCATCGGCTGCGGCGCGCCCGAACAGGGCGGCGCAGGCGTCATTCCAGGTAAGAATCGTGCCCGCATCGTCAACCAGAAAGCTGACCTGCTCGGAGGGGTCGAACGTTGACATGTCGCGCCGCCTTTCTTGCACCGAACCACAATAAACGCTTGCCTGAATCGAGCTTACACCTGTTCCGGATTTGCTTGGCAAGCGTTGCGTGGCGTGCGCTACAGCGAGGCGCTCGACAATCGCTGCGGATGGCTGTAGACCACGTGACGCGCGCCGCGCACGAAGCCGGCCAGCGTCATGCCGGCCTGGTCGGCCAGCCGCACCGCCATTGCGGTCGGGGCCGAGATCGCGGCCAATACGGCGATGCCGGCGCGCGCCGTCTTCTGCACCATCTCGAAGCTGGCACGGCTGGTGACGACCACGAAGCCTTCATCTGCCGCTACTGCCTCGCGCGCCAGCGCGCCGAGCAGCTTGTCGAGTGCGTTGTGACGACCGACGTCTTCCCGCACATGGCGCAGTTCGCCGTTGCGGTCGGCCCAGCCGGCCGCATGCATGGCGCCGGTGGCGTGATGCAGGCGCTGGCGCGCGGCCATGGCGTCCATGGCGCGGTGCAGCACGCCTGGCGCCAGCTGCAAGGAAACATCGTGCGCGCCGCCGTCGCGCGCGTCGTGCAGGCCGGTCTCGCGCTCGAACCAGCTGAGGCTATCGACGCCGCACAAGCCGCAGCCGGTCTTGCCGGTGCGCGCGCGCCGCGATTGCTTCAGGCGCGCCACGGCGCCGGGCGCGATCGTGATCGACAGCGCGATGCCGTGCGGGCCGGCCTCGATCTCGATATCGCGGATGTCGCTGCTGTGGCGCACGATACGTTCGGACAGCGAAAAGCCGACCGCGAAGTCTTCCAGGTCTTGCGGCGAGGCCAGCATCACCGCGTGGCTGATGCCGTTGTAGACCAGCGCCACCGGCACTTCCTCGGCCAGCACTTCGCTGCCGTGCTCGCACAGCGCATCGCACCACGCGGTGGCGGCAACGCTGGCGGCGACGGGGAAGTCTGCCAATTCGCCGGTCGGGAAGGGCGCGCGCGCGTTCATGCCGGCGCCGCCGCCGCGCTGCGTTCGAGCAGCACGTCGATCGCCTTGGCCGCCGGCACCTTGCTTTCCTTGGCGTGGTGCCACAGCGGGATCAGGGGATTGCACTCGGGGTAGTAGCCAGCGATGCAGCCGGCCGGGACGTCGTAGGGCACGATCTGCAAGCCGTCGACGCGGCGCTCGACGCCATCGTCGGCCTTGGTCCGCAGCGCCACCACATCGCCCTTGCCCAGGCCGTAACGCGCCATGTCGGCCTCGCTCATGAACAGCACCATGCGGCTGCCGTGCACGCCGCGGAAGCGGTCATCGTTGCTGTAGATGGTGGTGTTGAACTGGCCGTCGCTGCGGATCGTGAACAGGCGCAGCACTTCGGCGCCACCGTCCAGGTCGGGATTGCCCGGCAATTCCTCGGGTGTCGTGAACTCGGCCTTGCCGCTCTCGGTATTCCAGATCCGTTCGGCTGCCGCGAGCGGCTTGCGGTAGCCGCCCGGGGTCCACATGCGCTCGTCCAGGTCCTGGAAGATCTTCGGGAAGGTCACGCCCATGGCCTCGCGAATGGTGCTGTAATCGGCGACCCAGCCATCCCAGTCGACCTTCGGATTAGGATCGAGCGTGGCCTTGGCAATGCCGGCCACGATGGCCGGTTCCGACAGCAACGTGCTTGCGGCCGGCTCGGTCGCGCCGCGCGAACCGTGCATGTGCGAGGTGCTGTCCTCGACCGAGACCGCCTGCGGACCCGACTGCTGGCGGTCGATCTCAATCCGGCCCAGGCAGGGCAGCAAATAAGCGGCCTTGCCGTGGATGACGTGGTTGCGGTTGAGCTTGGTGGCAATCTGCACGGTCAGCGGCAGTTCGCGCCAGGCCGCTTCCATCAGCCGCGTTTCCGGCACCGCGCGCAGGAAATTGCCGCCCAGGCCGATAAAGGCCTGCAGCTCGTGCTTGAGAATGGCTTCGCAGGCATCGACCGTGGTCAAGCCTTCGTCGCGCGGCGGCTCGAAGCCAAACTGTGCCTTGAGCTTGTCGAGCGGCGCCAGGTCGGGCTTCTCGGTAATGCCGACCGTGCGCTGGCCCTGCACGTTCGAGTGGCCGCGCACCGGGCAGATGCCGGCGCCCGGCCTGCCGATATTGCCGCGCAAGAGCAGCAGGTTGACCATCATGGTGACGTTCTGCACGCCGTTGCGGTGCTGCGTCAGGCCCATGCCGTACACACCCATGGCAGCGCCGGACTTGCAATAGACGTCGGCCGCTTCCTCGATTGCGGCCTGGGTCAAGCCCGATTCACGTGTGATCGCTTCCCAGCTGCAGGCGCGCACGGCGCGCTCGAATTCGTCGAAGCCGTTCGTGTGTTCCCCGATGAAAGCGACATCGATCACGCGCTGTGCGCCACTGGCCTTGGCCGCGTCGTCGAGCGCGAAGATGGTCTTGCACATGCCCATGATGACGGCGGTGTCGCCGCCGGGTTTGAGCTGGTGATACTGGGTGCTGATCACGGTCTCGTGACCGGTGAGCATTTCGAGCGGCGACTGCGGATTGGTAAAACTCACCAGGCCGCGTTCGCGCAGCGGATTGAAGGTGATGATCTGCACGCCACGGCGGCGCGCCTCTTGCAGCTGGTGCAGCATGCGCGGGCTGTTCACGCCGACGTTCTGGCCGAAGAACAGGATGCAGTCGGTGTGTTCGAAGTCGTTCAGCTGCAC
>Ga0265798_10006003_pt1 | contig 16091 bp, 11 predicted proteins | sample P3T30metagenome_FD_192430 | JGI IMG/M metagenome (GOLD analysis project Ga0265798, IMG submission 192430) | Plant litter microbial communities from East Loma Ridge, Irvine, California - P3 T30 | ecosystem: Environmental > Terrestrial > Plant litter > Unclassified | place: USA: California... | reverse complement strand
ACCGTTCGCGCACTAACTGAGTGCCGTCCGGCGCCGCGATCCCGCCTCCCGGCGCTCTCGTCCGACACAAGTCGCGGCGCGCCACGCGTATTCCCCGGAAGAGGGGCAGGTTCGTGTCATCGTGAATCGTCCAGTGAGCGCGAGAGGCGTGGAACACATGCAGGATCTGAAGATCGTCGGAGTCGAGGACGGCGCCCTCGTCGTCGAGGCGTCGGGCGGCGAGCGGCACCGCCTCGCGATGGACGACGCGTTCCGCCAGGCGCTGCGCCGCCAGACGGGCGAGGGCGGGCAGGTCCGCAAGGCCGCGCCCCGCATCATCCAGTCGTTCATCCGCCAGGGCATGAGCGCGGAGGACGTCGCCCGGGAGACCGGCGCGTCCGTCGAGTACGTGCGGAAGTTCGAGGGCCCGGTCGTCGCGGAGCGCGAGCACGTCGTCCGCAGCGCCATGAAGGTGCCCGTGCACACGGCCATCGAGGTGGATCCGATGGGCCAGGGCACGCTCTTCGGCCAGGTCATCGAGGACCGGCTCGAGTCGCTCGGCGCCTCCGACGTCCGCTGGAGCAGCTGGAAGGAGCAGCTCGGCGGCTGGGTCGTGAAGGTGGCGTTCACGTCCGAGGAGATCGACCACGACGCGCGCTGGGCCTACGACCCCAAGAAGCACTCCCTCTCCCCCGCCAACAACGAGGCGATCACGCTCTCGCAGCAGGGCGAGATCCGCGGCGCGCTCATCCCCCGCCTGCGCGCGCTGCCGCCGGAGGCCGCGGACACGCACCAGGAGGAGGGCGTCACGCGCTTCGACAGCGGCGCGTTCCGCCTCATCGAGCCGACCGCGTCGACGACGCAGGACACCGCTCCGCAGGCGTGGGAGGCGCCCCGACGCGACGAGGGCGCCGCGGTCGCCCACCTCGGACGGCAGGGCAACCACCCGGCCGGCAGCCAGCAGCCCGCCCGCGCGGCCCAGGCCGAGCTCAACGAGACCGCCGACCTGCTCGAGGCGCTCCGTCGTCGGCGCGGGGAGCGCGAGTCCGTGCCCCGTGAGGACGAGGGGGACGACGCCGCGGACGCATCGCCGTCCGATTCCCCGGCGCACTCCACGCGCGGCGGCGAGCCGCTCACGCGACCCCGCGGCGGGCAGCGCGGCGCCGCGTCGACGCGCTCCGCGATGCCCGGCATCGGTCGCTCCGAGACCACCCGCGACCGTCCCCGCGACGACGCGGACGACGAGGGCCTGCGCACGCCGGGTGGGGCGGAGTCGCGCGGATCCGGGAAGGCCTCCGGTCGTCGAGGCCGCACGGCGATGCCCAGCTGGGACGAGATCGTCTTCGGCGCGCGCAGCGACGACGACCACCTCGCCTGACGACCCGACCGCCCGACCGGCGGGCGCCTTCCCGCGTCAGCCGCGCGCGAAGGCCCCGGCCTGGATCAGCGGGACGAGTCGCTCCTCGTCGGAGAAGGATCCGTGCTGCCCGATCATGCGGCGCGCGCCCTGGTCCCGCGGGCGGCCGTCGTAGTAGGCGATGAGCGCGCGCGCCGCGACGACGACGTCGCCGATCCGCGCGGAGACCCCGTCGCGCACGTCGCCGAACCATTCGGCGGCGATCGCCTCGTCCCGCGTCGCGACGTGCGCCCGCGTCCCCTCGGATGCCCGCCAGGCCTCCGCCAGCGCGCCCGCATCGACGCCGGGCTCGACGTGGAGGTGCAGGCACCGCGGCTCCCCCGCGACGTGCCGCACGCCAGCCACGAGCTCCGGCACCCGGTCGAACAGCACCTGCGACTCCGCGGGCACGTCCACGATCCCGTGGTCGGCCGTGACGAGGAGCCCCTCGCGCGCGCCGAGCCGGTCGCGGAACGGCCCGAACGCGGCATCCAGCTCCTCGAGCCCGCGGAGCCACCGGTCGGACTGCCAGCCGTGCGAGTGCGCCGCCTGGTCGAGCTCCGGCACGTAGAGGTAGACGAGCGCGCGCGGGGTGCGGTCCATCAGCGCGCGGGTGGCCGCGAAGCGGTCGGCCATCGACTCGGCGGGCACGTACGCGGCGCCGCGGAGGGCGGCGCGCGAGAAGCCGGATCCGGAGTAGCGCGCGGGCCCGACGGCGAACGCCGGGACGCCCGCGGCGGCCGCGCGCTCGAAGACCGTCGGGACGGGCTGCCACTCCTCCGGGACGCTCCGCGCGTCCCACCCGGAGAGCAGCTTGAGGACACGGTCGCCCGCGGGATCGAGCGCGCTGTAGCCCACGAGCCCGTGCTCCCCGGCGCGGACGCCCGTGGTGAACGAGGTGATGCTCGCGGCGGTCGTGGTGGGGAAGCCGACGTCCGCCACGTCGCGCTTGCGCCAGTCGCGCACGAGGTTCCGCGCGTGCCCGGCGCGGGCCCGGAGGGCGGCCGAGCCGAGGCCGTCGACGAGCACGACGACGGCGCGGTCGACGGCGGGGAGGGCGACCTCCGACCCCTCCCCCGCGAGCGCCGCGAGGCAGCCGGGCATCACCGCGGTGAGGCTCGTCCGGGCGGATCCGGGCGCCGGTAGCATGGGGGCCATCCGGCCGAGTCTGCCACAGCGGCACCGCGCGCATCCGCGTCGCGCCGCCGATCCGACGCAGCGCCATCCCGATCCAGAGAGTCCATGAGTCCCTCCACCACGAACACCACGCCCGACGAGCCCGCCGAGCGGATCGAGGACGTCGACGTCTCCACCGAGATGGAGAACTCCTTCCTCGAGTACGCCTACTCGGTCATCTACTCCCGGGCCCTGCCGGACGCGCGCGACGGCCTCAAGCCCGTGCAGCGCCGCATCCTCTACCAGATGAGCGAGATGGGCCTCCGCCCCGACCGCGGGCACGTGAAGTCCGCGCGCGTCACGGGCGAGGTCATGGGCAAGCTCCACCCGCACGGCGACTCGGCCATCTACGACGCCATGGTGCGCATGGCCCAGCCGTTCACGCTGCGGGTCCCGCTCATCGACGGGCACGGCAACTTCGGCTCGCTCGACGACGGGCCGGCCGCGCCCCGGTACACCGAGGCCCGGCTCGCGGCGTCGGCACTCGCCATGGTCGAGGGGCTCGACGAGGACGTCGTCGACTTCGTCCCCAACTACGACAACGCCTTCATGCAGCCGGCCGTGCTCCCCGCGGCCTTCCCGAACCTGCTGGTCAACGGCGCCAGCGGCATCGCGGTCGGCATGGCGACGAACATGGTCCCCCACAACCTCATCGAGGTGGTGGGCGCCGCACGGCACCTCATCGACCACCCGGACGCCACCCTCGACGACCTCATGGCCTTCGTGCCGGGGCCGGACCTCCCCACCGGCGGCACGATCATCGGGCTCTCGGGCGTCAAGGACGCCTACCTCACCGGCCGCGGCAGCTTCAAGACCCGCGCGCGCGTCTCCGTCGAGAGCCTCACGCCGCGGAAGTCGGGCCTCGTCGTCACCGAGCTGCCGTACCTGGTCGGTCCCGAGAAGGTCATCGAGAAGATCAAGGACGGCGTCCAGAACAAGAAGCTCTCGGGCATCACGAACGTCACCGACCTCACCGACCGCACGCACGGGCTGCGGCTCGTCATCGAGATCAAGACGGGCTTCAACCCCGAGGCCGTGCTCGAGCAGCTCTACCGCTACACGCCCCTCGAGGACGGCTTCAGCATCAACAACGTCGCGCTGGTCGACGGCAGCCCGCAGACGCTGGGCCTGAAGGAGCTGCTGCAGGTCTACGTGGCGCACCGGCTCGACGTGGTCACGCGCCGCACGCGCTACCGGCTCGCCCGCCGGCAGGAGCGGCTGCACCTCGTGCTCGGCCTCCTCCTCGCGATCCTCGACATCGACGAGGTCATCCAGGTGATCCGCGGCAGCGACGACACCGAGCAGGCCCGCGCCCGGCTGATGGACGTGTTCGACCTGTCGACGCTGCAGGCCGACTACATCCTCGAGCTGCGCCTCCGCCGCCTCACGCGGTTCAGCCGCATCGAGCTCGAGGAGGAGCGCGACCGGCTGCGCGCGGAGATCGCCGAGCTCGAGGCGATCCTCGCGGATCCCCTCCGGCTGCGCGCGCTCGTGTCCAGCGAGCTGCAGGAGGTGGCCGACCGCTTCGGGACGCCCCGGCGCACGCTCCTCACGGAGGCCGCCCCGAGCGTGGCCGGGGCCGCGAGCCGCCGCTCCGCGCCCGTGCTCGAGATCGCCGACGTGCCGTGCCGCGTGCTGCTCTCGACGACGGGCCGCGCGGTCCGCGTCGACCTCCCGACGGACGCACCCGGGACCCCGCTGCAGACGGTGCGCCGCAGCTCCCACGACGCGGTCCTCACCGCGATCGAGACCACGAGCCGCACGCGCATCGGCGCGATCACGAACACCGGCCGGCTCATCACGATGACGCCCGTCGACCTGCCCGTGGTGCCCGTCGCGAGCGTCCAGCTCGGCGCGGGCGTGCGCATCCGCGACTACCTCGGTATCGCGGACAGGAAGGAGCGCGTGGTCGCGCTCGTGGCGCTCGAGTCCGACGAGGCCATCGCGCTCGGCACGCGCCAGGGCGTCGTCAAGCGGGTCGCCCCGTCGTCGCTGCCCGCCAAGCCCGAGTACGAGGTCATCGCGCTCAAGAAGGGCGACGAGGTCGTCGGCGCGCGCCAGGGCGCGGAGACGGACGAGCTCGTGTTCGTCACGAGCGAGGCGCAGCTGCTGCACTTCCCGGCTGTGTCCGTGCGGCCCCAGGGCGTGCAGGCGGGCGGCGTCGCGGGGGTCAACCTCGGCGCGGGCGCCCGCGTGCTGTTCTTCTCCTCCGTGGCGCCCGAGGGCGCGCACGTCGTCACGGTCTCCGCGTCCTCCGCGACCATCGCCGGCGTCGACCCCGGCCGCGCCAAGGTCTCCGCCTTCGGCGACTTCCCGCGGAAGGGGCGGGCCACCGGCGGCGTCCGGGCGCACGCGTACCTCAAGGGCGAGGACCACCTGGCCCTCGCCTGGGTCGGGCCCGGTCCCGCCCTGGCGGTCGGCCCGGCCGGCGAGGTACGGCAGCTGCCGCCCACCGGCATGAAGCGCGACGGGTCCGGCATCCCGCTCGAGAAGGCCATCGGGAGCGTCGGCCAGGCGGTCACGCCCGCCGAGGTGGCGGACGCCGCCTCCGGGGCGGCGGTCGGCCTCGTCGAGCCCGCTCCCGAGGACGGGTCCGCCCCGCTCGACACGTAGCGTCCCCGCACGACGACGGCCGCGGACCCTCGGGTCCGCGGCCGTCGTCGTGCCCGCGTCGCCCGGGAGGCGCCTCAGACGTCGATGCGGTCGCGCACGGATCCGGCGCCGTCGATGATGAACTCCTTGCGCGGCGCGACGTCGTTGCCCATGAGCAGCTCGAACATGCGCGTCGCCGCCTCGGCGTCGTCCACCCGCACGCGGCGGAGCGTGCGGTTGCGGCGGTCCATGGTGGTGGTCGCCAGCTGGTCGGCGTCCATCTCCCCCAGGCCCTTGTAGCGCTGGATGGGATCCTGGTAGCGCTTGCCCTGCCGCTTCGCCTGGGCGAGCACGGCCGCGAGCTCCCGCTCCGAGTAGGTGTAGATCACGTCGTTCGGCTTGGAGCCCGGGTTCATCACCACGACGCGGTGCAGCGGCGGCACGGCGGCGAACACGCGGCCCTCGTCGATCATCGGCCGCATGTAGCGGAACAGCAGCGTGAGCAGCAGCGTGCGGATGTGGGCGCCGTCCACGTCGGCGTCGCTCATGATGATGATCTTCCCGTAGCGCGCCGCCGACAGCTCGAACGTGCGGCCGGACCCCGCGCCGAGCACCTGGATGATGGACGCGCACTCCGCGTTGGACAGCATGTCCGGCAGCGAGGCCTTCTGCACGTTGAGGATCTTCCCGCGGATGGGCAGCAGCGCCTGGTACTCGCTGTCGCGGGCCAGCTTCGCCGTGCCGAGAGCGGAGTCGCCCTCGACGATGAAGAGCTCGCTGTTGGCGACGTCGTTCGACCGGCAGTCGACCAGCTTGGCGGGCAGCGACGAGCTCTCGAGCGCGTTCTTGCGGCGCTGGGTCTCCTTGTGCGTGCGGGCGGAGATGCGCGACTTCATCTCGCCGACGACCTTCTCCAGGAGCACGGCGGTCTGCGCCTTGTCCTCGCGCCGGGTCGACTCGAAGCGCTCGGCCATCGTCTTCTGCACCACCTGCGAGACGATCTGGCGGACGGCCGGGGTGCCGAGCACCTCCTTCGTCTGACCCTCGAACTGCGGCTCGGGGAACCGCACGGTGAGCACGGCCGTGAGGCCCGCGAGCACGTCGTCCTTCTCGAGCTTGTCGGTGCCGACCTTGAGCTTGCGGGCGTTCGCCTCGACCTGCGCCCGGACGAACTTGAGCAGCCCCGCCTCGAAGCCGGCCTGGTGCGTGCCGCCCTTGGGCGTCGCGATGATGTTGACGAACGACTTGAAGCGCGTGTCGTAGCCGGTGCCCCAGCGCAGCGCGATGTCGACGGCGCACTCGCGCGTCAGCTCGGTCGGCACCATGGCGCCGCCGTCGGTGAGCACCGGGACGGTCTCCGTGAACGTGCCCGATCCCTCGAGCCGCCAGGTGTCGGTGAGCGGCGCGTCGACGGCGAGGTGGTCGACGAACTCCGCGATGCCCCCGTCGAAGCGGAAGGACTCCCGGACGGGCGTCTCGCCGCGGAGGTCCTCGATGTCGATCGCGAGGCCGGGGACGAGGAACGCCGTCTGCCGCGCGCGGCCGAGCAGCTCCTCGGTGAGGAAGGACGCTCCGCGGGTGAAGATCTGGCGGTCGGCCCAGTAGCGGATCCGCGTGCCGGTCACCCCCTTGCGGACCTTGCCGACGACCCGCAGCTCGCTGCCGGAGGTGAACGGACGGAAGGGCGCGTCGGGGCTCGGCTCGCCCTCGTCGTCGAAGATGCCCGGCTCCCCGCGGCGGAACGACATGGCGTGCGTCTTCCCGCCGCGGTCGACCTCCACGTCGAGGCGCTCCGAGAGGGCGTTGACGACGGACGCGCCGACGCCGTGCAGGCCGCCCGAGGAGGCGTAGGAGCCGGATCCGAACTTGCCGCCGGCGTGGAGCTTGGTGAAGACGACCTCGACGCCGGACAGGCCGGTCTTCGGCTCGATGTCCACGGGCACGCCGCGCGCGGTGTCGCGCACCTCGACGCTGCCGTCCGCGTGCAGCCGCACGTCGATCCGGTCGCCGTGCCCGCCGAGCGCCTCGTCGACGCTGTTGTCGATGATCTCCCACAGGCAGTGCATGAGACCGCGGGAGTCGGTGGACCCGATGTACATCCCGGGCCGCTTGCGGACCGCCTCGAGCCCCTCGAGGACGGAGAGATGGCGGGCGGAATAATCGGATGCTGCCACGTGCTGTCCTCCATGTGCGTCCGGCGATCGCCGGACGCGAGCCGGTGTCGATCTTAACCGCCGCCCGGTGCCTCCCCCTCCGACCCGCCGTCCCGCCCTCGCCTACGCGCAGAGCGAAACGGCAGGCCCACGAGGAGCCGGTACCCGGGAGCACGTGGTCTACTTGACGCATTCGGCTCGACCCACGACCCGACCCGGAGGGGAGCATCACATGACACCGACCGCGACCGAGCGTCCCGTCGACGAGCTCGACAACCACCAGCTCACCGCCAACGACCGCTGCGACAGCTGCGGGGCGCAGGCCTACATCCGAGTCGAGGTCAACAGCTCCGAGCTCCTCTTCTGCGCCCACCACGGCAAGAAGTACCAGGAGAAGCTGTCGGCCATCGCCACGAGCTGGCACGACGAGTCGAGCCGCCTGCTCGACGAGCGCTCCTAGGCACGGACATCGCGTCGGCCCCGGCCGACGTGCGAAGGGCGCATCCTCCTCGGAGGATGCGCCCTTCGTCGTTAGCGGGGCTGCCGCGCGTGCGGCAGCCCGGTGGCGCGCGTCAGTAGCGGGCGGGACGCGCCATGACGGTGGCACGCGCCTGGCGCGCCCAGCCGTCGAGACGGTCGAGCGTGCCCGAGATGTCGGCGGGGAGCTCGCGGCCGTGGCGCGCGAGGGCGGCGCCGAGCAGCTCGTCCGCCAGGCGCGGGTTGAGGGCCAGCACGGGACCGCCCAGGTGCGTGCCGATCGACGCGCCGACGCGGATCCCCTCGCCGCCGCCCGTGCCCGAGTTGCCGGATCCGGCGCGCACGGTCCCGAGGGGCGCGTGGGCGCCGATGTCGAGGGTCGACCCGTGGTTCTCGTAGCCGACGAGCTCGCCGTCCGCCGTGTCGACGACCAGGTCGCCCACCTGCCGCGCGACCGTGAGCGTCGTGCGCACCGGCAGCACGCCGGCGCCGACCAGCTCGCCGCCGTCGACGAGCCGGACGGTCTCCCCCAGCAGCTGGAGCCCGCCGCCCACGGCGAGGAGCGGGACGCCCGCCTCCTGCATCGCGACCAGGTGCGCCGCGTGCGCCACGAGGTCCGGGAGGACCGTGCGCTGGGCGGACAGCGGACCCGATCCCGCGAAGACGATGTCGGCGTCGCCCGGGTGGCCGCCGCCCGGCGCGTGCCGCACCACCTCGGTGCGGATGCCGCGGATGCGCGCGCGCTCCACGAGGACCGTCACGTTGCCGCGGTCGCCGTTGATGCCGAGCTCCTCCGGGTAGAGGTGCAGGATGCGCAGGGCGTCGCTCACGCGGGTCCTCCCTCGAGGTCCGTGTATCCGAGGATGCGGCGGATCGCCATCATCTGCTCGTAGTTGACGATCATCGTCTTGACCCCGCGGCTGGGCTTCTCGAGCGCGAGGAACGCCTGCACGGCGCGGCGCAGGTCGGGCTCGACGCGTCCCACCTCGAGCCCCTCGTAGCCGAAGCGGACGGCGAGCTGGTAGCCCTTGGTGCCCGATACGACGTCGGCGTGGGTCAGCGCGGAGAGGTCGGTGTCGTAGATCCAGGACGGGTCGGGGGTGCCGTCGTCGACCGCGAGCAGCACCTGCTCGGGCGGGTCGCCCAGCGCGTCGAGGTTCATCTGCAGGCTCGCCGGGTTCTTCATCATGATGATCTCGATGTCCTCGTCCCCGGCGCGGAGCAGCTCGCCGCGGCCGTACACGGCGGCGACGGAGCCGAGTCCCTGGGCGGCGAGGGCGGGGTCGAACCGGTCGCCCAGCACGCGCCGGGCCGTGGCGAGGGCGCCGGCGGCGTCGACCGCGTAGTGCAGCCCGCGCGACGGCAGGCTCGCGGTGAGCTCACCGGAGGCGAGGCGGAAGACCGCATCGCGGCCGCGGAGCGCCACGGCCTCGACGGCCGCGGGAGCCTCGATGGGCGCCGGCGCCTCGGATCCGTAGCGCGGCGCGGACGCGAGACCGTGCTTGCTCGCGTCGAGCAGGCCCGCGGAGACGCCGAACCAGTCGACCGCGGCGCGGCCGTGCGAGGTGGCGTGGGCGGCGATGGCGTTGACGTTCGCGTCGTCGCGGTTCGCGACGATCGCCTCAGTCGCGGTCGCGGCGATCCGCTCCAGCATGCCCACCACGCGGTCGGGCTCGTGGAAGCGGTTGAGCTGGTCGATCTGGATGTTGAGCAGCAGCACCGTGCGCGGGGTCAGCAGCGCGGACAGCGCCACGCCGTAGGCCTCGTCGATCTCCAGCACGGCGACGTCGGCGGAGAGCCGGCCCGACGCGTCGGCGTCGGCGAGCACGGCGGATGCGATGCCCTGCGGCAGGTTGCCGCCCGACGGGTTCGTGAAGACGCGGAGCCCGTGGGCGCGGAGCACCGCGGTGAGCATGTGCGTCGTGGTCGACTTGCCGTTGGATCCGGTGACCGCCACGACGCCGTGCGGGAGGTCGGCGATGGTGCGCTCGAGGAAGCGCGGCTCGAGACGGAGGGCGACGACGCCGGGCACGGCGGAGCCGCCGCCGCGGAGACGGGCGGCCCATCGGGCGGCCCGTCCCGCGGCGACGGCGAGGCGCAGGGGCACGGCCTACTCGAGGTAGTCGCGGAGCGACTGCGAGCGCGACGGGTGGCGCAGCTTGGCCATGGTCTTCGACTCGATCTGGCGGATCCGCTCGCGCGTGACGCCGAACGTGTCGCCGATCTGGTCGAGCGTCTTCGGCATGCCGTCCCCGAGGCCGAAGCGCATGCGGATGACGCCCGCCTCGCGCTCCGAGAGCGAGTCGAGGAGCGACTCCAGCTGCTTCTGCAGCATCGTGAAGCCCACCGCGTCGGCCGGCACGACCGCCTCGGTGTCCTCGATGAGGTCGCCGAACTCGCTGTCGCCGTCCTCGCCCAGGGGCGTGTGCAGGGAGATCGGCTCGCGGCCGTACTTCTGGACCTCGATGACCTTCTCGGGCGTCATGTCGAGCTCGCGCGACAGCTCCTCGGGCGTGGGCTCGCGGCCGAGGTCCTGCAGCATCTGGCGCTGCACGCGGGCGAGCTTGTTGATGACCTCGACCATGTGCACCGGGATGCGGATGGTGCGGGCCTGGTCGGCCATCGCGCGCGTGATCGCCTGGCGGATCCACCACGTGGCGTACGTGGAGAACTTGAAGCCCTTGGTGTAGTCGAACTTCTCGACCGCGCGGATGAGGCCGAGGTTGCCCTCCTGGATCAGGTCGAGGAACTGCATCCCGCGACCCGTGTATCGCTTGGCGAGGCTGACGACGAGGCGGAGGTTCGCGCCGAGCAGGTGGCTCTTCGCCCGCTGCCCGTCGCGCGCCACCCAGCGCAGCTCGCGCTCGAGCTCGCGGGAGATGCCGGGCGTGTTCGCCAGCTTGTCCTCGGCGAAGAGGCCCGCCTCGATGCGCATGGCGAGCTCGACCTCCTCCGCGGCGTTGAGCAGGGCGACCTTGCCGATCTGCTTGAGGTAGTCCTTGACGGGGTCGGCCGTGGCGCCGGTGATGGTCGTCGAGTAGACGGGGACGTCCTCGTCCTCCTCCTTGTTCGACAGGACCATGGCGCCGGTGGGGAGCGGCTCGAGCACGACGGGGGCCTTCGGCGCACCGTCCTCGACGGCCTCGTCGTCCGAGTCGTCCTCGGCGGCGGGCACCACGACCTCCTCGGCGTCCTCGTCGGACGCGTCGCCGGGTCCGTCCGTCGCGGGCGCGGCCTTCTTCGCGGCGGTCTTGCGCGGGGCCTTCGCCGGGGTGGATGCCTCGTCGGTGCCCGCGGCGGCAGCGGCCTTCTTCGCGGCGGCGGCCTTGGCGCGCGCCGTCGGCGCCTTCGCGGGGGCAGTCGGGGCCGCATCGTCGGCGGTCTCGTCGGCAGCGGCGGCGGCCGCCTTGGCAGCAGCGGCCTTGGTCGGCGCCTTGGCGGCGGGGGTCTTGGCGGCGCTGGCCTTCGATGCCGGCGCCTTCCGGGCCGGAGCGCGCTTGGCGGGTGCCGTCGCCTCGCCCGTCGCGGAGTCGTCGGCCGTGCCGGTCGCGGTCGCCGCGTCCAGGGTGGCGGACGGGGTGGAGGGGGTGGCCATGCGAACACCTTTCGTCCCCACGGCGACCGGTCGTGCGCTCCGCGGTGGCTCTGCGGGGTGACCTGCCGGAGGTGGGTCGGGGTTGTTTTCGGACATTGCTAGGACCCATGTCAAGTCCGCTGCTCGTGCACCACCGGGGCGGTGCGAGATGCGGGACATGAACGGGTCCGTACCTGATTATTGCACGGATGTGCGCGAGGACGAGCCAATGCGGCTCGGGCGGGCCGGCGTCACCCGCGGCGTCGACGTCGCCTGTCGAGGTAGGCAACCCAGAGCGGCCCCACCCGTATTCCCTCGTCGGCCAGCAGGCGCCGCGTCCGCCGCCGCGTGCGCACGAGCATGAGGGCGCCGAAGCCGACCACGAGGTACTGCACGGCGAACGCGATCCGGAACGAGTCGAAGGAGTAGAGGTCGCTCGCGGCGCCCCCGGCGACGCGGATCCCGTCCTGCACATCCAGCGCGATGCCGATGAGCAGCATCATCGTGAAGCTCGCGGTGAACCCGCCCACGTTGACGACGCCGGAGGCGGCGCCGAGGCTCCGCGGCGGGTTGAAGGTCCGCGCGAAGTCGAGGCCGACCTGCGACCCCGGTCCGCCGATGCCGATCGCGACGACCATCAGCACCACGGCCCACAGGGGCGGGACGCCGGGCCAGAGCAGGACGACCGCCCACGCGAGCCCCATCATGACCACGATGCCGAGGACGAGGTTGGAGCGACGGAACGGGAAGCGGCCCGTGAGGATCCCGATGACGGGTCCCACCACCATGCCCGCGGCGACGATGACGATGAGGAGCCCCGAGGCGAGCGCCGGGCTGTAGCCGAGACCGCCCACGAGGAACGGGAAGCCCCACAGCAGGCTGAAGACGACGCCGGAGGACTGCGTCACGAAGTGCGACCAGAAGCCGAGCCGCGTGCCCGGCCGGCGGAGGCTCCGCACGAGCTCCCGCGAGGAGTCCCCCCAGGTGACGCGCGGGGGCGCCGGGTCCCCGGCCGGCCGGTCGCGCACCGCGGCGACGACGGCGACGAAGGCGACCACGGCCACGGAGGCGGAGCCCACGAAGGCCGGCGTCCATCCGGCGGTGTGCAGGACGAGGGAGAGGGGGACGGCCGAGAGGACCTGTCCCAGCTGCCCGACGTTCGCGAACCACTGCGACAGCACGGGCACGCGCGGCCCGGGGAACCAGGAGTTGATGAGGCGCAGGCCCGAGACGAAGGTCACGGCGTCGCCGGCGCCGACGAGCATGCGGGCGGGGACGGCGACCTCGAGCGAGGTGGACAGCGCCAGGGTGATCTGGCCGGCGACCATCAGCAGCGCGCCGCTCGCGAGCAGGACGCGCGGCCCGATCCGGTCCACGAGCACGCCGACGGGGACCTGCAGCGCCGCATAGACCACGAGCTGCGCGACGGCCAGCGTGGAGAGCAGCGACGCCGACGCGTGGAACCGCTCGCCCGCCTCGACGGACGCGATGCCGAGCGATCCCCGCTGGAGGACCGAGGAGAGGTACGCCGCCATCGCGACGCCGAGGACGATGCGGGCGCGTCGGGTGGACATCCGGACGAGGATACCGGCGGCGCGACGTGCGGGCGCACGCGTCCCGGCTACGGAGCCACGTCCGCCGAGGGCGTCAGGTGGACTCGCCGTCCCCGGGACGTCGGCGTGCGAGGAACTTCTCCAGCTCCGCGGCGATCTCGTCGGCGGACGGCAGCACGCCGTCCTCGTCCGTCAGGGGCGACTTGAGGGGCGTGTCCTCCATGTAGCTGTCGTACCGCTCCTCGAGGGTCGTCACGAGACGGGCGAGCTCCTGGTTGCCGGCGACCTGCTCGTCGATGCGGCCGACGAAGTCCCGACCCTCCTCGCGCAGGCGGTCGGTGGGGAAGATGAGCCCGGTCGCCGCGCTGATGCTCTCGAGGGCGGCGACCGCGGCGAGCGGGAACTCGGTGTCGGCCAGGTAGTGCGGCACGAGCAGCACGAACCCGGCGACCGGGTGCCCGGCGTCGTGCAGGCGGTGCTCGACCAGGTGGAGCGCGTTGGCGGGGACCTGCGTGTGCGGCTTCCACACCGAGAGCGCGTCGATCAGCTCCGAGCGGTTGCCGCTCACGGTCACGTTGATGTCGCGCGTGTGCGGCACGGGCATCGGGATGCTGTGCACCCACGTGGTGGTCGACACGCGGTAGCGGTCGATGATCCCGATCACCGCCGCCGTGAAGGCCTCCCAGCGGAAGTCGGGCTCGAAGCCCGTGAGGAGGAGGAAGGGCTGGCCGACCTCGTCGTGCGCGAGGTAGAGGGCGAGCCGGGCCGGCCGGTAGTCGGCGAGGTGGTCCTGGTCGAAGTAGATGGTGGGACGCCGGGCGCGGTAGTCGAGGAGCGTGTCCGTGTCGAAGCGGAGGACGTCGCGGTGGCTGAGGGTGTCGAGGAGGTACGCGCTGACCTGCGAGACGCCGGATCCGGCGTCGGAGAACCCGGTGAGCCCGGCGACGAGGGGGAGGCCGGTCGGCACCTCGCCGATGTCGGTGTCGATCTCGTACAGTCCGTCCGCGTCAGCCATGCCACAACTCTAGGCCGCGCTCCCGGCGGCCCTCCGCGGATGCCGGCCGCCGCCGTGCGGCCCAGAGCGAACACGCGACCGCCCGACCGACGGGGTCCCGGGTCCCGCCCGGTTCGTCCTCGATAGGCTCGGGGCCCATGACCAATCCCCTCCTCTCCGTGTCCCCCGACCGCGCCGTCGAGACCGCTGCCGACGTCCTCGTCGTCGCCGTCTCCTCCGAGAAGGACGGCGTCCGCGTGCACGCGCCCGAGGGCCTCGAGCTCGACGCCGCCGACCTCGTGGCGCTCGGCGTGACGGGGGGACGGGACGAGGTGACGCGCGTGGCCGGCACCGGCACGGCGGCGCGGACGATCGCGCTCGTGGGCGTCGGATCCGCCGCCCTCGACGCCGTCGCCCTCCGCTACGCCGCGGGATCCGCCACGCGCCAGCTGCGCGGCGTCGAGAGCGTCGTCCTGGCGCTGCCGGTGAGCGGCCTCGACGAGCTCACCGCCGTCCTCGAGGGCGCCGCGCTGGGCGTCTACTCCTTCGACGCCTACCGCCACGACTCGCTCGCGGGACAGAAGCAGCGCGCGTCCGCGATCACCGTGTCCGCGCACGGGGACTCCTGGACCGCGGAGGACGCCGACGAGGCCGTCGCCCGGGCCCGCGCCGTCGCGGACGCCGTCGCGGGCACGAAGGACCTGGTCAACACGCCGCCGCTCGACCTCTACCCCGCGACCTTCGTCGACGCCGTGCACGCGCGCACCGAGGGACTGCCCGTGGACGTGCGCGTCTGGGACGAGGAGGCGCTCGCCGCGGACGGCTTCGGGGGGATCCTGGGGGTCGGCCAGGGCTCCACGCGCCCGCCGCGCCTCGTGAAGGTCGCGTACTCCCCCGCCGGGGCCACGCGCCACCTCGCCCTCGTGGGCAAGGGCATCACCTACGACACCGGCGGCATCTCGCTCAAGCCCGCCGTGCCCATGATCGGCATGAAGTACGACATGACGGGCGCCGCGACCATCCTCGAGGTCGTGGTCGCCGCGGCGCGCATGGAGCTGCCGGTGCGGCTCACCGCGTGGCTCTGCATCGCGGAGAACATGCCCTCGGGATCCGCCATCCGCCCCGACGACGTGCTCCGCATGCGCGGGGGAACGACCGTCGAGGTGCTCAACACGGACGCCGAGGGCCGCCTCGTCATGGCGGACGGGCTCGTCGCAGCCAGCGAGGAGCACCCCGACGCGGTCATCGACATCGCGACCCTCACGGGCGCGCAGGTGGTGGCGCTGGGCGAGCGGTACTCGGCCGTGATGGGCGACGACGACCTGGTGGCGCGGCTGCTGGGCGTCGCACGCGAGCAGGGCGAGTCCATGTGGGGCATGCCCCTTCCGGAGGAGATGCGCGCGCTCCTCAACTCGGACGTCGCCGACATCGCCAACGTCAAGCCCGGCAACCCGGCCGGCGGCATGCTCGTGGCCGGGATCTTCCTGAAGGAGTTCGTGGGCCGCACCAGCGACGCCGACGACGCCCCGCGGATCCCGTGGGCGCACATCGACATCGCCGGTCCGTCGCACAACAAGGGCGGCGGGCACGGCTTCACGGGCAAGGGGCCGACCGGCGTCGCGGTCCGCACGCTCCTCGCCCTGGCCGCCGGTTTTTCACGCGCGTAGTAGGCTCGGAGAGGCCTCCTGAGGGGGTCCCGCGCCTGCCCGGTCGGGCGGTCGCATGAGACGACCTTGATGCATACGAGGGAGATCCTGGGTGTCGGAACAGAACTTTGACGTGGTGGTGCTCGGCGGCGGGAGCGGTGGCTACGCGGCTGCCCTCCGCGCGGTTCAGCTGGGCAAGACCGTGGGCCTCGTGGAGAAGGGCAAGCTGGGCGGAACCTGCATCCCCACGAAGGCGCTCCTGCACTCGGCCGAGGTGGCCGACGTGTCGCGGGAGTCGGAGAAGTACGGCGTCAACGTCACCTTCGACGGGGTGGACATCGCCCGCGTCAACGCGTACCGCGAGGCCATCGTCGCCAGCAAGTACAAGGGCCTCCAGGGCCTCATCAAGGCCCGCGGCATCACCGTCATCGAGGGCGAGGGTCGCCTCACGTCCGGCACGACCGTCCAGGTCGGCGACCAGACCATCACGGGGAAGAGCGTCGTCCTCGCGACGGGCTCCTACTCGCGCACGCTGCCGGGCCTCGAGATCG
>Ga0265798_10006002_pt1 | contig 16093 bp, 17 predicted proteins | sample P3T30metagenome_FD_192430 | JGI IMG/M metagenome (GOLD analysis project Ga0265798, IMG submission 192430) | Plant litter microbial communities from East Loma Ridge, Irvine, California - P3 T30 | ecosystem: Environmental > Terrestrial > Plant litter > Unclassified | place: USA: California... | reverse complement strand
GTGATCATTGAGTCCATTGCTGCATTTTTCGTGGTGGAGAAGCTTGCCACGTATAGGCTGTACCAAGCATATGGAGTTAACCACAAAGTCAAAGACACCTCACGCATGACCTGTCCAACCACCGAAACGACTTGAGAACGACAAAAGTGCATGGTCCTTCAATTGCTCAACCCACTAAATAGTACTCCCCATCGGATCTCTTGGGACGGCAGTCTCATACGCTCATCTTGCTCGGCTCGAACGAAAACAATACATAGATCATGTCTCATTCCTTCGCCATCAGTTAGAAGTGTCTCATCGATGCCAGCGTATTTGCACCACCTAAACTCATCGACATAAGTTCCTTAGCTGATAGTTTGACCGCCGATGTATCTAGACCGCCCATGGAACACTGCATGTCCTGATCCGACTCAAGACACTCGGTCACTCACGTCTTTGGTTCTGAGCTTGGCATCATCTCCGCATTTCAACCGGTGCTGCTCAAAATGCGCGGTCAAGGAAGGAAATAAAGAGATAACATGAGGCACATAAGAAGCTCTTCCTGCTACTCAGAATGATAAGAGTGCGCCTTTGACTCAGACTGCGGTCTGGTCCCGATTAGGTCACCCACCTTCCTCACCTTCACCTCGCAAAACTTGGACTGCATCTTTCGGGAAATAGCGCTCCTCCGCTCCTTCTTCACCTTCACCTCTCACTTCGCAGGAATACTTCGAGTAAAACCGCCCTTCCACTCAACACAATCTTTCTCTCTTCAACCCCATCCAGCGTCAAGCAAAACAAACTCATACAGCTTCTCATCGACCCCCAAAAGCTCACCATCATGTACATCCTCACCGTTCTTTTCCTGACGCTCGTCTCGGTTCTTTCCCTCACCAACGCGACCGTCATTCCCAACTTCCCCGACAGCGCTCCTTCCATCCACTTGGTCCTCAACAACAACTGTGGCTTCGATGTCTGGGTCCGTCAAGGTGTCGCCGCAGAGCCCGGAGCGCGCATGGGCAAAGGCGAGAACTGCGGTCTGATGAGCGGCAAAGACACAGAGGAAGTCAAGGTCGGCGCGGGCCAGAAGTTCATCACGCCTGTGCCTATCTTTGAGGATAGCTGTGGACACTCTGGTGAGTGAAAAGTGCGGAGGTGAGGGACAGTTTTGATGAGAAGTATTGCTAATTTATGGGAATAGTCAAGGTCGCTCGCAAGCCAGCGGATTGGCAGACTGTCTATCAGTACCAGATGACCTGGGCCAAGGAAGATCACAAGATCTGGTAAGTCGGCTTTTCTCCTCTGTTCCTCTCACCAAGATCTGTCATTCCCACACCTTTACTGCCTCTTTGTACCGACCTCAAGCCTTCCTAAATTCAATGCTAACACCTCTGCAGGTACCAACTTTCTTGCATGAACGGAAACCCTTTCACCGACGTCGTCCGCCAGATCGGTGGTCCCTACGACTCCACCTGCCCGCTCTTCCGCTGCGAGGCTGGTAACAATGGTAGCCAGTGCGATTACCCCCTCATGGCCAACTGCGCTACTGTCGGCGACGTCGTTGGCTACCTCTGCTAGGTCGAGCAGATGACAGAGAAGAGCTGAGGAATAAAAGGCTCCGGCGGAGAATAAAAGCACTGCATTGGTACCTAATCGTACACGGAGAGTCGACTGAATTGGCCATGAGCTCTTATGAGTCACGGTCGTTTTGTCTGGATCAGTAGTTTACTGAACTCAATTGATCTGTCTCGTTCTCAACTCTTCTCCGCTCTGCTGTCCAAGTCTCTTCATCCACATGATATACATGCATGTATGCCCTAGTTGTTCGCAGTCTTATCGTTATAATAATGCACAGTCTGATCAGCGCACCCACTCGGCGTCTGATACAAGTAATTTCCCAAATTGATATACAACTTCTGCCCCGTGCACACATACCACGCACTCTTATTCGGTCGATTGACGCCCGCAACACTCCACTGAAGATCATCTCCACCCCACGCAAACGCACCATACGTGTTCTTACTCTCCGAGAAGCTGACAGCAAGCGACATGCCGTTGATGGAGCGCTCCTCGGATACCACGGCGTAAAGAAGCTTGACAGGTTCACCGGGTGCGGAAACGAGTTGAACTAGCTGGCCGCTGACGACCTGGAACTGGCCTGCTGTTGTGTAGTCGCCGAGGAGGGCGGGGCCGGTCGAGTAGAGAGGGTTCGTTTGGAAGTATTTGTGGAAGTTGGGGGCTGCGACTCCGCGGATCCAGTAGTAGCCGCTTTGGAGTGTCTTGCCTGGTCCGGTGCCTGCGGGGGTGCTGGTGGTGGTTGGTGCACTTGGTGAGACTGATGTAGATGTTGGTACTGGCATAGTGGACATAGTGGTGGGCCCAGGCGTAGGCGTAGGCGCAGGTGCGGGTGCAGCACCGGGTTGGCATTGGGAGTAGTAGTCACTGGAAGGTTAGCCTTGTTGCAAGAGGCAATGATGGGATTCAGTCTCTCACTTGATCTTGACGCAGCCAGCACCTGAGATGCATGCTGTCTCTCCAGACCAGTTCGTACCACCACCTGGTCTCCGATTAGCAAATGTACTCTAACTACTTTGTGATGAGCATACATTGCTGCCAATCTCCTACAGCTGCATGAGTAGTGCTAGCTAGCAGGGCTAGCAGAGTCGTGATCGAGCAACGCATGATGAGGCAAGGTATGGCAACTGCTTCAAGTGGATAGCTAATTGCTTATCTTCTCGAGAATAGAACATTTTGATGTACAATCCTGCTACCATATATCTTCCATCTCCGGTCCAGAACGCTACCACATGATGCCAGATATAGTGCTCGTGCTGGATATGATTCGGACCGTGGTCGCCGCGTAAAGTGGTTAAAGTACCCTAGGGCGACAAGCGAGCACCAGAACCCGGGAGCAAGGCTGAACTGCAATATGCTTGTGCGACGCCAAATTGCTTAATCAATATACTGGTGTCCAAGTGGCTAACGCCCGATCCTTGTGACTGCAGCCCATGCAGGGATTGCCGACCGAGCCTGTAAATCCGGGTACCAGCTCATATCGCGTACAACAAAGGCTTGCTCGGAAGTCCTTCTCGAAGTCTGAACAGTCGGTCTGGTCGCCCTCCTAGAGTCTGAGCGCGAAGTGTAGCAGTATGAGATCCCATTGTTTCGCGACAGTGCGACACGGGCACTCCATCCGGTCACCGGCTCGCGCGTATGATGTGAGGCTCGTTGCGTGTGCGTAGGCTTGCTCTTGTTCGTTGCGCGATCGCTCGAAGGCTATGCGTGTACCACGAGTGGCCATCCCGGCGTTTAGACCTGGACGAAAGCATCTGCATCATCCTCCCTCTCCTCAGTCTACCTCAGCGACCCCACTAATAGGCTCCGGTCGCGCCGAAAACACAATCTTGTACTTCACCACCTCGACAATCTCCAGCTCCTCATCTTTCGCACCATCCTCGTCCCCAAGCCCACTCATCTCCACATCCTCAACATCCGTCTTTTCCCTCTTGCGCATGACACCAAGCGGTTTGGGCAGCTTCTTGCACTCGCCCGTCATGCGCTGGCCCTTGCCTACGTACATGTAGACGCGCTTCATCCATTTCGTGTCGCTCGGGTCGTTGATGGCGGGATTGTAGTGTGGGAAGACGAGTTTGCCGACTTGTGTGGAAGCCACGGAGGCTGCAGGCGGAGGGAAGTGGATTGTGCCTTGTATCTCGATGAGGGCGAGGCCCGAGGGCGTGTGGAGGAGCTGCGGAAGGGGGTTCTCGGCGCGTGGGGAGGTTGCGGAGGAGCATGGGAGATGAATTGGTACCGACGGCATCGTGGAGAGTTGATCGGGTTCAGGTGGGAGTTGAAGTAGTGCCGTGCAGCAGGTGAGGGTTGTGTAGCTGTGGTGTTGGTGCAGGATAATCCCCGCCGGCGAAAGCTACGCGACGCGCTGAGATCTGGTGGGGCGAGCGCGCGCGATAGGCAGGAATGACGACACCAAGTGCGCAATAGTTTCGTCAAAATTCATCATTATTCATAGATATCTATTATGTACTAGAAGGCAACCACACTGCTCTTGCAGCCATCTAAGCCCTCTTGCCGAAGACCTTGTCGAAGCCAGTAAGGGTGAGCCTGTACTTGACGTTGTCGTTCTTGTACACGCGTTCGACTGCCTCCTTGATGCCCTCTTCGCTGAGCTGGATCTCCTGTACCCAACTCTTGATGTTCTGCTTGGATGCAAGCTGGAACATCTCCTCCATCTCGGGCCTGTTTCCGATGTGGGACGCGCCCATGTAGCAGCCGTTGGGTGCGAAGATCTGGGCGGGCATGGCAGGGAGCGGGTTGTCAGGGAAGCCGACCATGTGGAAGGTACCGTTGACCTTGAGGATGGAGAAGTATTCGGAGAGATCGAACTTGTCAGTAGCATCAGCGGTATTGATGACGAAGTCGAACTGGAACTTCCATGGCTCAGCCCAGCCCTTGTCCTTGGTGACGATGAAGTCCTTAGCACCCATCTTCATCGCGTCCTCCTTCTTGTTGGGAGAGTGCGAGATGACGTAGGTGTCGGCGCCCATGGCTACGGACCAAAGGACACCGAAGTGACCAAGTCCTCCAAGTCCGATGATACCGACCTTCTTGCCGGGGCCAGCTCCTAACCTCTTCAAGGGCGAGTATGTGGTGAGACCAGCGCACAGCATGGGCGCTGCGAGGGCAGTGTCGAGGTTGTCTGGGATCTTGAAGACAAAGTACTCGTGGCCACGGATATGGCTGGAGTATCCACCCTGTGCGACGGTGCCGTCGTTGTGCTTAGCACCGTATGTGTCGACTTGGTTGGGGCAGTAGTTCTCCTGGTCGTTCTTGCATTGGTCGCAAGTAAGGTCGGCGCCAATCTGAGCACCAATACCGGCGCGGTCTCCAACCTTGACTCGGGTGACCTTGTCACCGACCTTGACGACCTTGCCGATAACCTCGTGTCCTACGCAGAGGGGTAGAGGGAGTTCCTCGCCCCATCCTCCAGTGATGGTGTGGACATCTGAAGCGCAGACACCGCAAGCGTCAATGGCAATGTCGACGTCGTACTCCTCAAACTTCTTGAGGGGAAGCTGGGAAAATGTCAGTACAGCTATCAATTGGAAGATTGGCTTATTGACTAACCTCCTGGCGCTTGAATGTGCTCCAGTTCTTGATGTCGGTCACCGCGAAGGCGTCGGTGGTCTCTGGGTAGGGCATGGTTGCGTTTGGGTTTGAATTGGAGTATGGGAAATGTTGTTGGGGAGGTGAGAGAGATGATGGAGGGGCAGGTGTTGAGGGGCATGCACACGTATTTCAAGCATCGGTCAATCCCCCGCCAGCTGTTAGAGTCGGCCCATGGCGTTTCGTCCAGTGAGGTCATAACAGTGGACGAGAACGAGAGGGTACCCGCCGTTGAGGCTCCTGCAGCTCCCTGATTGGGTAGGCCTACAGCCACGAGCGCGTTGTCGCTATGGCGCGCATTGTACCTTTTTCTTGACCGTCACTGACGCGTCAATGATCGCGACTTTAACCGTCACATCGGAGTTCTGCCAACGGTTTCGAGGGCTAGATCGCAAACCATGCCATGTCGCGCTGGCTAATCCACACTATACGCGTCTGGTCGTTCCGACCGTACCGAATTACAGTGGATTTCGTCAATGCGCTTGTATAGCTCCTGTCATCTTCGTTGTCCAGATATCGTGTTGTAAGAATGTCGCATTCGAGCGCCGGCGAATTCAGCGAAGGCGATGACAGATTTTCCGAGCTCGATCCAAACGGGGAAAGTACGACGACGTAGCTGTTCCGAGTGCCGAGCGTCATGCTTTAGTTGCCGACGTCATAACCCGGGCCTCGCACTTCATCTCTCATCGGTAGGTCATCGGTAGGTGTATCCAGAGTTTGTTTTTTTGTTGCCTTTCCGTGCAGCGTCGACCAATGAGTGCGCATGCAGTAGGATATGCTGAGAATCCAGGATTGTGTACGCGGGTGCACCAAGCTAGTCCTCAGTGGCACGCGGCTCTTATACTGCTACAATGGCATGCGCATGAGCCGAGCTGATATGGATGAGCTCGTCCAGAACTTGGTTCCTCCAGTGCAAATCGGTTCGCGTTGTCAAGCTTCCGGCCATTTGCCATGCCACCTGGTACCCCGCATCGTGAATGCGGGGTGATGAACCGGAGGCTTACCCTTTTAGGCATTCCGTGATCTTGGGCAGCAGGTGCACACATGCGCTTGCCAGTAGGAACAGACCGAAGCCAACGGACTGACCGAGTCCGGGGAAATGAGCGCGACGTCTGTTTGTCGGCCATGGAAGGAGCCAAACTACCTGCGCCACCTTGACCAAGTACTTCTGTCCTTCTCTTGTCCTCCGCCATCTTTCAAGTCACTCTCATATACGCTTGTAATAGTGTGAACCCAATTCGATCATAATGGCCGCCGCGGCAGATGACAACTCGATGAACGCGCTGCGGTTCCATGGGCAACATGACCTGCGATACGAGAGGATTCCGATACCCCAAGTCAAAGCAGGGCAAGTCAAAGTGAAACCGGCATGGGTGGGAATTTGCGGATCAGGTAAGGACCCAATTACAGAAAGTGAGACAGCGAAACTGACGTTGCTTTATACCTCCACGAATATTTGGGTATGTACTCGAATGACGAACATGCGCTCCATAGCTGAGCACCTAGGTGGCGCGAATCTCTGCCCTACCACGCCCCACCCAATCACCGGCGAAACGGTTCCACTAACCTTCGGCCATGAATTCAGTGGCACAGTAGAGGAAGTTGGCGAGGGTGTTACTGACTACAAAGCCGGCGACAGAGTCGTCATTCAGCCCATCATCTACGATGATACCTGCGGCGCCTGCGAGGAAGGTCTGCAAAATTGCTGCTGGTCCAACGGCTTCATCGGCCTGTCTGGTTGGGGCGGTGGTCTTGCGGATCACATCGTCGTCCCAACCTCTACCCTATATCATCTCCCTGACAATGTTCCACTCGAGATTGGTGCGCTCGTCGAGCCCCTCGCTGTCGGTTGGCATGCGGTCAAGATCAGTCCTTTCAAGAAAGACAACGTCGCATTGGTTTTGGGAGGTGGGCCCATCGGTATATCAACAATCCTAGCCCTGAAGGCGAAAGGCTGCAATCGGATCATCGTCTCAGAAGTGAGCAGAAAGAGACAGGAGTTTGCGAGAAAGTTCGGAGCGCACTACATCATCGATCCCACCAAGGAAGACCTTGCCAAGCGCTGTCGCGAACTCACCGGAGGCAAGGGTGTACATGTAGTCTACGACTGTGCCGGCGTCCAGGCTGCCCTCAACCAGGCCGTACATGCCACCCGCGCTCGAGGCTGCATCGTCAACATTGCCATTTGGGAAAAACCTTGCACCATTTTCACCAACGACTTCAACTTCAAGGAGAGGACGTACATGGGCATTGCGACTTATGAGATTGGCGACTTCCAGGAAGTGATTGATGCACTGAGCAGGGGAGACATGGACCCGAAAGAGATGATCACCCAGAGAATTGCTCTTACCGAAGTTGAAGAGAAGGGCTTCAAGAGTCTCATCAACGACAAGGACAACCAGGTCAAGATTCTGGTAGAGGTTGGCGGAGGCGTATAGATGAATGGCTTGGAAGCTGGCAGGTAACTTCCTGAGCGACCAAAATCCCATGAGGAGACATCTGCCGTCTCTTATTGAGATACAGAACCTTTGATCATTTCATAGGGACTTATCACTGCTTGTTCTTTTACTGTTTGATAGTCACCTCGCCGGTGAGCGGGTGGTGGGCCTTATATGCCCGAGGTAGCATTATAATCATATTCCTCAACTCTTCATCGTCACTGGGGATTCGAACAAGGCCGGAACAGTGTGTATAGTATAGTTTGAATGAGTTCGGCTCACTCTTGTTATGTGTTGAACTAACAAGGAGCAGCGTCATTCCATCTAAGAAGCGAAGGTTCTAGCGGTAAAGAATGTGACCCATGATCCATCATTGTCGTTGCCGGCCACCATCTACCACTGCCATCTTCTACTGCCATCCACCATTTTCAACCTTGTCGGCTTCTCATGATTGTCTAGCAGGTGATCTTGTACGAGTTTTTCGGACCATAGGCCTCGCAAACACCAACTTCGCTGAACACCTCTGGGACTTCATCGGTGCAGTCGAAAGAAGTGTGCAGATTGACTGTCGGCAAAGATTAGCAAGTTCGGATGTTTAGTATGGGAACTTACTCTTGCAGTTAGGGTTCGCAGCTTCGGTGATGATGAGGCTCTTATTGCCGTCGTAGATGCTGATGCACCTGTCAGCGGGGAGGTTGGTAGAGCCCTCAATCAGACATCCGGATGCGGTGCTGCACGCGGCGCACGTCGAGATCGTGAACGAGAGGGTACCCTGTGCGGCGCTGGATGCGACGAAGGCGGACACGAGGGCAACGAAGGTTGTGGAGAACTGCATGTTGAAGGAAGTGGGAAGTGTTGGCGTCGAGGAGGGAAGTGATATGTGGTGTTTGGGAGAAGAATTGGTGGGGAAGAAGATAATTCTCGAATTCACAGTCATGCATTCTTATACAAAGCATGAGGTTGTGGAATACGTGATCGGGTTATTTTGCCAACCGATAACATCTTCCCGATATTATTGCCCTGTGAGAATGCTGATGCTCGCCATGGACCCGTCTCATGACTGAGAACGCGTACGCAGGCACGCTCTGGTAGGCCATGTTGTGGCGGTGTTAGCATGAAGAGAGACTTTGTTGGGTTTTCGTACAACTGAGGACAGGCCACAAGGTACACACGGCTAGCTGTTGGTAAGCGGGCGTATTTACAGTAAGCATACACAAGTTTCGACTTGCCACTTCAATCTTACATCTTTATCTTTTAGCAGGTGTCGGCTCGAGGCGGCTAGTCCTGCCCGTTTGTTGGTCTCACTACTCTTTTGTTAACAAGTAGAAGTCTTTTGTGCACGTGAGTTGGTCAGATCATGGCCGTAATTTCTGGCCACGATCAGAGCATCAATCTATTTACCCTCGTGGCAGCCACCCATGATCACGTCGCAAGAGATTCTGAAGTCAGTTGCGTGAGAAACGCTCAGTCAATGTGAGTAGAGATGTTCTCGTCGAACCTCATGCGCGCAAAGAAATTGGAGACGCCCTGTATTGTAGATATGTATAAACCCCTCCTGTCATGTGTTGAACGAACAGTGAGCGGTGGTAAAAGAAGACGATACAAGGAACATTGCACGATGCTGACGAAGAAGCCTGAATTGTGGCTACCATGTACGCAACTCTACATCAGAGAAACCAGGCAGATCAACATGTGATCTTGAAGCTGTTCGATGGAATCTTGCTTTCGCAAACCCCGCCGTTGTCCTTGTGCACCTCCGGTGTTCCCCCGCAGTTGAACTCGGGGTAGAGATTGACTGCACAAAACGTTAGCTCGAAGATGGCTGGACGAGGAAGAAAATGGCTTCAGTACCTTGGCAAGACGGGATCGTTGCGTCGTAAGTCTTGATGGTGGTGCTTCGATTCCACATGGTGATGCAAAGGTCCGGTGGAAGGTTGGATCGGGTGTTGACAGAACAGAACGTGCCCGGCACCGGGGTGCACTCAGTGCAGTTCCATGTTGTGAAGTTGACGCTGTCGTACGCGGCAGCTGTGGCAGCCAGAGCGATGCCTGAGAGAAGAGCCGAGGTGGAGAAATGCATGTTTGGAAGGAATTGAGCGAACACTTTCGTTGTCTGGGCTGGAGGGTGAAGAGTGTTGTACAAAGTGTATCTCAAGTGGACTGCAGTTCTTATAGTTCGTGGTAGGACACAAGACATCCCGTCATAACTTGGCCAAGCAGCCACAAGTATGCTACAGCGGTTCGATGCCTAGAGTAATCCCGCGCTGTTCATTGCCTGGATGAGACGATAGCAACAAAGACCCTGCATGTCAAGACTGTTGATGCCAACTAATGGCTTTCCATGCCTTGAGAGGGTAGGCGGCCTCCATCTTGGCTTGGGGGCGGCGTATACGTGACTATCGTGGGAAAGACATCCATGGAACAAAGTAGTATGACTAACGATGGACATTGCTGATGCCAACTGTGACCTACATACAATTCCCTATGGCCGAAGGATGACACGGGATACCGTGGAGCGCGTTGGTGGTGTTGGTGGCAATGGCTTCTTGAGGTGAGATTTTGGTGGCTGGTCTCTGCCCATTCATATTGGATCTTATTGGCCGTCGCAAGTCTTCCCACGTTTTCCATTTGACTATAATGTCTGTCGTGCAGTATCGCTACAGACTGTAGAAGCCTGTCTGGTAGTTTAGAGTAACATGTGAACTGCAAACAGCTCTCGAGCTTAGGAGAAAGCGTAGATCGGGGGCAAAACATGGCCTAGTATGCACAAGTATGCATGTATCGCCATTGAGGGCCCTGGTCGCACGCAAAGATCTGATGGTACATCTCTGCGGTAGGCTGAGTGGCGCCCTGGTGTCGAAAGAGACGGCATAGATAGATGGCCTATGATTGAGGTTATGGTTCAAATTCGACTCATCCTCTTCCCGCTCGGGCGCGACGGCGTATGTGCAGCCCCTAGAAGAAAATGTGATTGCCTGGTAGAGAGCGATTGTCCGAGACGGGAGCGTCACAAGATAGTATTGGCTGCGACAACACTAGAAGTCAGACGCCATAGCGCGAGCGCACTAGCAATCATGATGACGGTCGGGAGATGTCGACGAGACGGAGGCTGGGAGACGCGCCGACAGGGGCGCTAAGACGCTAGACTACATGCGTCATCATGACCCCCACAGGCCTTCCCGAGGTCATGGCCTAGCTCAGCACTTACGAGCTTCAGACACTGTTGGATTCATGCCGACCGCCACGATATGTTGGCTGACGCTTTAATCAAGATCCTGCAATCTCTCAGAGTAAGCTTCAATAGCACATGCGTGGCAACTTCAGGTGGCCTATGCCGGGTTGGCCGTTCAAGCCGGTCATTCCGCAGTTTTTGGCCATCAGTACGTTGCAGACATTAAGAACCGAATCATTGACCCAGATTTATACATTAGCTACTCCTACCAGACTAGTCGACGGGAATATGGGACTCGGAAGGACTCTCTCAACGCGTCTGCTTGAGACCAGGGGGTAGTAGATGACTGGTGCTACTGGAAGGTTGCAAAGCAGGTGAAGTAATTCGAGGAGTCAGAACAGCCCTCAGAAGCACGTTATACCGAGACGCAGCTCCCATAGTAATGCCAACAGTGAGGGTAAAGTTAATTGAAGTGTTCGTGGAAGGTGCACGAGGGTGTGCGCTGCCGTTCCCGAAGTGGTGTAGCGCGCGAAGTTTGACGCGTCTCTTCACGACCTCAGAGCTTCAAACCTCACCGCATCCTCCTCAGTCCACCCCATAACATCGCGCATCTCTCTCCTGTCCGCGTCTCTCACCCATCAATATTGTGTGATTTCACATTATGCCTCAGCAACATCCTGAAGTTTGTCTCTATCACTATTGTCATTTCTCTGTTGTCTTGCTAATGTCTAAATGCCCGTGATAATACGCGCTGCCTCACGAAGGAAGTCACTCCGAGAGGTCTTCGCATCGACTTTCATCGTTTCTTTACATCATGCATTGCCTCATTACTTTATGTCTTTATCAAATTATTGCGCAATGAGTCGTCTGCTTTATCAATTTTTTATGAGTATTCGCACACCCATTAGCCTCGTCGTGTGCAAATTTCAGCGTCCAACTCCTTTCCGTTGACCTCATCTGACCCATACATGGCACTTATCGCCTACGGTGTCCGCTCGGCTGTCACTGAGCCAATCTTCATTTGACGAGGTCTGAGGAGAGCCCCACGACTGTTTTGAAGAGCACGGGAGCGACGCCTTGGTCGCGCGCAACATGGCGACGAACGATAGAGAACCATCGCATACCTGGCAGGACAGAGTTGTTCAAGCCAGGTCGTGCGCCTCCCGCTTCACACCAGGCAGCCGCGCTGATACCGCTATTGCGGGGGCGTTTGCAGTGAGTGAGAGCGGAGTCGCGCCCGCTTACCACGCACATTTCTCAACACAGCGATATCGAATTTGCATCTGGATATAGGAATTTGTACTTATCTTGGGTATATAATCGCTATAGTTTGAGAGTAATACAATTATTCCGTAAAGCCTGCCTCGTGTCGCAGGTTGGTACACACCATTAGTTAAGTGTCCCTCCCAGAATGAAAAACCTCGCTGACTATCCACGTTCGAGCCCAGGTCCAACCACTTAGCCCTTAGTTTGCAACACCGAGTTGCATTCTTTGGGCTGAGTGGTGACCTGGGAGCTGAAATACGTGTTTCTCTCTCAAGTCAGGACCTGGGCATTAAACCCCACCTTACCTCAATACTCTTCGGAGTTCTCAAATACAATACATACACCTCAGACATAAAGATCTGGAGGAAAAGAGCACCGGTATATCTTCTTTTTTGCCCTTTCTTTTTGCCCAGCTAAGCGAAGTGAAGGCAGCGCAAATAGGCAGCTACCGTGTTCCTGTCACTATGTTAGCCACGCTCTCACCTGCCGACTACCCGCTCACTCACCTTCACACTATCTCTCTACCTTGGTGTTCCCGCTAGCCTGTGTCTTTTGGAGATACATATCCTCCGCTACACCTTTTCCCCCAACACACCCTACTAGCTTCCTACAACATCTAGTTCTGGAGATGTCTAACCCTGCAGCTCTTGTCCGCCGCGTCGGCGAGCCTTCTGAGCACCAGCTCCTGCGTGAGGTACTTCGCCGCAAACTCATCAAGGTATCACCAGCTCTCTATCCTAATATCACGCTCGACCAAATCCTCGCTGCGAATGGCGTTAACAACATGTACCCCTACCAAGAGTAAGTACTGTCACATCCCCCAGAAGAAGGTCGTAGAGCGCGCTGACAATTCCTGCTAGTCATCCGCTCGCCATGCAAGTCAACATGGGCGCCACCCTAGCAGGCGTCCTTTTCCGTCGCGGAGAAGTGAAATACAACATCAAGAACCGCGTTCCGATGGGCCAATGGAGCTTTGAAACCGCCTTGGCCTACTTCTGCAGCAACAGTAACGACAACATTAGCTTCTCAAGCTACTTTCGACAGACCCGCGCTCGCCTTTACCTCGCCGCGTACGCCAAATACGAGAACAAGGCCACGAATGTCCAGAAGGTCTACATGCTCGCCTGCGCTGAAGAGAACGGAAACAAGCGCATCCAAGACCGCGGCTTTAAGCCCACCCATTATCGCGAGCGCTTCATTCACGAGCTGCTACAGAACCCTCAAGACTTCGATATCTGCACGCAGAACCGCAACAAGGGTATCCTGAAGGATATGCGCCAGCTAGTCGAGTCCTGGAAGCTGGTTGAGAGCAACTTCGATCCAGACAACGTCCGCCACCAGAAGCTGGCTCAGGTTGGACCGGCTCTCGTGAAGTTCTTCGAAGCTGAACACATAGTCAAGGATGACAAACCGGATAGTATTCCTGGCGTCAGCCCTACCAGTGTCATCGAGCTCAATGTTACCAAGTACCAACCCTTCACCGCCGACTATCGCATCTTGACGGGACTCTTGAAGGCTATGCAGGGTTTCCGTACCTACGAGACTGTCGACATCTTGGTTGTGGACGACATCGCTGATGGTCTTGATGGCTTGAAGGTTTCCAATGACATCGGAATGGATGTCACACCGGTTGAGGGCCCAGCGCGACCTGTCTTGCATGTCCTTACTATGCCGGAGGTCGATCTTTCCCGCTTGGGTGACGTTGCCACACTGAACTTCGATTGAGCAGCATTTTGGTTCTCTACAACCCTGTTCGGACAAGTAACAAACTATTGGAGATAAAATTGGCGTCGATACATACTCGGCGACAGTAGGTATAGATATTTAGGTTGTCGGTAGATCTTCACGGTACTGGGTGGGCAGATTTCGTCCGCTGGTTAGCTTGCTAAGAGTCAATTTCAACCGCCATGGTCACGAACGAAGCACATATGCTGAAAGAGTTGCATGTACATCATGTCTACTTCGATCATTTTCACCTTCATCTCACATTCATTCTATCGCGCTACCCATCTAATATTGAGGCTTGTTGTCGCATTTTACAACCGCGTGGCCCGGGTTCTCCGCTTTCCCGATGGACTCTGTCCAATTCTATCCCGTGACTCCGCGCAATGTTTGCTCCATCACATCATTTACCATCCTAAGGTTTTAGTCAGTCGCGCAGTGCGTTCTCCGCGTCCTCTTCACTGCGATCGACACTGTCCGCTTACACTCCGCCACCAACATGGACGACAACACCGAAGATATCGAGAAGATGTCGCAGAACTTGACACCTGAAGATGTGACGGCGCTTGAAGAGCTTCTCCGCCGCAAGACTGACAGAGTACCTAACGGCCTCCGCGCCCAGCAGACGCTACCGCTCAACGCCATTCTCTCCCCTTCCACGCAGCAACAGTACTTTCCCTATGAAGTGTAAGTCATGTTGCTTATTCCCAAGTCTAGTCAACAACTTGCTCATACTAACGACTTCATAGCGCTGATGTCGCAGAAGGTGCGACATTCGCCGGCCAGCTCAAGCACCGCGGCGCCATCGCGCGGGCGATGCAATCGTTCACCCCCATGTCGGAATGGCCAGTTCAAACCATACTCGCCTACTTCACTTCCAACGTCAATCGTCATATGTGCTTCTCCCGCTACCTCAAGCAAACGCGTGTTCGACTATTGGTCAATCTGGTGTCACTGCTCAACAAGACTGACACACCCATGATGGCGGTATGTCTTCTCGAGACCTTAGGCTCTTCGGCTACATCGCAACCGCAGATATCAGTGCACTAATGCCGTTCTCTAGGCCTACACACTAGCCTGCATGGAATATGGCCAGCATCCCAGTCTCGGCACCCAATTTGACCCCGCAGATCCTACAAAACACCAGCTCGCCTTCGTCCACATGCTGAAAGACAACCCCAATGATTTCATTGTCCTCAGCGGCGACGCACGCAATGAATATGTACGAGCGAAGCTGACTACGTACCTCGCCGAAGCACGCAATGCATGCCCAGATTGGACCCAAGTACCTCCCCCGACACGCGCCTTGTTCGACTTCTGCTTCAAAGGCGGTCAAGATCAGATGAATCAAATGGCGCAGAAGGTGCTGACTAAGAAGAGGAAGAGGGGAAAGAAGAAGACTACGCCGTCGGTACCGCAGGGCGATGTGCCGTTTGTGTATAAGCGTGTACTGCCGCCGTTGTTCGAGTATGATGATAGTAGGATTAAGAAGGTGTGTGCCGGGAATGCGTTGCTGGAGGGGCTCATTGCGGGAATGCCTGGAGTGAGAGTATTGGGTGAGGAAGATGATACTAAGGATGGGTACAAGGAAGATATGGAGCGTGGCGAGGAACTCAACGTCTCTGGAGTTGAAGAGCCAGGTGAGGGGTTTGAGAAGGGCTTGGATGATATGGTAAAGGATGGAGGTGGTGCTAAGGCTGTGGGAAGTGTGGACTTGACATCGTGGTATGACTGGAAAAACGTATAGAGACGAGTATGCCTGGCACTCCTCAAGGTGCTTTAGGTGCTTGGAATCAATCTTGAGTGGGGATTTTACAGTCTACACAAGTCTTCGAGCATGAGGCTTCTTCTTATCATTTCCCGTGAGTACCTCCTAGCTTCATTAAAGGGTGAATGTCGCCAAAGCACCACTTGCATGTTACCACCACAGTTGTTCTACACTTCAGAGCGGCGCATCTTTGGTTAAGAAATATCGCGCATCCGACAGCATCGGAACATGAGAATTCTACATTAGTGTCTATTCGTCGACATAATTGGTGTCCACGATTTGGGTTCGCAGGTTGAGATCATCAACAATGGCGATTTGAGCGCCTTCAATGTCTTGGGCTTGGACGAGCCTGACAAGTTGTACAAGGACGACATCGAGGAATTGTACGCGGATGACAGTGAAGATGAGATGGACACTGATGAAGGCTTCTGCATTCTTGGTAGCGCTGATCTGGACTTGTGGGTGAAGAGGGCTGAGTCTGGTATGTAGATATCCGTGTATGCGTTGCTCTCTTCAGCGTACTTTGAGTGCTTCGGTGGCTCATTATGAGTTTGTTTGCCGCCTACA
>Ga0265798_10006001_pt1 | contig 16094 bp, 13 predicted proteins | sample P3T30metagenome_FD_192430 | JGI IMG/M metagenome (GOLD analysis project Ga0265798, IMG submission 192430) | Plant litter microbial communities from East Loma Ridge, Irvine, California - P3 T30 | ecosystem: Environmental > Terrestrial > Plant litter > Unclassified | place: USA: California... | reverse complement strand
CGCGGTGTCGGCATACTTGACCAGCACGCCCGGCTCCACCGTGTCGTCCGGGTACATGGCAATGCCGATGCTGGCCGTCAGCGCGGCCTGCTGGCCATCAAGGTCGAACGGCAGGCGCAGCGTCTCGCGCACATCGTTGGCCATATTGACCGCTTCCTGCTGGTCGCGCTGCATCGACAGGATCAACGCAAATTCGTCGCCGCCCAGGCGCCCGACCGCGTCGCGCGTGCCGGCGCAGCGCGCCAGGCGTTTGGAAAATTCCAGCAACAGCTCGTCGCCGCTCGCGGTACCGAGCGTGTCGTTGATGACCTTGAAGCGGTCCAGCGTGATGCACATGACCGCCACGCGCCAGTTCTTGTCCTGGGCCAGCTCGATCGTGTCGCGCAGGTTCTCGAAGAACAGCGTGCGGTTCGGCAGGCCGGTCAGCGCGTCGTAGCTGGCCGCGTGGCGCAGCCGTTCCTGCGCGTGCAGGCGCTCGCTGATGTCGCGCGCCACCGCGATCAGCATGCGCTGCGAATTCTGTCCGCCTTCCAGCTCATGCAGCTTCCAGCTGATCTCGACCGACACCGAGCCTTCGCCGCCGGCGCGCAGCAGGTCGGTCTCGACGATGTCGGCTTCGGGCGGCTCGCCCTGGACGGTGGCCGTGCCCAGGTGGCGCTCGAGCTGCTGGCGCGTGGCCAGGCCCAGCGCCACCGGATCGATGCGCAGCAGCGCGTCGCGCGAGAAACCCAGCATGCGGCAGGCGCCTTGCGACACGTCGACCATCGCCATGCTGGCGGTATCGATCAGGAACAGCGCGTCGGGGGTAGCGTCCATCGCGCCCCGAAAGCGCGCCAGTTCGGCGGTGCGCTCGCGCACCTGGCGTTCCAGCGCGCTGCCGTAGTCGAGCGACTCGCGGTGCAGCAGGCGCACTTCCAGCAGGTTGCGGATGCGGGTCATCACCTCGACCGTGTCGAACGGTTTGCCGATGAAGTCGCGCGCGCCCGCCTCGAGCGCGGCCAGTTTCTTGTCCGGTTCGGCCGTCACCACCAGCACCGGCAGCCACGAATCGCTTTCCAGGGGTTTGAGCGCTTCCATCACGTCGAAGCCGTCCATCCCCGGCATGTGCAGGTCGAGGATGATCAGGTCGAAGCGGTGCTTCAGGTGAAGCGCCACCACCTGGCGCGGATCGTAGGTCGAGCTGACGTTTTCATAGCCGGTGGTCTTGAGGAGATACTCGAGCAGCTGCACATTGACCGGTTCGTCGTCGACGACCAGGATGCGCGCGCGCCGGATATCGGACAGGGAGATCATGGATGCTTCCTTTCGCCGGGCCGGTCCGACCCGGACTGCTGCTCCAGCGTGCTGTTAATCGCTTCAGTAAATTTTTCGATGTCGATCGGCTTGGTCAGGTAACGGTGGAAGCCCGCCGCCATGCCGCGCTCGATATCGCGCGGCATCGCGTTGGCGGTCAATGCAATCACCGGGATCCAGGTGGTCTCGGGATCGGCGCGCAACTGGCGCAGCACTTCCGTCCCGCTCATGCCGGGCAGGTTCAGGTCCATCAGGATCACTTCGGGATGGTGGGCCCGCGCCAGCTGCAGGCCGAGGTGGCCGTCGGGAGCCGAGATCAGGCGCAGGTCGCGCCGGAATGCCACGATCTCTTCCACCAGGCGCAGGTTGGCCGGGTTGTCCTCGACATACAGCAGCAGGTGCGGCTCGCCTTCCTGCGGCACCGTCTCCAGCACCGCCGGACTGGCCAGGCCGCGCTCGGGCAAGGCCGACGCCAGCGGCGCGGTGCTGGCCAGTTCGATCCAGAACACGCTGCCAACATCGGGACTGCTCGAGACGCCGATCTCGCCGCCCATCAGTTCCACCAAGCGCTTGGTCACCACCAGGCCGATGCCGGTGCCTTCCTGCCCGCCACCCTCCTGGCCCAGGCGGTTGAAAGGCTGGAACAGGCTCGCCACCTGCTCCGGATTCAGGCCGTAGCCGGTATCCTGCACCGACAGCCGCAGGCGGTCCGGGCTCGGGTGCTCGCAGGTGAGCACCACGGCGCCTTCCTCGCGGTTGTACTTGACGGCGTTGGACAGCAGATTGAGCAGCACTTGCTTGAGGCGCGTCCGGTCGGCCATCACCACCGCGCCGTCCACCAGCGGGAACAGCACCCGTACCTTGCGGGTGGCGGCGATCGGCTCGATCATGGTGCGCGTTTCGAGCAGGATGTCGCTCAGCGCGACCGGCTCCATCGACAGCGTGATGGTGCCCGATTCGACCTTGGCCAGGTCCAGGATCTCGTTGATCAGGGTGAGCAGATGACGCCCCGACTTGAGGATGTGGTTGGCGAACTCCTTCTTCTGCTCCAGCGTCGAGGGCAGCGTGTCGGACGTCAGAATCTGCGCGAAGCCGAGAATCGCATTCAGCGGGGTGCGCAGCTCGTGGCTCATCGACGACAGGAAGGCCGACTTGGCCTGGTTCGCGCGCCTGGCTTCTTCGTTGGCGTTGGCCAGTTCGGCGTTGGCCAGCGCCAGCTGCAGGGTGCGTTCGTCGACGCGCTGTTCGAGCTGCTCGTTCAGGCGCATCACTTCTTGCTGGGCCCGCGAACGCTCCTTGGATTCGCGCACCGTGGTGCCGTGCGAATCTTCCAGCTCGCGGGTGCGGCCCTCGATCTCGGTCAGCATGGCGTTGAATGAATCGGCCAGTTCGGCCGCCTCGTCGTCGCCCACGCGCGGCGCGCGGCGCGAGTAGTCGCGCGTGGCTACCACCTCGCGCGCGATCTCGGTCACCGCCACGATCGGGGCCGTGATCACGCGCCCCAGGCGCCACATCAACAGGTAGGCGATCGCCATCGCCAGCAGGGTCACGCCGGCGGCGATCGCCAGGTAGTCGACAAAGCGCGATAACAGATGGTTTTCGGCGCGCAGCACGACGGTGCCGACGGTATCGCCGTTCTCGACGATCGGCTGGCGCACCATCATGTCGCCGCCATCGTCTTCGGCGACCCCGGCAGCGTCGAGGCGTTGCGGAATCTGGTGCGGTTCGCCGACTGCGGAGTAGGAAGCGAACAGCGCGCCTTGCGCGTCATAGATGGCGGCGGCCCGCACCAGGGGGCTGGTGCGCAGCAGCGCCAGGTTCTCGTTGGCCAGGCGCGGGTCGTCGAAGGTCAGCGCGGCGGACGTCATGTGGCCGACCAGTTCGGCCTGGGTCGAGAGGTCGTTCACCAGGGTACGGTGGTAGCTGCGCAGGTCATAGGCGATCACGATGGCGATCGAGACCAGCAGCGCGACGAACGTCGTCGTCATCACCACCGCCACCAGCTTCTTGCGGATCGAGCGCTGGCGGCTCATGCTACCTCCACGTGCCGCAAGGCGGAACGGATGTGCGCGTCTTGCAGCCGGCAGCCGGGATGGGCTGGCGGCTTCACGACCGGGCCGGGCCCGACCGGTCACGCGCGATTCGTTCGTGCGGCATCTAAAAATTCTAACAAAAACGAGAAGTCAGGCGTCCCAGCATAGCAGTACGTTTGCATGGCATGTCGCACAGAACATTTACCGTGCGAGCACCGCTCAACAGTCGGGCCAGGGTTCGGCTGGCACTGTAAACGTTCTACCTCAATCTTGGTAGCAATTTTTGAAAGGTTGACATGTCGTGCCGTCACACAGCGCGCTAGAATGGGCCATACGCATACCAGGACGCCCGGTTTCCCGACGCGGCATTTCGCCACGGCCGGGCGGCCTGCAACAGGAGACCCACGTGACGAACGAACTCATCGATCTTGCCACCAAAGTCGGCGAAGCGCTCAGCCCCAGAAAGCTGATGATGGCCGCTGCCGAATCCTGCACCGGCGGCGGCATCGCCTATACGCTGACCGAAATCCCCGGCTCGGGCGACTGGTTCGACTGCGGCTTCGTTACCTATTCGAACACCGCCAAGAACGAGATGCTCGACGTGCCCGACGCCGTGATCGCCCAGTTCGGCGCCGTCAGCGAAGAAGTGGCGGCCGCCATGGCGTCCGGCGCGGTGGCCAACAGCAATGCCGATATCGCCGTCTCGACCACCGGCATCGCCGGCCCGACCGGCGCCGTGCCGGGTAAACCGATCGGCACCGTGTGCTTTGGCTGGGCGCGCGGCGACCATGTGCATACCGAGCGCCTCGTCTTTACGGGCGACCGCCATGCGGTGCGCGAACAGGCCGTGGCGCACGCACTGCGCGGCATCCTGCGCTTCGTCGAGTAAGGCGGCCGATGGCGCCAGCACGCTGCCCGGCCGCGGGCGCCATCCTGCTGCTCGGCCTGGGCCTTGCCCTCAGCGGCGCGCGCGCCGCAGCGCCTGCAGTGCACACGGTCTATGCGGCCGGCGACATCGCGCGCTGCAAACATCCAGACCCGCGCTGGTCGGGCGCGGCGGCCACCGCCACGCTGGTCGAATGGGCACTGCGCGCCGATCCGCGCGCCCTGGTGCTCACGCTGGGTGACCATACCTATCCGAACGGTACGGCGCGCGAATTCGCCGAGTGCTACGCGCCGACCTGGGGCCGCTTTCGCGAACGCACCTGGCCCACGCCTGGCAACCATGAGTACTATACAAAGGGCGCCCTGCCCTATTTCGACTACTTCGGCGCGCGCGCTCGCGGCGTGAACGGCCATGGCTATTACAGCCTGCGCCTGGGAAGCTGGCATGTCATTTCGCTCAACAGTAATCTGAAGGGCGAGCAGCATGCGGCGCAGCTGGCGTGGCTGCAGGGCGAACTGGAAAACAACGCGGCCTCTTGCACCCTCGCGTTCTGGCACCATCCTCTCTATAGTTCCGGCGGCCACCTGGGGCCGGGCCGGATGCAGGACGCCTGGGACATCCTGTACCGCGCCGGCGCCGAACTGGTGCTGGCCGGCCACGACCACGACTACGAGCGCTTCGCGCCCCAGGACGCCCACGGGCGGCTCGACCGCGCGCGCGGCCTGCGCCAGTTCGTGGTCGGCACCGGCGGCGCCTACGCCACGCCTTTCCTGCGTATCCGGGATAATAGCGAAGTGCGCGAAGCGAGCTTCGACGGCGTGCTGCGTTTGCGGCTGCTGGAAAACGGCTATGAATGGCAATTCCTGGCCGCCGAACCCGAACGGATACCGGCCGGGGCGACGCTCGACCGCGGCACAGGTAATTGTCATTGAATTACGGAGAATATTTGAACATCCCCACCCTGATGGTCCCGCTGATGCTGGCCGCCGCGCCAGCTGCCGGCCAGGCCCAGGAGCAGCCTCCTGCACCGGCGCCGGCGCCCATCCCCGCCATCGCTTTCGAAAAAACCGTGCTGCCCAACGGCCTGCAACTGATCCTGGTCGAGGACAAGCGCCTGCCGATCGTGGCCGTCAACCTGTGGTACCACGTGGGCCCGGCCAACGAGGCGCCCGGCCTGACCGGCTTCGCCCACCTGTTCGAGCACATGATGTTCGCCGCCACCCGCCACATCCCGCGCGGCGAGGCCGACCGCCTGTTGGAGGGCGCCGGCGCGACCGACAGCAATGGCGGCACGGGCTTTGACAGCACCAGCTATTACGACACGGTGCCGAGCAACCAGCTCGAACTGGCGCTGTGGGTGCATGCCGACCGCATGGGCTTCCTGCTCGACGTGCTCGACCAGCAGGCGCTCACCAACCAGCAGGACGTGGTGCGCAACGAACGGCGCCAGACGGTCGAGGGCGAGCCGTATGGCGTGGTCGAGGAAGCGCTGCTGCGCACCCTGTTCCCGCACGGCCACCCATACGCGGCCTCGATCATCGGCTCGCATGCCGATATCCAGGGCGCGAAGTTGAGCGACGTGCGTGAATTCTTCGTCAACTACTATGGCCCCAATAATGCGAGCCTGGTGATCGCCGGCGACATCGACAAGGCCAAAGTGCGCGAGCTGGTGGCGCGCTATTTCGGCGGCCTGCGGCGCGGGCCCGACGTCGCGCGCCCCAATGTCATCACGCCGCCGATCATGGCCGAACGCCGCGTCGTGGTGCGCGACCGGGTCGAACTGCCACGCGTGTTCATGGGCTGGCTTACGCCATCGGCCTACCAGCCGGGCGACGCCGAACTGGCGGTCGCCGCCACCATCCTGGGCGGCGGCAAATCGAGCCGCCTGTACAAATCGCTGGTGTACGAGCGCCAGATCGCGCAGGACGTATCAAGCACCCAGACCTCGATGGGCCTTACCTCGACCTTCGTGGTCGACGTGACGGCGCGCGCCGGCCATACGCCGCAAGAACTGGAAGCGGCAATCGACGCCGAGCTCGAACGCCTGGCCGAGGACGGCCCGCTCGAGCACGAGGTCGAACGCGCGCGCAACAGCCTCGAGACCGCGCTGCTGGCATCTCTCGAAAAACTGGGCGGCGACGGCCTGGCCGAGCAGCTTAATCACTACAACCTGTACACGGGCGATCCAGGCTACCTGGCAAAGGACCTGGCGCGCCTGCGCGGGATCGATGCGGCGGGCGTGCAGCGCGCGGTGCAGACTTGGCTCAAACGCGACGCGCGCGCCGTGGTGACGGGCGTTCCGGGCAAGCCGAAAGTCGACGATCCACGCGCGCCGAAACTGGCCAAGACCACGGCCGCGCCGCTCGTGCAGGCCCCGCTCAATGAGGCCGAACCCTGGCGCGCGACGCCGCCAGCGGCAGGCGCCACGCCGCAGGTGACGCTGCCGCGCGGCGCGACCTTCACATTGGCCAACGGCCTGACGGTGATCCATCACCACAATCCCTACCTGCCGCTGGTCTCGAGCCAGCTGGTGGTGAAAAGCGGCGGCGCGGCCAATCCTGAAGGTCTCCCGGGCCTGGCCGGCTTCACCGCCCAGATGCTCGAAGAAGGCACGGCCACGCGCAGCGCCTTGCAGATCGCCGACGAGATCGCGCAGTTGGGCGCCTTCATGGATACCGGCAGCAGCGACGACGTCTCGACGGTGTCCCTGCTGGCGCTGCGCTCGACCTTTGCCCGCGCGCTCGAGGTGGTGGCCGACATCGTCCAGCGACCGGGCTTCCCTGCGGCCGAGATCGAGCGCCAGCGGCTCGACCGCCTGGGCGCCCTGAGCCAGCAGCACGACGATCCCGAAACGGTAGCGGCGCTGGCCACGGCCGGCGCGCTATTCGGTAGCAGGCATCCGAAGGCCTACGGCCAGCTGGGACTGGAAAGCGCGATCCACGCCACCACGCAGGGCGATATCGCGGCGTTCTGGAAGCGCCACTACGTGCCGTCGAATGCCGCGCTGGTGGTCACCGGCGACATCACGCGCGCCGAGGTGCAACGACTGGCCGAAGCGCAGTTCGGCGCCTGGGCCGCGGCCGAAGCGCCACCGCTCGCCGCAAGCGACACCGCGCCGACGGCGGCGCGCCTGGTCCTGGTCGACCAGCCCGACGCATCGCAGACCGCGCTGCAGGTAGCCTGCATGGGCCCGGCGCGCGACACGCCCGACTTCCCTGCCCTGCAGGTGATGAACGGCGCGCTGGGCGGCATGTTCTCAAGCCGCCTGAACAACAATCTGCGCGAGACCAAGGGTTATACCTACGGCATCTACTCGCACTTCGACTACGACCGCGCCCCGGCGCCATTTTCGGTCGAGGCCAGTGTGCAGCAGGACGCCACCGGCGAGTCGGTGCGCGAGATCCTGCGCGAGATCGCGGCCATGCGCGAGCAACCCTTGTCGCCTGACGAGCTGACGGCAGCGCGCAATGCCCAGCTGCTGTCGCTGCCGGGCCAGTTCGAGACCAACGCCGATGTCGGCGCGAGTCTTACCGAGCTGTTCGTCTATGGCCTGCCGCCCGACTATTACGACAGCCTGGCGCGCGCGCTGGCAAACGTCGGCGTGGACGACGTCCAGCGGGTGGCGCGCCAGTACCTCGACCCGGAGCGGATGATCGTGGTCGCGGTCGGCGAACGGCGCAAGATCCTGCCGCAGCTGCAAAAACTCGGCCTGGGCCAGCCCGAGATGCGCAACGACGACGGCCAGTTGAAGGACAAGACTGCGCGTTGACGCCTTATTTTGGCGCCGGGGCCGGCGCGGCGGCCGGGCGGATCGGCGTGTGCTGGGCCGACACCAGTTTCCAGGCGCCGCCCTGCTGCTGCGCGACGAAGGTCGAGCGCAGCGCGAAGGTGCGGCTTTGGCCGCCGACATTCATCGCATACGACACCCGGCCGATCGTGACCGCCGTGTCGCCCAGCACGCGCGTGGTCAGCTCATCGAGCGTCATGACCGGACGCGGCTTGTCGTCCTTCTTGACGTAGAACGACAGCATTTTCGCGCGCGGGTCGACCTCGCCCAGCGGCGAAATCTCGATATAGTTCTCGGCGCTGAGCGCTTCGAGCGTCGCCGTGTCGAAGCTGACCTGGGCGGCGGCGAAGCGCTGCACCACGTCCTCCACCACCGCGGCAGCCGGCGCGGCCTGCACGGCGACGGGCGCCATGGCGAGCAAACCCAGCAGGGCAACGCGAGGCGTGAACAGCTTGTGCATCATGAGAGCTCCTGGTCGGGATCGGGCGCGTGCGCGCAAAACAATCGTTCAATCTTAGCAACGCCTTCGCGTATTGCCTACAGAAAATGGATGCATACGTGTTGCCGCCTGCCGACGTTTGATCTAACATGTGAATACCTATTCATATGTTAAAGATGACCCAGACCACCCACCTGCACGCGCATCCGGCCCAGCCGATCGCACCGCCACCCGAGGAAGCGATCGGCCAGCTGGCCGACCTGTTCCACCTGCTGGGTGACGCCACGCGCCTGCGCATCGTACTGGCCTGCCTGGCCCAGCCGACGGCGGTGGGCGAGATCGCGGCCGGCCTAGCCCTGTCCAGTTCGCTGGTCAGCCACCACCTGCGCCTGCTGCGCGCGGCCCGCATCGTCAAGGCCGAGCGCCAGGGCAAGCAGGTCTTCTATTCGGCTGCCGACGCCCACATCAGCAGCCTGCTTTCCACCATGTTCGAGCACATCGCCGAACCCGCCAACGGAATGGACGCATGAGCCACGACCACGCACACGAGCACAAACACGATCACGGCCACGACCATGGCCATTCGCACGGCTTCGGCCACCATCACCACCACCTGCCCTCGCCCGACGGCTACGGCAGCCGCTTCGCATTGGCGATCGGCCTGAACCTGGCCTTCGTCATCATCGAGTTCACCTACGGTTTCATCGCCCACTCGACCGCGCTGATGGCCGATGCCGGCCACAACCTGTCCGACGTGCTGGGCCTGGTGCTGGCCTGGGGCGCGGCCATGCTGGCCAAGAGCGCGCCGAAGGGCCGCTACACCTACGGCCTGCGCGGCTCGTCGATCCTGGCGGCGCTGGGCAATGGCCTGCTGCTGATGGTGGCCTGCGGGGCGATCGCCTGGGAAGCGCTGCAGCGCATCGCCGAACCGGCGCCGGTCGCCGGCGCCACGGTCTCGATCGTGGCCGCGATCGGGGTCGTCATCAACGGCTTCTCGGCCTGGCTGTTCCTGGCCGGCAGCAAGGGCGACCTGAATATCCGCGGCGCCTACCTGCACATGGCGGCCGATGCGGCGCTGTCGCTGGGCGTGGTGATTTCGGGGCTGGCGATCATGGCCTCAGGCTGGACCTGGATCGATCCGATGGTCAGCCTGGTGATCGTGGTGGTGATCGTGATCGGCACCTGGTCGCTGCTGCGCGAGTCGGTGCAGCTGTCGATGGCGGCGGTGCCGCCGAATGTCGATGCGGGCAAGGTCAAGGCCTTCCTGGCCAGCCGCGCTGGCGTGACCGAGGTACACGACCTGCATATCTGGGCGATGAGCACGACCGAGACCGCGCTGACGGCGCACCTGGTAATGCCGGGTGGGCATCCGGGCGACGAGGTGCTCGATGCGATCGAGCACACGTTGCGGGACGAGTATGCGATCCACCACTGCACGCTGCAGGTGGAATTGGGGACGATTCACCATCACTGCACGCTGCAGGGACACGCGCATTGATGCGATGGAGGGCCAGCCGGCCTCTCCATCTTTACATCGCTGGACTTATTTGACGTCCAGCAGTTCCACGTCGAAGATCAGGTCGGCATCCGGCGGAATCACGCCGCCGCCCGCGCCGCGCTTGCCGTAGGCCAGCGCGCTCGGGATGATCAGGGTGCGCTTGCCGCCCACCTTCATGCCGGCCACGCCCTGCTCCCAGCCCTTGATCACGCGGCCAGCGCCAAGCTGGAACTCGAGCGGATCACGGCCATTGTCGAGCGAAGAATCGAATTTGCGGCCGCGCTGCTGCTTGGCCAGCGGCTTGTGGAACCAGCCGGTGTAGTTGACCACCACATTGCTGCCCAGCGTCGCTTCCTTGCCCTTACCGACCAGACGGTCGACGATCTCGACCTGCGGCGCCGGTGCTTCGGCCACCGGGGCCGGCACTTGCGCATCCGGCGGCGCCACGGGCGGCGTGCTGGACTGCTGCACATCCGGCGGCGGCTGGGTGGTCGGCTTGCTGGCGTCCTGCGCGCCTTCCTGGGCCTGGACGCTGGCGGCTGCCAGAAGCAGGGCGATGAATGCGGATCGACGAATCATGTGTGCTCTTCCATCAAAAGGTTCGGCAACCGGACGGTTGCGACGAGCTTATGATAGCAAGGCGGCTTCCGCTTGCCCAGTTTGCCCGGCAGCCGCGGCCGCCTCGAGCGCAGCTTCGGCATTGGCCGCTTCGGCCAGACGGCGCAGCACCTGGCCGGCCGTGACCATGCCGAAGGTAGCGGTGACCACCATGCTGGAGCCAAAACCGGCGCAGTTCAGGCCCGTGATGCTGTTCGGATCGACATCGCAGGCGTCGCCAGCATCCGGATAACGGAGCGGCTCCATCGAGAACACGGCGTCGATGTGGTATTTCTGCTTCTCGCCGCGCGAGAAACCGTATTGCGCGCGCAGGATCTTGCGCACTTTCTTGAGCAGCGGCTCTTGCTCGGTACGGGCCAGGTCACGGATCTCGACCTTGGTCGGATCGATCTGGCCACCCGCGCCACCCACCACCACCAGCGGCATGTTATTCGCGCTGCACCAGGCGATCAGGGCCGCCTTCGGCTTCACGCTGTCGATGGCGTCGACGACGTAATCGAAATTCTTATCGGCGATCATGGCCGGGATGTTCTCGACATCGATAAAATCCTCGACCAGCGTGACCTGGCAGAACGGGTTGATCTGGGCGATGCGCTGCTTCAGCGCCTCGATCTTGGCCATGCCGACGGTCGAGCTCAGCGCCTGGATCTGGCGGTTGATGTTCGACTCCGCCACATTGTCGAGGTCGATCAGCGTCAGATGGCCGACCGCGCTGCGCGCCAGCGCCTCGACCACCCAGGAGCCGACGCCGCCGACGCCGATCACGCAAACGTGCGCCGCGCGGAAACGTTCCAGCGCACGCTCGCCGTAGAGACGGGCGATGCCGCCGAAACGGCGCGCGAAGTCGACTTCTTCATCCAAGGTTGCCGAAAATGGCTGCATAGTGATCTGGTTCATCCCGATATTGTAGCGGACTGCTCTTTCGCATCTGCACTAAAATACCTCTTCGATAAGCAAAAAATGCGCGCGCAAATGTTGCGTGTCACCAAAAAACCACCCCATTGCCATGAGCTCCCTCCTGCCCGACACCGCCCCCGATTTCAGCCAACCGATCGCCGTGCTCAAGCATTGCCACGGCCGCATCCGCAAGCAGCTCGAGACCCTCGAGAAGTTGCTGGTCCACCTGCCCCAGCATGGCGCCGACGAGCAGGCGCGCCAGGCAGCAGCTGCGGTGCTGCGCTATTTCGAGAAAGCGGCCCACCTGCACCACGACGACGAGGAGCAAGACCTGATCCCGATGCTGCGCGCCACTGCGCAAGGCGAGGACGCAGCTACCCTGCAGGCGCTGGCGCCGACCATCCTGCAAGACCACAAGGACATGGACGCGCTGTGGCAAGACCTGCACGAGCAGCTGGCGGCGATCGCCGAAGGGCGCGCTGCGGCATTGTCATCGAGCCAGGTGGAGCGTTTCGTGGCCAGCTACCGCTCGCACATGGAACGCGAGGAAGGCACCATGGCGCCGATGGCCCTGCGCCTGTTCTCGCCGGAGCAGATGGCGCAACTGGGCCAGGCGATGCAGCGCCGCCGCGGCATCGACGTGCCACCCGTGCCCGGCGTGGGCCAGGCGGTGGCCGATCTGCGCAAAGATTACGGCCAGGCCAGCCTGGACGAAGCCGACGTCCTGACCGACCCGATCGCCCAGTTCACCCAGTGGTTCGAGCAAGCCCTGAAGGCCGAGGTGAACGAGCCGAACGCGATGACGCTGGCGACGGTGGCGGCGAATGGCCGGCCGAGCTCGCGCATCGTGCTGGTCAAGCAGTTCGATGCGCGCGGCTTTACCTGGTACACGAATTACGACAGCAAGAAGGGGGCGGATTTACGCGGCAATAACCACGCTGCCCTGCTGTTCTTCTGGAGCGAACTTGAACGCCAAGTGCGGATTGAAGGGCAAGTGGAGCGCACCTCGGTCGAAGAAAGCGACCGCTATTTCCGCAGCCGCCCGCTCAAGAGCCGGCTGTCGGCGATCGCGTCAAACCAGAGCGCGCCAATCGACAGCCGCGCGCAGCTCGAACAGAATTACGACGCCGTGGCGCAGCAGGCCGGAGAAGATCCGGCGCGGCCCGACAATTGGGGCGGCTATCGTCTGGTACCGGAGCGCATCGAATTCTGGCAGGGCCGGCGCTCGCGCTTCCATGACCGCATCGTCTACGAGCGGCAGGAAGATGGCAGCTGGCTGCGCGAGCGTCTGCAACCGTAGCCGACTGATCGGATATATACGAATAAACATCGTGGGGTGGTGGGTTCCCCGCCCACGCGTCGATGGTTGGCGGCTAGATCATCCGGCGGAATAGCGGAGCCCGCAACTATCACCGCGTGGACGGCAGAGCCGTCCACCCTACTACCTCATCACTTCATTACCCAGGTTACAGGTTATTGGTAGCCGTTACGCCTTCAGCCGTTCCGTAAACGTCTTGCGGAACTTGGCCACCTTGGGCGCCACCACGAACGCACAATAGCCCTGCAGCGGATGCTGGGTGAAGTAATTCTGGTGGTAGTCCTCGGCCTTGTACCAGGTTTCCTGCGGCAGCACATCGGTCACGATCGGCGCGTCCCACACCAGCGCCATCTCGTTCATCACCTTGCGCGCCATTTCTTCCTGCGCGGGCGAGGTGGTGAAGATCACCGAACGGTACTGGGTGCCGACATCGTTGCCCTGGCGGTTCAGCGTGGTCGGATCGTGGATGGTGAAGAAGATTTCGAGAATGTCGCGGTAAGTGATCACCGACGGATCGAATTCCAGGCGCACCACTTCGGCGTGGCCGGTGGTGCCGGCGCAGACCGCCTCATAGGTCGGATGGTCGACTTGGCCGCCCATATAGCCCGATTCCACACGGGTGATACCGCGCGCTTCGAGGAATACTGCCTCGGTGCACCAAAAGCAGCCGCCACCCAGGATGGCGACTTCGGTTGTTGTTTGCTCGCTCATGGTTCACCTGTGCTTTAGTAATAGTGGATATCTTTAATGTAGCGCAAAGCAGCTGCATCTGCAGTGAACTAGTTCACCCAAGCCTGATACGGCACCCGCTGCGGCGAGGTTTCTCTGCAAAATGGCATAATGGACGCCAAAGTTCAGGGACGACATGAATACACTTTCTGCCCGCGCGACGACGCGCGGCTTCGATACCACACATTTCCGCCATGCACTGTCGCAATTCGCGACCGGCGTGACCGTCATTACCACGCGCCTGGCTGACGGGAGTTTCCGCGGCCTGACCGCCAGCTCGTTCAATTCGGTGTCGCTCGATCCGCCGCTGGTGCTGTGGAGCCTGGGCGCCGGCGCCAACAGCCTGCCCATCTTCAGCGGCAACTCGCACTACGTTATCAATGTGCTCTCTGCCGGCCAGGAAGAACTGGCCATGCGCTTTTCGCGCCGCGGCGAGAATCCGTTCGAGGGCGTCGACTACGAACTGTCGCGCACCGGCCTGCCGATCCTCAAGGGCGTATCGGCATGGTTCGAATGCCATAACCGCAGCCGCTATCCGGAAGGCGACCACGTCATCTTCGTCGGTGAAGTCGAGCAATGCCAGGTCCATCCGCAATCGGCCCTGATCTTCCACGGCGGTAAATTCGGCAGTACGGCAGTTCAAAAGTAGAAATTTCCGTCGCAGTTATAAAAGATACGGGTGCGCCACGTTTCTATAATGTTCAAGCGCGCCGCACGACGGCTCCCACGAACTAGAACCTAGAGACAGGAATTACCCCATGACCCGTACCGACTCGTCCAAGAAAGCTTCTTTCCATTGGGATGACCCGCTGCTGCTCAACAGCCAGCTGACCGACGACGAGCGCATGGTGCGCGACGCCACCGCCGCCTATTGCCAGGACAAGCTGCGCCCGCGCGTGCTCGAGGCCTTCCGCCACGAGAGCATGGATGTCTCGATCTTCCGCGAGATGGGCGAGCTGGGCCTGCTGGGCCCGACCATTCCCGAGCAGTACGGCGGCCCGGCCCTCAACTACGTCGCCTATGGCCTGATCGCGCGCGAAGTCGAGCGCGTCGATTCGGGCTACCGCTCGATGATGAGCGTGCAGTCGTCGCTGGTGATGGTGCCGATTTACGAGTTCGGCAACGAAGAGACCCGTCAAAAATACCTGCCCAAGCTGGCCACCGGCGAATGGATCGGCTGCTTCGGCCTGACTGAGCCGAACCACGGCTCGGACCCGGCCTCGATGGTCACCCGCGCGCGCAAGGTCGACGGCGGCTACAGCCTCACCGGCAGCAAGATGTGGATCACCAATTCGCCGGTGGCCGATGTGTTCGTGGTCTGGGCCAAGGACGACGAAGGTGCGATCCGCGGCTTCGTGCTCGAAAAAGGCTGGAAGGGGCTCTCCGCCCCGGCGATCCACGGCAAGTTCGGCCTGCGCGCCTCGGTCACCGGCGAGATCGTCATGGACAATGTGTTCTGCCCGGAAGAAAACGCCTTCCCCGAGGTGCGCGGCCTGAAAGGTCCGTTCACCTGCCTGAACTCGGCGCGCTACGGCATCGCCTGGGGCGCATTGGGCGCGGCCGAGGATTGCTGGCACACCGCGCGCCAGTACACCATGGACCGCACCCAGTTTGGTAAGCCGCTCGCCGCGAACCAGCTGGTGCAGAAGAAGCTGGCCGATATGCAGACCGAGATTACCCTCGGCCTGCAAGGCTGTCTGCGCCTGGGCCGCATGAAGGATGAAGGCACGGCGGCGGTCGAGATCACCTCGATCATGAAGCGCAACTCGTGCGGCAAGTCGCTGGACATCGCCCGCGTCGCGCGCGATATGCTGGGCGGTAACGGCATCTCGGACGAGTTCGGCATCATCCGCCACATGGTCAACCTCGAGGTGGTCAACACCTATGAAGGCACGCACGACATCCACGCCCTGATCCTGGGCCGCGCCCAGACCGGCATCGCCGCGTTCTGATCATGCCCTGGTGCGGGCCAGCCTGCGGGCGGCCTGCGCCGGGGGCGTGTCGCCCAGCGGCGCCAGCGCCGCGCCACGCGCCAGCGCGCGCACCAGCACCGTTTCCCCGAACCGCAGCCCCTGCCCGCGCAGCTGCGGCAAGGAGCGCACCGGTTCCGGCGTGATCTCGACGGCGGCGCGCACCAGCAGCCGCTGCAGCCATCGCAATGGCGCCGGCAAGATCGGCGCCGTGCCCATGATGCGCAGAAAATCGGCCAGGATGTCCGAGCCTTCCAGGCCTGGCGCGGTGGCGGCCAGCATGGCGTGCCATTCGGCCCGCGAGCGCGGCGCACCGGTCGCGCCATACAGCCGCGCGGAAGCTGCCGCTTCGACGAAGGCAGCGTCCATCTCGGCCGCCGACAGGCTGCGCGCATAACGATGATAAGCCTCGGTGAAGCCAAAGGTGGCGGTCGCCTGCACCCAGTCGAGCAGGCGCGGATCGTTGGCGTGATACGCCACGCCGCCGGGCGTGCTGCCCTTGACGCGCTCGTGCATGCGCACCACGCGCCCGATCATCTTCTCGGCAGCCGACGCCGGGCCGTACACTGTCATCATCGCCGCAAAGCCGGTGCGCCGCAGGCGCTTACCGGGATCCTGCTGGAAGC
>Ga0265798_10005999_pt1 | contig 16095 bp, 13 predicted proteins | sample P3T30metagenome_FD_192430 | JGI IMG/M metagenome (GOLD analysis project Ga0265798, IMG submission 192430) | Plant litter microbial communities from East Loma Ridge, Irvine, California - P3 T30 | ecosystem: Environmental > Terrestrial > Plant litter > Unclassified | place: USA: California... | reverse complement strand
TCCTGCCAAAAACGGATATAAAGTATATATGGTTCAGGTGATACAAAGGTTGGTTATGGTGAAGACACCATGGTGATAGAGTCACTGACTCACTAGAGCTTACATAAGAAATCACACATCAGGCTAATTACCGACATGTTGTCGAGGCAGACGTAAGGGTTAGGGTTAGGGCAGCGAGCCGGGTTGAAAGAGAAGAGAAGATTGTGTTGAATCGCAGCCGAGTGAAGGCTCTGTTACAACACGAGTGAAGCTTTCAGGACACATCTCTAGTTTGGCAAATGCCATGCGATAAGATTACGGCGTCCACAGTTCACGATTATGCAAGATCTACTCGCACCTCCATGCATATGCCGTCGGGCAGCAAGGCCGACGCCGATGCAGCCCCACAGCGTGCCGTGGAAGGAACATCAGTCTAGAGGCATAGATATGTGCATGTAGGTATGTAGGTAACGAGTACCTCAACTTACCATACGCCATTTACTTTCGGCTCCCAGTACCGCCGCCTGCCACTTGCGTGTCTTCAGACCAACCATCTGCACATGCGGGATTGTCCCTATTGTCATCCACCTACCTATTGTCGACGGCGCACTGCCCTTCTTCAAAAGCTGGCTCGCTTCTGCATGGTGGCTTTGGCATGTGACGGGATCCTGCCATGCTCTACGATGAAGACCAACGACAGATCTGCTGAATCTCTGCTTCTGCTGCTCCTCCAACACCTCACCTTGCAGACTTGAAGGTATTGACACTCGCCATCTCCCACACCCACGCCCTTGACACAGCCCCGCTCACAACGTCAAGCCGCTCAAGCCGCTCGCATGGCAGCACCGCCATCACCACCACCACCGCGTCAAGCTCCCGCTCTTACTGGCCCGCGCCAACGGCGCCTCCTCCCTGCCTTGCGCCGTCCACCACCTCCGCCGGATCACAAAGGCACATCTTTCTACGATCTCCCAGCTGAGCTGCGTATTGAGATATACAAGCTCGCCCTCGAGTCCGTTCAGATCCACATCTTGCCGCCCAACAGCAGTGAGCGCAACAACCCACATGGACTAGTCCTCACAAGCCGCCAGGTCCGCAATGAGGTGCTTCCTCTCATACACAACTCCTGCGCAATCCGAATCGACATAACCGACTTCAATTTCGACGGCTTGCTGGCTTTCATGGCTCGCATGCCGCCGGACCAGGAAGCCAATCTGCGCAAGAACACAAAGCTCGAGATCCGCCTATGCACCACCACAACGCCAAACGGGAAGAAGGGCGAGGCCTGCAATTCGATGAAGAATTCGGCGAGTTTGAGGAAGTGGCTGCACGTCAGGGCGGACAAATATCGGCCGCAGCCGAATTGGGTGTACTCTGGCCCCGTACCGGATTACAAGACTGCGTATGAAATGCGGCGTAGGGCAAAAAGGACGAGAATCGCCGGCGAGAGGATGGAGCTCGTGAGGATGCTCAAAGCAATCGGCGTCGACGTACCGGGTGTGTCCGACGTGTCCGAGACTGATGACAGCGCGAGTGCCAGGACTCCCGAGGCCACAGGTGGTGTCGACCAGTAGACAAGTTGTCGAAATTTCGATCGGAAACCCGATATCTTGGCTACCGCAACGAGGACAGCGCAGGCGCAAGTCATCCAGACGGGCGAGATCAATCTATCCGACAATCACCTAGAGTCCGCTGGCATCATAGGACCCTCAACACCCAGGACCATCAGCAAGCTATGGGAGTGCAAGACCACAACTTATGCTCAACTGCATCTCGGCTCGGGGTTTGGTGGAGGAGCGTCGAATTCACGGATCATCATGAAATATTGGCTGGATGTTCATCCTTGCAAGGCCATCTAGCAACATCGAAGTGTGATGTCGCTTTGACTTGCATGCATATTTATCTTGTCGCGCAGAATTGCCCCGAAGCAAGTAACGATGAAAGGATTTCTCTCATCTGGGCACGATAGCGGCTATGCAGACTTCTGTTTAGCTGACTGTTCGCCGCGATGGGACCACAGGTGTACGTACATATGTAGGTCGAAGGCTCACACAAAGATGTATGCAACACCCGCATCGTATCGATGGATGCGCCAACAAAGGTAATCTACCCAACGTCTTTTAGGTCCGCCCAATGCCCTAATAATCCCCCAGTGGGATCCGCTATCTCACTCCCGGATTAGCTGCCGCATCGTTGTTACCTCTAATAATATTTTCACTCTCTGCCGCGTGAAGACAGAGCCCCAATCAAAATTGCTTCGAAGATCTGCCAAGCGCCCTACTTGTGTTGGTGCGACACATGGCTCTCCAACCGTGATCTAGTACAGTAACACAGTTCTTAGCCACCGTAGCTATACATCGGTTTTGCACATGCTGATAGTCCATCGCTCGGGGTGGTGCACTTCACTTCTCCGCTTCCATCTACCCCAGTGCTGAACCCAAACTAAGCCTATCGTGGGAAGTCTGACCCGCCCCCGCCCACCATTTACCACCATAGCCAACGACTCGCTCTCTTATCTACACGCAATGCTTGTCGGTACCAGAAGTAGCAGCGTTGTGCGACAAGCTTCTATCAAAGCAGCAGCAAGCAGTCTGACGCCCTGCTGATGGTGGCTTCGCGTATCGCAGTGCACTGCAGACCAGGGCAGCGATCGTGAATTGCAGTGTTATCACCAGAGATGGTGGGATATGGCTACTAGAGTAGGTGAGATCGAGGTCAAGTACATGAACATCGCATCTGCACTGACTCCATCTCCATCTCTGTATCTTATATCAACACAAGCTGGTTAGACACCCATCACCTGGCGCCCATATCGGACCTCCTGAACCCTGAAGCAGTCCTTCAACCTACTTCCGCCGAACGAAGTAGTTGACCATGTCCGTCGATGATAAGATCATCGAGAAAGAGCTCGACAGCACGAGCTCCTACGAGCGCAAGGCTAGCTTCCAGGAAGGCGAATCGCTTGCCGTGCTCGGATATAAAGAAGAACTCACGCGAAACCGAAGTCTTTGGACACTACTGTTTCAATCACTGGCAATCGCAGCAGTACCATATGGAGAAGGATCGCCCTTGATCTCTGCCATCTACGGTGGAGGGCAGCTTAGTATGTTCCTTGGATGGATAGTCATCCTTGTCCTCGACGAATGCATAGCGCTGTCGTTGGGCGAGTTTGCATCACGATACCCTACATCTGGAGGTCCCAGCTACTGGAGTTATCGTATGTCACTGGCCTAAGAACCCGATAGAGCTTCCAACTGATGGTGTATAATCACAGAACTGGCACAAACGGGCAAGATCCCTCTGGCCTACATAACCGGATGGATTTGGTTGATCGGAAATTGGACAATCACGCTGTCTGTTAACTTTGGGATGGCATCTTTGATCGGAGGGTAGGTGTTTATTGTTACAATAGGTTGCCAATCTCCTGATACTGACACCGACCAGTACCATATCGATGTACCATCCCGACTTCACCTTGTCTGCGTGGCAGCTTCTTTTGATATTCTACGCCTGCTGCCTTTGCACATTCGTCATATGCGCGACCTGCAACAAGTGGCTTCCAATGGTGGACACCGTAGTAGCAGCCTGGACTGCTGTCTCGATCATCATCATCATGATCGCTCTTTCTGTAACAGCGAGCGTGGGGCGGCACTCTCCCAGCTATGCACTTGGGAACTATGACACGAGCTTCTCGGGCTGGGGCAATTTCACCTTCTTCATCGGTCTATTGCCCGCCGCATACTGCTTCTCGGCCATTGGTATGATATCCAGCATGGCAGAAGAGTGTCACGACGCGCCGGTGAAGGTGCCAAACGCCATCAGCTTGTGCGTTCCTGTCGGAGGTATCGCAGGCCTATTCTTCATTATTCCGATCTGTGTGACGATGCCTCCGCTTGAGGATGTGATTGCGGCTCCAGGAGCACAGGCATTGCCGTACATCTTCAACGTCGTTATGGGAACGCCTGGTGGTGCCTTAGGGCTCATGTTCTTGGTTCTGGTCCTGACATTGGGCTGCAGCATCTCGATCACCGTTGCTGCTTCCCGGTGCACTTGGGCGTTGGCCAGAGACAATGCGATTCCAGGAGCAGCACTATGGGTGAGTTTTGGCACTTCCGAGTTGTAGAGGCGTGCCTTGCTAACATTCACGCAGTTTGTCTCTTGATGACTGGTCAGCGCATGACCCTACCAACACTGACAATCTGAGCAGGTCCAAAGTGAACCCTAAACTCGGCGTCCCAGTAAATGCCCTCGGACTAGTGACATTAGTCCAAATGCTCCTCGGTCTAATCAACCTAGGCAGTACCAGCGCCTTCACAGCCTTTGTCTCTGTCGGCGTACAAGCACTGGCCCTTGCCTACGCCATTCCGATCGCCATCAGCCTCCTCAACAAGCGCGAACAAGTCCTCAAAGCGCGCTGGAACTTAGGCAATATCGTCGGACCGATCGTCAACGTTATCGCTCTGCTCTGGATCGCCTTTGAGCTGGTACTGTTTAGCATGCCTACGGCTTTACCGGTGACTTCCATCAGCATGAACTATGCGAGCGTGGTGTTGGTCGGGTTTGGTGCTATTGCTGCTGTGTGGTATGCGGTCCACTCTCGCAAGTGTAAGTCTCACTGTCTCTCCTGCAATGGATTGTTGCTTACGAGCCGATAGCATATCATGGTCCTCCGGCATCTGAAGGCCTCTAATGGAATCCTCCGTACATGCCAAAGTTCATTGAATAAAGCAGTCGTTCACGAGTCTCTCACTTGTTAGCATGTTTATAATGTACCAAAGCTGCTGATTCTACTGCTTGTGAGCATCTCGATCCAGTGAGATGCTCAAATTCATCCTTCGAATGTCCTTGGTATCGCGTGACGATGGTATGCCTTAGGACTCGCCCGTCTCAACAGACTTTAGGAAGAATTGAGAGTGCTTGTTTCTCGTTCAAGACAGTTTGTAGCGATACAGCAGTCTATAGTTGTCATTGTACGATCTTGTCAAACTGCAAGAGGTGGTGAAAGTCAGGCGTGATACGGAAAAGCAGTGATCGGATTTGTTGAAGTCGCATCCGAACATCTGATCACGAGCTCGATATTCACTCATTTTGAGGCGTACAGCTCAGGCCGCTAGTGTTGCTTCCCCACACGATCTGATCGATCGATCTTCGCATCGTCATTGATGGCGGCAGCAGCGAACAATGAACACACGCACCGATGAGCTCACATAACTGGTATACTGTACATAATACGAGGTTATCTCGAGTGCTCGACCACTCTTGCCACAGGCAATCCCATGTACATCCCAGCCCTTCTAGCAACACTCCTCAGTCTCATCGCAATCACCTTTGCCTCGCAGCACAACGCACAACAACCTCTCCACCACTCCCACGACACGCCCACCATGTCGAAGAGCTTGAACGTCTTTAAACAGCCTCTGGCTCTGCACTCCACTCAGCCCATGACCGGCTTCCTACGCAATGGCTACTGCGAAGTGCCCGCCTCGGATTACGGCAACCATGCAGTAGCAGCCGAAGTCACCGAGGAGTTCCTCGACTTCAGCGCTAAGCAAGGCAACGACCTGAGGCCCATTCCCGGCATGAAGGGAGGGTGTAAATGGTGCCTTTGCGTGAGCAGGTGCGTTGATCATCTTACATTCCTGCGGTGATAATGACGCGGACATGTATCTGGGACGTGCTGACCGTGCAACATTATAGATGGAGAGAAGCATTCGATGCCCACAAGGACCACCCATTGGGCCAGTCGATCGTTCCCAAGATCTTTTTGAACGCTACGAATGAGAAGGCGCTTAAGAAGGTGTCGCTTGATGAGTTGAAGCAATTTGCTGCAGACAAGCAGGAATGAAGTTGATGGATGAAATGATTGGAACGGCATGATTATGAGCATCCTGTACGAACTGAACCCAAAGTGAGGATCTCGACATGCTTCTTGATATACATATATTACATGAGGTGGGTAGTAAGTCGTGTGTCGTGACGAGCCATGATTGACTTGTACCGATTCGATGTTGTTCCTCGTTCCAAGGTTGGCCAGTGTCATTCGAAGGGCCACGATTCATTCTGTCGTATTCTGGTGTAGACGAGACGAGTGCCCACTACACTGTCATATCCGCGCCAGAATTGTTCACTCGTAGAGCCTGTCGAGTGCGGTCGGCGTCGCTTCAAAGCTGGCCGAACCTCCTGCATCTGCGCCGTAGCGCATCTGTCGTTCGCCATGTATTCGCGTCCCTTGCAATCTCTTCCACGGCTTGTCATGACAAATCTTGCAGCCGTATATCTCCCCAGAGGTGATCCAAACGATCCGCCCTCATTTATCCGTGCTGTCCGATACGGTCTGTATTTTCCGGTACTCCTCCTCAAGCTGGCGCTGCATCTCGAAATCGACTTGACGTTCACGCTTGATGCGTTGCTGTTCCATGTCACGGATCACACCTTGGTGCATAGCCTGTTCGATTGTCAGTGAAGCTGTTCCTTCTGAATCAGAGGATTGACATACGGCTTTGTCGGCAACCTGTTGGTAGTGGACAAAGTACACGATTCCAATGGTTCCCAAGACGGTAGTCGCAAGTGTTGCCTTTGCTTTCGTCGACATGCTGAAGTGAATATGCCAAACGATTTTATCTGGATGGTCGAATCCTCATCGCAAGTCTCGCATGTCGCGGTCTTAGAACATTTGGCGGCTCGGGCTTCACGCGGGCGCTTGGCCTATGACAGCAGCAGCGCCGTCGGGCATCCAACAGCTCCATCTGGACCTTGTACCGCAACCACGAGGTCACTGCCAAACAATACCTCTTCCACAAACCACCAAACACAAACTCCCTCAAAATGGTACGAGACGCATTATGTGTATTGGTCTGCTTTTGCTAACAACCCAAACAGGCAGCACAGAACTCCGCCGGCATCCAGACGCTGCTCGATGTACGTTTACCATGGCACACCCCTAGTTGTTTCCACACCAAATCCCGCCGACCCTACGAGAATATTCGCACATGATCGCCGAAATACTGGCATGCATGCGTTCATGGCGTCACAGAGGCGCGATCGGATGGGAGGATGAGAATTCCGGGATACAGAGCTGATACCCGGTGACAGGCAGAGCGTGAGGCGCAGAAGATTGTCCAGAAGGGTACGTTGATCTATATTCATCCACGGAAGTCAAGATTAGGCTGGGCTTAGTGCTTTGCGACAAGGCGATCCCACCTGCAGGAGGCCAATGATGGGACGCTTTTCATGAGGACGTCATGCTAACATGTTCACAGCCAGAGAGTGTGAGTCTCAGCATGCGATCGCTCCCTGATCCGTCAGTTCGAGGAGCACAACCGACGAACTGATGTTCTAACGCACTTCAGACCGTACCAAGAGGGTGAAGGACGCCAAGTCGGAGGCCCAGAAAGAGATCGAGGACTACAGATCACAGAAGGAGACCGAGTTCAAGTCGTTCGAGACTGAGGTGAGTGGGCAAAATGCAGATGATTGCTTCGTGCACTCTGTTGTGCTTGTCGTGCACGCGAAATGGGTTTCAATCCACCGAAACTTGAACAACAGCTGACACCCCTGCAGCACACCAGCGGCAACAAGAAGGCCGAGGAAGACGCGCAGAAGGCCACTGAGAAGCAGCTTGAAGACATCAAGCAGATCGGCGAGAAGACGGGACCCAAGGTATGCACAATCGCGAAGCACTTTCACCAGGGCCAGCAGCTGACTTGGAACAGGTCGTGGACGATCTTTTGAAGGCGGTGGTCACTGTCAACCCCGAGGTTCCTACCCGCACAGAACAGCCAACTGTATAGAAGGGTGGTCTCCAGTACAAGACTTAGTGGGACGGATTTTGAAGCAAGCGTTGATACCTTTTCAATTGTATACATTCGATACATCGTATACTTACGACGAGATCTGATACCTTTGTCATATTGTGATGTTGATGCAGATGTGGCTGCAAGTGAAGCACCTTGGAAACCAAATTGATAAGCGCCACATTACCTTAAATCATACTCGTTTCTCTTGAATATCATAATGTTACTGCCGTTCGACCCACTCGCTGCCCGTGAGCCCGCTAGGCCACATCAGGCCATCAACGCAACATCACTGCCTCCATCGTCGTTTCGTTGTTCTGCGGCTCGACAACTTGTAACAGTAACCTCCATTACCATGTTACTCATTCACCGTACTGCTCTACGCCGGCGCCACTTCACAGACGTTGTATCGCAGCTTCGCAGCTTGCAGCAATTCCACGCGCCGTCAACACGCCACCAGCGCGCCCAAGATCCGCGTCTCAAGGAGCTCGGAACTGTGTTCCAAGACGAGTTCGCCGCCATTCGCACGCAATACCAGGCACCGAAGAACCCCATCATACTTGCTCACGGTCTCCTCGGATTTGACGAATTGCGCCTGGTTCCAAATCAGCTCATACCCGGCATACACTACTGGCGTGGGATCACCGAGGCGTTGGCAGCGAAGGATGTCGAGGTTATCACTGCCAGCGTGCCTCCCTCCGGGTCTATTGAAAGGAGAGCAGAGAAACTTGGTGAAATCATTGCCCAGAAGGCACAGGGCAAGGCTGTGAACATTATTGCGTACGTTCAGTCGCCACATGCCTAGTAAAGACTTTGACTGACTTTTTTTGAACAGGCACAGCATGGTTAGTTGACTTGGGTACTGTAGCAAGATGATATGTGGCTGATGACCTTCTAGGGGTAAATGACGAACGATGGCGATGCAATTGGCCCGAGCCGACTAACAATTCCCAGTGGCCTCGATTCGCGTTACATGATTTCTTCGTTGAAGCCCGAGGGGGTGAAAGTAATGTCATTGACAACGATAGCAACACCGCATCACGGATCAGCCTTCGCAGACTACCTGTTCAAGAGAATCGGCGCCACCAATATTCCAAAATTGTACAAAGCGCTGGAGTTCTTCGGCTTCGAGACCGGTGCTTTCGAGCAACTGACGAACAAATACATGACAGAGTCGTTCAACCCACGTACGCCAGACAGTCCCGATGTGCGGTACTTCAGTTATGGCGCTCAATTAAACCCTCATCTTACTTCTGTCTTTCGCAAGTCGCACAACATTGTGATGGCGGATGAAGGGCCAAATGATGGACTAGTCAGCGTGCGAAGCTCTCAATGGGGTGATTACAAAGGAACGCTCGACAATGTCAGCCATCTGGATTTGATCAACTGGACAAATCGTTTGAGGGTAAGAAAAAATGAATCATACAAGTCAAAGTCATGGCGCTAATTTCCTCACAGTATGTATCGAGCCTTCTTGAAGCGACGACTCGACGGACTATGGAAAACGTGAGGCTCTGTCGTCGAGGTTGATCACTGACATCATGTCTCTTTCCAGATGGTACCTGTGGTCCTTGAGCGGCACACCACGGAACTTCAATGCGATCGCATTCTACCTCCACATCACCGGTATGCTACAACCTTGGGAGCCGACTTGACATGTCCCATGTTTGCTCACGAAACTCCTAGATATGCTAGCTAAGGAAGGCCTCTGAGAAGTATACTACCCCTACGTCACAAGGTATCTTATCACGAGCTTGCCATGAGGAGAACGTGGATCTACACCTTCAGATGACGCGCTTCATACTTCGGACGATTACCTGTTCGCATCCACAGAACCATGGGTCTAGAAGTGAGAGTAGTGTATCTATCGATCAGCAGCTTCTACGTTGAGCCTCGAAGGCGGCCGTGAGACAACGGAAAAGGAAAGAAAGTATCTCAAGACTTGACTCGCAACAATATAGTGCTGCTCTGTGCGAGACTGAAAGACTCAACGGCGCCGGTCCGAGTCGAGGCTACCAGGACATTCCGGAGAGCTGATCTTGACCCTGCCGCGGTTTTGCGATATGTCTCAGAAAGACTCCCAGTGCTTTGCCTTCTTCCGGTCCCTTTCCGAGATCGTGGCCGTTGCAATGTCTCAGTGTTCCGCCGAGCCTAGCCAGTGCTTTCACACCCATAAGAATTGCAGGCCTTTGCAGTGACTCAGTGCGCGGGACTGCAATGGGGGATGTCGTATCTTGCTTGGTGGTGCGGTCCTCGGATGTTGCGACTTCGAAGGATGATTGGGTAGTGAGGCCACTGAATCGAGCCGTGATATGTGGTAATACCATCAGCTCTGGTACATCGAAAATATAGCTTTACCAGTGAGAGAAGCTCTCTTCAGTATCGGCCTCTCCCCGGAGAAAGTCCTCTGTTATAGTAATACTATCAGCTCTAGTACATCAAAAATGTGACTCTACCGGTGAGAGAAGCCTTCCATAACATCGATCTCTCGCCGGCGCGGCTGATTCCCTGTGGCGGTATCATCGGTTCTCGTACATCCACGAGGTGACTTGACCGGTGAGATAAACCTTCTTTAATACCGGTATCTCGCTGGGGCGAATTATCCTTTGTAGTAATATCATCGGCTCTCGTACATGGCCAAGATAGCCAGTCCACTGAGACGCAGCACGCTTGAGCTAAGTATCTCGCTAGCACAGGTGGTGATATCAGCTGCTTTGGTGCCCTATCGGAGTGCTCGGTCCATTGAGATGCAGCGAGTTTGAGTTGTCCTGCGGTCCTTTCCGATGTCGAGCTCGCTCGGTCAGGACTCAGCGTTCCGGTTGCTGTTGGGTTCCTCCACGCTGCCTTCAATTTTACTGTCATCAACGCGCTTAGGCGTGCATTTTCCGATTTCGATCTTAGGCAGGTTGCTGTTAGGTTCCTCGACGTCCCAAGAGTGGTCGTAGTATTTGAACTTACAGGTACGCTGCTCGTCCTCATTGATAGCGATATCTGTTAGGTTATCCTCGCGTCCTTCTATGCTATCTTCGTTTCCGTCCCGTCGAAGTACTAGTACTTGTGCTGCTTGATGTTTTCGATGTCGACCTCTGCCATGTTGCTGCTAGATTCCTTAACACTCCAAGATCAACGAGTGTCGAAGCAGCATCGTCCTCGTCGGGTGGCTGTTATGCTAGTACCAGCTACTTTGGCCTCCAAACTCGTCTACCAATGAGACACGGAGATTCTCCCGCCGTGACTCGGCAGCATCTCAATGGTCACGTTACAATCTTGACAGGGTAAAGGAGCTGATATTACTCCATGGTTATTCGTCTGCCGATGAGATGTAGTCAGCTCGGGAATGGCATCTCGACGGTGTGTATGGTGATGTCAGCTGCTTCATCACACTGCCAGTGTGGTTGGCCCGTTGAGATGAATGTTCTCGTACTAATCGGCGCACCTGTACGTGTAGCAGGTAGAGCGCCTGGGTATCATCATGCCAGCAGGAACGTAACAAGGAAATCGGCACCGCAAGTCGACCAGGAACAGTTTACATCTTATGTGTTGTCATTAGGTATTATGTGCTCTCTTCACTTGTATTCTTTCCTCGGCCGTAAGATGCCTCTATTGTGGTTATACAAGCCACTGCGGAATAAAAATTGCAAATTTCGGCGAACAGAGAGGCCGTTCGAGAATGTGTGTCCCTTGGGTGGATTCGTTCATAAGAAAGAAGGGAAGTAGCCCCAAATGTACTTCGTTTTGATTGGGTAAGACTGAAAGAAAAGAAGGAGAAAAAAATGCGTGGGTGAACGCCGCCGTGCTATGCAAGGTTTACGAAATGAAGTTGGTTCCTTTGCGAGTAGCTAGCTACACTGGACAGTGTAGAAGCTTACTCGTAGCGGTAGCAGTAGGGGCCGCCGAAGGTGTCCATCAAATCGCCGAACATTTGGTCGTCGGCGACGAAACCGAACGAGAGCATGTCGGAGAGCTGCATGGGATCGCTCGGCGGGTTGTTCGCAAGAGTAGAAGTCCCTTGGATGATGTTCTGGCGGTTGCCAATATCAAGGTTCTGCCAGACAGTCCAGATACGGTCGATCATGCCGTGGTGGATGAAGAAAATGGGGTCGTTAGGGGACGAGTGGAAGTCCTCGAGCTGCGAGGGGCCACCACCGAGCCAGTGACCGCCACCGTGCACGCCCATGGCGTTGTTGTGGTCGCCATAGCCCTGCATGAGCTCCTGGAAGTTGTTGATCTCCTTCATGTTCAAGACGAGGTTGGTGACCTGCTCGTAGGTGTTGTAGGCGCTGCTGATGTCGTTGTTGAAGTCACGGGTCAGGCAGCGACGGTTGTGGTCGTACTTGTTCTGGACGTTGTCGAAGGGAGAGCTGACAGGGCCAAGGTTGGTGACAAAGTCGCTGAAGGGGCCGCTCTGCACGCAGCCACCACCAGTACCAGGCTTGAGGTTGACGTTCATGGCGTAAAGGTAGGTGTCGCTTCTGCCTCCAACGTACTCGCCGTTGCCACCCATGGACCACTCATCTCCGTTGAAAACTTCACTCTTCTCGACGGCGCCGGCATCGCGGGCCCAGTCCCAGTAAGGCATGTAGCCAGTGTAACCACACTGGTTCCTAAGGTCCTGCTCGAGCGAGTGGATGAAGAAGCGGTGCCACGCGAGGAAGTCGGCAGTCATGTGAATTCTCTCGGTGAACTCAATGTGGGTGGCGACGTACTCGTCGTAACGAGTGAAAACACCAGGGTAGTCGGCCTTCTGTGCATCGGTCATGCGTTGGTAGGGGATATGGTGAAGGCACTGGACGGCATCGGTGAAGGACTTGCGCTCCTCCTTGGCCATGTTTCTCCATTCCTTGCGGACCTGAGCATTGTCGTAGTTGCACTGTCCGTTGCGGCTGTTGACGTTGTCGCGCATGCGGTCGTTGGCAGTGTTGGAGACATCACTCCAGGCCTTGCCAGAGTTGACATCCTCCTGACTCCAATCATTGTAGTTCTGAGCAGCAGCAATGCCGGAAACGGCGGCCAGACCGGCCAGAGAAGAAACAAGATGCATGATGGTAGATGTGATGTAAAGTGCCAATGGTGCCGATGAAAGAAGGGGCACCTGAGCAAGTTAAAGAAAGATAAGTGAGCGAGTGTGTGGGTGAAGAAAGCGTCAAAGAGAGGGTGAAAGGTAGTCTAACGTCCTCTTGAACCCGAGTTGGAGGCGGCCTGGATTAGCACGGAGGTCGCTGGTTGCCAACGGTTTTGCCGGGCAAGCCCCCGTCGCAGGCCGTCGGGTGATTGGCCGACATGCATGAATAGCACGGCTTCTTTAGAAAATTAAGTGGATTCGGTGGATTCACAGGAAGCGGCTCCCATGGGCCTTGCCATTTCGAGCCTTAGACAGGCTTGAACGGACCATAAGACGACCGAGTTACTTAGCGCCACGCGGTCGCCGGTGATTAACTGACAAGCTTTTGGTGGGCGCAGCACAATCCTGGAGCAGCCTGGCAAACCTGGAGGAGGCAGGGCGCCGACGTTTTATGTTAAGATTTAAGCCTACATTCACATTGCGAAGGCTTGGAACTCTGTCGTTGCTGGCGGCCTTGTCGCTGATGGTATTATTGCGCGATGGCATATCAATGCAGCAGACGGACTACTTCCTGGCAGTTCTGGTATTTCGCAAAACTCCAACCAGGGCACACAGCATCTGCTGTCTGCCGTCTGTTCCGTCGCAGGCGAGCAGGCATACTAAGAAAAGAAACACGTCGTCACCGGCGACCAACCGACATGGTCAAATTTCGACTCTTTGCACGGGCGAACCGCCGTTGACAGCACTAGCCGACCACATGCCAATGAGAGCGCCGTATCAGGGTAGATATGCGGGTACAGGGATCTGCGTGCTCCTGAATATCACTCGTACTCGACACGGCCACACACACAGGGCTTCGTCATGTTACACTGATCTGCTCATCTACCGTAGGACCTGCAACGTTCGGCAGTGGTAGTCTGTAGAGTAGACCACGGTGGACTTCTGGATTTACAGACCTGACCATGCGGACCAACCGCGGTCTTCAGACAGCTTACATCACCATTGGGTCTGTTGCATCGCGCCTTCTTCCGCGAGATCTCCCAGAGAACGACAGGCGAGCTCCCGACCGCAGCCTGCCGATGCAGTGTTACCCTTGAGGCGTGGCGCGCGTGTATCACTTGGCTTCTTCTGTAGAGGGCATACGCACACATTCCTTGGTTCTTGGAGTTTGAAGTCTTGACAACCCTCCTCTCGCCATTCTGGATCTCGCTTGTCGTCTTTGAGACGCCATAATTATGTTCCTCAAGAAAAAACAAGCCTTGGCCATCGATATCGTAACATCGTCCCAATCATTCACTCCCCCATATCCGTTCGCTCCGCGACAACACGCTCCAGCAGGACCACCAAAGCTTCACAACACATCTTCTTCGCGTTTCTCTGGCCAAAGACTGGAGACGTTTGGCATAGAGGGCCTTCCAGCTGAGGCACACGCCGTGAGTCTCCGTCAAGGTAGCGTGCTGTACAGACATAGAAACTTCTTCCAATTAGGTCACCCGCAGGCCTGATTTCAAACGACGGTGGCGACAATCCGAGCCATAGGCTGTGATCTACCATCAGCTGAGCAGTAGATTTCTCGGTGGCCATCTCTGACACCTGCTTCGTGAGACCGGTACGAATCTCGTCAGTTGACTCTGAGAGCAATCCCGTGCTGCGAAGCCACAATACCGCGCTCCTGGTTGCCACGCGCTTCGCCTCTACCTTGGTCTGGAAGAACTCCTCTTCCGAGCCGAAGTCGTAGAGTGGACGGGCTTGTATGTTAAGAACACATGAGAAATTTTCCGGACTGACGCTCAAGCCCCGCCGTTGCTGCTCACGCATCTTTGACTCGAAATATCGGTAGACCGGCTGAGAGTGGTGATGTTTTTGCACAAAATCGTGTAGCAGGGCGACCCAGTTCTCACTGTCATCCTGGTCGGAAGACTTACGCTTGGGCTTAGGTTTGCCTCTGTCTTCCTTGAGCTCTTTTGGAGGAGAAGGAGGCTCCATTTTCTCTAGAATGCCATTTGCTTGCTGAGCGACAGCCTCCTTGGCTTGCTTTTTCGATGCGAAAGGCCCTTTCGCCACACAGACGCGGCCAGCGAATTCTACCTTCGAGGAGAAGAGTCCCTTGGAGATTTCCTCGAAGGTGAAGAGGTGGGTGATTAAGTGTGTTTGGCAGAGGTGGTTGAACCTGGGCACAGCTTCGCTCTTTGGTGTTATCGGCAAAGGAATCGGCACAGGTGCCGCAGGAGAAACACGCGCTTCTCGAACATCGTAGCGTCTGTCAAATTCTTCCAGTGACAGTGTGATGACCTCTGATCGTGGCTGTGTGTGCGATGTATTCTCTGCAGTGTGGTGCATCCTGGTCGTGTTGAAATGAGATGATGGTGTGTGCAGCTGTGCGTGGTCCGCCTGGCCCTGGAGTGGAGCCTCTGTGTGCGCGTTCATGCCGGAGCTTCTCAGGTTCTGGTCCCGTTCTGCATGCCCGTCGTGAGTGTGTATTGGATCTTGCCTACGCCGGTGGAGGAGTGTTGTTGCTATCACTAGCTGATTGTTTTCGTCGTCGTGAACGAATAAAGAGTTGAGAAGGTCCTGTGGGTGATATATGCAATTTCGATCCATCAGTAGTCTTCTGCTTGGTGTTTGCACATTTGGTAAGCGAGGTATGGATCTTAGATTGGCGTGTATGTGCCGGCGTGTGTGCTGCTACCACATACTTGACTCTTGTAGTCGTGAGCAAACAACTTGGTGAAGCGAGGTGTTGGTTGTAACGACCGCGCGCGTGCAAGTCATCAGACCGCGCCTTCCGAGTGGAGACGGGGTGAGTGAATGGAGGTCGGAACTGTCCACTACATGTGGCTTCGTTCTCCCTACTCATTCACACATGTACAGTATATTTTTCAATTATTATAGCATTACAGGGCATGAGCTTAGCTATGTTACTTCGGCATGTGCGTGGCTTCCACCATCACTTGATGCACTCACATGTCTACAGTAACATCCGCATTTGGTCAGGTATCAGCAGTTGCACACGTCAAAACGAACATGGCGAAACTGCACCTGATTATCTCGGTACGTATGCATTGTTCCTGCCACGTCATCACTGCCACCTACTCTATACTACTACAACACATAAACCACACAACCATGCACTCAATCCTGTTACATTAAGTCGCAACAAAATCGGGAAACACCAACACCCGAACAAGCACGACCAAAACCCGATCGAACTTTCGAGTACTGTTCGTTCGCTGATCCGCTTGTATTAGTCTCGAGCACGGT
>Ga0265798_10005998_pt1 | contig 16096 bp, 14 predicted proteins | sample P3T30metagenome_FD_192430 | JGI IMG/M metagenome (GOLD analysis project Ga0265798, IMG submission 192430) | Plant litter microbial communities from East Loma Ridge, Irvine, California - P3 T30 | ecosystem: Environmental > Terrestrial > Plant litter > Unclassified | place: USA: California... | reverse complement strand
CTCTACCGATACTCACGATGCGACATATGCATCACGCAAGCTGTATAACCTTGTACCATCGTTATCTTTTCCTCGTTTAATTTACTCTTGTTCTCGAATATGTTCAAGAGGGACATGCTCTCTGAACAACAGCTACTACTGCTGCTAATAGTCGGGTATTACTTATTTTTACATCAAATAGAATGCGACCAATGAGCCACTTGGGTAATTTTACATTCAAATACGTCCAAAGAAAAGAAAAAAGAAGGAGGAAGAGAAAAAGAAACATAGTCGCTCACAATACCCCCCCAAAAACCACAGACCCAAAAATTCGCCGAAGCCCCATTCCCTCAATGCACCACCTCCCCATGCTCCTCCTTCGGCTTATACATAATCGTCGTCAAAAACTACAAATTCACACACAAATTAGCACATATTCCACAACCCCTTCCCCAACACAGCAAATAAGACGTACCTTATGTTTATACCTTGTCGTCGCACTCGTCGCCAAGATATTATCCTTAATACTACTCGTCGCCAAATGATTAAGCACCGTATGATTCGGCATAATCAACACACTCGAATCATCCTTATGCGGCGTCTGCCCATTCAGAATACTCTTGCCCAGGAAACCAGGAAGTGTCGGCGGCGTGGGTAAATTATTCGTCATGGCATTCGCACGCGCGCACCGCGACCCGTCTTCATTCGCGTCAAGGTCAACGAGGAAGCGCGGGATGTTCTGGTGGTACCGCTTATCGGGCTCAGGGAGGGCGGTCTTGATGTCGGCTTTTGCGGGCTTGAGGTCGGGGGTGCGGGGCATGACTTGGGGTGGGTATATGCCGGATGGTTTCTCGCGGTCCTGGACGGGTATTGCGTCGTCGGCGGAGGCGGGCTGCTTGCCCTTGTCGTCTGTTGTCTGGGCGGGCGAGGGAGGCGGCTTGAGTACGTCGTCGGGCGAGACTTCGATGTAGTTGACGAGTATGTTGGTGTAGTCGACGGCGGTGGGCATGTTCTTGGAGGTGCACATTTCATTCTCGACGAGGAAGGTGAGGTGGTGGGTGCCGGGCGTGATGTGGATAAATGCGGAGAGGACGTCTTTCTTTTCGCTGGGGCCACTGTAGGGAAATCATGTTAGCTGTGTGTGTCGGTGTGCGGTGTAACGCTCAAGAGCAGGCAGGAGGACGATATAAGGTTTCAAGGCGCGAGGGCCTGGTGTGGGGAGGACGAGATGATTGACGGGGTGTCAGGCGGCGTGTATGAGACCGACAGCCACACGGGTAGGTGCAGGTGCAGATGCAGACGGCGCCCCATGCGCTGAAACATGCACGCCCGCCGTGCAGAGAGAGCAAACATTCTCCTTCGACTTACTTCTTGTGCAGCTTGTACTTGCGATTCCAGCCGGCAAACGTGCCCGTCACGTACACACGCTCCTCGGGGCCCTCCCACTCGATCAGCGTCGGCACAGTCGGCCGCCCCGTGCCCGGTCCCTTGAACTCGTCGCCCAGCTCTTCCTCGTCGGCAGTCGTGCTGCTGAGCATGGACATGTTGTGCCGAGGCAAGTGGCCGTCGATGTCATCGTGGTCGATGGGACTCGAGAGGATGGGCGAGCCCGGCTGGTGGTTCTCCTCCTCGATGGGCAGCGGCAGGCGGGGCGGGCGGTCGAAGTGCGAGACGGGCATGTACTCGTGCTGCGAGGCGCTGACGGGGCTGATGATGGACGCGAGGTTGCTGTTTGGCGCCTCCTCGCGCGGTATCGCGGGTACATCGACGGGTCTTGAGGGAGATGCGGGCGCCGGCGCGGCTTGTGGCTCTGGCGGTGACTGCAACTGCTGCTGCGGTTGCGGGCTGGTGGTGGTGTTGGTGGGTTGGAAGGGTGGAGGGCGGTCGGCTGGCGGGGCAGAGCCCTTCTGGCGGCCCTGTCCCTTGGACTGCTCGTTGCCCATTGCTGTGTAGTCGGCGGCGGCAAGCAGTTCGCTGGTGATGAGCTCGGTGCTGGTCGCGACCTTCTGCGAGGGCCCGCGCGAGAGCGGGCGGGCAATGGGCGTGGGATGATGCGACGACTCGGCGTTCTCGAACGAGGCCGATGGGGGCGCCGCTAGGGCCTTGACCGTCAGCACCGGAATTGAGGCTCTCCTGTTCGCGGCGTGGTGGTGAGGAAAGTCCGGGACCGAGTGGTGGTTGTGAGAAGGCCGCTCTCGCTCTCCAGCTTTGTTGTGCCCATGTGAAGCGTTGCTAGCCGCGTGCGTGTGCGCGTGCGTGTGCGTGCTCTGGGAATGCGTCGGCGTCGTCGAGCGCGTGCTGCTCTGCTGGTTCCCCATCGCGCCTGCCTGTGCATCAATTCAATTCAATGGGGAAGCTGCACTTCACGATACTAACAGCGAGTCAAGCCTAGCACTCCGCATTACAGGGTTGCTACACCCATGCTGCATCGCCGATAGTGTTCGCCCCGCACAAGCCAATCGTAATCATCGTGGGGCTCGGAAGAGGTACCTACTTACCACCTCGACCTCATCTGAACTTCATCCAAAATCTGGAGTCGAAGAGCGTGAACCCGGGATACGTCACCAGGGTCGCGTTTTGACCAATTGCGTCTTCAAACAGCTTTCGTACATGATCATCGAGGCTACAGATATATACACTAGCGAGTGACGAATTCAACAACAAGCTTCGCCCGCGCACCTCTCATCACAGCATGGCCGACATACGCTCCATCACATTCACAGTCTTGCATCTCATATGGTGGCCCATCAACCAAATCCTAAGAGTCGTCATTCTACTACTCACTCCGATATGGACACTCCTCACCTTCATCCTACTACCCTTCCTTCACCTCGCGCAAGTCTTCATCACCATCATCACATTCCCCTTCAGAGGCAAATGGTTGGACCGCATTGAGGTACATGTGTCATTCAAGCTCCGAGTCCGCATTTACTAAAGAAACCACAGACCCTATACATCTACCTAGGCACAGCCGGCCTCATCGGCTGCATGGCCGGCGCCGTTGTCTTCGCCCTCTTCAAGCTCGTTTCTTCCAGCCTCAACCTCGATTCAGCCACAATCCCACGAGCACGTGACCGAAGCCGGACCACTGCAGACTTCAGGACGGAGCAGCGCGAGAAGAAGAAGCGCGTAAAGAAGGAGGGATCGTTCGAGCTATCACCTGCTGCCACTCCAGTCATTCTGAAGCGGGTACCCGGTGTGCGCAGGCGGGGCCTTCTCTCCCAAGCTATCATCGAGGAGGAAGACTCGGACTTCTGACGGGGTCTGTAGCTATAGGGGTCCGTATGGGATTACCCACCGGCTCGCTTTGTTGCCGATGCACTTGGAAATACGAGCCTCTTCTCAGCGCTGAAGGTCGCGGTGTTGGTGTGAGGTCCGTTGCCTGGTCGAGACGTTCTGTAGCAAGGCTTTCCGTCTTCCCCGGAGACTCCGAGGACGCCGTGTATGATGAGTTACTCAAGACTTGCGACGGTGCTTTTGGGGGCAGGCGTGATGTACCGCTCTCATGAGTTCCCGAGCGAAATGTTTTGATCCTGTCGCCTGTGTTAGTTACTGTCAAACTGTGGTATGAGGATTGCTACGGGCAGCAATTACCTGACTAGAGGCTTCTCTTCCGTCACAGTGGTTACCACAAGCCAATGGAGTACGCAAACCGTCCACATGACTAGCAAATCAGTATCAGACGCAATGACGAGGAGAAGGAAGCATACCGTCGAGGGTGCAGATCGTAAGGCAGATGAACCCCTTTTCTGACCCGTCTAGAATGATGAGCTGAACCAAATTCCCAATTGTGGGTATCAGTACCAAGCAAGAGCCGAAGAACGTGCGCCATAGCAGCTTCTCGATCCGCCGCGCGATTTGAGGATTGCCAAGATGTACCGGTATGTTGGCGTTCTTCTTACGCGACTCCATGCAGCAACTGCTGACTGCCTTTGCCAGCCGTGTAGCGGAGCGCTCCGAGCCAGAAATATCGTTCAACCGGATGACCGGACCTAGGAGGTATATGAACGTAAGCGTCAAGAGAACGTTGATCCCAACGTCAAACACAAGAAGGGGAATGAGAATCATCCTTGGTAGGCCGATGTGACAAAGCTGATCTGCTGGGTTCATGCCAGCATTTGGGTATATGAAACACGCGACCGCAATCGAACCAAATCCAATGATGATCAGAATTGTGGGAAGGACCCATAGCCAGTCCTGTATTCGGCGCATCTTTGATGCGCGTAGCGCATGAGCCCGCTCAACGAGGAACAAGTACCTACATCAATCAGGTCGCGCGTATCGCAGCGGAGCGCGTGGACTCACAAGGGTACTTTGCTGCTGTTATAGAATACATCGCAGATGTAGATGGCCGTGGAACATATGCCTGGCGTTGAAAGACCCATACCTGTTTCCTGGGGTCACTGTCAACATCGCCGGACTTATGTGTTGCAGACCCATCGTTCCACTTACTAGGATCGCAGCCGAAACAACAAAAGCCATGCCCAAGAAGTAAAGAGTGAAGAGGAGATAGTGAGTAAGGGTGAATGCTCTGACGGTATCGCGATCGAGGTTTCGTAAACGATACCCTGCACCGTCAGACTTGTACGCTTCAGTGAGTTTGAACCACTCTTACCAATCATGCCGCCGATCACGCTCACGAAAAACATGGCGAGGACTAAAAAGCCTGTTCTGTATCCGGGTGGGTCGCCATGTTGGAGATCGATGCCAGGATCTGGGAAGCGCAGAAGGTGCAATCTGTCCGAGGGGGTTGTGGAGGCGGATAGGATGTGAATCACTGGCATAGGTGATGCTGCCGTCGACAGCGCGTACACCAACAGAGTTGCTTGTAGATGGAAATGTTCGGCGAAATGTCCCGGTGCTTAGGTATTGGATGTGGAAGGCGGCATAGGACTCAGTGGTAGGAATGGTATGATGTGGGCGTCAAAGGCGGTATGCGGAAGCTGGAGGGGAGTGGGCGGTGCCATTGAGTTCCTTTGGTGGTGGAGTCCTGTTGTGTTTTGGCAGGCGAGCAAAACGTGGCGTGGTTGCGAAGTGAGAGTTGTTGTCTCTCGTCGGGCGGCCATCATGCCTTCCTCCTCGAAACCCACCTACCCTAACACCTGCGCTAGAGCTGCGCACATCTGAAGCATATCTCGCAAGCCCTTACCATAGTCAAAACGTATCAAGCATGATGATGTCGGTATCCAAAGTCCGTATTCCTGCCAGATCGCACGCGAGGAAACTTGGAAAAGCCCCTGGGATTTCCCCACAGACCATGCGCGTAGCGCAGACTCCCTGGAACCAGCGAATCTTCAATCCGAGCTTTGCATCCATCAACAGCATTCGACATCGAACAATAATGTGCGATCGCGATCCAGGGGCCTTAACCAACGCTAGTCGTCCTAGTCCACGTAGGCCCCTTCGACCTCCATCCAGCGGAAATTCACACCGATATCTACTGCAATAGACAGCTATCAGGTACCTACCGCATCGAGACAATTGAAGAGTGAATTGACACGGCGTTGAACACCGACCGCTTTCGACAGCAAACGCAGAATCGCTGCTTTGGGAAATAATGAGGACTGGGGTCGGGAATAAGGCTCCGAGACGGCAGTCGTGCTTTTGAAGACGGGACGTCGGGTGTGAAGCGATGCTGTAGCGCTGTGAGGTCGTGGTTGGCATACGGTCTGCGTTAGACTGGTGTGTAGCAGGAAGGAGATTGTAGGAGTAGAGACCAGAATAACTTAGCGACTTTGCAGTGACGTGAATCAGTCAATGCCCAAGGGAGCGCACTATAGGAAGACAGGTAGTACTAGAGATTGAGAGTTCAGAATTGACATTTCGAGCAGTCGGAAGCGATCAAACATGTGTCTCACAACAGTGCTGTCGACAAAGGTCAAGAAAAGGTGCAATGCAAATGGTCGTTGCGAGCATACAGCCACTAGGAAGAGAGCATCCGCAAGACAAGAAACCGGAAGCTATGTCGGGACGTGCACTTCATACACCACCATGTACACCGCAATCGTAAAGTCGTCGACCAGGTCGATTAGCGTACGTTCACCGGTTCATCTGAGTCTGTCCTCTGTATCAGCAACATCACGACGTCATTAAACTCGCTTCCTGCCGTTGATGTTGCCAGCCAAGCCATTCGCATGCGTGTGGAGTGTCGTTCAACCTTAAGTTCAGTAGTGGGTCGACATTACGACCTCGAGTGCAGCATTGCCACAATCAGATCTTCAGATCCTCAAGATGATGTGAGAGCTTGCGGCTCTGTTGTCGTGAGACAAAACTGCGCCTCCAGTGCCTTGCCCCGCCATGTCAGCCCCGTAGTGTAACAAACAAACAACGTTCGTACACCGTAGTGGTAGGTAGGTCACCGACGCCGAATTGATCATCGGTGGGATGCGCAACTTTCTGGGCCGCGCATTTACCCAGATGTGGGTGTTCACGCGAAGAGTTGGAAAGGATGTAGCGCGACGCAGTTTTTCGTCATCGAGGCGCGCAACGCGCAGCTCGCTATTCAGCCCGTATATGGACCTTCATACGACTGAGGTGAGATATCAAGTCTGCTGGTAAAGTCGGAGTAAGTCTCTGGTGTCGAAGGGTACAAAAGCTAAGTTTCACCTACAAATTTCGAGAGCGTTGAGGGCGCCGTCCGCACGTTGCACTTAGCAGCATGTGAAAAGTGGGACGATCAAATTACACGCTAGACGCTGGTTGGCTGCTGATAGGACGCGGCCGCCCAGGACCCTGGTTCATAGCGACGAGATTGGCGGTGCGCCGCGCTTTTGGGTGCACTGCCACCAGCACCCATCTATCTCTTTCTTTCACCACTTCTGCTCGCCTCCTCCACTCCACTCCCCGCGCCAAGTACCGTCCGACACCGCACCTCTCCCATGCACATCTGATACCGCTCTCAGTACTTCGACACACATCTTCAGGCGGCGCACGCGAAAGCAAACACTCGAACCCCTGGTCGGCGCCAAAAAGGAGACCGAATAGCACAGCGGCCACGATGCGGAGAGGCGTCACCATATTCATACTCGTCACCGTCCTGGTGCTGGGCTTTGCGGTGCACAGCGTATGGACACTGTTGGGGCTCCTCGTCGCCAGTGGGCGTGAAGACATGATCCTCCGCGGCGAACTGCCTGCGCCAAACTCTGGCACGATAAACGACCGCCCGCAGTTGATCCCCAAGATCATCCACCAGACGTACAAGAACGAGAGCATACCCCAGGTCTGGCAGGGCCCGCAACAGAGCTGCTTGGACCTTCACCCCGATTACGAGTACAAGCTGTGGACCGATAAGAAGTCACGCGAGTTTATCGCCGCCGAGTATGTCTAGCCACCCTCGCGCTTCTACGGCATGCATGTTGACATGTGTAGATATCCCTGGTTCCTCGAGACTTTCGACGGCTACCCGTACCCCATTCAGCGCGCCGATGCGATTCGGTACTTTGTGCTTCACCACTTTGGCGGCATCTACATCGACTTAGACGACGTACGTTCACACGAAGCCCGTTAGGCATCGATATAGTACTAATTCACCTCAGGGATGCAACCGCAGCCTCGACCCTCTCCTCGCCTACCCAGCGTGGGTCCGCCGCACAGCCCCCACCGGCATCTCCAACGACGCCATGGGCGCAATACCCCGCCACCCCTTCTTCCTCAAGGCCATCGACTCGCTCACCGACTACAACCGCCGATGGCCCCTCCCATACATCACAGTCATGGCCTCTACAGGCCCGCTCTACCTCAGCATCGTATGGCGCCACTACAACAACGCGAACCCCACCGGCAACGACCGCGTCCGGATCCTTTTTCCTGAGGAGTACAACAACCATTCTTGGAGCTTCTTCACGCACCACCTGGGCAACAGCTGGCACAGGACCGACGTCAAAGTCATCTTCTGGCTGGCGAACCACTGGATATTCGTCACGATGATTGGCTTTGCGCTCGGCTTCTCGCTGCTCGGACTGCTGTATAAGATCTTCGTCCTTAACAAGCAGCCTGGATCGCCGCGCCTGTCACCGAAGCTCCAGTACTTCAACCGCTTCGCATATACACGGATGCCTTTCTACCGGCGCATCAGCTCCAAAGACTTTGAGCTCGAAGACAGACACGAAGTCTGAGCATTGCGACTGGATTTTTACTTGGCATTACATTGTTTAATGAGCGTCACTTTGTTGACTGGGCATTTCCACCGGCGTTCTTACCATTATTTTCTACTCACGATCGCTTCGCATCGTCTTTTTATTCTTTCTGGAGACGCTTCGTGAGCGCTATCTTTTTCTTCTTCTTCGATTCGAGATTTATATTTGGGACCGACTAGACTAGATTGTCGGATACTGTTGTTTAATGACGCCTTTGGGTGCGACTGGATTCGCACTGTTGAGAAATGAGTTGGATTTGTGCGCATAGACTTGCTTTGTTGTATGAGAGGGGAGGAAGGGTATGATGAGTACATGACTGATTGTAAGAAGGGAGGATGAGTGGACAGTATTTGGAAGTGTGTGCTAGTGCAAGGCACGTGCGGAATGAAGAGAGGAATTTATTGATTGATCACACATTATCAAATATGTTCTTTGCATTGTCAGTCTGGGAATGATGGAAGAGAACCTCTTACGTACTCTCACTCCCGTGTTCAGTTTCCCTCTCACCGCCGTGTACCAATAAGCGTGCGTCTGGCATCCAAGACACCATACATCGCACCTGGAAAGGAAGAGTACTGCGGATTCTATATGTCAAAGACGGACAGTGAAGAGCTTCCTTCGGCAAGGTATATGCTACGACATCGAATCATAGCATGACCGACATTCCTCTCATCTCAGGGCTCTTGCACTGATTTACTTCCACGTCCATATGCCTTCTTTTGATGGTGTTGTTTGATGGCGACTTGGGTATTCGGACGAGCGCTTGGGCGTGTATGTTGTGTCGTTCAACGATTTGTTGGGTTGTCGTACTTAGAGGTGTTGATTGAGAGTGGCTCAGTGGTCATGACTCTGATTGTTGTTGAAACGGTTCTTGGTGAATTTTCGGGTCGGCTCATTGATCGTGTAAGTGGCGCGTTCTGTAACGGTTTTGATCTGATACGTCCCGACACGCACTGTCGTTGCTTGGTGGAGGTTTGACGCGGCGCTTTCGTGTACGGGTGGGAAGATGGTATACATATCCGTGGCCGATTGCTTTTACGCTCGTATGGGGGGTGCAGCTTTGCAAATGGCGTTCCGCGAGACGCGCGAGACGATCGACGGCCGACAATCAAGTTTGAGAGACGCCTGTGGAACGTTGGACTTGGCTGATGGGCCCGAACCCGCAGGACTGGAACTGATTTCGAAATCGGCTCTTCTAAACGCAGTGTAGGAAGTCGGATGTATACTGACGTCTTTGCTCAGCAGGACTTGTGCAATGGTTATGTAGTGCATACCATCGATTAAAGCATGTCGGTGGTATCTACTTGCCGCTGTGATGTGGACATGACAAGCCAACCCACACCACCTTGTCTTCAGCCGGATGCCGACCGTAGTAAGAGCATCGATCAACAGCATGTATATGATACACACACCCGCATGCAGGAAACTTTTCAATAATACGAAGGCACATGTTGGGAAGGTGAAGGTGACCGCCGTGACTGTCGAATGGACACAGCATGAATCAAACGAAGCTGGTGTGACTCGACCATATATCGACCAAGACGAAAGCGCATGATACATCTGATAAGGCAGAAACCATGGCCGCCTACCGCGACCTGGCCGTTGTTGCCCGCCTAACCGTTTACTGCCGTTTCAAGGACCCACGGCGAAGGCAGCTGGGTCAACGGTCCGGCAGCGACCAGAGCAGCGGAGATTCACCATACCGTCTCGAAAGAAGCCGAAACATGTGTGAATATAGACTTGCGAGTCCGCAGCGCCTATTGGCGCCAGGCTCAATCTCGTGTGACTGCGCCTTGCCGTCTGAAGCCTACAGCCGATGGCATCTCACGCCACGGTCGCCGACTACTCGCTGAAGAACAGGCGTCTTTCTTAGCCGGCGAATGACATACGGCGAAGCCAGCTGGCTTACCCCTGTGGTTTCTCGTCTATGCACATGGTCTTTCAGTCACTTGAGGGCTGTGGCTTGTGGTTCGCACGTGGCCATGGGTCGATGACGAGATCGTCGAGAATAGCTGTCATACACTATCTGCAGTAGACGTATACATAAGCACGGGAGGGTCCCTGGAGCTGCCTGGCAGGCAGTGATGACGAGAGGGGCTGAAGGTGGGAACTGCCTAGTGTAGCTGAGAGTCTTTCTGCTCGAAAGTCAGCAGAGTATGACTGTTGTGATGGTACATGAGTCCGCGGAGGCATAAGTTCGATAAATGATGTTGTGAGTGCGTAGAACTGAGCGCTTGGGGAAGGAGGACCTTTGGGAGGTCGAGGCGCTTTGACCCTACGAGTCAGCCCTAGGTACGAGACAAGTTTCTTGGCACCGGCTGCACGTCTCTCCTTCAGCTGTCTAATTCTACGCAGCATCAACCACACAGAGCGTTCTCTTTCGGGAAACGATTCAAGCCATCAGCAATTTCCGAGGCGAAGGCTGCTATTGGCACAAAGCGATATCCGCCGTCAATCTAAGCGCAAGAAGATCTTGATAAGGCAGGATCGACAAAGCTCACCTTGAAGGGCCATATTTCGTGCTGGAAAACGTGTATGGGAAGCCAATGTATTCAAAGGAGATCACGTGCTAAAGAGAAAATGAACGAGAGCAATTCTGGGGTGGCTAAGTCGCCACATGGCCCCCAAGCACCATCTCCACCCATCAACTAGCTCAGACACAGACTTTGGCGCTCAGTGTGTCCTGAAGGTCTGCACAGTCACCTTCATACGTCGAGTCAAAAAAAGGATCGTCGCACACGAGAAATAGGACCAGTCGCATGTCCAGCTTCGAGGCCACGCACATCACGCTTCTGCGCAGATCCATCCCCCCACGCGGCAGTCAATGCCGCTTCGACTTGCGGTTGCTCGCTGTACGGCTGCTGACGCGCGATCTCCTGGACCCTGGACGTAACAGTTCCCGACGTGAAGGGGCCGCTCTTCGCAGTCCAATCGGACTCGACGAATGGCCTTGATCGCCAGCGCGCGTCCATAGGGTCGGAGAAGTCAGTCGTCTCATTGTAGCCCAGCTCTTGAAGCTGAGTGACGTTGAAGGCTGCCATCATATCGTGGTCCTCGTGGATCAAATTATGACAGTGAAACATATACACACCATTCCAGGGTGCGTAGTGAGCTTCGACGATGACTTCTTCGTTCTTTCCGAGCCATACGACATCCTTGAGCCCAGCAGCCTCATATGGCTCGACGCCACGACCGGTACGCGAAAGCACTTTGAAGTCGACGAGATGGACGTGGATGGGGTGCGTCCAACCACCGCTCTTATTGACTAATTTCCAGATCTCGACCTTGCCGCGAGGGACTTTGGCCAGGATACGATTGGCGGCATCAGCGAAACCGACGTCGTTGATCATCCATTGACTGTTTGAGCGATGGAAGCGAAACTCGTGGTCGATGCCCGATGATGCTGGAGGGAACGGAACAGTACGCAGAGCTGTTGGCACGTTCGATGTGTCTGTGACCGGCGTAGCACTGACCTTGAACTGCATCACCTTGTCAGTATTGTCGTACTCTTCATCGGTGCCGATGCCTCCACTCTGCTGGTCATTACGAAGCAGAATTGTTTGGCCAGCGTACGGTGCAAAGTCGACAACGATCTCGTAGCGCTCGGCAACAGCGTTTCTGATATGCTGAACCTGTACGGCGTTCTGGAGAAGGCCAGCGTCTGACGCGATGACCTTGAACGGCAGCCTGGTGCCAGTCGCAGTTGATTTGACGAAGAACAAATCGAAGTTACGAGACACGGCAGCGTTGAGGAGGCGGAAGCGGTACTTGCGCGGCTGAACATTCATGGTGGGCCAGGGAACGCCATTGACGTGGTTGACGTCGCCCCATAGACTCTGGTCTTCGCCTAGACTTGACTTGAGCGTACCGTCGGAGTTGTAGTACTTGGACGAGAATACGAGCGGAATGTCGAACTGGCCGTATCCAGACGGAAGGCCGAGCGCGTCCTCGGCGGGGTCGGTGATGATATAAGCGCCAGCTTGGCCGAAGTAAGCATTCTCGGCAGTCTTACGATGTCAGCGCGTGGCAGATCAATCAGGGCTGGAGACGTACAAAGTGTACAGCGTGATCGTGGTACCACAAGAACCGGGCTGACTGTCCATTGGGGTAATAGTAGTCCTTATACTCGCCCACGTGCGTCAGGTCCTCAGCCCAACCATCAAAAGGAGCACGAGACGGTGATCCATGGAGATGGATAGAGCTCTCACGATCACCGTGATTGATGAAGCGAACAACAGCTTCGACGCCACGTGGTACCATAATGGTGGGACCAGGGGAGGTCCCGTTGTATCCAACAAGACGAGTTGGTTTTTTGCCAGGGTAGATCTGGGTTGTGAAAGGCTTGATGTCGAGCTCGTAGTACCATATTTCCTTGTTGGTGATTGGATTGACGATTTTCCTGCTAGTCGTCAGCTTGGAGCATTACAGGTGGTGGATGTTCAGGCTACTCACTGCTTGACCTGGGCAACAGGTGGAATCGGAAGAGCCATGGAGTACAGCGTGTACGCCGGGCTCTCGTCGCCTCCCTTCCTCGCCGCCGCAAGACTAGTCGAGTCGTCTTCGACAATACCGGCCAAAGCGACAGCCTCAGTCTGGGGTATCTCGCTTGCAAAACGATTCGGCTTGGCTGCTTGACCAAGGATTGGCACTGCAAGCAGCAGAGCAAGAGAAGCTTGGGTCACGAAAGACAACATATTGGCAGTTCTCTCCAAGACCCAATGACGGAATGGTAAGATGAACGAATGGGTGTGGTGTATTCTGGGCAGTGCTACCTGGATACTTATACTTCACTCGTATCCGAGCTGGGCAAAGCTTCCACGACTCTCCTGAACCCATCGTCATTCGATATCAGAACGCCTTCCGCGCGTGCTTCCGCACATGCATACGCGATGCTCGAGGACGGGACGGACTTCCACATCATAGCTGATGTTGGGTGAATGGCGAAGGTCCCACACTGCTGAGGTGGGATCGTGACAGTCCAGACGACGCCTCTCTGTTATCTGTATGCTACCGGGGAATCATTTGTTCAGCCACTGACGCTCTAGGCGTAGGCTGACGGGGCTTGCTAACATTGCAAGCAGAAGTAGGAGGAAATGGGTCAATCACACCGGTTCAAATGGCCCAAGCACACGACATCGTAGCAGATAAGTGATTGACCTGCGTATAGAAGTCTTACAGTGGCGTCTGTACTGTGTTTAGATATCTTACAGTGGCGTTTGAGGCACTTGGAGCATGCGAGCGAAGGTCGAACTATCTCGGAGAAGTGCGCTAGGAATGTCACAACACGTAGAACTACCATGACCAACTTCAATCGTAGCTATCGTTGAGCGCTTGCGTCAGCAAACACCCTGCATGTCTTCTTCAAATTGACTGGATTCAAGAGGCACTACGTTCAGGTAAGGCAAAAGTGTTCTAACAACTTTGCAGCACTGCAAGAGGACCTGCACAACCCAAGACCCAAACTCACAACTTCCCTGCGAGCTATATGTCCACAAGCGATTTCCACTCCGCAAGCCACAGCCACATGGTCCCTATTTTCGTCCTGCCCCCCACTATCTCACCGCTGTCAAAACCAGTCAATACGCCACTAACAATCGTATATGCAGTCTGACTCGCCACCTCCATTACGCGAAGTCCGAGGCCAGCTTCGACGGTGTGTGAGGCAACATCACATGGGCATTCAGATTCCCAATATTAGGCCACGCTATTACACTCCGAGTATGCACGCGGGTCCAGACCTCTGGGATGTATGTGCGTGCGGCTGCTGCCTTGCGCTGCGGCCCGTTGGCTTGCCGGCATGAAGGTGCGTGCGTGCGGGACGAAGCGCGCGTTGCGGACATGAGAGATAATGCGAAAAGGTCTGATAGTATACCTGGGAAAGGTAATTAATCGTCATGGCTTTTCGCATTCTGTGTCTTTTGTACGTAGGGTGGTTTACGACTTGGCCCAATCACGTCCAACGCAGACCAGCCCCCATCATACCGGGACTACAAAAACACACATCTGCTTTCCATACACACACACCACACCGGCCATACTCCAATATTGCCAATCCCATGGCTGACTAGTCTCGCCGTACAGACACTGCTAACTAGCAGTCCTTTCACACCAACACATCCTGGTCAGGCTTGGCTGCGTATACTCAAAGTGGGGATAACCAAGACACATGTGATAACGAAGACAGATTCGTCTATCGTATGACAGATGTAGCTTTTTTAGTGAGACTAAAAGGCGGAGGTGGCTTCCGCACGTGCATGGTGCGGCGGTATGTCGGCGAAAGGAGTGGGTGTTGTTGTGTGGTGGAGTCGGTTGAAGGTGTGTGAGGTGAAGCAATACTGTTGAAGTGTACGCTGGATTGCTTTTACCTACTGAATGCAACGGTATCCGGTGAGAGTTATGGTGACATCTATTACGTATTGGTCGGCAACGGCGGAAAATGACAACGTAGAGTTTGCTTCGGATATTCAATTAGCTCAAGCTCAAACACACGATACCCATGATACATTACACAAAACCTCACCAAAGACCATCCCATCCAACAATTCCTACACCTCACACCCCACCCCTCAATTCCCCCTCCAACTCCCCCTCACTCCTCTCCTCTCTCCCCTCCCACCCACTCCACTTCCCCACCAACCCATCCCACCAACCACCTCTACTCCCTCCAACCACCTCCTCGCACAAATTCAGGTTCCAATTCGCCTTCTCTTCCCTCGCCCTGTATGCCGCAATCTTCCTTACACTCCAGCTTTGCCACCCCGGCACGTAAAATATCATACTTACCTCGCGCCTTATCTTCGCCGCGACATGCTCATCCGGCCCATTCGCCACGAAACGCGTCTGCATTTTATACGCCTGGCATGCTCTCCCCGCGCGATGAGCGGCAAGTACTTTTCCACGTAGCGCAGTGTAATTCTTCCTCAAAGCATCCCATATCGCCTCATCCCTTTTATCTCTCAGCGTGACTTTCAACCCCAGTTCGAATATCCTCATGGCATCTTCGCGCGCTCCCTTGACGAGCATTTCCTCGGCGAACATGTGGGTGAATAGGATTTTCCAGTTAAACCACAGATCTACACCCGTGGCGTCGCTACGTGGGCTGGAAATACGCGTGTCGGTCAGTATACACCCGCCGGCGTACCCGTTGTTTAGCAGTGGGGAGGCGAGGCGTAGGATGATGCGGCGCGCGTCGGAGTTGGAGTATAGCGCTTCGGCCCAGTTGTACTTCACAGTATGGTCGTCTGGTGGTGTCGCGATGCAGCGAAAATGTACGATATCAGTTTCGATGTGTGCATCGTACCGATATTCCATAGGCTCAGCGTCAAAGGCGGGACACACGTCGTACATGAGTATGCGTAGCCTGGGGAGCCAGTATGTCAGGAAGTAGTTCTCGATCTGGGCTTTGTGGAAGCGGGTTATGTGGCGGAGTTGGGTCCATTGCGTTGCGGGGTCGTGGTTGTAAAGATGGATAAGTTGTGTGAGGATTAGGGAGGTGAGTTCGTGGGGAAAATTGGAGGTTGCGTGGATTGGGGCGGGTTGTTTGGGCATGGTGTGGCGGTTGGTGGGATTTTGGTTACTTGAGGAAAATGTTGTTGATGTTGATGTTGATCTTTATATTGATCGGACTTCCGCGTCGTGGATGTGGACTCGTGGCATGCCTTGAAACAAACGTCAATGTTAAGTCCGGCAACTTGGCACGCCGCCACATTCGTGATTGGTTCTGCGTCAACGCATCTTTTCTGCTCAGTGATTACTACAGGTATCAGGTCGTCAGCATCTTAGGCACCATACAGGCTCATAGTTGGCGAGTTCGCAGACTGTATCAAACCACAACATCCTGCAGAAGTGTCACCCAGCGTTACGAGCAAAGCCGACGAAACGTACGCGGTTGCATAAACCGTTATAACCATCTCGTGCCTTTCGTGATACCAATACATACCTCTACCTCATAGACCTACATGACCAAACCCCCACTCCCACGT
>Ga0265798_10005997_pt1 | contig 16096 bp, 11 predicted proteins | sample P3T30metagenome_FD_192430 | JGI IMG/M metagenome (GOLD analysis project Ga0265798, IMG submission 192430) | Plant litter microbial communities from East Loma Ridge, Irvine, California - P3 T30 | ecosystem: Environmental > Terrestrial > Plant litter > Unclassified | place: USA: California... | reverse complement strand
CAAACGGTAAATGTGCTGCAGGCGGTTATACTTACTAAAGGCGATAAAATGCTGCTTACGCCTACGTATCATGTAATGAAGATGTATAAAGTACACCACGATGCAAAGCTGCTTACAGTACAGGTGGCATCGCCGGAGTATAAATTTGGTACCGAAACGCTTCCTGCCATATCGGCTTCGGCCTCTGTAAAAGATGGTAAAACACACGTTTCTTTGGTAAATATACACGCTAAAGATAAAATTACCACAGAAATTGACCTGAAATCGTTAAACCTAAAAGATTTTACAGCCCAGATAATTTCGTCATCAAACCTTCAGGATCACAATACTTTCGAAAAGCCGAATGCTATTACGCCTAAGGCATTCAAAGATTTTAAGGTTAAAAACGGCGTGCTTAGCGTTACGCTTCCGCCATTCTCAGTAGTTGTTTTTGAAGCAAAATAACAACTTGCCGGCTATGAAAATAAATAACATTAGCGCTTACTACCTATGAAAAATATAAAAAGAAGTATTCAATTTAAAAGCTGCAAAAGTTACATTTTAGCATTTGCACTTACCGGTTTTTTAGCCGTAGGCTGCTCTAAAGATGACCCGGCCGGCACATCTGAACCTACAGATGATAACCCGCCACCGGTAGGAGAAACCTTTAACGGGCCTGCGTATGCCGACAACTACACCCCTATAAGCGGATGGGAAAACCGCGCTCAGTGGAACCTTGCTAATGTGCATGACCCTACTATAGTTAAAGACGGTGCCTATTTTTATATGTACCAAACCGATGCCTCTTACGGTAATGCCACCTTTGGTCACGGCCACTTTCATGCAAGGCGGTCTTTAGACCTTATAAACTGGGAATATATAGGCTCTACCATGAGCGATGCACCGGCGTGGGTAAAAACAACCATGAACGCTAAACGGGCAGAAATGGGATTGCCGGCTATAGAGAACCCCAAGTACGGGTACTGGGCACCTTGTGTGCGTAAGGTAGACGGTAAATTCAGGATGTATTACAGCATTGTGGTAGATGAGCTTATTACCGGTACTAACCCTGCTGCGTCATGGGGCGAAAGGCCTTATATAGGTATGATGGAAACCACCAGCCTGGCATCTAACCAGTGGGAAGACAAAGGTATGGTTATCTATTCTGAGCCTGACGGCGTGGTAGACTATAATAGGGATGGCCCTAACGACTGGAATGGCTACTATAAATTTAACGCTATAGACCCAAGCTACGTTGTTGCTGAGAATGGAGACCATTGGCTTATTTATGGCTCATGGCATACCGGTATAGCCGCGGTGCAGGTAAACCCCACTACAGGCAAGCCGGACCAGCTTAATACCATAAATGATTTTGGTATACGTATTGCCGGCCGTGGAAATGTAAATGCAGACAGGTGGCAGGCGCTTGAAGGTGCCGAGATTATTTATAATCCGGATACCCATTATTACTACCTGTTTTTGGCCTATGATGAATTATCTGTGGCATACAATACCCGGGTGGCAAGGTCGGCCAATATAGAAGGGCCTTATCTGGGCATGAACGGACAAGACGTTACTGCCGGTGCGCAGTGCTGGCCTATAGTAACACACCCGTACAAATTTAACAACCATACCGGCTGGGTGGGTATATCGCATTGCGCAGTATTTCAGGACGACGCTAACGGCAAATGGTATTTTTCATCGCAGGGCAGGCTACCGGAAAATGTTCCGGGCGTAAATGCGTCTAATGCTGTAATGATGGGCCAGGTACGCGAAATGCAATGGACATCAGACGGTTGGCCGGTGGTATCGCCAGAGCGCTATGCAGGTGTACCGCAAACGGAAATTACTGCCGAGAAAATTGCAGGTACTTACGAAATTATCAACCTGAACTACCAATACCGCACCATGCAAACATCGGTTATGGTAAGCCTTAATGCAAATGGTACCGTGGGCGGTGGCATGACGGGTTCTTGGAGTTATAACAGCACCACAAAATCAGTAAACATTAATGGTTTTGAGTGCAAGGTATTTGATGCATGGGATTGGGAAGCTTCGCCAAGAAAAGTAACCCTTGCCCTTTCAGGATATAATGCTGAAGGGAAAACAATATGGGGTAAAAAATCATATTAACAGCTAAATAACAAGAATGAAGAAAGTTGTAACGGTTGTTTTTATGGCGCTTTTAGTAATGGCCTGCTCTTCCCAAAGGCAGGTTAGCACAGGCGCTGTTTCAGAAAACAACCCCATCATTAAAGATAAATACATAGGCGACCCTGCCGCCCTGGTATACAAAGATTCAGTGTACCTGTATGGGGGACACGATGAAGCGCCAAACGATTTCAATTTTTATAAAATGAATGAGTGGGTGGTATATTCCAGCGCCGATATGGTAAACTGGAAGGAGCACCCGGTGCCGCTTAAAGCCTTTGATTTTGCCTGGGCAAAAGGCGATGCCTGGGCTGCCCAGGTTATAGAGCGTAATGGCAAATTTTACTGGTATGTAACAGTAGAGCATGCTACAGTTCCGGGTAAGGCCATAGGTGTAGCAGTATCAGATTCGCCCCTGGGCCCGTTTAAAGATGCCCTTGGCCATGCGCTTATTACTAATGATATGACCACGCAAACCGCCATAAGCTGGGATGATATAGACCCCACCGTTTTTATAGAAAATGGGCAGGCCTATATGTACTGGGGCAATACCGTATGTAAATACGTAAAGCTACAGGAAAACATGATAAAATTAGATGGCGCTATTAATGTAGTAAGCCTGCCTAATTTTACCGAAGCGCCCTGGATACATAAACAGGGAGACTGGTTTTACCTGTCTTATGCGTACCAGTTTCCGGAAAAGATTGCTTATGCCATGAGCAAAAGTATTGAAGGTCCGTGGGAATATAAAGGTATTTTGAACGAGCTTGCGGGCAACAGCAACACTAACCACCAGTCTATAATTGAGTTTAAAGGCAAGTGGTATTTTATTTACCATAACGGTGGCTTACAACCTCATGGGGGCAGTTTTCGCCGTTCTGTGTGTATAGACAGGCTTTATTATAACCCCGATGGCACGCTTAAACGTGTAATAATGACATCGGAAGGAATACATTAACAGTATGAAAAATTTTTTAGTTTGGGTTAGTTTTGTATTTGTTTTGGGCAGCGCAGCCGCACAGGAGGCGCAGCCCATAAACGAAACAATAGTACACGACCCTGTAATGATACAGCAGGACGGTACCTATTATCTATTTTGTACAGGTAAAGGCATTGCCATGCTTTCATCAAAAGATATGAAAACCTGGAAACGTGAAAAGCAGGTGTTTGAAGCAGCCCCTTTGTGGGCTAAAAATGTAGTGCCTGATTTTGACAATCACATCTGGGCTCCGGATGTATCGTTCCATAACGGGCAATATTATTTGTATTATTCGGTATCTTCTTTCGCAAAAAATACATCGGCTATAGGCGTGGCAACAAACAAAACGCTTAACCCTGCCGATGCCAATTATAAATGGGAAGACCATGGTGTTGTAATACAATCGGTTCCTAACCGTGATTTGTGGAATGCTATAGACCCTAATTTGGTTTATGATGAAAACAATACACCATGGCTAACCTTTGGGTCGTTTTGGGATGGCCTTAAAATGGTGAAGCTTACTGCTGACTTGCTTACCGTTGCCGAACCTGAAGAATGGTATACCGTAGCACGCCGTGAGCGCAGTTTTAAACTGGAAGATAAAGACCCGGGCGATGCCGCACTTGAGGCGCCTTTTGTGTTTAAAAAAGACGGTTATTACTACATGTTCCTTTCATGGGATTATTGCTGCCGTGGCGAAAACAGTACCTATAAAGTAGTGGTGGGCCGCAGCCAGAATGTACACGGGCCATTTATTGATGCCAGTGGTAAAGACCTTAACCAGGGTGGTGGCACGCTGGTAATAGAGGGTAATAAAAACTGGGCGGGCGTGGGCCATAACAGTACCTATACTTTTAACGGTAAAGATTACCTTGTTTTTCATGCGTATGAAATTTCAAAAAAAGGCAGGCCGGTACTTACTATAAAAGAAATTACATGGGAAAACGGCTGGCCTAAAGTGTTACCCATGAAATAATACCGTACCTAAAAACACGGAAAGTTAAATGAAAATAACAACAAAAATCAGCCTGTGCCTTTGCTTTTAGCGGGAGCGCAGGCTGTTGTGCAACAAAGCTGTCTGCTAAGCTTATCCAGCCGCAGCTTATTAATAGGTTAGCAGATATGGTACAAGATACCATAATAAACGGTTACTTTGTAGTGACCCGCATCTGGAAAGTATGGCAATACCTTACTAAACGCGCAATAGTGATGTAGGCAAAATAAGGCAGGGTACCCGAAACTAAATAATAAACCGAATAAACAAATATAAATGAAATCAGGATTTGTAAGCAGCGTGGCACTGGCACTGGCCCTAACAGGTAGTGTGGTGTGTACTGCCCAGCAGAAAAACAGCTATGTGCTGGATTGTAAAGAAACCGGCATAAAAATTCAGCCTACCATGTATGGCATCTTCTTTGAAGATATTAACCTTGGCGCCGATGGTGGCCTGTATGCCGAGATGGTAAAAAACCGCTCGTTTGAGTTTGCCGCACCGCTTATGGGGTGGGAACAGCCCAACAGCGACAGGCATTCGCTTAACGATAAATCGGGCTATGCTAATGCTGTAAGGACAGAGAAAAAAGTTAACAGCCGCATACTTCGCGTTGAGGTAAAAAATGCAGGCGGCTACAGCCTGATAAACGAGGGTTTCCGTGGCATGGGCGTTAAGGCAAACGATTTATATAATATATCGTTTATGGCAGCAAACCAAAGCGGTGCTATATCTAAAGTAAAATTTCAGCTTGTAGATGAAGCCGGTAAAGTGGTGGGCGAAACAGCCATCAGCGTAAGCGGCACTGCCTGGAAAACCTATACGGGCCAGGTAAAAGCTACCACCACAGTAAATAAAGCCAAGCTTAAAATTACCTTTGACGGCACCGGCGTTATAGATATGGATATGATATCTATGTTTCCGCAGGATACCTGGAAGGGCAGGAAAAACGGCATGCGCAAAGACCTTGTGCAGATGCTGTATGACCTAAATCCGGGATTCCTTCGTTTTCCCGGTGGCTGTATTGTAGAAGGCCGTACGCTGGAGCAACGCTACCAGTGGAAAAAAACCGTAGGCCCGGTGGAAGACCGCGAAACGCTTATCAACCGATGGAATGTAGAGTTTGGACACAAGCAAACGCCCGATTATTTCCAGACGTTTGGTATTGGTTTCTTTGAATACTTCCAGTTATCAGAAGACATTGGTGCAGAGCCGTTACCGGTACTGAGCTGTGGTATTGCCTGCCAGTTTAATACCGGCGAGCTTGCGCCAATGGGCGAGCTGGATCCGTATGTACAAGATGCTATAGACCTTATTGAATTTGCCAATGGCCCGGCTACCTCTGCATGGGGCAAAGTGCGCGCCGATATGGGCCACCCGGCTCCGTTTAACCTTAAAATGATAGGTGTGGGCAACGAGCAGTGGGGCCCTGATTATATAGAGCGCTACAAGGTTTTTGAAAAGGCCATCCACGCTAAATACCCAAACATGAAAATTGTATCGGGCAGCGGACCTTTTCCTGATGGTGAGCAGTTTGACTATGGCTGGAAAGAGCTAAAAAAACTAAATGCCCAGATTATAGATGAGCATTATTACAACACGCCTACCTGGTTTAAAGAAAATGCCACACGCTATGATAAATACGACCGTAAAGGCCCTAAAGTTTTTGCCGGTGAATATGCTGCACAAAGTGTTGCCATTGCAAGCCCCGAAAACAAAAACAACTGGGATTGTGCCCTTGCAGAAGCAGCCTTTATGACCGGCCTGGAGCGTAATGCCGAGGTAGTGAACATGACCAGTTACGCACCGCTTTTTGCACACGAAGAAGGCTGGCAGTGGACTCCGGACCTTATATGGTTCAACAACCTGCAAACCTATGCTACGCCTAATTATTATGTGCAAAAGCTATATGGTAACAATGCAGGTACCGACCTAATTTCTATTACCGACAAAGGCAAGGCCATTACCGGACAAAACGGTATGTTTGCTACTGCGGTAACTGATAAAATTACAGGTGAGGTTATTATTAAAGTAGTGAACACTACTGCAAAAGCGCAAAAAACTGATATATCTGTAAAAGGTAAGAAGCTTGCAAAACAAGGTACGCTTATTACGCTGAAAAGCGACAACCTGACTACTGAGAACGGTTTTGGAAAAGATACCATTAAACCTGTAGAATCGGCTTTTAGCCTTAGCGGCAGTAAAATTGATATAGAAGTGCCTGCACAGGCCTTTGTAATCATTAAAGTTAAAATAAATTAAATTAAGTGTGTAATTTACATTTATAATAAATTAAGTTTTATATTTGCCCTTAGCACCAATAAAAGTGTATTGATGTTTAGGGCAGGTATGGGGCTAGTAACCAATAAACAACCAAACCATGAAAACTATTAAATCTGGTGTTTGCTTAATGCTGTGCAGCTTAATGCTGCTTGGCTGTAAAGACGAAAAAAAAACCGATATGCCTGAAACTACCCAAGCAAAAACAAAGAGCTCTATTGTTAAAAGTGATTATGCCACGACTAAAAAGGGTGTAAAGATTGAAAAATATACGCTTACCAATGCCAACGGCATGAAGATGGAAGTGATTACCATGGGTGGCGATATTATATCGCTTACAGCGCCGGATAAGGATGGTAAGTTTGAGGATGTAGTTTTAGGCTACACCACGCCAGATTTGTACCTTGATGGCAACCCATACTTTTTTGGCGCCATAATAGGCCGCTATGGCAACCGTATTGCCAAAGGCAAATTTACGCTTGATGGCAAGCCGTACCAGCTTACTGTAAACGACGGGCCTAACAGCCTGCACGGTGGTAAAGGTTTTGATAAAAGGGTTTGGACCGCTACACCTGTAGAGGGCGATGCACCTGCGCTAAAGCTTACCTATACCGCTAAAGATGGCGAAGAAGGCTATCCGGGTAACCTGAATGTTACTGTTACCTATGTACTGAGCAACGATAATGCACTTGAGATAAGCTATGAAGCTGAGAGCGATAAAAATACGGTTGTAAACCTTACACAGCACTCTTACTTTAACCTTTCGGGAAATTTTGCCGAAAGTATAGAAAGCCAGGAGCTTGAGCTTAAGGCCGGCAAATACCTTCCGGTAGATGCCACGCTAATCCCTACGGGGGAACTTAAGGCTGTAGCAGGCACACCGTTTGACTTTACAAAAGCTAAGGCTATTGGCAAAGATATTAATGTGGCCGATGACCAGCTTAAAAAAGGCTTAGGTTATGACCATTGCTGGATTTTTGATGATGCGGCTAATACGCTTAAATCTGTGGGCAGCCTGTACCACAAGGCATCGGGCCGTTATATGGAAGTGCTTACAACAGAGCCTGCCATACAGTTTTACAGCGGTAACTTTATAGATGGTACTAAAGACAGCAAAACGGGTGGCAAGTACCAAAAGCGTAGTGGCCTTTGCCTTGAAACGCAGCATTACCCTGACAGCCCCAATCAGCCGTCTTTTCCTACCACAACGCTTAAGGCCGGTGAGAAATATAGCACTAAAACTACATACAAATTCTCAGTAAAATAAAGAGATAAAAATAAAGGGTTAGTTTCTAAACAGTAATAAAAAATTAATTGGGTTGATTATTTATTACATTGGGTTAAGTTTAGCGATTATCTATAAGAGCCGGTGTCATAGCACCGGCTTTTTTTATGTCCTGTAGAGACACAATGCTTGCGTCTCACCTAAAGATTGGAATATAGTATGGGAGACGCAAGCATTGCGTCTCTACATAAAAAAAACACCCACCGGTTTCCCGGCAGGTGCTTTTCCAACATATTCTAACTTAACTAAAACTTCATTACAAAACCGCCATAGGGCTTAAAGCTCACGGTTGTTTTACCGGGCTTAAGAGTCGATTTTTCAAACAGGGCGCCGTTACCATCGGTAATTTTAATGCCCTCGTTTGCTTTAATAAAACTCAGGTCTATGGTAAGCTCTTTGGCTTTATTCTCTCCGTTTATGCCGGTAATGTACCAGGCGTTGCCCTTGCGGCGGGCTATAACCACATCTTTGCCCGGGTAGCCGGCCAGCAGTTTACTTTCATCCCATGCAGTGGGTATATCTTTAAGGTAGTTAACTACATAGTCGTGCATTTTTGCCATACCGTTAGGCGTTTCGGCAATGTGCTGTATGCCTGAAAGGAACAGGGTAGGCAGGGCCAGCTCAAAAGCGCTGGTGCTCCTGCGGTGTATATTGGGTATGGTATCGAGCGCCATTGGGGTAAAATCCATCGGGTCATACAGGTTGCGGGTAAAGGGCAGCATGGCGCAGTGGCTTGGTGCGGCATCGGCAACATTTTGCTCAAAGCTTATAAATTCAAAACCTTTAATGGCCTCGGCTGTCATAAGGTTAGGGTAGGTGCGCTGCCAGCCGCGTGGCAGGGTGGCCCCATGAAAGTTTACTAATATTTTGTGCTTTAATGCCGACTTAAGTATATCATGGTAATACGCAATCATGCTTTGCCCATCACCGCCAAAAAAGTCGATCTTAACACCGGCAATGCCTGTTTCGGCAAGCCATTTAAACTCTGCATCACGACTTTCTGCCGTTATAAATTTATTCTTAGGGGTATACTTAACCGTATTCCAGTCACCGGCCGAGTTGTACCACAGTATAAGCTTAACATTGCGTTCTTTGGCGTAGGCCACGAGCTCTCTTACCTTGTCAATACCAATGCGCCTATCCCAATCGGCATCAATAAGGCAGTACGGCCATTTCATTTGCTGGGCATAATCAATAAACTCCTTAGTAGTTTCAAAGTTAACCGAGTTATCCTTTAATATGGCCCAGCTCCATGAGGCGGCTCCGGGTTTTACAAAAGCTACGTCATTGGTTATGGCTTTATCGGCAAGGTCGGTACCCAGTGTAGCATTTGTAACCGTTTGCAGGTTGCCTATGGCAAGAATGCGCCATGGGGTTTCCCACGGTAATTTGCTTTCAGGGTTAAGGGCAGCACCTTTGGCAAAAACTTCTTCCTGCTGCGGGAAGGTAACCTTCATGCCTTTAGCTGCCGCATCATAGCTAAGATGGCTGGCACTGTAGGTAGTACCCAGTCCGGTTTCAGAAACGGCTACCCATGTGTCGCCATCATTAAACAGGGCAGGGTATACCCAACCCTGGCCTATGGGCGAAGCCGCGCTAACATCAACACCCATCTGGTAATATTCTTCATAAGACGGGTTAGTTTGCTCCCACCCGGTTTTGGCTTTGCTCATGGGCTGTAGCCACGCTTTTGCCGCGGGCTTAAAGTTGTAAGCGGTTTTTTCGTCGGTTATGTATTTTATATCGTTGGATGTTTCAGGAAACTTGTATTTAAAGGCCACCCCATCGTTAGATACATTAAATATCACATCGAGGGCTTTACCGTCTTTGTTTTGTAAATGCAGCGTTTTTTGGTTGGCTGTATAGGTAATGTCTTTCTTTTTACCGGTAAGCATGGTGTAGTTGTCTTCTACTTTTTCAACGCCCGATATATCGGCTACGGTAAGGTTTTTACTAAAGTCGGCATCCTTTCTTACAAGCCCTAAAGATGAGGTATCTATAACTACCTGGTTGTTGCGTTTTACCAGGTACCATGCCTGTTGACTTTTATTAACGCCAAAGTTTACCGTAAGGTTGTTGTCTGGGCTCTCAAGGCTTTCAGAGGTTTTGCTTCCGGTAGAGCAGGAAGCCACAAGCAGGGCAAGCAGGGCCCCGCCATAATAAGGTTTGAACATATTAACAAGTGTTTTATTTACATTTATAAATATAGTAAAGTAAGATTGTTTAAAAAAACGTTTTCGGGTTTTTATTAAAGCGTTAAACCGACTTTTGCAGTAAGCAGGCACAACGTTTATTTCTTAACCTTTTGTAAGGATTTACAACACTACATTTTGCGTATATTTGGGTAAAGCCCAAATGGGTTAACTAATGACGATTAAATTATGCAGGCAGAGATAAGCAAAGTAGAGCTACGTAACTTAAAAGTAGAAGATTATAAAGAGTTGCGCCTTAGTATGCAGCATGCCTACACCGGCAGCGATATGGATATGGATGAGCCCTATTGGGGTCTGGCTGATATAAAACGGCTGCTTAAGGTGTTTCCGGAAGGGCAGTTGGTAGTGCTGGTAGACGGTAAAGTGGTGGGCAGTGCCCTGTCTTTAATTGTAGACCAAAAAAAGGCCACCACCGCCCATACTTATGAAAAAATAACCGGTAACTATACATTTAATACCCATGATGCCGAAGGCGAGGTGCTGTATGGCATAGATGTATTTATAGACCCGGCCTACCGCGGCCTGCGCCTGGGAAGAAGGCTGTATGACGCGCGAAAAGAGCTGTGTGAGCAGCTTAACCTTAAGAGTATAATATTTGCGGGGCGCATGCCAAATTTTAATGATTATGCTACAGAGCTTACCCCTAAAGATTATATAGCCAAGGTACGCCTTAAAGAAATACATGACCCCGTATTATCGTTTCAGCTTAGTAATGATTTTCACGTAATAAAAATAATGCGCAACTACCTGGAAGGCGATAACGACAGCCAGGATTATGCTGTGCTAATGGAGTGGAACAACATTTATTATGAAAAAGAGCCTAAGCTTATAAACAACCGCAAGAGCGTAATTCGCCTGGGGCTGGTGCAATGGCAAATGCGCCCGCTGGCAAATGTGGCCGCGCTGTTTGACCAGGCAGAGTTTTTTATTGATGCCGTTTCGGGTTATGGAAGTGATTTTGCCTTGTTCCCGGAGTTGTTTGTGGCACCGCTGATGGCTGACTTTAACCACCTTAATGAAGCAGATGCTATTAGGGAAATTGCCCATTATGCCGAGCCCATCCGTAAGCGTTTTCAGGAAATGGCCATATCATACAACATTAATATTATAACCGGTTCTATGCCACTGGTGGAAGACGGTGTACTTTATAATGTGGGCTTTTTATGTAAGCGCGATGGTACCAGCGAGCAGTATACCAAGATACATATTACACCAAATGAAGTAAATTATTGGGGTATGAAGGGCGGCAGCGAAATAAAAACCTTTGATACTGACTGTGGCAAGATAGGCATTGTAATTTGTTATGATGTTGAGTTTCCGGAACTGCCACGCCTGCTGGCGGATGAAGGCATGGAGATATTGTTTGTTCCTTTTTTAACCGATACCCAAAACGGCTATACCCGTGTGCGCCACTGCGCCCAGGCACGTGCCATAGAAAACGAATGTTATGTGGCCATTGCGGGCTGTGTGGGCAACCTGCCGGGGGTAAATAATATGGATATACAGTATGCCCAGACGGCGGTGTTTACACCAAGTGATTTCTCTTTTCCGAGTAATGGCATTAAGGCGGAGGCCACGCCCAATACCGAGATGACGATTATTGTAGACGTAGATCTTGACCTGCTTAAAGAACTGCATGAGTTTGGCAGCGTGCGCATACTTAAAGACCGCCGCCAGGACCTGTACCGTATTAAAAAACAGCCGGTAGCAGCCGTTAAGCCGGACCCGGTTATAGTGATTGAACCCGAAACGAAAGAGCCCGGGCCTAAACCATTAAAAGCATCGGCGGCAAGGGGGCCAAGGGTAACGGGTGCCAAACCTGCGGTAAGACAAACAAAACCGAAACCGTAATTTAGATTTTTAGGATATTAGATGGTTAGTATTTTAGAAGTGTACATTATCTAACCATAAAGCCTTGTGGCCTTACTCCGTAGGCGTTTATCATAGTGGCTTTTATGTAAAAGCCTTTGTACTTTGGTAAAATAAACAAATTATGAAGTGCAGGTGTGTAACATCTAACAATCTAAAATACTTACCATCTAATAATCGTGTTTTCATTTATCTTTACCGTATCAAACCATACATCAATGAAACATATTTTTACCCTGCTGCTTGTTTTGGCATCGGCTACAGCCTTTAGCCAAAATACGCTGCGATTTAAAGAAGGAGATAAATCGCCTGCTGCCACCATTAATGATATGGCCTGGCTTGCCGGTACCTGGCAGGGAAATGCATTGGGCGGCTGGTGCGAAGAAATATGGAGCAAGCCACAGGATGGTAGCATGATGTTTAGCTTCAGGATGATAGAAGAGGGCAAAACGGCATTTTATGAACTGGGCCATGCCATAGAAAAAGACGGAACTATAGTATTGCAGCTCAAGCATTTTGACGGTGGCCTTAATGGCTGGGAAGCGCCTGAAGAAACCGAAGATTTTAAGCTGGTTAAGCTGGAAAAGAACAAAATTTACCTTGATGGATTTACCATAGAGCTAAAAAGCCCCGATAACATTGTTATGTATGTACTAATGAAGGAAACCGGCAAGGAGCTGGTTTTTGATTACAAAAGGGCAAAATAATGCAAATATCTGTACTGGGTTGCGGCTGGCTTGGGCTGCCTTTGGCTAAAATGCTTATAGCTCAGGGTTATGCCGTAAAAGGTTCTACTACAAGCCCTGATAAAGTTAGTGTTCTTACCGATGCGGGCATTACGCCTTATATTATTGACCTTAACAGCCCCCATGCCGAAAGTGTTACTCCATTTTTGGAGGGCAGCGAAATACTGATTATCAATATTCCGCCCGGTAGAAAAACAGCTACGGTGCCTTATCGTGAAAAGATGCAGTTTTTACTGCCGCACATTATAAGGGCTAATATAAAAAAAGTGTTGTTTGTAAGCTCAACATCGGTGTATGCCGATGCTTTTCCGTTTCCGGTCATTACTGAGAGCACGCCCACGGTGAGCGAAAGCAGCAATGAGCTGCTTGAAGCCGAACAGGTTTTTGTATCATCGGATGATTTAAAAACTACCATTGTACGGTTTTCGGGGCTTATTGGTGCCGGAAGGCATCCGGTACACCACTTGTCGGGACGTAAGGATATAGCCAATCCCGATGCACCCGTAAACCTAATAGACCTTTCGCCGGCCTGCCTGATGATAAGCCGTATCATTGAGAGAGAGGCCTGGGGGCAGGTATTTCTTGGTGCAGATGTAAACCATCCTACGCGAAAAGATTATTATACAGGCATGGCAAAAAACCTTGGCCTTGCTTTACCCGAATTTAGCAATGAAACGCCATCTACAGGCAAAATTATTTCTTCAGAAAAGGCCGGGCCTGTGCTGGGGATATCAATTTCCGGAACCATTTAAATACTGGTTATACCTTAGCCCTGGTTGTAAACACCACAACCAGCGCTGCCATAGCAGCAAGAAACAGGAATGATATTTTAAGGCTTGAAACTTCGGCCAACAGGCCAATAACCGGCGGCCCTATTAAAAAGCCTACAAAACTTATGGTACTTACTGCGGCAATAGCGGCACCCGGCTGCATGGTGGTGCTTCGGCCGGCGGCGCTGTATATCATGGGCACTACAGATGATATGCCCGCACCCACCAGCATAAAGCCTAAAATAGCAGGTATAAGGGTAGGGAAGATAACCGCAATTAAAAGGCCGCACATGCTTAGCGCACCACTAACCTGCAAGGTGCGTTTAAGCCCAAAACGGTGGCTAAACCCATCGGCTACAAAACGCCCTGCGGCCATAAAACACATGCCCGCCGTATAGCCTGCGCCTTCCCATTCTTTTGTGGCGCCTACTATTTTTTTAAAATATATGGTAGTCCAGTCAAACATGGCACCTTCTACAATCATAGAGCAAAAGGCAATCATGCCTAAGATAACAAGCGATTTATCGGGCATAACAAGTCCGGATCCGCTTTTAACAGGCTGTTTATCGTTATGCAGGTAGCGCCAGCAAACACAAATACTAACCAATATACAGGCACTCATAATAATAAAGTGTATTTGCGGTGCAACTTCCTGCGCTATCATAACCGTACCTACACCGGCACCCAGAAAGCCTGCCATGCTCCACAAACCATGAAATGATGCTAAAATAGGCTTTGGGTACATTGCCTCTGTAGCAACTGCCTGCGTGTTTACCGATACATTTACGGCATTACTGCCCAGGCCAAATACTATCAGGCAGCCCGCTAGGATCCACACGTTGGGCGCAAAACCAAGTGTTATGAGGGTTAAGGCATAGAGCGCAAGGCCAATGGCCAGCACCAGGCGGCTGCCCACCTTTGCAATGGCCCAGCTGGCTATGGGTAACGATAGCATAAGGCCTACCGGAATGGCAAAAAGCACCGTTCCGAGTTCGGCTTCATTAAGGCCATGTTTTTGTTGTATGGTGGCTATGCGCGATGCCCAGCTTGAAAAACATATGCCCGCCATAAAAAACATGGCACCCACAGCACGGCGGTAAACTTTTGGCGTGTACATTATTGTAGGGAAAATATTATGTGAAGTTTATGGATGCAATATTATTAATAAGTATATAAACTACAATTATTATTTGCTTTATATTTAAGCAATAATTTAGAACCCTATAAATTAAAGGCTTAGCGGTTAATGTTGAATACATAATTTTAATATTGATAATTAGAAGCATGTTTTATTGAAAAATTTTTTTTCAAATAGATTTGTTTTTATGAAAAAATTAGTGTTATTTCGACACTTATTAATTTAGGTTAAATATGAGCAATAAACAGTATGTAATTGGAGTAGATTATGGCTCTGATTCAGTACGTTCGGTTATAGTAGATGCGGCCAACGGCGAAGAGATAGCATCATCAGTATATAATTATCCACGCTGGCAGCAGGGGCTATACTGCATACCTTCGGCAAGCCAGTTCCGCCAGCACCCTTTAGATTATATAGAAGGGCTTGAGGCTACTGTAAAAGACTGTATACAGCTGGCAGGCGGCGAGAGCGTTGCCAAAGCTGTAAAAGGCCTATCGGTAGATACCACAGGTTCTACACCTGTAGCGGTAGATGCAACTGGTACACCATTGGCATTAACGGCAGGTTTTGAAACCAATCCGCATGCTATGTTTGTGCTTTGGAAAGACCACACCGCACTGGCCGAGGCCGACGAGATAAATGCACATGCCACCAAGTTTGATACCAACTACTTAAAGTATGTAGGCGGAATCTATTCGTCTGAGTGGTTTTGGGCGAAACTACTCCGTACTGTAAGAGCAGATAAAGCCGTTGCCGATGCGCTGCACTCATGGGTAGAGCATTGCGACTGGATTCCGTTCCTGTTAACAGGCGGAAACGATGTTACTAAAATAAAACGCAGCCGTTGTGCTGCCGGCCATAAGGCGCTTTGGGCAGAAGAATTTGAGGGGCTGCCCCCGCAGGAATTCTTTTCGTCTTTAGATCCGGTTCTTGAAGGCATTACCGATAAATTATTTAACGATACCTATACCAGCGATGTGGCTGCCGGTACGCTTAGCGCCGAATGGGCTGCTAAACTGGGCCTGAGCACAGACGTTGTAGTGGGCGTGGGTGCTTTTGATGCACACATGGGCGCTGTGGGCGGCCAGATTGAGCCGTACCACCTTAGTAAAGTAATGGGCACCTCTACATGCGATATTCTAGTAGCACCGCAAGCTGATATTGATGGCAAGCTTGTTAAGGGCATTTGCGGCCAGGTTAACGGTTCGGTTATTCCGGGCATGACAGGTCTTGAAGCCGGGCAGTCTGCCTTTGGCGATACCTATGCCTGGTTTAAAAACATCCTTACATGGCCGTTGAACAACCTTTTAGATAATTCTGCTGTGATTGATGCAGCTACCGCCGCCGCCCTTAAAGAGGAAATGGCCGATAAAATTATACCTGAGCTGAGCCGCCAGGCTGCGCTGTTGCCTATCGAGACAAGCAATGAGCTTGCTGTAGACTGGTTTAACGGCCGCCGTACCCCGGATGCCAGCCAGGCACTTAAAGGAGCCATAAGCGGGTTAAACCTGGGCAGCGATGCACCAAGGGTTTTCCGTGCACTGGCAGAGGCTACCTGCTTTGGCGCTAAAGCCATTGTAGACCGCTTTATTGAAGAAGGCATCCCTGTAAAGGGAATTATAGGCATTGGCGGTGTGGCTAAAAAGTCGCCGTTTGTAATGCAAATGATGGCCGATGTTTTGGGCATGCCCATCC
>Ga0265798_10005996_pt1 | contig 16098 bp, 17 predicted proteins | sample P3T30metagenome_FD_192430 | JGI IMG/M metagenome (GOLD analysis project Ga0265798, IMG submission 192430) | Plant litter microbial communities from East Loma Ridge, Irvine, California - P3 T30 | ecosystem: Environmental > Terrestrial > Plant litter > Unclassified | place: USA: California... | reverse complement strand
GCCAGGCCCAGGGCCAGCCGGACACCTGCAGTTGCCAGCGCTGCCCCTGATATCCAGCACTCGCCTGCGCGCTGAGCCGCCAGGGTTGCCAATTCCAGCGCAACGGGCCGAGATCCCCCAGGCGCTCGGCCTGTCCCTGCCAGATGCTGCCGCTGATACCGGCCAGCGGGACGGGCAACGGCGCCAACAGCCAACGGGCGGGCAACTCGACCAGCAGCGTCATGACGAAGACCACTAACGCCCACAGCCAACGACGCCGCGTCATCGTTGCAACGCCAGTTCGAAGTGCAGCGCCGACTCGCCACGCCGCAGGCCCCAGCGCAGCGGCCGTGCGCCTTCTCGCTCCAGCTGCAGAAGCCAATCCTGCAGTACGCGCTCATCTTTCAACTGGCCGCGCACCAGCCACTCTTCGCTGCCGGGCTCCAAGGTTTCGATGCTGATTTCACGGGCCTTGGCGGCCTGCTGCAGGTCATCGGCGGTCAATCTCCTCTCAGCACGCAGCGCCAGGGCCGACTGCGCCAGCGTCCGCCACTGACCGAACGCCTGCGAGCGCTGCTGGCCTTCACGCCAGGCCAGCAGTGCCAGCAACACTGCGATGATCGCAACCGCCAGTATTCGTACGCCGCGGCCTTCGAGATTCAGCCTCATGATGCGGCTCCGAGGTCGAAGGTCAGACTGAGTTCGTCGCCTGCCCGAGTCACCTGAACCGCCACGCCTATGGCCCTGGCCATCGCTTGCCAGGATGCATCGTCGATGACCTCATGCCCGTGCAGACGCAGCGCCCAGCGCTGACCATCGAACTGGGCAGCGCTCAATTGCCAGCTACCGTTGGCGCGCAACCAGCCATGGAGTTCGGTCTGCAGGTGCTCCAGTTGCCGCAAGCGAAGCTGTCGTTCATCTGCCCCCTGGCGTTGCTGCTTCAACCGTTGCGCCGCTTCACGGAAGGAAGCGACTGGCCCGACCACTGCTTCCACTTGCGTTTGATAGATGCCCTGCTGCCGCCACTGCTGGCTGGTCCACAGGCCAACCCAGAGCAAGGCCAGGGCCAGACAGGCGGCAGGCAGGCGCCATAGACCATGGCCCATCTGGCGAGCCGGGCGTTTGGCGCGACGGCGCTCGAAGAGAGTCGGCAGACCATCCAGCGCGGCGAGACGCTCAGGCCAAGCCCCCTCGAACGCCTGTATCTCGAGCTCGCGCCAAATACCGGCGGGTGCTGCCGCCTGAAGCTCGATGGGCCAAGCCAGCCAGTGCTGACGTGCCTCGGCGCTGCTACCCACGAACAGGCTCAAGCGCGCGTCCCGCTGCCAGCACCACGCTGTGCCTGGAGACGGCGCTGGCAGCAGTTGGAACTCCGCCCAGCAGCGCTGCACGTCGAGCTGCCACGCCGCACACTGGTTCAGCCAGCCATCCAGCAGCGCCTGGTCGACGCAGACCAGTTGCAGGGAGCCGGGCTCACGGCCCAGGCATCCGCAGGCCATCGTCTGACCGTTCTGCAGCAGGCGATCCTCGAGCAATAGCGGCCACTCGTGACGCTTGAGCCCAGGCGGCGCGGGCACCTGAAAATGGCTGCACAGCTCACCCGGCAGCACCAGCGCCACCTGCGCGCCAGCTATCGGGGGCGGCGCGCCAGAACCAGAGGCCTGCACGTGCCCCAGCTCAATCCGCGCCCACTGCCAGGCCTCGCCATGGGTACCTGGGCGCATCAACAGCCAGGGACGTGCCGCACGGCGGCGCCAGCGTTCACGCTTCATGAGCGGCCCCAGGGCAAGGCGAACGTACAAACATAGGGTGCTCCATCACGCTGAAAAGTCAGGCGCACGCCCCTGTCCGGGCGCAACCTGTCCGTCGATGGCCAGGTCAGCCAGCGGCTGTCCTGGCGAAAGGTAAAATTCACCGATTCCACCTGATCCAACTGCTCGCGCAGTGTCCAGACCGGTGCGGCTGCGGCATACAGATCGCTGCTCGTATGCAGCAGCAGACGCTGGCTGCGGCGGTCGTAAGCGATGCGCTGACGCTGCAGGCGTGCGCCACCTTCAGCGCTTGGCCAGGCGCCCAGCGCCACCCACTGTAGCTGCAGTTCATCCGGCTTCCAGTCCAGCCAGTTCAAGGCGAGCGGTAACCGCTGCTCATGCAACTGACGCAGCACGGTGGTATCGAAACGACGCTCCAGTGCCAGACAGAAATCCAGTACCGGCATGCCTGGTGAGCCCTGTGACAAGCGCTCGCGAACGTTGATCCAGCCATTGACCAGGGCAGCCAGCAGCACACCGAGCAAGGCGGTGAGCGCCAAGGCGACCAGCAGCTCCACCAGGGTCAGGCCACGCTGCCTGCTCATCACGGGCGCACCAGAAACAGCTGATACAAACCCAGCGACTCACGGCGATCACCATCAGCGAACAGGCTCAGTTCGGCACGCCGCAGATCCCGTACACCGGTGCCCTGCATTTGCAGTTGCCAGTGGCAGTTCCCGTGGCCCTGGACGAGAACCCCGGTGAGGCTGTTCTGCGCAGGCCATAGCTGCTCGACCGCGAAACGTGCCTCCAGCTCACGAGCACACAACGCCCCCAGTTGATGCTGCTGGACGCTCTGCTGCACGGCCAGGCGCTGGCGCAGGACCTGGCTGGTCATGACCGCCAGCGTGGCGGCGATACCCAGGGCGACCGTCACTTCAAGCAGGGTGAAACCCCGTTGGCGCTTCATGGCAGGGACGTCCGCTGCAAGCGACCGGCGCTGTCCCACTGCCACTGTTCACCGCCCTCCGGCGATTGCCAGCGCAGCGCCTGCGGACGACCGACACCGTTTGGCGTAAAGACCAGACGCGGCTCACCAGCAGCCGGCCAGTCAGGTCTCAGCGCCGCCGGCCACTCGCCCAGCGCTACCGGCTCGACCTGCCAGCGCAGTTGATCGTTCTCCCGCACCTGGCGCACGAACTCCGGGCGCTGGCCGTTCCAGCGCAGGCCATGAATCTGCCCAGCGTGCAGCGCCACTCCCGCCTGGGCGCGGCTGGCGGCGGCAAGGCGTTCCAGCGCCTGCTGCGCCGGCGCCTGGCCGCTGTCGAGCCAGGCCACGCTGAGGCTGGTCAGCAGGCCGGCGATGAACAGCACGACCAGCAACTCCAGCAGGCTGAACCCGCGCTGCGCAGGCGTAGGATGGATGACGCGCTTTTCATCCACCATGGCGGCAGTGGAACGGTGGACGGGTGAAGCGTCGTCCACCCTACGTTGGTTGACTACCATCGCGTTCTGGCAAAGGGTCATAAGCCGCAGCTCAAAGATTCCAGTTGCCCAGGTCGCCATCGATGCCTTCGCCGCCATCGACACCATCGGCGCCCAACGAATAGATATCGACCCGGCCATGCTCTCCCGGGCTGCGGTACTGGTAAGCATTGCCCCAGGGATCCTGCGGCAGGCGACGGATGTAACCGTCGGCGCGCCAGGAGCGCGGCAGCGGTTCGACGGTGGGCTTGGTCACCAATGCCGCAAGCCCCTGCTCGTTGCTGGGGAAGCGCAGGTTGTCGAGGCGGTACATGTCCAGGGCCTGCTCGAAGGTCGACAGGTCGGCCATCACCTTCTGCTTCATGGCCTTGTCCTGGCTGCCCAGTACGCTGGGCGCGACCACGGCTATCAGCAGCCCCATGATGAAGATCACCACCATGATTTCCATCAAGGTGAAGCCCCGTTGAGTGAAACGATTGCTGCGCATGATGGCTCTCCTCATCACAGTGTCAGGCCCTGATTGAGCTGCATGATTGGCAGCAGCACGGCCATTACGATGAACAGCACCACGCCGCCCATCACCAGAATCATCAGGGGTTCGAATAGCGCCATGGCGGTGTCCACCTGGCGGGCGAAGCCACGCTCCTGGTTGTCCGCCACGCGTTCGAGCATGTCCGGCAAAGTGCCGCTGGCTTCGCCACTGGCGACCATGTTCAGCAGCAACGGAGGAAAATGGCCGCTGGCCTCTAGGGCACGGTGCAGGCTGACGCCGCCCTTCACCTCGCTGCCGACCCGCTCCAGCGCCAGGCGGATACGCCGGTTGTTGACCGTGGCAGTCGCCACCTGCAGAGCTTCGAGCAGCGGCACACCACTGCCGGCGAGGATCGCCAGGCTGCGCGATAGCCGCGCGCTCTCCAGCACCTGCAACAGCACGCCGACCTGCGGCAGGCGCAGCAACAGATCGTCGCGGCGCAGGCACCAGTGCGGTTTGCGCAGCAGCAGCCTGGCGAGCAACGCCGCCAGCAGTGCCGCCCCCAGCAGCCAGGGGCCGAGCAGCACCAGGGTGCTGCTGATGCCGATCAGCAAGGTGGTGATCCATGGCAGACTCTGTCCGGCATGGGCGAACTGCTCGGTGAGCTTGGGCACCACGAAGGTCATCAGGCCGATCACCACGGCCAGGGAGACCCCCATCAATACCGCCGGATAGATCAGCGCGGTGCGCGCCTTGTGCTGCTGGCGCTGCACCTGTTCGAGGTGCTCGGCCAGGCGTTCGAGCACCTGGGCCAGGCGCCCGGAACGTTCACCGGCCTCGACCAGCGCGCAATACAGGGTCGAGAAAACCCCGCCCTGACGTGCCAGGCTACGAGCCAGGCCAACGCCCTCGGCGAGGGAGCCGCGCACCGCCACCAGCAGGCTGCGCAGCGCTGGCTGGACCAGCTGCCGCTCTAGAGTGCCCAGCGCATCGACCAGCGGAATGCCTGCGCCAGTGAGGGTCGCCAGTTGCCGGGTCAGCTCGCATAGCTGTGCGCGGCTGACCCGCTGACGACGTGGCTGCCGGCTTTGCGGATCGTGACGGTGCAGTTCACGGGCGAACAGACCACTCTCGCGTAATAGCTGCCGGGCGTGGCGCTCGCTGTCCGCCTGCAGACTGGCCTTGTGCGGTTTGCCGGCCAGGTCGACGGCGTGATAGCGATAGGTCGGCATACTCAGCCCTGCACCGCGCGCAGCACTTCGGCGAGGCTGGTGTCGCCGCGTGCCAGGCAGTCGCAGGCCATGGCCGACAGGCTCTGCCGTCGATCCTCGAGGTAGACGTGCATGCTTACCTCGCTGGCGCCGCTGTACAGCAGCGCGATCAGCCCGGCATCCAGCTCGATGAATTCGTAGAGCCCCAGGCGGCCCTGATAACCGCTACCCTGGCACTGCTCGCAACCGACTGGATGAAAGCTGTGTTCGAGGTCGGCCAGCTCCGGCAGCAACTGCCGTTCGGCGTCCTGCAAGGGTCGACGCTCGGCACAGCTGCACAGGCGGCGCACCAGGCGCTGGGCGAGCACGCCACGCAGGCAGGAGGCGATCAGGAAGGGCTCGATACCCATGTCGCGCAGCCGCGTCACGGCGCCCACTGCACTGTTGGTATGCAGGGTCGACAACACCAGATGCCCGGTGAGACTGGCCTGCACGGCAATCTGCGCGGTCTCCCGATCACGGATTTCGCCGAGCATTATCACGTCCGGATCCTGGCGCAGGATCGCTCGCAGGCCAGTGGCGAAGGTCAGCCCGGCACGCGGGTTGATGGCGGTCTGGCCGATACCGGTGATGGCGTATTCCACCGGGTCTTCGACGGTGAGGATATTGCGGCTGCCGTCATTCAGGCTGTTGAGGCTGGCGTACAGGGTGGTGGTCTTGCCCGAGCCGGTTGGCCCGGTGCTCAGCACGATGCCGTTGGGGCGGCCCAGACAGGCACGCAGGCCCTGCTCCACCGCAGGCGGCATGCCCAGATTGGTCAGCGCCAGCAGGCTGGCCTGCTTGTCCAGCACGCGCATCACCACCCGCTCGCCGTGAATGCCCGGCAGCGTGGAAACCCGCACGTCGACTTCGCGACCAGCAGCACGCAGGGTGATACGTCCATCCTGGGGCTGACGCTTTTCGGCGATGTCCAGCCGCGCCATAACCTTGATCCGCGACACCAGCATGGCCGACAACGCCCGTGGCGGGCGCAGGACTTCGCGCAGATGGCCGTCGATGCGCAGGCGCACCACCAGGCTCTGCTCGAAGGTTTCGATATGGATATCCGAGGCCTGCAACCGCAGCGCCTGGGCGAACAGGCCGTTGATCAGGCGGATGACCGGCGCCTCGTCATCGCTCTCGAGCAGGTCCTCGATGCGCGGCATGTCGTTCATCAGGCTGTCGAGATCGACCTGCTCGCCGATGCCCTCGATCAGCGCCGCATTCGCCCCCTCGCCAGCCTGATACAGCAGGCCCAGGCGCTGCTCGAACTCGGCCCGTGGCAAGCGACACACCGATCCGGGCGCGCCTTCGACACGCAGCAACTCCTGCAGTTGATCGCTATCGGCGTCATCGCACAGCCACAGGCTCCAGCCGTCATCAGCCGGCACCCAAGCCACGCCGGTCTGACGAGCCAGGCGATAGGGCAACAGGCTCATTACCAGACGCCCTCGTCGAGGCGCGCGCGGCTGGCCGGAAAGAGCTGCTGCAGCCTGGCGTCGCCGTCCAATGCGGGTAGTTTGAGCGCCGTTTCGCGTTGCAGGTTCTGGTATTTGTCGGCACTGAAACTGGCAATGCTCGGCCCGTCACGCAGAATGCGCGGACGAATGAACACCATCAGATTCTGCTTCACGCCGCTCTTGCCCGTGGAGCGAAACAGCCGGCCAAGCCCGGGAATGTCGCCTAGCAACGGCACCTTCTGATCCCTGCTGCTGACTTCATCGCTGATCAGCCCGCCGAGAATGATCAGGCCGTTGTCCTCGACCATCACCTTGGTCTTGATCTCGCGCTTGTTGGTGATCACGTCGCTGGCCGAGGCGAAGTCGGCGATCGACGAAACTTCCTGGACGATATCCAGGCGCACGCTGTTGTCGATATTGATCTGCGGCTTGATGCGCAGCTTCACACCGACTTCGCGGCGCTCGATGGTCTGGTACGGGTTGCTGTTGTTCTGGGTCACCGAGCCGGTGACGAAGGGCACTTCCTGGCCGACCAGAATCGACGCCTCGGCGTTGTCCAGGGTCAGCAGGGTCGGTGTGGACAGCAGGTTGAAGCCACTCTTGCTCTTCAGCGCGTTGAGCAGCACGGCGAAATTGAACCCGCCACCAAAATGGCCGATGCCGGCGGTCGCGCCGCTGACACCCGAAAGCAGCTCACCAAGGGCCGCGTTGTCACCACTGGCCGCGGCACCGGCGATACCCGCGATGTTCGCGCCGCCCGCACTGAAGTTGACCACCCCGGCGCCAAGTTTCTCGTCGGCGAACAACCATTGCACGCCCAGCTCCTCGGCACGGGAGTCGGAGACCTCGGCGATGATCGCCTCGACCACCACCTGGGCGCGGCGGATGTCCAGTTGCTCGACGATGGAGCGGTAGGCCGCCAGCTCGCTGTCCGGGCCAACCATCACCACCGCGTTGGCGCCCTCCTCGTACTCCAGGCGCACGCCCGAATCACTGATCGGCAAGCGCGCAGCCTGGGCGCCCTCCGCCCCCTCGCCGGGTGCCTGTGGCGCCTCCTGGCTGAGCCCGCGTAGCACCTTGACCACCTCGGCGGCGTTGGCATGGCGCAGGTAGATCACCTGGGTGTTGGAGCTGCGCAGCTCGCCACCGGGGCGGTCCAGCTGCGTCAGCAGGGCGCGCACCCGCTCACGGCTGTCGGCGCTGCCGCGTACCAGCAGGGCGTTGCTGCGCGGGTCGGCGATTACCTGGGCGCTGTCACCGCCCTTCTCGCTGGCCAGCAGGCGAGTGATCAGCACGCTGGTGTCGGCGGCGCTGGCGTGCTGCAGGGGCATCACCTGCAGCGGCTCGTCACTGACCTGATCAAGCTCGGCGAGCAGGCGATCGATACGTTCCAGATTGCTGCGCCAGTCGGTGACCACCAGCAGGTTGGCGGCAGGATACGGGGTGATGACGCCCACCCGCGGGTCGATCAGCGGCTTGAGGATGCCGAGCAACTGTTCGCTGGCCGCATTGCGCACGCTGAACACCCGGGTGGCGATACCGTCGCCGCCGGCCTGCTGCCCGCCACTGGGGTCCACGGGCACTGGCTCCAGGCGCGCCGCCTGATCAGGGAGAATCTTCACGCTGCCGTTGGGCAGGTTGACCGCGGCAAATCCCTGGGCACGCAACTGGGCGAGAAATATGTCGTAGATCGCTTCGCTGTCATGGCGCTCGACCGTGCGCACGGTGACCTTGCCCTTGACCCGCGGGTCGACGATGAAGGTGGTGCCGGTGATCTGCGACACGCTGTCGATGAACTCGCTGAGCTCGGTGTCGACGAAATTCACCTCGTACAGCGGCGACTCGGCGACCGGCAGATCCAACACGTCATCGGCCAGAATCTGAGTAGCGCCCAGGGCCAGCAGAGCGGCCAGGCAGTAGCGAACGATCATCTCTTATCCTTGCCGCTTGAAGCCGGTCACGGCAGGCCGTGGCGGCCAGGGCAAGCGCTCGCGCCGCCCCTGGTTATCGAAAATCAGCCCCGTCTCGTCGATGTCCTGCAGCACGACGCCGGGCCCCAGGCGTTGCCCACGGCTGAAGCTGCGCACTTGCTGGCCGTAGCGCAGCACCACCACCGAGGCGCTCAGGGGCACGGCACGCAGGCTGCCGAGGTACTGAACCGGCAGGCGCGTCAACGGCAATGCACCGCTGTCGGCGGTCACTTGCCAGTGGCCCACCAGCAGCCCCGGTAGCGCTGCCGTATCGACGGCAACTGCACGGGCCGGCTGCGGTTCACGGCTGAGCTGCAGCACGCACTGCGCCGCCAGCCATGCGCCAAGGGTCAGCCACAGGCCGCCCCACAATTGCTGGGCGCTGATCAACTGACGCCTCTGGGATGCCAGCCGGGATGGCCCTGCACATAGCGCACACTGGGCAGATGCAGAGCAGGCAGCTGCCAGCCGCTCGGTTGCGTGGCCAACCACGCCTCGACGCGCTGCCAAAGCGGTTCACTGGCGTTGGCGTCGTAGGCCATGGAAACACTGCGGCACAGGCCGTCGAGCGGCGCCAGGCCGGAAACGCGCTTGCCGGTCGGGCTGTAATTGACCTGCCAGGTCTGCCCCTGCCAACGCGGCAGATCACGACTGCTGTCGAGCAACAGAGGGTTGCCGAACAGCTGGTCGGCAGCACTCTCCAACACGCCTTCGAGAGCCTTGAGCGGCGCTTCCACGACGGGAGCCGGATAGCCGCCAGTCAGGCTGATCAGGTGTTCACGGGTGATCGCCTGGCCGGCGGCAACCGGGCTGTCATAACGCAGACCGGGCAACAGCACCTGCATCTGGCCGTCATCGGACAGTGCCTGGTGCAACAGGCGGTCCCAGCTACCACCGCGGGTATCGCGACGCCACAGCGCTTGTGGCGCCTTCGCCAGAGGCTGATCGAGCCAAGCGGCGTGAGGCGCTCGCTGGCCTTGCAGCTGTGTACGCAGGCGTGCGGCGTGCGCCTGGCCCGCTGGTGAAAGCAACTGCTCGAACGCGGGGTGAAAGCGCGCAACGAACTGCCATCGCCCGGCCTGCCGCTGACACCCGATATGAAAGGCACCGCTGGCCCGACAACCACCGAGTACTACCGGCACCAGTCTGCCGCTGGTCTGCAGCACCTCGATCGGCGCTGGCCAGAAATCCTGGCCGCGGGCGCATAGCAGCAGGTCGGCATCGCTCAAGCGCTCGGCCAGCCACAGGCCAGGCCCGGTCCCCACATCGGCGAGTGCAATGACCAGATCGGCCTGGGCACGCGCTTCCTTGAAGGCCGGTAGCAGCGATTGGTACCACTGCTTCAGGGAGGCGTTCTGATCGGCGGCATAAGGGTCGGTCACTCCTACTACCGCGATCCGCAACCCGGCGCGCCGGATGATGGTGAAAGGCTCGGTGCCCAGCGCCTCGGCCTGGGTTTGTGCGAGGCCGGCGCCGACGACGGGCCGGGCGAAATGTCGATAAAGACCGGCGCAGCGTTGTGGCCACAGCACGCGCTCATCGCTGCTGACCCGCACCTCACTGCCAAGCAGTTGGCTACCCTGTGCGCCGCTGCTTCCCTGCGTCAGGTAAGCCAGGCCACTGCCGTTCCAGCCCTGGCCGTTTTCCAGGGTCAGGCAGCGCTCGGTACCGTGGCGCTGGCGTAGCTCTTCCAGCAAGGCACCCAGCACTGCATAGCCGCCCGTGGTGACACCTTCTGCCAGACGCGCGTCGAGAAGTGGATTAAGTTCGCTACGCGACTGGTGGGCATTGCTGCCACTCAGCCATGGCGCTCGCCCAAGGTGCGAAACCGGCCCCAGCCGAGTGGCCGGCACTACCGGTTGGCCGGGCTGGCGTGCATCCAGGGTATCGGCGAAATACAGCAATTCCAGTTCGGATTGTCCGTCCTGACGCGGGGTCGCGAAGCCCGAGCAGGCACTCAGCAAAGGCGCCATTGCACCCATGCCCATCCAGCTCATCACTTCACGTCTGCCGATGTCTGTCATCGCCCCACCCGCCTCACCTTTATGCATTGTCGGGGCGGGATACTGGGCAGCTTATGTGACAGTTTAATGGCGGTTATTCGACAGTCACACTTCGACCTTCAATCGAAAAAATCAGATAAATCAGAAAGGTAGCGTCACAAAGCTTTCAATAGCCGTTAACAGAACTGCCAGAAAATCATCACATTCGGTCTCTAAAGTCCCGGTTTCCTCAAGCCGCTTCAACAGAAAAAGGACATGACCTGATGAGTCGAGATACCGGCGATAACCTGGACCGTAACCCCAGTGGCAACCTGCCGATGGCGTCGGTTCTGGATTCGTACCTGAGCCGCCGCAGCGTTATGCGCGGTGGCCTGGGCGCCGCGATCGCCATGATCGCGGGCACCGGCCTCACCGGCTGTTTCGACAGCGGCGGTTCCAGCAACGACAGCCCTTCCACCGAGCCACCCGTCGAGCCGAAACTGGCCCTCGGCTTCCAGTCCATTGCCGGATCGCGCACCGATGCCTGTGTGGTAGCCGCCGGTTACAGCGCCTATGTGCTGGCCCCGTGGGGAACGCCTTTCAACAGCGCGGGTGGTACCTGGCAAGCCGATGGCAGCAACACCTCCATAGAGCAGGAAAACTCGGCCGGCATGCACCACGACGGCATGCACTTCTTCCCCATCAACGGCAGCTCCGATGATGGCCTGCTGGCGATCAACTACGAGTACATCGACGAAGACGCCCTGCACCCGAACGGCCAGACTTTCGTCAATGGTCAGCGTCCGGCCGAAGAAGTACGCAAGGAAATAAATGCACACGGCGCGGGTGTTATCCGCATCAGCAAGGTCAGCGGCCGCTGGCAGGTGGTCGATAACGATCCACTGAACCGTCGTTTCACCACGGCCACCGTCATGGATATTTCCGGCCCGCTGAGCGGCACGGATCACCTCAAGACCAAGTTTTCCCCCACCGGTACCCAGACCCGCGGTACCAACAACAACTGCGGTAACGGTTACACCCCGTGGGGCACCTACCTGACTTGCGAAGAGAACTGGCCGTCGATCTTCATCAACACTGGCAGTCGCCCTGCCGATCAGTCGCGCATCGGTGTCAGCACTGGCGCTGGCCGCTATAGCTGGGAAACCGCGGCCGGGGATGCCTCGGAACTGAACGACGAATTCACCCGCTTCAACATCACTCCAAGCGGCGCCTCGGCGATCGACGACTACCGCAACGAAGCCAGCACCTATGGCTACATCGTCGAGATCGACCCGTACGACTCCAGCACCCGCGCGGTGAAACGTACCGCCCTGGGCCGCATCCGCCACGAAGGCTGTTGGCCGGCGCTGCCGGTAGTCGGCAAACCGGTAGTGTTTTACACCGGTGATGACTCGAACAACGAGTATCTGTACAAATTCGTTTCCGATGCAGTGTGGGACGCAGCCGATGCCAACCCGAGCGACCGCCTGGCCACCGGTGCCAAGTACATGGACAGCGGCACTCTGTACGTCGCCCGCTTTGATGCCGACGGCACAGGTGCGTGGATCCCTCTGGTAGCCGCCACACCGACGACCAATGGCAGCACCCTGGGCGCCGTGTTCACCGACCTGCCGGGGATCATTCTCAACACGCGGGGCGCAGCCGATGCAGTGGGCGCAACGCCGATGGATCGACCGGAGTGGACCGCCGTCAACCCGCTCAATGGCGACGTTTACCTGACCCTGACCAACAACAGCGCGCGCACCGCAGCAGCCGTAGACGCAGCCAACCCGCGCGGCCCGAACCGTCACGGTCACGTCATCCGCTGGCACGACAGCGACGATCAACTCAGCTTTGCTTGGGACATCTTCGTATTCGGTGCCAACGCCTCGGGCACGCCCGACATCAACCGCTCCGGCCTGACCGAACTCAACCAGTTCGCCAGCCCGGATGGCATGAGTTTCGACAGTCGCGGCATCCTCTGGATCCAGACCGACAACGGTGAATCGAGCGTGACCAGCTACACCAACGACCAGATGCTGGCGGTAATCCCCACTAATCTGGTCGACGCCACTGGCAAGCAGGTACCGGTCAACGCCCAGAACCAGGTGGACCTACGCCGTTTCTTCGTCGGCCCCAACGGCAGCGAGGTCACCGGCATCACTTTCACGCCGGACAACAAGACGATTTTCGTCAACATCCAGCACCCCAGCAACTGGCCGTCCACCGACGTTGCCACGGACGAGACGCCATCCGGCACCACCGTTCGCCCACGGGCCTCAACGGTGGTGATCCAGCGCAACGACGGAGGCGAAATCGGCGTCTAACCCGCCCCACGGCACGGGGTCATCCCGTGCCACCCCTCTTTACCTAGATCGAGCTGCGCGACACCCAGGCCCTTCTCCCTTGTATCGCCAGCGACAAAGCACCTGCTGCGTAAGATGAAAATCACCACGCCTTGTAGGAGCCGCGCCCCGCGACCCGCAGTTTTCAGAATGCCCACCCCATTACGATGGCTCCCACGCTCCAGCGTGGTAGCTAAGCCCCAGGCGCTCTGCGCCTGCTCCGACTGCGCACTGCATGCAACAGCGGACGCGGAGCGCCCTTGGATGGATTCCCACGCAAAGCGTGAGGAACGATCAGTTGAGTGGCCGCTTTTGCCTTACTGCCCTTGAGTCACAGAAGACAAGCTCCCAGAAACCCAAAGATCGTGAACAAGTTCTCTATCAGTGCCCTAGGGTCTGTCGCGTTGGAACGGCAACAGACCTTAGAACGGCAAGGGTTCACGGCTGATCACCTGCACCCGCTGCGCGGGCACCTGGGCGTGCCAGCGCACCACCCCCTGGGCCTGCACCTGAAACTGGCTGGTGATGGGCCGACCATCCTGCTCGAACTCGAGTTGCAGCATGAAATCACCGCTGTTGAGTAGCAGCCCTTCGCTCAGGCGTTCAAAAGTCGCGTCGTCGACGGCGCCCAGGGCCTCACGCAGGGCAGCCGCATCACGGTAACCGTTGGCGGGTCGGCCGGTGACGATGCGGGCCAGCAGCGAACGCGAGAACTCGCCCTCGTAGAGCGCATCAAGCTGGGGCAAATGCTCCAGACTCAGCGCATTGGCATTCAAGCGCCAGCCCGAGGTCTGCGGCAACGCGCAGAGTTGCGGGTACCGCAGTTGCCGACCACGCTGCGGCGCGAGCAACAGATTGAGTTCGCTCATGTCCACCATCGGCTGGTTGGCCGCCAGCCGCGCCGGTGTCTGGCGCAGGTACTGATCGCTTTCGGCCCCGTGCAGGCGGCTCTCGCCATCGCCGTCGATCCAGTCCGCCAGCGCCTGTACCAATTGCTCGGCGGCCAGGTCGTCGCCAAGCAGGTGCTGCAACTGGCGTTCGGCCCGCTCGGCCTCCTGGCCGGCCAGCGCATTGACGTTGAAGCAACTGTGCAGATCACGGATACGCAGGGTCGCCGCTCCGCCCGCGAAGGCGTAGCGCAGCGGCTGCCCACGCAGGGCTTGCCAGAACAACGGGCTCTGCCGCCAGGCAGGATCCCTGAGCGCCTGCTCGGCGAAGGCCAGGCCGGCGACTTCCATGGCCCGCGCCTGGATCCGCTGCTGCTGCAGGCGCACCGCATCGACCTGCTGCCGTCCCTGCTGCACCATCCACGCCAGCCCGCCGGCGAGCATGGCCAGGGCCACCAGCACCATCAATAACGCCGCGCCACGTTGCCGCCTGCATCCCATCACTCGCACCCCGAACCAAAGAGCCGACAGTCAACAGGTTGAATGTTGCAGCGACGTGGCAAAACGCACTTCCGGTCATCGCCGCGTCACCGTAGCGTCATAAAGCCCAGGCAGATTAGCCCTTCAATTTCATAGCGTTGGAGAATTTTCATGGGCGGCATCGGTATCTGGCAATTGGTGATCGTGCTGTTGATCGTGTTCCTGCTGTTCGGCAGCAAGCGCCTCAAGACACTGGGTGGCGATCTGGGCGAAACCATCCAGGGTTTCCGCAAATCCATGGCCAGCAGCAATGCACCCGACGAGGCGCCGACGCAGGTTGAGCAGAGCACGCCTGTGCATGGCACCCAACAGTCTCACGCCCACGCGGATCGCCAGGCCTGATGTTCGAGGTCGGTTTCACCGAATTGCTGCTGGTGAGCGTGGTGGCGCTGCTGGTGCTCGGCCCGGAGCGCCTGCCGGTCGCCGCCCGTACCCTGGGGCGCGGCCTGGGGCAGGCGAAACGGGCAATGCGTATGCTGCGCGACCAGGTCGAGCGTGAGCTGGATGCCGAAGCCGTGGGCAAGGAACTGGACGCCGCACCGTTGCGACAACTGGAGCAGGAACTGCGTCGCGGGATCAACCTGCAGGCACAACCGCAGCCAGCAACGGGCAAGCCGGAGGCCACCACATGAGCGACATGCCGCTGACCGCTCACCTGGGCGAACTGCGCAAACGCCTGGTGCGCTGCCTGCTGGTGATCCTGCTGGCATTCCTGGGCCTGTTTCCGTTCGCACAGACGCTTTACACGATGATCTCCGAACCGCTGCGCCGCTACCTGCCCGAAGGCGCGAGCATGATCGCCACCAGCGTAACCTCGCCGTTCCTGGCGCCCTTCAAGCTGACCCTGATGGTCGCCGTGTTCATCTCGATGCCGGTACTGTTGCATCAGGCCTGGGGCTTCGTGGCACCGGGGCTGTATCGCCGCGAGCGGCGCATCGCAGTGCCGCTGCTGGTGTCGAGCATCCTACTGTTCTATGCCGGCATGGCCTTCGCATTCTTCGCGGTATTCCCGATGATGTTCGGCTTCTTTGCCAGCGTCACGCCGGACGGCGTGGAGATGATGACCGACATCGCCCTGTACCTCGATTTCATCCTGGCGCTGTTCCTGGCATTCGGGCTGGCGTTCGAGATTCCGGTGGCCACCTTCATCATCGTCTGGGCCGGGCTGACCGACGTCGACACCCTGCGCCGCAGCCGGCCTTACGTGATCGTCGGCTGCTTCGTGGTGGGCATGATGCTCACCCCGCCCGACGTGTTCTCGCAGACCATGCTGGCGGTGCCGATGTGGTTGCTGTTCGAAGTCGGCCTGCTCGCCTGCGGCAGCATCCAGCGTCGGCCCGAGCAAGAAAGCGAGCAGGAATTGGCAGTCACTGATTAAGGCTCGAAATGGGCGCCTCGAGCGCGGCAAAGATTGCGGAAGTTGATCTATCGATAGCCTGCTGGCGGGCGGCAGGCTGAGTCAGAACTGCAGATCGGACAAACGCCACACTTCAAAAGCGGGCACCTCGTAAGGGTGGCTTTTCTTCATTGCCTTAACCGCGTTGTGGATCAGCTCATCGGCGACCACCAGTTCGACCTTCCACTCGGCGACAGTTGTCAACTCCCCGCTCTGACCAATAAACGGAGAACTGCCTTCGAGCGGAAGAAACTGCCCACGGCCGAGCGTTTGCCAGGAGCACTGCTCGTAATTACCGATATGCCCGGCACCGGCTGCGAATACTGCAGACTTTACGCTTTCGAGATGATCTTCCGGCACGTAGAAACACAGTTTGTACATCAACTACTCCGCTGCAAGTCGCTGAAAACTATCGGCTAATCATGCCATAGCATGATGGCAACGTGCCGCTCCTGGTTCGTGACGCAGGCGACACTACGGAATATTCGACTGGGCTGCCGCGGCTGCTGTTCCCGAATGCTTCGACCATTCGGCATTATTAATTCGCGTCTTTATCGGCTGGTAAGAACAAAAACGCCAGG
>Ga0265798_10005993_pt1 | contig 16104 bp, 12 predicted proteins | sample P3T30metagenome_FD_192430 | JGI IMG/M metagenome (GOLD analysis project Ga0265798, IMG submission 192430) | Plant litter microbial communities from East Loma Ridge, Irvine, California - P3 T30 | ecosystem: Environmental > Terrestrial > Plant litter > Unclassified | place: USA: California... | reverse complement strand
GATCCGGTCGTCGAGCCAGCCGCCGGCGAAGGTGCCGAGGCCGGCGACGAGGTTCGCCGCGACGGCGAAGTAGATGACCTGCGCCGACGTGAAGCCGAACACCTGGGCGGCGATGATCGCCCCGAAGGTGAACACGGCAGCGAGCCCGTCCCGGAAGACCGCGCTCGCCCCGAGGAACAGCAGCACCTGTCGGTTGGTGCGCCACAGAGCCGCGATCGTGCGGCCGAGCGCGCGGTACGACGAGAGCACGCCGCCCCGGCCGGAGGCGCGGGCCGTCCTGGGCGGTTCGGGCACCGACAGCAGCACGGGCACGGCGAACACGGCGAACCAGGCCGCGGCGACGAGGATCGACAGCCGGACGTCCCACGCCCCGCCCTCGGTGCCGGTGGGCACGCCGAGCAGGCCGCCGCGGCCCTCGACGCCGAAGCTCTGCAGGAACGCCACGAGCAGCAGCAGGAGCAGCACGATGCCGCCGACGTACCCCATGCCCCAGCCGAAGCCGGAGACGCTGCCGATGGTCTTCTTCGTCGAGACCTGCACGAGCATGGCGTTGTAGTTGACGCTCGCGAACTCGAAGAAGAGGTTGCCGACGGCCAACAGGGTGGCGCCGTAGACGAGGGCGTCAGGAGTCGGCGCGACCGTGGCCATCGCCGCCATCGCCAGGACGACGAGGCCGCTGTGCACGCCGAGCCACGCCTTGCGGCGGCCGGAGCCGTCGGAGCGCTGGCCGAGGACGGGTGCCAGCAGGGCGATGAGCACGCCCGCGATGGTGATCGCCCCCGAGACGACGGTGGCGTTGTCCGCCTTGGCGAGCACGAGCGCGGGGTTGCGCGTGTCGTCGCCGGCGGCGGCCACGACGTCCGGGTCGACGAAGGCGCCGCTGGCCAGGTACGTGCTGAACACGAACGTGGTGACGACGGCGTTGAACGCGGCCGAGCCCCAGTCCCAGAGCGCCCACGAGACGACCCGTCGGCGGGGGACCGGGTGGGTGTCGGGCGCGTCGGCGCCACCGGTGTCTGCCGTCGTGGGCGAGGTCATGGCGGTCACCCTAGCGGTGCCGCGTCTCGCGGCGGTGCCGCGCCTCCTCTTCGAGCACGAGGTCGAACAGGTGGGGCCGGTCCTCCTGCTGGGCCCGCTCGAACGCGTCGGCGGCCCCGTCGCGGAGGGCGTCGCGGCCGGAGGCGTCGAGGGCGAGGAACCTCCGCACGGCCGCGCCCCACGCCTCGGGCGTGACGGCGTCGACGACGATGCCCCCACCCTCCTCCACGGCGGGCGTCCACGGCGTGGTGTCGGCGACGAGCATCGGGCAGCCGACCGACAGCACCTCGGCGAGGGCGTGCCCGTAGGTCTCGCCGTGGGTGCCCATGAGGGCCACGTCGTAACGAGCGAGGGTGTCCTGCACCTGGGCGTGCTCCAGCGCACCGCGGTAGCTCCACGTGACGCCGTCGGGCAGCGCCTCGGCGAGGCCCTCGCACTCGGCGAGCAGCTCGGGCTCCTCGGGCGGGCCGTACGCGTCGAGGTGGAGGCGCGTGCCTGCCGGGAGGGTCGCGAGCCCGCGGAGCACGACGTCGAGGCCCTTGAGCCGCGTGATGCGGCCGTAGCTCACGGCGCGGACGACGTCGGACGCCTCGGGCCGGCCTCGTCGGGCGGTCGGCCCGAGAGGCGAACGGGGAGTGTCGACGACGATGCGGGCACGGTCGCCCCACAGCCGCCGGATGTCGGCGGCCTCGTCGGGCGTCGCAGCGTGCCAGACGACGCGGCGGTGCAGGCCGGCGAGGCGGTAGGCGGCGAGGTAGACGCGCTTCTTGGCGGCCTTGGAGGCGAGGGCCCACTCGCCGAACTCGCCGCGGGGAGCGAGGACGATCGTCGCTCCCCGCCACCAGCCGACCAGCCCGAGCAGCTGCGGCGCCAGCGCGAGCGCGACCGCGAAGAACGTGTTGACGTAGACGTGCGTGGGGCGCCGGCGTCGGGCGGCGACGAGGGCGCGCACGAGCCCGGTCGCGGAGCGCACGTCCCCGTACCAGACGGGCACGTGCCCGTGGTGCGTCCAGGAGTCGCGGGGCACGTCGAGCGGGGACGCTGCGCCCGCGTCGTGGTCGCAGGTCACAACGGTGACGCGGGCGTCGTCGGGGGCGCTCGCCGTCAGGCCGTCGAGGCTGCGGATGGGACCGCCGCCGGCCGTGGCCGGCGGGAAGTGCGGGGCGAGGACGAGGAAGTGCGAGGGCACGGGGACTCCTGGGGGTGACGGTACCGGGTGGGCAGGGCGGTCGAGGTGGGAGGTGCGGGCGGCGCCGCGTCGCGGTGTCGGACGTCGGTGCCTGTGACGCCGTGGACGAGGCACACGGCGGTGAGCAGCAGCGGGCTGGTGGGGCTCAGCAGCCACGATTCGGCGGTGCTGTGGAGGAGGAGTGCTGCGACGAGCGTCCAGGACCGCCAGCTGCGACCCCGCGCCGCCGAGGCGAGGGCTGCGGCCATGGCCGCGAACGACAGGAGGCCGGGGACGCCCGCGTGGATCAGGGCCACCAAGGGACTGCTCACGTGGATGCCGAGCGACGTGCCGATGCCGGTGCCCAGACCCGTGACCGGCCACCGGTCGAGCACGTGGAGGGCCAGGTCGGTCGTGCCGGAGCGCGAGTCGGTGTCCCGGAGCAGGCCGTCGAGGACGTCGGGCGCGCCCTGCGCGAGGAGTCCCGCGATGGCCGCGACGGCTCCGACGGTGAGCAGGAGGCTCGTCGCGGAGCGGCGGGCGACGAGGCCGACCGCGACCACCAGCGCGAACGCGAGGGCGCTCGTGCGGCTCGCGCTCCAGGTGAGGGCCGCGACGCTGGAGCCCAGGGCGAGCGCCGTGGGCACCGGTCGCCCGGGGCGGAGGACGACGACGGTGCCCAGGGCGAGTGCCGCGAACCCCAGGGTGTTGGCGTTCTCGTACCAGCCGCGCAACCGGTCGCGCTCGAGGGCCGTGTCGGGCGTGACGACGCCGAGGGCCAGCGAGAGCGTGACGGTCGCGGTCAGGGCGCGTCTCACGGCGAGGAGGGCGACGGCGGGATCGAGTCGTCGGAGCCACGCCGAGGTCGCCGCTCCTACCAGGAGGGCGCCGGCGAGGGTGAGGGCGCCCACGGTCCACCGGCCGTGGAAGAGGTTCCCGACGACGAGGTAGAGGCTCATGGCCAGGAACAGTCCCGTCGACCAGGTGGCCCGGCGAGGGTCGTCCGTCCCCGAACGGGCGGCGGCGGCAAGCCACAGGGCGATGCCCGCGACGCGGAGCGCCAGGCTCGCCAGGGGGACCTCGGAGAGCAGGACCGTGGTGGACGAGGTGACGGCGAGGACGCCCAGGGTCGCCAGGAGGGCGCCTCGTCGCGGGGCCCTCACGACGGCCGCCCGGGACGAGCGCCCGCCGCGGCGCGTCGGTCACGGCAGCCGCGCCCGTGCAGGGCGGCGGCCGCACCGGCGATGAGGGCGACGCCGGCCGCGACCGCCGTGCTCGCCGGCCCACCGGGCACGACGACGCAGAGGCCGGCCGCGGCGACGAGGGACGCGCCGGCGGCGAGGGTCCTCGCGGTGACGAGCCCGCTGCCCGCGGCCATGGCGGCCGCGTGGCAGAGCATGCCCACGAGCCCGCCGACGGCCGCCCCGCGCACCCCGTCGAGGAGCGTCCCGACGGCGACGAGCCCGAGGGCGAGGGCGGCCGTGGTCAGCGAGCGCACCGCGATCCGTCGCGCCCGGAGCCGGAACTGGTGCGTCCACGAGGCGACGAGCGCCATCGACGACGCGCAGGAGGCGGTGACCAGGGCCGCCACGAGGGCCCCGTCGACGAGGCCGTCGGTGAGGGCGACGCGCAGCAGCGCGGAGTCGGCGGCGCCGCTGACGGAGAGGGCTGCGGCGCCTCCTGCGGCGAAGGCCACGACGAGGAGGCGACCCGTCGCGAGCACGCCCGCCTCGTCGCCGTCGTCCCAGCGCCGCCGCAGGCGCGGGTAGGCCAGCGTGGTGACGAGGTTGAGGGCGGTGCCCAGCAGGAGCGCCACCTGCGTGGCCGCTCCCAGACGGGCCGTGGCCCCCGTGCCGAGCAGGGAGGACCCGACCACGAGGGGTGCCGAGCCGAGCAGGTGCAGGCCGAGCTGGCCGACGGCCAGGCCGGTGCCCAGCCGGAGGTCGGCGCGAGGCGGACGACCGGTCGTCGGCTGCGTGCGGGGCGCGAGCACCACGGCGAGGAGGGCCGACAGGGCGCCCGCGAGGGCGAGGGCGGTGCCCGGACCGGTACCTGCGGACAGGGCGACGACGAGCACGGCCGTGCGGAGCGCGGTGCTGCCGACGAGCGAGATCGCGTACCGCCACTCGCGGCCCCACATGAGCCAGGCGATGGCGGACAGGCGGTTCACCGTGAGGCCGAGCGTCCAGCCGGCTATGCCGAGGGCGAGCGCCGGGGCGCCCATGAGTGCGCCCACGGCGAGGAGGAGGGCGCAGCCCGTGCCGAGGCCGACAGCGGCTCGCCTCGCGGCCCAGCGGTAGTCGGCGCGGTCCCCGAGGGCACCGGGGTGACGCTGGAAGGCCAGCACGGCGGGGTCGGCGAGGACGAGCCCGAGGAGGACGGCGGCCTGGACGGTGAGCGGCACCGTCGCGAACTCGTCGTGGGGCACGAGGCGGGCGACGAGCGGGACCTGCACCGCCGCCAGCACCAGGCTGGCCAGTCGGGCGGTCGTCACCGCCGCCCCGGCGCTCGCGAGGTGCGGGCGCACCCGGGCGCGGCGGGGGAGGGCCACGGCGGTCACCGGACGGGAGGGCGCAGGCCGAGCCGCGCGTGGTGGGTGCGGGCCGTGCCGAGCAGGAACGACACGACCCGGTGCGAGGTGTCGTCGACGAGGTAGTCCGCGGGCGCGGGCGGCAGGTGGCCCTCCTCGATCCGGTCGAGGACGAGGCGCACGGCCTCGAGGATCCCCGCGGGGTCCAGGGGCGCCGTGACGATCGCGCCGGAGTCGAGGGCCTCGGGCCGCTCGATGCGGTCGCGGAGGGTGACCGCGGCGAAGCCGACCAGGGAGGCCTCCTCGCTGATCGTGCCGCTGTCGGAGAGCACCACGAGCGAGGAACGCTGCAGGGCGTTGTAGTCGTGGAACCCGAACGGCTCGTGGAACCTCAGCCCGGTCGTGTCCACGTCACCGAGCTCGTCGAGTCGGCGCCGCGTGCGGGGGTGCGTCGACACGAGCACGGGCACCCCGAGCTCGCGACCGACGTGGACGAGGGCGTCGAGAGCGGCGCGCAGGCGATCCGGGTCGTCGACGTTCTCCTCGCGGTGCAGGCTGACGAGGGCGTACCGGCCCGGCTCGAGCCCCTGGCGGGTCAGGACGTCACTGGCGTCGATGCCGGCCGCGGCTGCGGTGAGGACCTCGCGCATGGGTGATCCGGTGAGCAGGATCCGCGACGGGTGGACGCCCTCGGCGAGCAGGTTGCGCCGGGCGTGCTCGGTGTAGACGAGCGCGTAGTCGGCGACGTGGTCGACGAGCCGACGGTTGGTCTCCTCGGGCACGTTCTCGTCGAACGACCGGTTGCCCGCCTCCAGGTGGTAGACGGGGATCCGCATGCGCTTGGCGACGACCGCGGCGAGGCAGCTGTTGGTGTCGCCGAGCACCACGACGGCGTCGGGGGCCTCCTGCAGGAGGATCCGCTCGGTCTCGATGAGGACGGTGCCGAGCACACGGCCCAGCGACGAGGTGTCGACGTCGAGCACGTGGTCCGGGGCGCGCAGGCCGAGATCGTGGAAGAAGACCTGGTTGAGGGTGTGGTCCCAGTTCTGGCCGGTGTGCACGAGGACGTGGTCGACGGTGGCGTCGAGACGGCGCACGACGGCCGACAGACGGATGATCTCGGGGCGGGTGCCGACGATGGTCAGCACCTTCAGCGGGCGGGTCACACGGGCTCCAGGAAGGTGTCGGGGTGGGCGGGGTCGAAGGGCTCGTCGACCCAGAAGACGGTGCGGACGGGGCGGTCGCCGACGGCGACGAGCGAATGGGTCCAGAGGGTGGGCATGTCGACGGCGACGGGAGCGTCGCCCGTGACGTGGATCTCGACGACCTCGCGGGTGAGCACGCGGCGCAGGCGCAGGACGGCCTCGCCGTCGACGACGCAGAAGCGCTCGACCTTGCGGCGGTGGAAGTGCTCGCCGCGGGTCACGCCCGGCACGGTGCTCGAGAACGAGGCCTGGCCGCCCCCGCCGGGGCTGCGCACGACCTCGTGGAAGGCTCCTCGCGGGTCGGCGTGCGCGTCGAGCGGCACCGCGCGGGCGGGTCGCGGGCCGGAGGAGCGGAGCGCGTTGAAGAGGTCGCGTCGCCATCCTCCGTCGAGAGCGGGCATGCCGGCCCCCACGTGCTCGCGGTGCAGGTCGATGAGCTCGTCGAGCACCTCCGACACGCGTCGCGGCGTCGGTGCGTCGGCGAGGTCGGCCGCGGGGCGCTCGCCGAGGACGAACTCCGCGGCCGTCTGGGCTGACAGCAGTGCGAGCTCGCGGTCGACCTCGACGACGGGGAGGACGCCCCGCGCGAGCCGGTCGCAGAAGGTGGCGACGACGCTGTTGTGGTCGGGGCGGCCGTGCTCGCCGAAGAGGTTGGGCAGGTGGAGGTCGACGAACGAGGCCCCGACCGCGTCCGCGGCCTCCTGCAGCAGGGCGGCGGCGCGCTCCTTGCCGTCACCGTAGGGGGTGCCGTTCCCGGCCTGGACCGAGTTCGCGACGACGATCTCGCGCGGCGGGGTCCCTGCCCGGCGCACGGCGTCGGCGACCTGGCGGGCGAACGCGACGTTGCCGTCACGGACCGCGTGGTCGGGGCCGCGGTTGATCCCGGCGAGGTGCAGCACGCGGTCGGCGCCGCTGACGACCCGTGCTGCGTCGTCGGGGTCCGAGCCGGCACGGGCGCCGACGGCCAGCATGCGGGGCGCGTCGAGGCCCCGGGCGAGCGCGAGGGCACGGACGTGCCAGCCGAGGAACCCGCCGCCTCCGGTGAGGACGTCCATCAGGCGTCCACGAGGTCGAGGCGGCCGGCAGCGGCGAGCTCGGCGCGCAGCTCCGGCAGCGACAGGAGCATCTGCTGCACGGCCCCGACGTCGAGCCGCTCGACGTCGTGCGAGTCGTAGTCGCGCGTCGCGTCGACGGCGAGGTCGCCCTGGTCGACGAACTCGCCGTAGTTGAGGTCGCGACCGTCGGCGGGGATGCGGAAGTAGTCGCCGTGCTCCTCGGCACGGGCGAGCTCCTCGCGGCTGGCGAGCGCCTCCGACATCTTCTCGGCGTGCCGGCTGCCGATGACCCGGAGCGGGCGGTCGATGCCGAAGAGGCCCTGCAGGGCGAGGGCGAGATCCCCGATGGTGCAGGCCTGCGCCTTGCGGATGAAGAGGTCGCCCTGGCGGGCGTGCGAGAAGGCGTGCTCGACGAGGTCGACGCTGTCGGCGAGGGACATCATGAATCGGGTCATGTGCGGGTTCGTCACGGTGAGCTGCCGACCTTCGCGCAGCTGCTTGACGAAGAGCGGGATCACCGAGCCCCGGCTGTACATGACGTTGCCGTAGCGCACGCACGACACCGTCGTGGTCGCCGAGGGGTCGTTGAGCCCGTGCGAGCGGGCGACCTTCTCCATCATCGCCTTGCTCATGCCCATGGCGTTGACCGGGTACACGGCCTTGTCGGTGCTGAGGCAGACCAGCGAGGCGACGCCGTTCTCCTCGCAGGCGCGGACGACGTTCTCGCTGCCGAGCACGTTCGTCTTGACCGCCTCGAGGGGGAAGAACTCGCACGAGGGCACCTGCTTCAGGGCGGCCGCGTGGAAGACGCGGTCGACGCCGCGCGTGGCCCGCAGGACGCTCGAGGAGTCGCGGACGTCGCCGACGTAGAAGCGCACGCGCGGGTCGGCGAGCTCGTGGCGGAGGGCGTCCTGTTTGGCCTCGTCCCGGCTGAAGATGCGGACCTCGCGGACGCCGCGCTCGAGGAGGCGGCGCGTGACGGTGCGACCGAAGGAGCCGGTGCCTCCCGTCACGAGGACGGTCGCGTCGGCGTCGGCGGTCGTACGCGGGGTGGTGGTCACGGGGTGCATGGCGGTCCTCCTGGTGCGGCGGGGCAGTGATGTGGCGGTGCTGGTGAGGCGGCGGGCTCGGGCCCGGCCGTGGGGTGGCGCCGGCGTCAGGCGGCGGGCGTGGGGTCCCTGGTGGGACGGGGCCCGGCGTCGTAGTAGCCCCTGGCCGCTGCGGCGTCCGGTCCGCGCGTGGGCACCATGGTGAGGACGGTTCCGAGGACGCGGCCCTGGACCCGGTCGAGGGTGGCGCGGGCCGTGACCGCGTCGTTCTGCTTCGTGCGGTTGGCGGCGACCACCATGACGGCGCCGTCGGCGAGCGTGCTCAGCACGGCCGCGTCGGTGACGGGCAGCACGGGCGGGGCGTCGATGACGACGTGGTCGAAGGTCGCGGAGAGGTGGTCGAGGAGGGTCGCCATGCCCTGCGAGTCGAGCAGCTCGCTGGGGTTCGGCGGCACGGCGCCCGAGGGGAGCACCGACAGCGCCGAGCGGCCCCACGGCTGCAGCACGTCGTCGAGCTCGACCCGGCCGATGAGCACGTCGGTGAGGCCGGCGGCCCCCTCGAGGCCCATCCGCTCGGCGACCTGCGGGCGCCGGAGGTCGGCGTCGACGAGCACGACGCGCGCGCCGCCGTCGGCGAGGGCCAGGGCGAGGTTGCAGGCGACGGTCGTCTTGCCCTCGGACTGGTTCGGGGAGGTCACGACGAGGCTCGACAGGCGCCCGTCGACGTCGGCGTACCGCAGGTTGGTCCGCAAGGAGCGGTAGGACTCGGCGCGGGGGTCGCGGGGGTCGTCGTGCACGACGAGGGGCTTGCGTCGCGAGTCGGGGTCGAAGGCCACCGAGGCGATGACCGGCGCCCCGACGGCCTCGGCCGCCTGCGCCCCGTCCCGGACCCGGGTGTCGACGACCCCGCGCAGCACCGCGAGGCCCACGCCGGCGAGGAGGCCGAGGAGCACGCCGAGGCCTACGTCCACGACGGGGCGCGGCGCCTCCGGGGCGGAGGGGACGTCGGCCTCCTGCACGATCTCGAGCCGGACCGCACCGTCGTCCTGCACGTTCTCGATCTCGTCGACGACGGTCGCGAGCGTGCGGCTCACCGCATCGGCGATGCGCGCGGCGCCCTCTGCCGTGTCGGCGGAGGCCGACAGGCGGAGGAGGGCCGTGTCCTCCGGCGACTCGACGCTGACGGACCGGGCGAGCTCCTGCGACGACACGTCGAGGCCCAGGTCGTCGACGACGCGGCCCAGCACGCGGTCGGTCGTCGCGATGTCGACGTACGAGTGCACCTTCTGGTTGGCCGCGGTGCTCCCCTGGACGAGGTCGTTCGACGTCAGCTGTCCGCCGGCGCGGACGACGACGTAGACCTGGGCCGTCGAGACCCAGCGAGGGGGCAGCACGGCGTCGGCGACCACGGCGACGCCCAGGCCGAGCGCCGTCACGAGGGCGACGAGCCACCACGACCGACGGACGAGGCGCACGAGGTCGGGCAGTTGCATGAGGGACTCCTGGTGCGGGGAGGGGTGAGCAGACGGGGCGCCGTGCGTCGGCGCGGTGACGATCTCGGTCACGAGCGGGCCTCCTGCCGTTCGACGTCGAGGTCGGCCAGGTGCTGACGGGGATCCGCCAGGGCGCCCGTGCGTCGGACGAGGGCGAGCACCGTGGCGATCGTCAGGTGGAGCTCGGCGCGCAAGGAGGGCGACCTGACGTAGCGGACGTCGAGCGCGAGCCGGTCCGCCCAGGGCAGGGTGTTGCGGCCCCGGACCTGAGCCAGCCCCGAGAGCCCGGGACGAGCTCGGAACCGCTGCCGCTCCTCGTCGCTGTACCAGGGCAGGTAGCGGGTCAGGAGGGGGCGGGGGCCGATGAAGGACATCTCGCCGCGGACGATGTTCCAGAGGCTCGGCAGTTCGTCGAGGCTCGCGGTGCGCAGGAAGGCGCCCCAGCGGGTCGACCGCGCGGTGTCGTCGAGGAGGGCCCCGTCGGCGCCGCGCTCGTCGGTCATGGTGCGGAACTTCACGAGTCGGATCGGTCGGCCGTCGCGCCCGGGGCGCTCCTGGCGGAAGAGCACCGGGCGCCCGAGGCGGAGGGCGACGCCCGCGCCGACGGCCACGAGCAGCGGCGCACCGAGCACGAGGCCGACGGACGCGCCGACGAGGTCGACGAGCCGCTTGACCGCATCGACGCGAGGACGTGCTCGAGAGGCCCGCTCGAGGACGACCTCGAAGCGGTCGACGCCTCGGCGCAGGCTGAGCTCGGAGTCGTAGTGGCGCTGACCGGCTCGTCCCATGGCGTCGAGCTCGGCGGGGTCGAGGTCGGCGAGCCGTCGGACGGCCGTGGCGAGGGCCGCGGGGTCGGACGGGGCCACGGTCACGCCCGCGCCTGCCTCTCGGACCAGGTCGGCGGCATCGCCTCGCACGGCCATGACGATCGGGCGACCTGCCGCCAGGCAGGCCTGCGTCTTGGAGGGGATGGTCGTGCGGAAGGCCTCGTGGTCGACGAGGTGCACGAGCAGCGCGTCGGCCGCGCGCAGGAGCTGACCGACCTCGGCGGGGCTCACCCGTGCCCGGATCTCGACCGAGGAGAGGCCCTCGTCGGCGACCCGACGGCGGAGCCGCTCGGCGTCGAGGCCGTCACCGACGAGGAGGAAGCGCACCTCGGGACGGTCGGCCAGCAGGGCGGCGGCGTCGAGGACCGTGTCGAGGTCCTGGAGGGGGCCCATGTTGCCCGCGTAGGCCACCGTGAAGCTGCGGGGTGCGTCCGACGAGGGGCGGGGCGCCTCCGACGAGGGCGGGCGTGAGGACTCGTCGGTCCAGTTGGCGATGGTGGTGACGGCGAGGGGACGACGGCTGCGTGCCGCGACGATGCCCGTCGTGCCCGGGGACAGCGTGACGATGTGCTCGGCGGCCGCGTAGAGACGGCGCAGGAGGACCGCGGTGACCCGGGCGACCAGGGTGCCGCGCACCATGGCGCTGCCGGCGAAGGCGTCGGGCCAGAGGTCTTGCACGTCGAGGACGAAGGGGACGCCGCGGAGGTGCTTGAGCACGAGGGCGGCCAGGCCGGTCGTCGCCGGCGGGTGGTAGACGTGCACGACGTCGGGACGGCGCACGACGAGGGCGGCGAGGGCTGAGGTGGCCGCGAAGCTGCAGTACGTCGCGACGCGCCGTCGTGCAGAGTCGTCGCGGCTCGGGAAGAGCGGCACCCGCGTCACCGTCACGCCGTCGACGATCGTGCGGGAGAACGCGCGCTGGCGCCAGCCGGGGTAGAGGCGGCCCTCGGGATAGTTGGGGAACCCGGTGAGGACCTCTACCTCGTGGCCCCGGGAGCGGAGCTGCTGGACGTAGGCCAGCCCCTTGGCGGCCGGTTCGGGGTCGAACCACTGGGTGAGGAGGAGGACCCTCATCGAGCGAGCACTTCGTGGCTCGAGGGCGCGGCGTAGGGCACGGCAGTCTCCTTCGGGTCGGATCGTGCAGCGTGTCGGCTCCCTGCCGTCGACGCCCCACGCTGGTGTTCAAAATATTACATGGTCCACTCCAGATGGTCAACCATGTGTGCGCACCGTGCACGACCCAGGGCGAGGTGTCGGCGTACGCCGCAGGGCGGCGCCCCGTGGGTGGGGCGCCGCCCTGGTGGGGGTGGTGGGGTCAGGCCGTGGTGGCGGGGTGGAGGATGGATCCGGTGAGGGTGACGCCGGCGGGATCGAAGGTGTCACCGGACTGGTGGCTGAGGATCGACAGGGGAGTGGTCTCGCCCTCGTCTTCTCCCTCGCCGGGGCCCTCGTCGGACCGGTGCACGAGGGTCTCGGTGAAGCTGGTCGTGGCGCCGCGGGCGGTCTGGGTGACCTTCCAGAAGCTGAGGTCGACGGGGATGTCGGTGCCGTGGACGTTCCAGGTGCCGTCCTCGACGGTCGTGCGACCGACGCCCGTCGGGCGCCTTGACGGGACCGGTGCCGCCGGTGGAGGGGATCGTGTGGTGCCCTGCTCCTCGGAGTGCCGCCTGCAGGTCCGCGCCGTAGACGGCGGAACCGCTCGACGTCAGTAGTCGAGGCGATCGTCCGGTCGGACCATGATCAGCTGCGAGGTGAGGGCCTCTGTGGATGCCGCCGGGGCGGCGACGGACGCGGGCCCGGAGCTCAGTCCGGTCGTGATGGTAGCGACGGTGAGCGCGGTGGCGCCGACGCGATGGAGTGTCTTCTTCATCGTGATCTTCCTGCGTGGGGAGAGGTCGACGCGGATGCGCCGATCGTTCGTTGCGCGAACGGCCCCTCGAGGTGTCGAGGGGCCGTTCGGGTGGAGTGGGTCAGTGGGTGGTGGTGGTGTTGCTGGTGGGGTCGTCGGTGAGGTCGTCGACGGCGGGGGCGTCGCCGGTGGCGTCGACGGTGTTGCCTGTGCCGCTGTAGAGGACCCGGCCGACGGTGCCGGCGGTGATGGTGTTGCCGGCGCCTTCGACGGTGAGGGTGGTGACGTTGCCGAGGGTGATCTCGGTGGCGTCGCCGAGGACGGAGACGCTCTCGCAGTCGCCGAGCTCGAGGGGTTCGCCGTCGGCCCGGAGCTGGGCGAAGCCGTCGACGCATTCGCCGAAGTGGGCCTCGGCGTCTTTCTCGGCCTGTGCGGCCTGGGCGTCGGCGCTGCTGGTGGGGTCGGGGGTGGGAGCGGTGTCGGAGGAGCAGGCCGCGAGGCCTGCGGCGAGACCGGTGGCGAGGGCGAGGGCGAGGGTCGCTCGTGTCAGAGGGGTGGTGCGGGGCATCGGGGCCTCCTGGTGGGTGCTGGTGGTGGGGGGATGAGGGGCGGGGCGTGGTGCCCCGCCCCTCGGGTGTGGTGGGGGTCGGTCTGGTGTGTCAGGCGGTGGGCGGGGTGAGGACGAAGTCGTCGATGAACGAGATCTTTCCCTCGGGGGCGGGGTCCTGGGCGATGTCGATCGTGTAGGGGCGGGTGCCGCCGAGGCCTCGGCTGAGGGACCACTGGCCGGTGAAGGGGTCGGCCTTGGTGGTCATGGCGTACTGGGTCAGCTCGGAGCCGAACCAGTAGACGGTGACGGACGCGCCGGGGGTGGCGGTGCCGCGCAGGGTGGTCATTCCTCCTGCGGTGAAGGCGTCGCCGCTGGTGTGGCTGGTGACGACGACATCGGCCGGTTCGGTCACGATCGGTGCGCTGCCGGGGGCGCGGAGGGTGAGGTCGAGTTCTGCGACCTTGCCCGTGGGTGCCGGGGCCTGGGTGATGTGGATCGGGTAGGGGCGGGTGCCGCCGAGGCCTCGGCTGACGGACCAGTCGCCGTTCGCGGCGGCGGTGGTGGTCGTGGTGACGTCGGGGACGGAGGCGCCGAACCAGTAGACCGTGACGGTGCTCCCGCCCGTGGCCTTGCCGCGCAGGGTCGTCAGGCCGGTGGCGAACTCGTCCCCGTTGGCGTAGTTGGCGACGGTGAGGTCGCGGGGCAGGTTCACGGGGGCCAGGGTGAAGCCGCTGACCCGGTCGAGCACGTTCGCGCCCTGGCGCTGGACGAGATCGATCGTGTAGGGGCGGGTGCCTCCGAGGCCGCGTGCGGCGTTCCAGTCGCCGGTCACCGGGTCGGCGAGCACGGTCGACTTGATGTCGACGGCTTCGCCGAACCAGTAGACCTCGACGGTGGCGCCGGGGGTGGCGGTGCCGGTCAGGGTCGTCACGCCCTGGTCGGTGAAGGTGTCGCCGTCGTTCGGGCTGGTGACCACGAGGGGTTCCTGCACGGCGACGCGCTCGACGGTGGTCGTGGCGGTCGTGGTCGTGGCGCCGCGGGCGGTCTGGGTGGTGGTCCAGGTGCTCTGGCCGGCCGGGATCCGGTCGGCGTCGATGCTCCAGGTGCCACCGGCGACGGTGGTGCGACCGATCTCTCGGGCACCGTCGGTGACGACGACGAGGGCGTCGTCCTCGCCCGTGCCGGACAGGGTCGTGGTCGCGCCGGTCGGGGACAGGGTCGCGGGTGCGGTCACGGCGTCACCGAAGTCGGCGGTCGTGGTCGCGGTCTGGGTGCCCTCGATGCCGGTCTGCTCGATCGTGAGCTCGTGCTCGCCCGCTCCGGGCGAGGTGATGGGCAGCGACCACGAGGTGCCACGGACCGTGGTGGCGCCCAGGACCTGGTCGCCGTCCTTGACGGTGATCGTGGCGCCGGTGACGCCGGTGCCGTGGACCGTGGCGGGCTGGGCCGGGTCGGTGGCGAAGTCCACGCCCTCGACCACGGGGGCCTCGACGGTGCTCTTGCCCGGGTTGACGGTGACCTCGGCCGTGGTGGCGTTGTTGCCGATGCCCTGCTGGGTGACGACGAGCTGGTACTCGCGGTCCTCGAGGCCGTCGACGCGGAGGATCGTGGTGCCGCTGGTGGCGCTGTGCTTGCCGGTGGCGAGGATCGTGTCCGGGTCGGCCTTGTCGACGACGGTCACGGGGGCGTCCTTCTGGCCCTTCGTCGCCAGGCGCAGCGGCTGGCCGGGCACGAGGTCCATGTCGGTGGCCGGGTTGGTGATCTCCACTCCCTCGGCGTAGTCGATCTGGACCTGCGCGGCGGGCATCTGCTCCTGGCCGCGGAGGACCTGCACGATCTCGAGGTCGTAGGTGCCGGCCTTCTCAGGGGCCTTCACCGAGATCTCGTACTCGCCGTCCACGGCGGTCGCGGACCCGACGCGCGTGCCGTCGTGCCAGGCCTCGACCGTGGCGCCGGGAGTCGCCTGGCCCGAGACCATCGCGTTCTGCTCGAAGGGGCGGTCCGTGGCGAAGCGAGCGGTGGCCGTCAGGGGCGTCACCGCAAGGTCCACCTCGACGGAGGACTCCACGATCGGCGTCGCACCGTCCAGGGCGGTCAGCGACACGGAGGTCGTGCCCAGAGCGAGGCCGGTGAGCTGCTGCGACCAGGTGCCGGCGACGACGTCCGCGAGCTCGGAGTGCTGCGCCCCGGTGGCGTCGGTCCAGTTCACCTCGACGATCGTCGCGTCCTCGGGCGCGACGCCCTCCAGGGTCGCCGTCCCCGCCTCGAGGTCCTGGTCGATGGCTCGCGCCTCGAGGCTCCTCGTCGGCGTGATGCTGTTCGAGCGCACCCTGCCGTGCTTGGTGAAAGCTTCGATGACGGCCTTGCCGTCCACCAAGCCCCAGGCCTGCGTCGTGAAGCGACCGTCGTTGTCGGCACGGACACGACCGTTCACATCGTCCCACCAGCCGGCGTTCGGGTCCCACGTCGTCTTGATGATGCTGTCAGGGGTCGCCCAGCCAGAGAAGGTGAGCCTGTCGTCGAGGCCGATCGTCGCCGACGTGAGGAAGCCGGTCACGTTGATCGTGTTCGAGGTGGACGGGCCCGACTTGCCGAAGGCTGTCACGACGGCCTGGCCGTCGACGAGGCGTCGCGTCCTCACCGTGAACCGGCCATCGGTGGCGCGCACGACGCCGCCCTCGATGCTGTACCAACCGGCGTTCGGATCGTTCGTCGTCTTGATCTCGGCATCCGCCTCTGCCGTGCCCTTGATCTCGATCCATCCGTCAGGCGTGTAGCTGGCCGAAGTGACGACGGCAGGGGTGACGACTCGGGGGTCCTGTGCGGAGCGTTCGGACGAGGAGCTCGGCGTGGCCGGGGCGGCGACGGCCGCGGGCCCGAAGCTCAGTCCGGTGGTGATGGTGGCGACGGCGAGCGCGGAGGCGCCGACGCGATGGAGTGTCTTCTTCATCGTGATCTTCCTGCGTGGTGAGGGGTCGACACGTGTGCGGCGACCGGAGTGACGCACCTAGGGTAAAAGAAGAAATATCACATGACAAATCGCGTCCGGGTTCGAGCAGCCCTGCTGATGTGCGCCGGGTCGACTCAGCTTTGCAGGGCGCGACTTGACGTCGCCCTCTCGAGGAGTAGAGTTGAGTCCAGCGAGCGCAAGTTCGCACGAGACTTCCGCGACACCCCGATCGACACAAGGAGAACCCGCACATGGCACGTGCTGTAGGAATCGACCTCGGAACCACCAACTCGGTCGTCAGCGTCCTCGAGGGCGGCGAGCCCACGGTCATCGCGAACGCCGAGGGCCTGCGCACCACCCCCTCGATCGTCGCCTTCACGAAGGACGGCG
>Ga0265798_10005992_pt1 | contig 16105 bp, 10 predicted proteins | sample P3T30metagenome_FD_192430 | JGI IMG/M metagenome (GOLD analysis project Ga0265798, IMG submission 192430) | Plant litter microbial communities from East Loma Ridge, Irvine, California - P3 T30 | ecosystem: Environmental > Terrestrial > Plant litter > Unclassified | place: USA: California... | reverse complement strand
ATGATGTAGGCGACTGTCACGGTGCTGAAGGTGCAGGCGAGCCAGGTTAGGTAGTGCGTGGGCGAGGGGGTGGTTAGGTGGGGCGTGTTGCGCAGGAGGCGCACGAAGAGATATTTTGCTGGGAACTTTGTTCGGGGAGAGAGAGGTTTGTTAGTGTGAGTTGGTGATGATGATAAGTGATTGTTTTGATCGATTGCTCAATTGATCGGGTTGGAAGGTGAAATGGAAAACTCACGTGCGATACCATGGTACCCGAGACCAACAGCCCCGGCAACGCCAGGCCGTAGCACACCTTTTTCATCAGTGGGCCGGCGGATCCTAGGGCTGGCGAGGCGACGTACGAGCCGCAGTAGGTGTATACTACGACGCCGATTGCGAGATAGACGGTGCAGACGGTTGCCTGGCAGATCAGCATCGAGCGGACGTAGTGCTGAGGGTTCCGCATTTCTGCAACGATGGGGAAGAAGGCCGGCGTGCCGGAGAAGGCGAAGATGATAGTCGCCACGGCGGACATGATCTCTGCGAAGTCCGGATGGGCTATGATTTGGGTGTCTGGGATGAAGGGTCCAGTCGTGGGTGCTGTGGCTGGACGGTCTTGGACGCCTACGGCGATTGTGAGGGTTAGGACTGTGAGTTGTCAGGTGGTTGTTTCGCAATTGGTTCAGTCTCAAGGGTGACTAGTTGGAGGTTGACGCTTACTTGAGACGAGAATGCTAATGGCACCGGCGGCAGCGAGCCAGCTCATTTTCGAGAGCGTCGGGATGGAAGATAACACGAAAGTAGCCACTGCCGCCACGGCTACGAAGACAGCTGTGCAAGTGGCATGGCTGGAAATGGCATTGAGTCCGATCGAGATACTCAGAATGGCTGATCCAGAGACGAAGACCCAGTCTGTGAACAAAACTCAAGTCAGCACGACTGCATGTGGCCTTGATCGGATAGTGGACGGATTGATTGCGTACACAAGAGGAAAGCCACTGCGAATATCTCACGCCCAATGCGCCCGAACATGATGTAGCCGGCATCGTCGATACCGTACATCTCTAGGTGGCGCAGTTTGAAGCAGCCGACGACATAGTCGGACTGGCGAAGATGAGCGGACGGATTAGCGGAGTAGTCTTGAAAGTGGATGACAAACACCACAGGCACATACCCACGTTGTAATGACAGCAACAGCTATCAGAGTAACGATACCTGGAACGAATCCAAGAGTGTTGAAAGCAGCTGGGATGGACAGGACGCCGATGCCGATTTGTGTTTTGATCATTAGGAACGCTGTGCCAACCCATCCCACCTGTGTAACGTTAGTAGATTTCTCCAATCATCGTGACCATTGGAAGCGGTTGATCTACATTCCGATAGTTCGGTCCATCTTCTTCGATATCTCCAAAGACCGGGTCGGAGATTGTGATCTTCTTCTCCAGGTGAATACTTTCAACATCGCCATGTTTGTATGCTGGAATCTCGTCGGCTTGTTCGATTGCCAAATTTTCTCTTCCCAGTCTTGCGTCGCGCAACGACGATCTTGAATCCCGACTAACGCGGTTGAACGACATGTTGAAGAATGTGAATGCGGATGTGGATTAGAAAGCCCGGATTAAGGTAACATTTTCGCACGGAGCAAACTGGGTCGATTTAAAGACTGCGCGGAGAGTGCTGTGCAAGTCGAAACGGAACATCCCCGGAGACAATTGTTGTGTCAAGATAAAAGTAGAGTAAGCTTACCTTTACAATCGTCAAAGACGGCTCGCCCGGTAGGGAAGTTTTACTCCGCAAAGGCAAAAGAGTTGTCGATCAATTGAGCCAAAACGCCGATTTTGCATGGAGGATGGAGATTTTTGGGCATGCCTCCATGTTTCTCCACACAAGATGGCGGGGTACGTGAACGATGAAGTGGTTTGTCCCAAGTAGGCAGCATACTCCCTCTCGACGCTAGCAAAGGGCGTAAGTTGTAGTAATCTGAATGAGAGCCGCAGGGATTCGCCGTAATGGGAGACGACGAAGGCGCCGTTCACAGGTCGTGGTAGATGCAGATGAGGTGGCAGGTGCCCAGTTTTCGGCGTTGAGTAAAGTTAGGCTGGATGGGAGTGGTTTGTTCAATGTCAGTAAAGACATGTTTCCAACACTTTTATGTTCACTCTCATGAGTGTTGGTTTGTAGGCATCAGCTCGGCGAGTAGACAGACAGTCGTGTTTGTGGAACATGAGTAGGCTGCGAGTCGCTGGTTGACGATCCCTTGCATCCTACAGTCTTGAGGTCCCCATCCTGACCAGCATTCACTGGATATGTCATCCCCAGTATGTTTGTGCTCAATCAAGTTCTTGCGTTGGCGGGACGTCGAACATATCATTGATGGCTCAATCCTGATGAAAGATGACTCGAGTCTGTGAGAAGGGAATTGGTCCAAGGGGTCGAGAAGTCGGCGCATCCAAGACGCGATCAGCAACACCCGCAGATGAGCCGTAAATTCCTCGCCTGTTTTGACATCGTTTTATTCCAAGCCATCACGGCATTTGCTTTCGACTGCTGTGACTTCGCTCATACCATATACTCCATGTAGACCATCCCTTCACTCACATATCTCAGGCACACTGGTTTGGCTTCGCACTGCCAACGATTAGGCGCTGTACCATCGGAAAACTACTGTCCGATACTACCTTGCCCTCGAGCGCTCCACATTTGGCAAGGGTTCGATGGAGATGCTGGGCGTAGCGGATACTGCACTCAGCACGTCGGGTACGGTACTGAGCACGTCGTGTATACTCTGGTCCGGTATCGCAGATACATTATCCACCGCGACTCGATGCCCTGCGCCTTCAACACCGCGTCACTCCACGGCGCTAGACTGACCAGGTCTTGGCACATTGATAACATGTCGACAGTGGACCGGATGCCGGATCTTGCGATAAGCAGAAAGCATACAGTAGTCCATGTGGTGCGACCTTGGTGGAAGAGGTAAGTCCAACGAAATCATCACTCACTTTTTACAATCATGTGGCGACAACTTCCGCTTGCCTTATTCGCTACCCTCTCTAGTGCAGAGGGTTACAACACCGTCAACCTCGAAGGCTATGGCAGTTTTTCAGGAACCCAGGTCAACGAAACATACAGCGGCCATGCTCTTCCGCACGCCGTGGACGCATGGCTAGGCATGGACTACGCAACCCAGCCAGTGGGCGATCGACGCTTCACCCAGAGCGTTCGACCTTCCCCGTTCAACGGAACCAAGGCCGCAACATCATTCGGGAAGGTGTGCATTCAGGAAGTGCTCTCAGGCCATACGTTGGATCTCCAGGATGAGGCGTGCTTGAACTTCAACGTCTACCGTACACCCGGTGTTCCTCTCGACAGGAAGCTGCCAGTATTGGTCTGGATTCATGGAGGCTCCATGTACGCTGGTTCCTACCAAAGCTTCGACGCTGCATCCTTTGCTGCTTCATCTCCGGAGCCCATCGTTGTGGTGAACTTCCACTACCGCGTGAACTCTCTTGGGTCGCTCCCTTCCAAGCTTACCGACGAGGAAGGACTCTCCAACCTGGGCATCAAGGACCAACGATTGTTCCTCGAATTTGTACAGGAGCACATCCATGCATTCGGCGGCGATGCAGATGCAGTCACTATTGGCGGCCGTTCCGCCGGAGGTCACTCCGTGGGCATCCATTACTTCCACAACTACGGCATCGACGAAGGCAAAAAGCCTCTGTTCGCCCGCGCGATCCACCAATCTGGCTCAGTCACCGCTCGCGCATTCGCACCTTCTGACTATGAGCCGTACCAGATTCAGTTCAAGGAATACATGGACGCTCTGGGCTGTAGAACAAATGCAACCAACTCTGAAGCGCTTGAGTGCCTACGCACAGCAGACATTGATGAAATTCGCAACGTTACTACGACCATCTTCAGAAAGACCGAGCTCGACTGGACTTGGGCCTTCCAACCAGTTCAAGGCGGCGAACTCTTCGAGAAACCTGGCTCAGTGTCTGGCGTTGAGGGCACATTCTTTCACGTCCCGACCATCTCATCAAGTGTCACCGACGAGGCCAAATTCTGGGACACTGGAATCTTCGAAACAAACGAGGAAGTAGTAGACTACATCCGCAACTTCGCACCAGCCCTCAACGAAACCGACCTCGACCTTTTTGAGAAGCTGTACCCGGATCCGGTCCAATACCCAGACTCCCCATACACGGACTCGCCCAACAGCACCCAATTCAACCGCTTCCAAACCGCAATGAGCGACTACGCCTACATCTGCCCGGGGCAAGAGACCTCCTATCGCGCTTCGAGCGCTGGCGTACCAGTCTGGAAAGTCCGCTTCAATACCAACGACTCATTCCCCGCGTGGCAAGGAATCCCCCACACGGCGGACACGAAGTACACGTGGAACGAGCCGACGACGCAGTACCCGCTCATCAGCAAGATCTACCATGCCTACCTGGCCAGCTTTGTTCTCACCGGAGATCCAAACATTCACCGGTACCCTGGAAGCCCCGAGTGGGTGTCGTACGAGCCGGAAGGCTATGGTCTTGATTCAGAGCCCGTGAAGCAGTTGGTGGTTCAGCCTGGTCCTGATGGCAACAGCAGTGCTACGTGCATTGAGCGGGATGATATTAGGCGCGAGCAGTGTTTGTTCTGGCGCGATCCCGAGAGGGCGCCGAGGTTGAATAAGTGAGAGTCAGAGATATGCGTGTAGGATTCACATATTGCAGGCTAGGCACTTATGCCTCGAGGTGGTACTGTAGTTGTTGATACTCGAAATTCTGTTGATACTCAAAACTCACATGGTCACTGCCACAAAGTCCTGGCGCCGCCTGACTTCCTTCCTTCCCGTCGCCCGACGCTCCTTCCGCCCACCGCCATCAGTGACGACACCTCCCAACACCGCCCTCCCAATCAGGTCACCGCCGCCGTCACCGCCCACGCTAGCGCAGTGACGTTGGGTGCCAAGACTTGCCTCCGTCCGCAGGTATATATATTTTCCTCCTCCTTTGAATCCTTCTTCCTTCTCTAGCTCCTTTGCCTTTTGGCTTAGATCAAGGTATGAATCTCTCACCATCTCTTGCTCGTCGATCAATGCTAACTCCCCCCAGTGTAGTATCTGTTCTTTTCAGTTTAATCTCTGAAACGTCACTACGGTGACAATCAAGATTATCCATTTTTTGGACCTAACTGGAGCCGCTCAGCTCGCTGATGCTCTCGGTTTAGTGTCGCCAGCATCGCACTACCTCTGGCTGACGCGAACCATCACTTTTTTCATCAGTCTCTTCGCTTCGGCGGAGATCCTGGAGGAGATCCTGGCCGTGACTCCTCTGAGCAACACGAGACTCGAACACTGCTGATGTTTACTGTTTACAGTTGTCGTCGGCCTCACTAATGTCCGACAACACCTGCATGGACGGATGCACAATCGACCGCCAACCCCGCGCCTTCAGATGTCTTGGTGCGCCTTGAGCTTGACCCTTCCGAGTCTTGGTGAGCTTATCTTGCTCTAGCGAGTGAGCGTGCATCGCGGCTTTATCATCATGCAACCGTCCAGCCACTAAGAAACAGACTCTCCAATCCTCGTGCCTCTACCGGCTATGACGATGGCGGTGATGGACGAAGCTACCTCCACCTTCCCTTTCTTCACCCCGAGGGTATTGCTTATACCCATGCTGCCCGTCCTGCCGGTTGCCTTTTGAGACGATAGACTGCTACCCTTTTTTCGACTTCTCTCCTCACCTTCGTCGGCACCTTGCTCTCTTGACACTGCACTGCTAGCTTGACACGATGGGCAAGCACGACAACAACAGCGAGGACCGCACACCTTCGCCTGCCACAGAGAAAGCCATCGACGAACATGCGCACCATCTTGATGAAGCAAACACTCTCGACGACAGATTCCCAGATCCCGATGCTGGAAAGACCGACGAGGAGAGAGCACTCATTGTGAGGGACAACGGTAGCCCGGGCCCCGGCCTATTGCTGACAAGAATACAGGACAAGAAACTCCTTCGCCGCCTCGACATCAGGATCATCCCGTAAGTCGTGCGCCGTCCGTCAGGTACTCAACTGCTGACGATATCACGCCTCGTTCTAGTTTCTTGACATTTCTATACCTCATTTCCTTCCTGGATCGAACTAACATCGGCAATGCAAAGGTATAATGAGCTGTGTTATGCAATGCATGTACTGGGTTCATATTGACTTTCTACAGATAGACGGCCTCCAGCAAGACCTCAACATGAGCGACGGACAATACGCCGCAGCTCTGTCGTTATTCTTCGCCTCGTACGCGGGCTTCGAACCTTTAACCAACATTCTGCTCAAAAGACTCAAGCCCTCCATCTTCATACCATCGATCATGGTCGCTTGGGGGATAGTGATGACAACAATGGGCCTCGTCCACAACGGCGCCGGCCTGATGGCAGCACGATTCTTCCTTGGAGTCGCCGAGGCAGGACTCTTCCCAGGCATAAATTACTACCTAAGTTGCTGGTACAAGAGGAGCGAGTTCGGCATCCGAGCAGCGATCTTCTTCTCAGCAGCAGCTCTAGCCGGCAGTTTCGGCGGCCTCCTCGCGGCAGCAATCGCCAAGATGGGCGGCATAGGAGGCAAACCCGGCTGGGCCTGGATCTTCATCCTCGAAGGCCTCGCCACGATCCTCATCGGCATCGCCAGCTACTGGCTCGTCCACGACTTCCCCGACGACGCAAAGTTCCTTTCCGACGACGACCGCAAGCGAGTCCTCCGCCGCCTCAAGGCCGACGGCCAGTCTTCCGCCGAGCACGAGGAGTTCAAGATGGCGTACTTTTGGGCTTCGGTCAAGGATTGGAAGACGTGGGCTTTTGCCGTAATCTACATGGGCTGTGATGGAGCATTGTATGCTTTCTCATTGTTCCTGCCTTCGATCATCCAGCAGTTGGGGTACTCGAGCACAAAGGCAAACTTGCTTTCGGTCCCGCCGTACGCTGCCGCCGCGATCCTCACAGTCTTCATCGGCTACCTCGCCGACCGGACCTCCGCGCGCGGCTGGTGCAATATCGGCACCTCGCTGCTCGGCATCGTGGGCTTCGCCATGCTCCTCGGCGCCCCTTCGGACTCTTCTGGCGCTGGCATCAAATACGCCGGAACCTTCCTGGGGGCGCTCGGGATCTACCCGTGCGTGGCCAACACGATCAGCTGGTGCGCCAACAATGTCGAAGGGGTGTACAAGCGCGGCGTGACGCTAGGCTTCGTGATCGGATGGGGGAATTTGAATGGCATTGTGGCGAGTAACATCTACCGACCGCGAGACAAGCCCGGTTATAAGCTGGGGCACGGGGTCGTTTTGGCTTACCTGGCTCTATTCCTGCTGGGCGGGAGTTTGGGTACGCATTTCGCGCTGAAGAGAGAGAATGAGAAACGGAGAAGAGGGGACAGGGATGGTTGGGTTGAGGGGAAGGGCAGGAGTGAGGTTGAGTTGTTGGGGGACAAGAGACCCGATTTCATGTATACGCTCTGATCGAGTCGCGTTCCGGCCAGAGTCGTCGACTTGGAGATCCAACGGATTGATGATCAAGAAGCATTCTTGCACGCAGTGATCAATTTCCCGTTCAACGCAAATAGGATCATTCAAGCAACGGTGTCTCGTGAGCTATGTCTGCTTACAAAAACGTATTGAAACGATCCAAGTTGTCCGCCCATTGATTTCCACGAACATCAAGCAATCCACGCGATTCTCTTGTGGGCATCAAGCATTCATTGTCTCCGGTATCAGTCACCCCGTGAAGTTATGTATTCCAACGAGCCATCAATTGATCGTGAAGGTGACACGGTTCTCAGGCTCGTAACTCCAACACCAACCCTAAATTGATTCTCACAAGACAACCTTGTCTTGCGTTTTCCAAAGGATTGGAAAGGACATGTCGAGACGCTCATACAATTTGCGGTTGTCAGTGCACGTCAGAAAGAGCTACTATATCTGACGACAACCAAGAAAACAGCGCACAAACCCATTGCACAGACTCATCGCCAACATGACAGTGCACCCGCGTCAGTTTTGACATCAAAGAATATGTAGCCCAGCTCCCAGAATATCGATCACTTGCACATCGGACGAATCAAAAGCACCCTTCGATCAGAGAAACACACACACACACACACACACACACAGAGGCAACACTCGAAGTGAATCGCAAAGGGATTACACTTTCTATCAAACTAGGTAAAGTAGGCAAAGAGTAGGTATCAATCAGTCAATCATCACACATGCTCGTGAACACGCTCCCAACCACCCGTCCCCAATTAGAGAAGAAGAAATGGGAGAGAAGGAGGGGGAATCTAAAGAGTCTCCAAGCTGTACTTGCTCGCGTCGTCGTAGAGGTCGATTATGCACCCTGCTGACCACGCTTGCGTCGGGCACTGTATGAGAGTTAGCCTGGTGCAACAGCAAACAAAACGTGAGTTGTTGGGGGGTAGATGAACTTACCGAATCACCACAGAAAGAACCATTGTGGTTAGTCAACTCCGTCAAGCCAGCCCAAGGGCTCTCTTTGATCTCCTGCATGACACCGTGGAGACGCTGGGTGACCTGCTGGAAGGCCTCGACGCGGCCCTCGTGGGTGTCGCGCCTCATTAGGTCGAACTTGAGCATGGCGCGCAGGTAGTAACCGCGCGGCCACTCCCACTCGGGGCCGGAGTGGTAGTTGCGGCCCTTTGCCGTCTGGTAGTTGTCGCTGTCGTCGCTGTTGATGTAGTTGGGGTGGTACTCGTGGTCGCTGGGGTCGAGTGTGGCGACACCGCGGGGGCCAAGGAGGTGCTTGTCGACTTGCTCGAGGGCGACGAGCGCGTGCTTGGGGTCGAAGAGGTCAGGAGCCACGCACATGGCGATGGGGTAGTTGGGGCGCAGCTGGTAGTCCCTGTATTCCTTCTTGCCACGGTAGACGTCCTTGTAAATGCCACGACGGTTGACGATCGCCGGGTTGACGTCGTAGTTGGCGAACTCGGAGTCGTTGGCGGGGACGTAGAAGCAGTGCTCGAAGCTGTCCTTGATCTTCTGCGCCCAGGCGTCGTAGGCGATCATTTTGCCTTCGTTGGTGGTAACGCCGTCGTACTTGAACTGGCCGCCGGCCTTCAGCTTGCCAACCCACTTCAAGGCGCTGTACAGTAGACCGATTATCTCTACTGGAGCACCATCGCGGCTGGTACCGGGGTGACCCTTGTTGTGAGCCTTGGTAGACTCGCCCATCTTGTCCATCCAGGTGCCGCAGTTCCACTCGTTGCCGCCGAAGAGAATGCCAGTCTTCCAGTCGACCTCTATGTCGATGTTGAAGCCGGCATCGGTCATCTGGCTGTCAATGTTGGGGCCTGCGTTGTACTCACGGAAGTGCATGCCGGAAGCGTGACGTTGAAGACATTCTTGGATGACATCGGCAATGCTGCTGGTCTCGGAGTAGGCACGCTTGTCGTCCCAAGGGAACCACTCGTCGTTGTACGGCAGGAAACGACGCTGCACTCTCTCCTGGAGAATGGCCTCGCCGTTGGGCACCAGGCTGCAGTAGTCTTGGATGTTCTGCAGGAAGAACCAGACAGAATCTCTGCTGTTGTAACGAGGGAGCTTGCAGGATCCGAGCAAGTTGGGGATCATACCGTGCTTGACGACAGAGGCGAAGCACTTCAGGTGTTCCTTGGCCTCGGCGTATCTGCCCGTGCACAAGAGGAGACCACGCATGGCGATCATGATGTCTCTGCCCCAGCAGCGGGCCCAGTCTTGCGCGAAGTGAGGAAGACCGGCGGCCATCGAAGGCACAAGCTTGTTTGGCCAGAGAGACGCATTGGGCATGTAGCCTTGGACCTGGTAGGAAACCATGGCCAATGACTTGAGGAATCGCTGACCATTCTTGACGTTGTCATTCATCTGCTCAATACCGCGCTCGAAGCCGGCCTTGTAGCCAGTGCGAATGACCAGTGCGAAGTAGCGAGGCAACAGGAAGGAGGGCAACTTGCGAATGGCATCGAAGCGGGAACGGAACCAGTCGGCGGGGCCCTTCAAGTTGGCATATACAGGGTCCTGCGAAAGCTTGTCCAGACGGTTGACAATGTAGTCCAGTGCCCACTGGCCTTGGCGGAGATGTTCACAAATGGGGTGACCAAGGTCGTTGCGTTCGATGACATCTTGAAGCACCGACCACCAACCTTGCAGACCGCAGTAGACCAGGGCTCCGGAGCCAGGGATGCTGTAGACACCGTCGGCGCCCCCAGATGCAGCTCTCTCCTCGGCATCTGCACGGTACATGATGACGTTGAGATCAGTGAGACCAACGCTCTGGAATGCCTCGCGTGCACCAGAGGTGACATACTTGTCAAGACCCTCGCTGTGGTCAGCCGCGGGGATCCAGGTCTCGAAGACAGCAATGGAGCCAGGAGGGAAGTGGCTGCCAACGTGGATGACAGTATCATCGCCGTTGCTGTCAACAGACACACCACGGATGTCCTTGGTGTGCGATGGTACACCTCGGAGGACCTTGTCGTGGATGGCAGCGTCTTTAGCCTCGTTGCTCTGGTCGCATTCCAAGTTCCACGCGCCGAGAAGCTTGGCCTTCGTCCCAGTAAGAGTCTGTGACTGGAAGCCACCGTTGCCATTGCCGTAGCCAGGGTAGGCCGTGTGGGCAATCAGGTAGTAGCCCTTGCGAGACTTGGGGTGCAGGCGGTGGACAGTAATGTACTCGCCGTCATGGTGAACGTGGCACTCGTTGTAGCCGTCCATGCCCATGATCGAGTGAAGCTGGTTCATCAGTCGCTTGACGCCACCCGCGCCTTCGCCTGCGCCAATCTTGAGGTCCTCGCCAGGCTTGAGATTGCTGTAAGGGCTTGTGTACAAGCGAGTCTCGTGAACAAGCTCAATCAGTGCAGGGTAACACTCGTCCATTCCGAACACAGAGCCAGAGGCCGAGGCACACATGGCCACAAGGGCGGAGCCGGTCAGAGTATCACGGCCATCACGACGCTGAATAGGCGTCTCGTTGTCGTGAGTGCAGTCCATGAGAAGAGCGTGAATCTTGGAGGGGATGATCCTGTGGACAATTTCTCGGCCAGTTGGGGTTGCGCCATTTGCTGACGGCTTGTCGAGACCGGAAATGTCATCAAGTTCGAGACTGCCGACTGGACGGCCGCAGTTGATGTGAACAAGACGAGACATCTCGGCAGTGGACCACACTTGCATGGCTTCGCGGATCAGGAACGATATTCCCAACACTTGACAGTAGTGGAAATCGATGTCCTCGTTGCCAGAGAACAGCTCGGCGGCAACGACAAGATCGGGGCGGCAGTTGCGTGCAGAGTCGAGCATATGCGAGGCGACGTGCAGGGGAGTCGAGTGGCAGTTGTCAATACGGAAGGCGTTGAAGTGCTTGGCCATCAGCTGAGTGTACTTGGTCATGTGTTCCCACAGATAAGGTGAGTCTTCCGGACCAGAGCCGTAGCGAAGCTTCACGCAGTCGCCCCAGACTATGAGTTCACGGCGGAGGTAGACCTTGGAACGCGGTCCTGCGTTATCCTTCATGACATCCGCAGCCCAGACCCAACCGTTGTTCGCAAGCGCAAGCGAATCAGGGTCGTGCTGAGAGGTCACGTCGTTCTTTGGCAGACGCGTGAAGTACGACTCGATCAGCGGGTTCTCGAGAGTGATGTCTCCGGTCTTGGGACCATTGGGATCCAAACGCATGTACTTGGCGCGGTTGAGGATCTGATCCTTGATGGCAGCAATATCGGCGTTGCACTCGCGGTACCAGTACAGATTGACCTCGTTGAGGAAGCGGTGCATAGTTCCGTATGCACTGCGTTCATCGCTGGAATCGTAGGATTTCGAGTTGAAGTTGCCGAAGAGCTTTTGCAGTACGGAAGCAGCGCGCTGGGGGAGGATCTTGCGATGGAACCTGTCGCCCATGCGATCAGTGCCGCTGAATGCGTTCTCGACCAGCCAGTCCGCTTTTTGCTTGAGGGTCCAGTTGGAGAAGTCCTCGGGGATGGAAAGGGCGGCGTCGAAGTTGTGCTGTTTCCAAGCCTCGGTCGCTGCTTTGGCATCTTGTTCCACATTGCAAATGTAGAACTCCCAGAGCTTCATCTTCTTGATGACGCTGTTTTCCATGTCGTCGACGATTCTCTGGAGATCGCCTTCATTGGCAAGGTGAGTCGGCAGACCTCTGGAGGCCAAGGAAGCCGAGTATTCCAAGAGATTGGTGTCCAACTCGTAAGGTGCCCTCAAGTGGGGAGCGGTCTTGAGGTTGTAACCAGCATCCGGGTGGTGCTCCAGCCACTTGCTGTTGTTCGCAGTGTGGTTCCAGACCACGTCGGTCATGGACAAAAGGCCGTAATCATTCTCCATCTTTGTAGTCAACGCAGTGATGTCTGCCTCGCCATTGGGGAAGTAGACTGGATCAAAGGCCAATTGGTCGTAGAGCGAGTATGGCGAGTTGCTGTCACCGCGGATCATAAGCGGGGTGAAGTGCACCATGTTGTATCCACGAGCGCTGATTCCGTGCAGGTGACGCTCCCAATCTTGCGGGTACTTGCCCATGAACTTGGAAAGGACTGAGATAACGGAGAGCGCGTCCAGTGGCAGCTTCGACTTGCCGACGTGCAGGCAGGGGGCGACATCAATGTAGTAGGTCTTGGTGCAGGTTGGTTCAGGCTTCTCGGCTGGACCGGTGGTGAACTTGGGCAGGGGAGTGTAGGTGGTGTAAAACTCGAAGGCGCCAGACTGGTATACAGGCACGTCGATAGAGATGACATCGTTGAAGTTGGGCTTCAGCCTGTGAGAGTGGTCAATTTCGTGCTGAGAGTCGGGCTTGAGCCATTGATAACTCACTTGTATTCCTTGAAGTGCTTGCGATCAAACTTCTCTCCCTTGCCAGGAAGGTTGACCCAAAGGCTACCATTGCGGCAGATGGAGCTCGTGCCTTCAATCTCGAAGCGGACAGAGTAGGCCGGGTTGGTGGGGGCGGGCAGGTACATGTACGGGCGTTCGCCTGAAAGACTTGGTGAGCCGTCATCGCGGAGAGGAAGCAGATGAACGGTGTGGTTGGTGATTTGCGCAGGAGCCATGGCTGCGGGTGTTTCTGTAGCTGAGACTTGGAGGATGTATGAGCTCTAGAGCTTCTTGCGTGTGCAATTGAACGAGGAACCGAGGTCGAAAGCGGACGAGTCTGTAGTGAAAGTGGAGGAACAAGACCAGTAGCAATGCAAGCTGATCCTGTAGACGAAAGAGGTGGGCGAGGAGAGATGTTGTGCGTATGTACTGTAGTCAGGTCGAATGTCAAGCGAGCGGACAAGAGAGCAGAGGGGACTGAGAAGGTCGAGGTAGAGGCAGGCGGGAGTGGATTGTTTGGAGGGGAGGGGAAGGTGGTCGCCGCTGCTGCTTTCCTCTTTTGCTGTATGCACAATGGCAAGTGTGAGAAGAGAGGAGGTAGGGAGGGAGGGAGAGAGGGAAGAAAGGCAGAGGTATGGAAAAGATGGAAGGCGGCGGGTGAGTGAGTTAGTCTTGCATAGAATAGAGTACACTGGCGCAGGTACCACTACCTCTCAGCTCTGGATAGCCGGGCTCGTCTCACCGCGTGGCATCACTGGGGTGGATGCTTCTTGGTGTGAGCATGGGATGATGACAGGTACCGGCAGTTCCTCCACCCAAAGTGGACTGCTATCGAGTATCGAGAGGTCTCGGCCGGTGGGTCCCATTCAGTGAGATATGGTTGAGTCGAGTAAACAAGTCACGCTAGACCAGCCCTCTCCAACTTTCCTCTCCAACTCTCCGACGAGCATGCCCGTGGGGATCGTCGCTTCGAGAGCCGCCTACGTCAGCGCCGAGGTATCGTTGTTTTTCTTTGTTGTATAACATGCATGGCTTTGAATGCATTGGGTTGGATCTTGCTTGATTGATGGCATGGCCCCAGATTGACTCTCGATCCCATTCACTTACATGCCCGTCACGTGTCGTTCACTCTTCGTCACCACCCCCCATCCAGTCCAAGACAATCGCGGCTCAACCATGTGAAGTGTTGGCCCGTGCATCTATCGATAGCCGATTTTTTGTGAGGCTCGCTTCCGCCAGCTTCACCCATCGAGCGATGCGCCAGAGCCTCGACGACGCGATCCGAGTTTGCGAGCGGATACCTGCACACACTTGATCGCGCGCCACGTCCAGGTCCAATCATCACCCTCAACCCCTGTGATCAAACAATTATGGCCACCATGGACGACGCTGCTCAACATCGCGCGTCAACACCGACAACATCACCCTTCTTCCACACGCCACCCTCCGCAGAGGCCCACTCACTTGCCATCTTACACATTAAGCGTGATTCTTTGCTTCCAATCGTCCTTCAGACAACTGCCGACGATGGTTACGCAGAGGGTGCCGTGGTCAACACTCGTTACGGTTCCTACCCGCACAGCACTTTGATCGGTGTGCCATGGGGCAGTCAGGTTCGCGCCAGCAATGTCGATACGGGCAGCAGAGGTCGCAAAGGCAAACTCGCAAAGCCTGCCACTTCTGCGTCCGCAACGGAAGTTGTCATAGAGGATGTTCCGGTTCCGCATCAGTCGAATGAGGACTCGAACAAACGCAAGGCCGACGAGCAACCTGACAACGCTACCACATCACCAAACAAGAAGATCAAGTCTGCGCAAGCGCCTCTCACCGAGGCGCATTCTGTTCAAGGTGGGTCAAATAAAGATTCAAAGAAACGCAAAGCCGACGACCAGCCTGACGATGTCGAAGCCACAGCGCCCAACAAGAAGTTGAAGTCTGCGCCTGCAGCTACTGATGATGAAGTTCCAACTGAGGACGTCCCTACTCAAGCACCTCTAGCCAATGCTGCTCAACCCACACACAAAGTGGCAGTTGAGGCAGGTTCCGGGTTCATGCACATCCTCCAACCCACCCCAGAATCATGGACATATTCCCTAGACCACCGCACACAAGTCGTTTACACCCCCGACTATTCCTACGTCCTGCAACGCATGAACGTCAAACCCGGCGACACCCTCATCGAAGCCGGCGCCGGAAGCGGCAGCTTCACCCACGCCGCCGCCCGTGCAATCTTCAACGGCTACCCGGCAGACCCGGCAGACACAAACTCGACCGGCAAAGTCTGCAGCTTCGAATACCATCTGCCGCGCGTAGAAGTCCTCCGCGATGAAATCAACTCTCACGGTCTCGCCCACGTCGTCCACATCAACCACCGTGACGTCTACAACGAAGGCTTCCTCCTCCCCAACACCGTCTCCCCCAAAGCGACCGCCATCTTCCTCGACCTCCCCATGCCCTGGCTCGCACTCCCGCACCTCACTCGCGAAGACCCAAACTCAGCCCTGGACCCAAACCAGCCGGCCCAGATCTGTACTTTCAGCCCTTGCATCGAGCAGGTGACTGCTACCGTCTCCGCCATGCGCAAAGCCGGCTGGACCGAGATCCAAACGGTGGAAGTGCAGAACAGGCGCCTGGACGTGCGCCGCGAGCGCGTCGGTCTGCACGAAGAGGGCCTGCGCGGAGTGAACTCCAGCGCCGCCACCGTCGAAGAATCGCTCAACCGCCTGCGAGAGGTCGACGCCAAGCTCAACGACTTCCACGACGGCAAGGCGAAGGTGCAGTCCAAGGCCGAGAGGCTGGCGGAGATCAAGAAGAACTTGCCAAGCAGGAAGCTGTTCAAGGAAGGCCGTCTGGTGCACAGGACCGAGCCTGAGGTCAAGACGCACACGAGTTATTTGACTTTTGCGGTTCTGCCCACTGCCTGGTCGAAGACTGATGAGGAGGCTGCTGCGGAGCAGTGGCCGGTGGACCTGTCTGCACCGGGAGCTAAGGTGAAGGCGAACTAGTTGTTCTGTTTGCCTTGCCTCCGTCGTAGAGGGTTCGTCGCGGATAGATTTGGCTTGATGCGGCGCAAAGGCAAGTGGTGTGGGTGCACTCATATCGTTGAGGGTTAGTAATCTGTAGCATACCTTGCATACTTGTATACGCAACGAGGGTGCCTTTGCCCCTTCTTTCACTTGCATGATGGTTTTGTTTATTGATTCACCACAGCTGATGGTGCCACCGCGGACGAACACGAGTACCAGTGAGATACTACAATCTGGATGTTGCTGTTTGATT
>Ga0265798_10005990_pt1 | contig 16106 bp, 17 predicted proteins | sample P3T30metagenome_FD_192430 | JGI IMG/M metagenome (GOLD analysis project Ga0265798, IMG submission 192430) | Plant litter microbial communities from East Loma Ridge, Irvine, California - P3 T30 | ecosystem: Environmental > Terrestrial > Plant litter > Unclassified | place: USA: California... | reverse complement strand
AGGTCGCCGCAGGGTCGATGACGACATTGGCGGGATTGAGCGTGACGCCGTTCGCCTTCGCGCGCTGCACCGCAAAGGCGATCTGTTTCGCCACGCTGTCACAGGCAGTATTGGCAACCGTGCGACAACGCGCGGTGCTGTACGCCGCTTGATCGAGCGCCTGGTTCATCCAGACCAGGCGCGCGCCCTCGATCAGCCCGAAGAGCGCCATCAGCAGCAGCGGCAGGATCAGCGCGAATTCGATCACGGTCGCGCCGCGTTCGTCGCGGATCATTGCAGCCGCACCGTCGTGCCCTGCGACACCACGCCGTTACCGAGCAGCCCGCGCGGCAGCAGCGCGGGGCGGAACGGATAGGAGGCGGTCATCTTCAGATAATAGCCCGACTGGCTGTTCGCCGACGCCCCGCTGCCGCACGGCGCCCCGCAACTCCCGGCCGGCACCAGCGTCGCCGACGCGGTCAGGCACGAACAGGTGCGCGAGGTGTTGACGCAATTGTTCTGCCCGCCGTTGCACCCGACCGTGACGGTCAGCGCGCCCGGCGTGGTGACGTTCGCGGCGGCGCGGAGATAGCCGGGCAGCGCGGTGAAATTGACCGCGTCGCGCGACTTGAACGCGGCGATCGACGCGCTGCTCATCGCCTGCGCCAACCGCGCGCGCTCGATCGAGAAGGTGCCGATGTCGAGCGCGGCGAGCATCGTGACGAAGAACAGCACCATCCACAGCGCAAATTCGGTCGCGGCCATCCCGCGCCGGTCGCGCGACAAGCGACGAAGGGGGAAGCGTCGGCTCATGAGATCAGGTCCACCGTGCCGCTGCCCGCGCCGCCCGCGGCGATCCCGGAGCAGGTCGACCCCGCGGTGGCACCGCCGGTGATCGTCACGCGATAGGCGACCAGCATGAAGCAGCGTACCCCCGATTGCGTGCTGTTCCCGCCGCTGCTGGTCAGCGCAGAATTGGGGAGGTGCACCGCGCCACTGAACACGTTGGTGGCGCCGGCGCTCCAGTTGGTGTCGGTCGACGTCAGGCTGTCGATCAGCATGTCGGCGATTGCGCCGTCGGTGGTTGTCGTCGCCGGCGCGAGCAGCAGCGTCTTCGCGCCGCCCGCCAGATTGATCGTCCCCGACAGGATGAAGGTGACGTCGACCCCCGCCATGTCATAGCCGGAAACGCTGGTGCCCCCGAGGTAATCGCCCCACGTCTGGTTGTTGATCGGCGAGGTATAGGCCCAGGTCGTGCCCCCGGTGCCGTTCACGAGATTGCCCTTCACCGTATAGCGACCCGCGCCGAACAGCACCGATCCCGCCAGCGACAGGTCGCCGTTGACGAGGTGGTTGGCGGTCTTGCCGAACACCAATCGGCTGCCGCCCGCGGTGACCACCGCGCCGTTGGCGCTGAAGCGGCCGTCGCCCATGAAGAAGCGCCCGCTGCCGCTCAGGTCGATCGCGCGCGCGCCGGGGTTGGAGAGCGTGACGTCGCCGGTGCCGGCGATGATCGTCGAATCGCCGCCGACTGAGATCGCGCCGGTGACGTCGAGCGCGCCATTGCCCATCGTCAGCCAGCTGCCGCCGCCGACCGAGATCCCGCCGAAGGCATGTGCCCCCGCCCCCATCGCCAGCGTCGCGCCGCCGCTGATCGACAGCGGCGCGACGATCGTGACGCTGGCGTTGCCGATGCGGTTGGTGCCGGCGAAGCTGACCGTGCCCTGCCCGATCGACACCTCGCCGTCACCGAACGTGACGCCGCTCGACCCGCTCGAGAAGCCGCCGTTGATCCGGTAGATGCCGTCGCCGAACACCACCGTCGACCCGCCGCCGATCGAGATGCCGCGGGCGACCGTCACCGTCGACCCGGAACTGAAGGTCACCGACATGCTGTCGCCGATCGTGAGCGTGTCGACCGTATATTTGCCGGCGGGCACGGTGAAATTGCTGCTATTGCCCTTGCGAAAGGCTGCGACCGCCGGCGACGGCGTGCCGCTGAACGTCCACACCGCGCCCCCGGCCGGCGTGGTCGGGTTGGCGAGCGTCGCCGGGGTGCGCCACGTGCCCAGCAACGAGCGCGCGCTGCCGAGATCGAGATTGTCGGCGAGCGGATCGGCGACCGTCGAGCTTTGCTTCACGCGCTTGTCCGCGCCCGGCACGTTGTTGTTCCAGCTCGGATTGACGAAACTCCCGGCGTAGCGGAGCAGGTCGGCGGCGAGCGTGCCGTAATTGTTGACGATGTCGCCCGTGCCCGAGATGATCGTCTTCGCGGTGATGCCGTTGCCGTTGTTCGCGACCGTCCCGACCCCGCCGACCGCGCAGGCCGGCGCGTTGATCGTGCCGCCGCCCTGCGTCTCGATCGCATTGCCCGAGCTCGCCAGCCCGACGATACAACCGGCGGTCGACTGGGTGGCGAGGCTGGCGGTGGCGGTGGCGCTGACCGGAAAGCTCGCGCCGACCCCGAGCACGCGCCCCAGCGTGACCGTCAGCGGCACGGTGATCGTGACCTTGACCGCTTTCGCGCCGGGCGTGGGGACGTCGGTCACGAGCTGCGCGACAACGGTGCCGTTGGTGATGCCGTGGACGGTGGCGAGGTCCTGCGCGGTCGGCTGAAGGATCGCCTCGTTCTTCGCGGCGCCATAGGCGACGCCGGCCGCCAGCGCCGCCATGTCCGCGACACGCTGGTTCGTGACCATGATCTCATAGCCGCGATCGAGGTCGACCGCGAAGCTGGCCATGCCGATCACGCTGACCGCCGACAGCGCCGCAAGCACGCTGACCGCGCCGCCGCGATCGGCGAGGAGGGTCTTCAGCCACATGGCGCGTGTCTGCTGCGGTTCCACACGCGCCGGTAATAAGGCCACTTCGTAAATAAATTCAGATCAAGTAACGCGCGCGGCAATCGGGCGTTATACGATCCTCTGCGGCCGGCGACGCGCTTGTCCGCTCACAAGCGTTCGAGCGCCCCGGCGGCGACCACCGGTCCGGTCGGCTGGCCGGTCGGCGACCCGCCGCGCGGTTCGATCGAGATCGCCAGCGTGCTCCCCGTCGCGGGCAGGTTGGCCAGCGCGACGCGAACCTCGCGCGCGACGCCCCGCGGCAGCAGCCCCAGCGACACCGGCGTGCCGCCCGCCGGGATCCGCCACAACTGGCCGTCTCGGTCGGCGGGCGTGTCGACGCCGCGCGTCAGCCGCACCGAGCCGAGCGCCGGCTCGACGATCGCGACCGGCGCGGGCACCTTGGCCTTGTCGGTCCAGGCGAGCTGCGCGACCATCAGACCGGCCGGGCGCGCCGGCGTCGTGACCGGCGGGGCCGGCGCCGTCACCACGACGGGAGTGAGCAGCCATGCCGCGAACGAGGCGGCGAGCGCACCGCCGGTCGCCCCGATCGCGAGCGAGCGCCAGTGCACGCGCGGCGTCCGCCCCGCGACATGCGGCAGCGCCAGCATCGCCTCGATCCGCGCCGCCAGATACGGCGGCGGCGCGACCTCGCGATATTGATCGAACAGCGGCGCGAAACGCGTCTCCCACCATGCGACCTCGGCGGCGAAATCGGCGTCCTGCGCGCGCCGTGCCTCTGCGGCCGCGGCCTCTTCCGCGGCGAGCAGGCCGATCACGAGCTCGGCGGCGAGAAGGCGATCGTCAGGCGTCATCGTTCAGACACTCCCGCAGACGAAGCAACGCACGACGAATGATACTCTTCATCGTCGGCAACGGGACCCCGGCGCGCCCCGCGACATCGGCATAGGTCAGCCCGTCAAGGAACGCCGAGCGGATCGCATGGCGCGGGCGCTCGTCGAGTTCGTCGAGACAGTGATCGAGCCGCTGCCCGTCCTCGGTCGCCACCAGCGCCTGGTCGGCGCGCGGCGCGTCGTCGACCGTCTCGTCGGGGCCGCCGGCCGGCACGGGGATGAAAGCGCGGCCGCGCGGCGAGCGGCGCCAGTCGAGCGCGCGATTGCGCGCGATCGTCGCCAGCCAGGTGACCGGATGGCTGCGCTCCGGCCGATAGCCGGCGGCGCGGCGCCAGACGATCAGATACACTTCCTGCAACACGTCCTCCGCCGCCTGCCGCTCGCCGCAGATACGGAGGCAGATGCCGAAAAGCTTCGCGGCGGTCATGTCGTAGACGCGGCTGAACGCCTGCCGGTCACCGGTCGCGCTCATCGCCAGCGCGGTGACCAGCGTCGCTCTTCGCGTCTCCGCCGCCTGCGTGTCGTTACCCGTCACCGCACCCCTCCACTGGCAGGATCGCCCGTCGCAATTCTTTTTTAACGATCCCGCATCCGCACCCGGATTCGCCTCGTACCTGATTTTACCCACGTTGAGGAAGACGTTCCGTGTCGTCCCCGTGGGGTGTGGGAGGTGCGAAGTGACGATGCAAGACGCCCGAACCGAGCAGGATCTTCTGATCGAAACCTTCGATGGCCGCGCCCGACGGCGCGAGAACCGTCGCGCCTTCTTCACCGCCGCGCTGGGCGTGGCCGCGGTCGGCGGTGCGTTCGCTTATGCCGATCCGGCGCTGGCGCAGACCAGCGTGACCGACAGCGATGTCCTCAACTTCGCCCTCAACCTCGAATATCTCGAGGCGCAATTCTACCTTTACGCCGTCAACGGCACCGGGCTGACCAGCGACCTGACCGCGAGCGGCGGCGGATCGGCCGGCGGCACCGTCACCGGCGGTGCGCAGGTCAGTTTCACCACCGATCCGCTGGTCGGCGCCTATGCCCGCGAGATCGCCGCCGACGAGCTGGCGCATGTCAAGTTCCTGCGCACCGCGCTCGGCTCCGCAGCGGTCGCGATGCCGAACATCAACATCAGCGGCGATGCGGACGGGCCGTTTACCGCCGCGGCGCGCGCCGCAAAGGTGGTCGACCCGACCAGCGGCATCTTCAATCCCTATGCCTCGCCGACCGATTTCCTGCTCGGCGCGTTCATCTTCGAGGATGTCGGCGTCACCGCCTACAAGGGCGCGGCGCCGCTGCTCAGCAACAAGACGTTCCTTGAGGCTGCCGCGGGCATCCTCGCGGTCGAGGCCTATCACGCCGCGATTGTGCGGACGACGCTCTATTCCAAGGGCGTGCAGGGGCTGATCGACGCCACCGAGCAGATCGCCGCCGCGCGCGACGCGCTGGACGGCACACCGACCGAGGACAAGGTGCGCGGCATCGCGCCGAACGACGATCAGGGCATCGCGCCATCGGGCAGCGGCGACACGCTGACCGCCAATCTGGCGCCGCTCAACAGCAACGGCCTCGCCTTCAGCCGCACGCCGGGACAGGTGCTCAACATCGTCTATCTCAACGCCGGCACCGCGACGATGGGCGGCTTCTTCCCCAACGGCGTCAACGGCAACATCAAGTCGACCACCTGAGCGCGGCGGCGCGCTCCCGATGATGTTCCCCTGACGCTCTCAAGGAATTTTCCGATGATCGATCCATTCAAGGCGCTCGAAATCCTGTCCGCCGCCGATGCGCGTCGTGCCGCGCGCCGCGGCTTCCTGAAGGCGGCCGGCGGCGGCGCGGTGCTGCTGGGCGGCGCGTCGCTGCTGTCGGGCTGTTACGGCGATTACCCTGACCAGCCCGCACCGACCCCCACGCCGTCGCCGACCCCGACTCCCTCGGCGATCACCGACAGCGACGTGCTGAACCTCGCGCTCAACCTCGAATATCTCGAGGCGCAATTCTATCTGTATGCGGTCACCGGCGCCGGCCTGTCCGCGGCGCAGACCGCCAGCGGCAGCGGCACCGCCGGCGGCACCGTCACCGGCGGCGCAAAGGTCGACTTTTCGAAGGACCCGGTGGTCGGCGCCTATGCGCGTGAGATCGCTGCGGACGAGGCGGCGCATGTCGCCTTTCTACGCACCGCGCTCGGCTCGGCGGCGGTGGCGATGCCCAACATCAACATCGACGGCGGCGCGAACGGCGCCTTCACCACGGCGGCGCGCGCCGCGGGGGTCATCACGGCGACCGATACGTTCAACCCCTATTCCTCGCCCGAGAACTTCCTGCTCGGCGCGTTCCTGTTCGAGGATGTCGGGGTGACGGCCTATAAGGGCGCGGCACCGCTGCTCACCAACAAGACCTATCTGGAGGCGGCGGCGGGGATCCTCGCGGCCGAGGCGTATCACGCCGGGATCGTGCGCACCGTTCTCTACGCCAAGGGCATGTCGACCGCCTCGCTCATCACCGCGACCACGCAGATTTCCGATGCGCGCGACCTGCTCGACGGCAAGCCGACCGACGACACGACGCGCGGCATCGGCGCGGACGACGATCAGGGGCTGGTCGACGACAACAAGGCCGCCAATCTGGTGCCCGCCAACGTCAACGGGATCGCCTACAGCCGCAGCAGCGAGCAGGTGCACAACATCGTCTATCTGAACGCAACCGGCGCGAACCGCACCGGCGGGGGCTTCTTCCCGAACGGCACCAACAACCCCAACGCCGCGCTGCGCGTCGGGCTTTCGTCGTAATATCTCCATCCGTCATCCCGGACCCGATCCGGGATCCCGCTTCTTCTTCACCGCCGGCCATGAAGAAGAAGCGGGGTCCCGGATCAGGTCCGGGGCGACCGAAGCGGGCTATGGCAGCAACAAACTCGCGTCGCCGTAGGAATAGAAGCGATAGCCGTGCTCGATCGCATAGGCATAGCCCGCCTGCATCCTGTCGAGCCCCATCAGCGCCGATACCAGCATGAACAGCGTCGAGCGCGGCAGGTGGAAGTTCGTCATCAGCCCGTCGATGCCGCGAAAGCGATAGCCGGGGGTGATGAAGATCGAGGTATCGCCCTCGAACGGCTGGATGCGGCCGTCCGCGTCGGTGGCGCTCTCGATCAGCCGCAGCGAGGTGGTGCCGACCGCGATCACCCGCCCGCCGCGCGCGCGCACCGCGTTGAGTCGCGCCGCGGTGGCCGGGTCGATCCGGCCCCATTCGGCGTGCATCCGGTGGTCGGCGGTGTCCTCGGCCTTCACCGGCAGGAAGGTGCCTGCACCGACGTGGAGCGTCAGCGTGGCATGTTCGACCCCGGCGGACTCGAGCGCAGCGAGCAACGACGGCGTGAAATGCAGCGCCGCGGTCGGCGCGGCGACCGCGCCCGGCTCGGCGGCGAACATCGTCTGATAATCCTGCGCGTCGCGTGCGTCGGTGTCGCGCTTGCCCGCGATATAGGGCGGCAGCGGCATCCGCCCGGCGCGCTCCAGCAGCAGCTCGACCGGCTCCTCGCCCGCGAACACGAGCGCCCAGCTGCCGTCCTCGGCGCGGTCGTGCGCGGTGGCGGTGACGTCGTGGCCGAACTCGATCGCGTCGCCGTCGCGCAGCCGGCGCGCGTTGCGGACGAACGCCCGCCAGCGGCGCGGCCCCTCGCGCTTGTGGAGCGTCGCGCCGATCCGCGCCGACCCGCGCATGCCCTCGAGCTGCGCGGGGATGACGCGCGTGTCGTTGAAGACCAGCAGGTCGCCCGCGCGAAGCTGCCCCGGCAGATCGGCGACGGTGCGGTCGGCAAGCCCGTCGGGCGTGACCACCAGCATTCGCGCCGCGTCGCGCGGGGCGGCGGGGCGCAAGGCGATCCGCTCCGGCGGGAGCGTGAAGTCGAACAGATCGACGTTCATCGTAGCAGCGGGCGGGGCGTCAGCGGCGGGGAGCGGACTTCTTCGGCGCGGGCTTCGCCGCGGCCGGCGTGGTGCCGGGCAGCGTCGGAAGCGTCCCCGGCAGCGTCGGCGCGACCGCGGCTGGCAGCGGCTGATAGGCCGGGGGATTGTCAGACGCGATATAGGCATGGACGATCCGCGACGGGGTCTGCGGCGGCTCGCCCTTCTCGATCGCGTCGACATAGTTCATGCCCGACAGCACGCGGCCGAAGACGGTGTATTTCTTGTCGAGCTGGAAGCGCGGTTGCAGCACGATGTAGAACTGGCTGTTCGCGCTGTCCTCCTTCTCGGCGCGCGCCGCCGCCACCGCACCGCGGACGTGCGGCAGATAGTTGAACTCGGCGGGCAGGTCGGGGAGCGTGCTGCCGCCGGTGCCGTCACCCTTGGGATCGCCGCCCTGCGCCATGAAGCCGTCGATGACGCGGTGGAAGGTCAGTCCGTCATAGAAATGCTGACGGGTCAGCGTCTTGATCCGGTTGACCATCTTCGGCGCGACATCGGGGCGCAGCGCCACCTCGACCCGGCCGCCCGTCGAGAGATCGAGCACCCAGATGTTGGTCTTGTCGTTCAGCGGCGGGGCGGGCAGCCGTTCCTGCGTGTCCACTTGGGCGGAAGCGGCGACGGACACGGTCGCGGCGAGCGCGGCGGCGAGAAGGGCGAACGGGCGCATCGGGTCTTTCGGATCGGATCAGTGGGTTCCCTTCGCCCTAGACCAGAAACGCGCTTGCGCCAAACTGAACGCGCGCGAGCGTGAGACAGGGATCCGCGCCTGTCATCCTCGCGCAGGCGCCCCTCCGCACCGTCAGTCCCGCGCAGGCGGAAATCCAGACGCGCAGGTTCATCGATAGAAGCGCAGGCGTCAGAGGTTCTGGATTCCCGCCTGCGCGGGAATGACGAAGAGGGCTGGAATAACGTTTTATGCCAACCTGCCGCTGTCCGTCATCCCGGACTTGATCCGGGATCCCGCTTTTACCCTCGGGCACAAGAAGAAGCGGGGCCCCGGATCAAGTCCGGGGCGACGAGCGAAAGGAATGTTCGGTTTGAGAATGAGGGCCATTTGCGATCAAAGCCCTGAAAGTCGATTCCGCCCTGCCTCAGCTTCCCCGCCGGCCGTCGCGCTCGACGCGCGCCACCACCTCGTCGCGCACCGCGGCGCTGACGAACTTGCCGATATGCCCGCCGAAGATCGCGATCTCCTTCACCAGCCGCGACGCGATCGGTTGCAGGCAGACGTCGGCCATCAGGAAGACCGTCTCGATCCGGTCGTTCAACTGCTGGTTCATCCCCGCCATCTGATATTCGTATTCGAAGTCGGCAACGGCGCGCAGGCCCCGGACGATCATCGTCGCGCGCTCACGCTCGGCGAAGTCCATGAGCAGCGAATCGAACGAGACGACACGGATGTCGCCGCCGATCGCGGCGACCTCGCGCTCGACCATCGCCATCCGCTCGTCCAGCGAGAACATCGGCGACTTGCCGGGATTGGTGGTGACGCCCACCACCAGCCGGTCGACCAGCTTCGCCCCGCGCCGGATGATGTCCATATGCCCGAGCGTGATCGGATCGAACGTGCCGGGATAGACGCCGATACGCATGAGCAAGCCTTCCGGTCAGCCGCGACGATCGATGACGAAGCGCGCGATCGCGCGAAGCAGTTCGGCCTCTTCGCCATAGCTGCGCAGATGGTCGATCGCCTGGTCGACGAGCATCCGCGACTGCTGGCGCGCGCGGTCGACGCCGAGCAGCGAGACGAACGTCTCCTTGCCCTGTTCGCCGTCCTTGCGCAGCTTCTTGCCGGCCAGTTGCTCATCACCCTCGACATCGAGCAAGTCGTCGACGATCTGGAAGGCAAGCCCTAGGTCGTGCGCATAGCCGCGCAGATGGCGGCGGCCCTCCGGCGCGACCCGTCCGAGGATCGCCCCGCCCTCCACCGCCGCGCCGATCAACGCGCCGGTCTTCATCTGCTGGAGCCGGGTGACGGTGTTGAGGTCGAAGCGCGTCCCATCGGCCTTGAGGTCCATCGCCTGCCCGCCCGCCATCCCCGACGGGCCGGAGGCGCGCGCGAGATCGGCGATCAGCTCGGCACGGACGAACGGATCGGCGTGCGTCGCGGGATCGGCGAGCACCTCGAACGCCAGCGCGTGAAGGCAGTCGCCGGCGAGGATCGCGGTCGCCTCGTCGAACGCCTTGTGGACGGTCGCCTTGCCGTGGCGCAGGTCGTCGTCGTCCATCGCGGGCAGATCGTCGTGGATCAGCGAATAGACGTGGATCGCCTCCAGCGCGACCGCAACACGCGCCGCGGCATCGCGCGCGACGTCGAACAGCCGCGCGGTCGCGAACACCAGCAACGGACGCAGCCGCTTGCCGCCACCGATCGTGGCGTGGCGCATCGCGCGGTACAGGTCCGCGCGCGGATCGTTCGGGATCGGCAACAGCGCGTCGAAGCGCCGGTCCATCTCCGCCGACACTTCCCTGAGCGCCGCTTTCAGCTGCGGCGAGGCGTTGGCGGCGACGCTCATCCGGCGGCGAACGGCTCGACCGCGGCGGGGCGCCCGTCGGCGCCGGTACGGATCGCCTCGATCCGCGCCTGCGCGGCATCCAGCCGGTCGGCGCAGCGTTGCCGCAGCACGCTGCCGCGCTCGTACAGGCGGATCGCCTCCTCCAGCGGGGTATCCCCGGATTCGAGCCGCGCGACGATCTCCTCGAGCTCGCGCAGACCGGCTTCGAAGGACAGCGTCTCGGTCGAATTCTCCATGGCCCGGCTATGCGCTGTGCAAGCGCGGCGGGTCAAGGAGATGCCGCAGGTTAGCGCAGCACCGATCAGGCCGCGCGGCGCTGCATCCCGCCGAGCACGTCGCGCGCGGCGCGCTGTGCGGTCGCGATCTCGCGCGCGGTCATGTCCTCTGCGATGTCCGAGCGCGCCGCCGCGGCGGCATCATTGCCCCACGCCGCCGACAGGTTGAACCATTTGTGCGCCTTTATCAGGTCGAGCACCGCACCCATCGTGCCGGTCGAATAGGCCACGCCCAGATCATAGGCGGCGTCGGTATCGCCGCGGGTCGCTTCGTTGATGCGGCGCGCCAGCAGCGCGGTGTCGAAATCGGTTACCATCGGATCACCCCTCAATCCTTCAATGTGAGGAGGGGTTTGCACCGATTCGGCTCACCAAATGGTTAAAGCCGCGATCATCTAAGTCGCTGACAATAAGCAAACTTATCGATCAGGCCGGATCGACGGCGAGATTGTCGATCAGGCGCGTGTTGCCGAGCCGCGCCGCGGCGAGCAACTGCCGCCGCCGTCCGGGCGCGGGGTCGCTTTCGAGCGTCTCGGCATCGACCAGCGCGACATAATCGACCGCGAACCCCGCCGCGACCAGCGTCGCGGTCGCATCCGCCAGCGCCTTGTCGACCGTGGCCCCGCCGAGCACCGCACGCGCCGCCACCCCCAGTGCGCGCGGCAGCGCGACCGCCTTCTGGCGTTCCTCGGGCAGCAGATAGACGTTGCGCGACGACAACGCGAGCCCGTCGTCCTCGCGCTGGGTCGGGACGCCGGTGATCTCGATGTCGAAGTCGAGGTCGGCGACCATGCGGCGAATCACCGCGAGCTGCTGGAAGTCCTTCTCGCCGAAAAAGGCGCGGGTCGGACGGACCTGGTTGAACAGCTTGGCGACGACGGTCGCGACCCCGTCGAAATGCCCCGGCCGCGCCGCGCCGTCCCAACCGTCGCTGACCCCCGCCACCGAGACGTTGGTCGCGAAGCCGACCGGGTACATCTGCTCGACCGGCGGCAACCACAGCAGGTCGCAGCCCGCATCGGTGAGCATCGCGATGTCGCTGACCTCCTTCCGGGGATAGCGCGACAGATCCTCGTTGGCGCCGAACTGCTTCGGATTGACGAAGATCGACGCCACCACCAGCGTGCCGGGGCGCCGTGCCGCCTCGACCAGCGCGACATGGCCGGCATGGAGCGCGCCCATTGTCGGCACCAGCGCCACCTCACGCCCGCCGGCCCGCGCTTCCGCCAGCGCGGCACGCAGACTGGCGAGATCACGATACACTTCCACCCGTTACCCCTCGAAACTCGCGGTCGGGGGTTCTATGGTCGCGACAGGACGCAATCAATCGAGGATGCGACGAATTGTCCGAAACGGGGACGGAAGCGCCGCACGGTCGCACCCATGTGATCGTGTTCGCCAACGAAAAAGGTGGAACGGGCAAGTCGACGACGGCGGTCCACGTCGCGATCGCCTTGGCCGCGAAGGGCGCGCGGGTGGCGTGCATCGATCTCGATCATCGCCAGCGGACGCTGGGCCGCTATCTCGACAATCGCGCGGCGACCATGACGCGCGCCGCGATCGAGCTGGCGGTGCCGGTCCATGCCACCGGCGACGGGCGTGCCGACGGGGTGTTCCCGTCGCTGTACCGCGACTTCACCGACGGCTATGACTTCCTCGTCATCGACACGCCGGGGCGTGACGACCCGGCGGCGCGGATCGCGGTCGCGCTGGCGGATACGCTGGTGACGCCGATGAACGACAGCTTCGTCGACTTCGACCTGATCGGACAGGTCGATCCCGAAACCTACAAGGTGGTCCGCCCCAGCTTCTATTCGGAGCTGATCTGGGACGCGCGCAAGGCCCGCGCGCGCGAGGACGGGACGACGATCGACTGGGTCGTGCTGCGCAACCGCCTGCAATATCTGGAGGCGCGCAACATGCGCCGCGTGTCGGAAGCGCTCGACCAGCTCGCGCGCCGCGTCGGCTTCCGGATCATCCCCGGCCTCGGCGAGCGCGTGATCTACCGCGAATTGTTCCCCAAGGGGCTGACGCTGCTCGACGCCAAGGAGTTCGGCGGCATGGGGCTGAGCCATGTCGCCGCGCGGCAGGAGCTGCGCGAGATGATGGCGGCGCTGGCGCTGCCCGAAGTCGGCGTGACACAGGCGGCCTGACGATGCTGATGAAATGGATCGTCGCCGCGCTGATCGTGTGGGGCGTGTGGATATTGCTCCGCAAGCCGGCCAAAAAGCGTGTCTCGCCGCTCGGCGAGGCGCGGCGGGTGCTGGGGGTCGATGCGCGCGCCGACGCGGGCGAGATCCGCGCCGCGCACCGCCGGCTGATGAGCGAGCTGCACCCCGATCGCGGCGGCTCCGAACAGCGCGCGCGCCGCGTCAACGCGGCGCGCGACACGCTGCTGGCGGCGCTGAAGGACCCGCGATGACGAACCGGCTCTCGCCCGAGATCCTGCGCGCCTACGACATCCGCGGGCGCGTCGGCGACACGCTGACCGAGGCGGATGCCTGGGCGGTCGGGCGCGGCTTCGCGACGCGCATCCGGCGCGCGGGCGGCACCCGTGTCGCGGTCGGCTACGACGGGCGGACGCACTCACCAATGCTGGAGGCGGCGCTGGTCGCGGGGCTGACCGCCTCGGGGGTCGACGTCGTCCGGATCGGGGTCGGGCCGTCGCCGATGCTCTATTATGCCGCCGCGACGCTAGGAGTGGATGGCGGCGTACAGGTAACCGGCAGCCATAATCCCCGCGAGGACAATGGCTTCAAGCTGGTGATGCAGGGCAACAGCTTTTGCGGGCCGGACGTGCGCGATCTCGCGCGGCTCGCCGAGGCCGGCGACTGGGAGGTCGGCGCGGGCACCGTCACCGTGGCCGAGGTGCGCGACGCCTATGTCGGCCGGCTGCTCGCCGGCTATGCGGGCGGCACCTACCGGATCGGCTGGGACGCGGGCAACTGGGCAGCCGGTCCCGCCGTCCGTGCGCTCACCGCGCAGCTTCCGGGCGAACATCATCTGTTGTTCTGCGACATCGACGGCACCTTCCCCAACCACCATCCCGATCCGACGGTGGAGGCCAATCTCGCACAGCTCCAGACGCTGGTGACGGAGAAGAAGCTCGATTTCGGACTGGCTTTCGACGGCGACGGCGACCGGATCGGCGCGGTCGACGCGCACGGCCGCGTGCTGTGGGGCGACGAGATCCTGTCGATCCTCGTCGCGCCGATCCTCGCCGAACTGCCGGGCAGCACGATCGTCGCCGACGTCAAGTCGAGCGACGCGCTGTTCGAGCGGATCACCGAACTGGGCGGCACACCGGTGATGTGGCGGACCGGGCATAGCGAGATCAAGACGAAGATGAAGGCGCTGGGCGCGCCGCTGGCCGGCGAGCTGTCGGGGCATATCTTCTTCGCGCACGATTACTTCGGCTTCGACGACGCGCTCTACGCCGCGGTACGGCTGATCCATGCGGTGCATGTGTCGGGGCGGACGCTGACCGACCTGCGCGCGGAAACCTCGGCGCGGGTCGCGACCCCCGAATGGCGCGTGCCGGTGCCCGAGGCGCGCAAGACCGCGACGGTCGAGGAGGTCGCGGCGCGGCTGGCCGCGGCGGGCGCGCGGGTGATGATGACCGACGGCGTGCGCGTCTCGACCGACGACGGCTGGTGGCTGCTGCGCGCCTCGAACACGCAGGCGGCGCTGACGCTGCGCGCCGAGGGACGCGACCCGGAAGCGCTGGCGCGGCTGGTCGCGACGATCGACGCACAGCTGGCGGCGTGCGGCCTGTCGCGCACCGGATAGTGTCAGGCCGGCTGCACCTCGGGCAGCCATGAAAGGTCGGCGCCGTCGCCGCGATCGTTGCGCCCGGCGGCGCGGCGCATGCCGGCCTCGTCGAGGATCGTCACCCGCCCGCCGGCGCGCGCGATCAGCGCCTGATCCTCGAGCTGGCGCAGCATGCGGTTGACGTGCACCGCAGTCAGCCCGATCGCGTCGCCGATCTCCTCCTGCGTCAATCCGGGGCTGAAGCTGTCGCCGATCGCGGGATCGCCGCGCCGCATCCGGCCGCGAATCTCAAGCAACATTCCCGCCACGCGCGCGCGCGCCGGCATCTTGGCGACCGTCGCCAGCCGATCGGCCAGCGATGCACTCTCGATCTGTTCAAGCGCGGTCAAGGCCAGCGCCAGACGCGGGTGACGAAGCGTCGCGTCGGCCAAGGCGGCGCGGTCGATCGGCGCGACGACGCTGTCCGCGGCGGCGACCAGTGTTTGCTGCGCCTTGCCGAACACCATCACCTGCGTTCCGAAAAGATCGCCCGGAAAGATCAGCCGCAAGATTTGACGACCACCGTCGCCGAGCAGCACATAGCCCATCATCATCCCGCTTTTCAGCGCGAAGAGATCGGTGCCACGTTCATTCTGCCGCACGAGTGTCGCACCGCGGCGAAGCGGGCGTTCCCGCTCGACAAGCCCCGCCAGCACGCCGCGCTCAACCGCGGAAAGAGACAGAAAATCACCGACCCGATCGGCGAAACTAAGCGCTGGCACGCAATGTTGATCCTCAAGTTCTTCGGATCGTTACGCGGGCGCGGCCACGCACTGCATTAAAACCGATCAACCGGCAGATGCGTTCGTTCACTTGGCGCGACGCCGCGGCTTCGATAGAGCGTGCCGATGGACCGTATCCTCATCCGCGGCGGCCGCCGCCTGACCGGCAAACTTCCCGTTTCCGGCGCCAAGAACGCCGCGCTGACCCTGATGCCGTGCGCGTTGCTCACCGACGAGCCGCTGACGCTGCGCAACCTGCCGCGGCTCGCCGACGTCGACGGTTTCGGGCATCTGCTCAACCAGTTGGGCGCCTCGACGCGGATCGAGGGCAGCAAGCCCGACGAGTTCGGCCGCGTGATGACGATCCGCGCCGGGCAGCTTACCTCGACCGAGGCGCCCTATGACATCGTGCGCAAGATGCGCGCCTCGATCCTCGTTCTTGGGCCGATCCTCGCGCGCGCCGGGCAGGCGCGCGTCTCGCTGCCGGGCGGCTGCGCGATCGGCAATCGCCCGATCGACCTTCACCTGAAGGCGCTGGAGGCGGTCGGCGCGACGCTGGAGATGAGCGCCGGCTTCGTCACCGCGACCGCCCCGGGCGGGCGGCTGTCCGGTGGCCGCTACACCTTTCCGGTGGTCTCGGTCGGTGCGACCGAGAACGTCATCATGGCGGCGGTGACCGCGAAGGGCACCAGCCGGATCGAGAATGCCGCGCGCGAACCGGAGATCGTCGACCTGTGCCGCTGCCTGATCGCGATGGGCGCGCGGATCGAGGGCATCGGCACCGACACGGTGGAGATCGAGGGCGTCGACGAGCTGCACGGCGCCACCTATGCCGTGATGCCCGACCGGATCGAGGCGGGCAGCTATGCCTGCGCGGTGGCGGTGACCGGCGGCGCGGTCGAGCTGACCAACGTCAACGCCGCCGACATGGGCGCGACGCTCGACGCGCTGCGCGCGGCCGGGGTCGGGATCGAGGAGCGGCGCGGGTCGATCATGGTCACGTCCGAGGCCGAGCTGAAGCCGCTGTCGCTGTCGACCGCGCCCTATCCGGGCTTCGCCACCGACATGCAGGCGCAGTTCATGGCGATGCTGTGCAAGGCGCCGGGCACCAGCACGCTGACCGAGACGATCTTCGAGAACCGTTACATGCACGT
>Ga0265798_10005989_pt1 | contig 16108 bp, 5 predicted proteins | sample P3T30metagenome_FD_192430 | JGI IMG/M metagenome (GOLD analysis project Ga0265798, IMG submission 192430) | Plant litter microbial communities from East Loma Ridge, Irvine, California - P3 T30 | ecosystem: Environmental > Terrestrial > Plant litter > Unclassified | place: USA: California... | reverse complement strand
AAGGCAAAGGCGTGCTGTTCAATAAGTTTGCTGGTATTGACTGCTTCGATATTGAGATTGACGCCGAAGACCCCGACGAGTTTATCCGCATCGTGAAGGCGCTGGAGCCCACGTTTGGCGGCATCAACCTGGAGGACATTAAAGCTCCGGAGTGCTTCCGCATCGAGACGGAACTGCGCGACAAGATGAACATTCCGCTGATGCACGACGACCAGCACGGCACGGCCATCATCACGTCGGCCGCCCTGCTGAACGCGCTCGAAATCGTGGGCAAAAAGATTGACGAAGTCAAGCTGGTAGTGAGCGGCGCGGGCGCGGCGGCCGTTTCGTGCCTGCGGCTGTACCTGGAGCTGGGCGTGAAGCTGGAGAACGTGGTGGTCTTCGACAAAGATGGCGTTATCAACGCCGGCCGCACTAACCTGGCCGACATGCAGATGCGCTTTGCCACCGCCCGGCCCGTGACCACGATGGCCGAGGCGCTGGAAGGTGCCGACGTATTTCTGGGCCTCTCGGCGGCCAACGTGCTGCCCGCCGAACTGCTGCTGAAGATGGCCGACAACCCCATTGTCTTCGCACTGGCTAACCCCGACCCGGAAATCGGCTACGACCTGGCCATGAGCACCCGGCCCGACCTGATTATGGCCACCGGCCGCTCAGACCATCCTAACCAGGTGAACAACGTGCTGGGCTTCCCCTACATTTTCCGGGGAGCTTTGGACGTGCGCGCTACCGAAATCAACGAGGCCATGAAGCTGGCCGCCGTGCACGCCCTGGCCGAACTGAGCAAGGAGCCCGTGCCCGATATGGTGAACAAAGCCTACGGCGATAACACGCTGGCCTTCGGCCGTACCTACCTCATTCCCAAGCCCCTCGACCCGCGCCTCATCACCACGCTGTCGCCGGCCGTGGCCAAGGCCGCGATGGAAAGCGGCGTGGCCCGCCGCGACATCACTGATTGGAACGCCTACGAAGACGAGTTGCGCGCCCGCCTCGGCGTCAACCAGAAGCTGATGAACCGTATCACCTCGGCCGCCCGCTCGGGGCCACGCCGCGTGGTATTTGCCGAAGCCGATAACTACAAGATTATCAAGGCAGCCCAGATTGTGCGCGACGAGAACATCGCCCTGCCCATCTTGCTGGGGCCGGAGGCGCGCATTCGGGCCATTGCCCAGGAGAATAACATCGACCTGGAAGGCTGCGAAATCGTTGATATTCTGCAACAAGACGAGAAGCGGGCCGAATACGCCGAGCTGCTCTACAAGAAGCGCCAGCGCCGGGGCATCACGCTCTATGAGGGCAAGCGCCTGATGCGTGAGCGCAACTATTACGCCGCCATGATGGTCGAAACCGGCGCGGCCGATGCCTGCATCACCGGCTTCACCAAGGATTACGGCAAGAGCATCGTGCCCGCGCTGCAAGTAATCGGGCCGGCCGAGGGCGTGAGCCGGGTGGCCTCGATGTACATCATCCAGAACCGCCGGGGACCGTTTTTCTTCGCCGATACCACGGTGAACATCAACCCCAGCGCCGAGGAACTGGTGGGCATTATCGGCCTCACGGCGCGGGCGGTGCGGTTTTTCGACACCGAGCCCCGCGTGGCGGCTATCTCCTACTCCAACTTTGGCTCGAACGCGGGCGTACTGCCCGACAAGATGCGCACGGCTACGGCCCTGGCCAAGGCTAAGTACCCCGACCTGCTCATCGACGGCGAAATGCAGGCCAACGTGGCCCTCAACCCCGAGCTGCTGCGCGAGCAGTACGGCTTCTCGCCGCTGGCCGAAAAAGGTGCCAACACGTTGATTTTCCCCAATGTAGAGTCGGGCAACATTGCCTACAAAGTGCTCCAGGAAATCGGCGGCGCCGAGGTAATCGGGCCGGTGCTGATGGGCATGCGCAAGCCGGTCCACATCCTCCAGCTCGGCGCCAGCGTGCGCGAGATTGTGAATATGACAGCCATTGCGGTGGTCGATGCCCAGCGCGGCGGTAAGGCGCTGTAAGCACTGGCCTTTCGGCCCATAGCACTGCTATACCCTAGTGAGGGAAGCAAAAAAGGAGGTCCAGCCTATGCGTAGGCTGGACCTCCTTTTTTGCTTCCCTCACTAGCAGCGAGTCAGTTGGTACCAAAGACCTACTCAATTGACGGTGCCTTCGCCCACCAGGTAAAAAGTAACTACAAGGGAGTCACCAGTTGCTACCTTTAACTGTTGAATGGGCAGGTTTTTGTAAAAGATATTTCGAGCTGTGAGTTGGTAAGTACCGGGTTGCACCTCCGCTTGAAACTGCCCGGCAGCGTTTGTACGCAGTTGGTGACGCTTTAAGACTACCATAGCGGGGTTAGCAAGGGGCTTTTTAGTTGGACTATCGTAGATAGTCCCCGTAATAATAGGTTGAGCAGCCGGATGCTGTCGTCTAAAAAAAGTTACTTGGTAGGAAGCCGGTGCTTCAACTGCTTGAGTGGAGGACGCCATGGCAAGAGCACAAGGCAGCGCACAGGTTAGCCAAGTAAGCACCGGGCTACAGTTTAGGCTATTCATAGCAAGCTAATGCAAATGCCTTTTATCTTGCTGTAACTGAAAGTCAACGCGTAATGAGTCGCCAGATTTTATACTAAAACTGGCTTCGGCCGTGTAATACGTAATGGTAACTACTTGTAGACGATGAGTGCCAGGCGTTATACTGTGCTCATATGTATCAGCACGGTCAGCGTCATAAAAAGCTATTTTCTGACCATCTAGAAATAGCGAACCAGATACTGGTGTTGCTTTATCACGTGGGTCGCCACTAATCACATGCCCGAATACAATAGGAACTGTATTCGCGTTAGCACGTCGATAACGCTTAATGGTGCAGCGATAAGGCTTAGTCCCATCACTAGTTACTGGTGAAGTTTTACAACTTACCAAAAATATCCCAATCAAAATTTTTGATAAACGAGGTGTCATACGCTGAGTAAGATTATAATTATTTCGTTTGCTATGGACAGCCTGCTTTATGCCCTCTTTGAGGCTGATAATTTGCTTGTGTGTCTAAGCCAGTTGCTTCTATTCTCAAAACATCACTGATTCTATCCTTATCCCTTTGTGATAAATTTTTAAAATCCTTACTTTCTTCAAGTCCACCCCAGGCCATGTCCATATAAAATGCATCTGGCAAATTATAACCTTGATTTACCCCATACTGCCGCAGTGCATATGCAATATCAATTAGTAAGTCTTGAGCAATAAAATTATGTTGTGGAATATTTGAGTTAGCTATTCCTGCGGCGACATATGCATCTACTAAATCACTATACTGTGCAGCAGCAAGCAGAGGACTATCAGCAAAATAAGAAAGCAAATAAGCGTGCACAGCTTCATGAAGCATAGTACGCGCAATACTTAAATCACTTGCGTTTCGCCATTGACTAGCGTCAAAGGTGGTAGTTACAAAATTATACTGTTTATCGTAAGGGCCTGTACTACCATAAGTACCCGGATTCAAAAAACCATTCTGCAATGCCCAATTATACTTGGTATTATCTCCGCCAAATTGATTTACAACAAACGCCAGCAAACCGCCATCTGCAACTGGCATACTGCTCATATTCACTAGCCTATTTAAAACAGCTGTCTGGCATGGCTGCAAACTAAAATTCAGGATAGTATTAGGAGCGCTAGTATTTACTCCACCAAGATTACTAGGGTCAGGCACCGGCGGGTCGTCCACGTACGTGCACGACTCACTAATCTCCGTCCCAGTGCTCATCCAACTCATACCCCAGTTATCGATACCGCAAGCTTCTTGCCCAGGCGAGTCGCACCCGTTGATGCCCTGGGTCATTGCGCCGTAGGTAATCGGAGAGCCGTTGCGCGTGCAGAATGCGGTCCAGTAACAGGTATAAATAGTAATGCAATCGTAAGAGCCGGTAGCCCTGGCACCGGCCTGGCGTGTCGTGGCCGCCGACTTTTGCGGCGTAACCAGCGCGCCGTTCTGATACGAAAAAACAGCGTGCTTCTCAGTGGTCAGCCCATGTAGCGTCATGGTTTCGGAGAAAGTCGCCCATGCCATCGGCTGGGCAGCCGCCTCCGCCAGCGTACGGTGCCGGGCCGCCGCTGCGGGCTTCGCTACCGTGTAGGTCGCGAGGTCGAAGCTGTAAGCCTCCCCAGCCAGCTTCGCAATAAGGAAGTGCTGCGTGCCTACCATCCGAAACGCACCGGCTAGCCGCCCGGTGCTGGCGGCCAGCAGCGTGGGGGTCAAGGGCACGTACGTGTACACCGTTCCATCCCGCCCGGGTTTGGTGTAGGCGGCGTGCCAGTCGGGCGCCCACCGCAGCCGGGCCGAGTCGCCAAAGGCTTGCGTCAGGGCCCGGTCGTGCCCGGCGGCGTTAAATGCGCTATGCACCGCCTCAAGCGGCGAGGGTGCGAGGGGGGGGGCCGGGGCCTCCTACGGCTTCTTTTGGCAGCTATACAGGCCGCCGATACTACCGGCGACCAGCATAGCCACCGCTAGCAGGCTCCGGCTGCTAAGTAGGGGGGATTTTCTCATCAGGTGGAAAAGGAGTTGAGGAAGAAGTGAATGCAAAGGCAATAGTAGGAAAGCTATGCCAAATAACAATAAGCTACTTGATAATTTAATATCCGACTGGTCTTACCAACCATCAGGCCGTAGCGGCGGCCAGATAAGCCCGGCCCCACCGGCCCTTCACTTTTTGAACTTGCGGGAAGTAGATTTGAGTTGGCAAGCGGCGTGCTCTTTGCTACGCCGCCGCATTCCCAATCCCTCGCTATGATTGCCTACCTCGACGGTAAACTCGCTTATAAAGACCCCACCCAAGCCATCATCGACACCGCTGGCGTGGGCTACGAAGTAAAGATTTCGCTGGCTACCTACTCCAAGCTGCCCGGCGAGCTGGAAAAGGTGAAAGTGTACACCTACCAGCACATCAAGGAAGATGGCCAGACGCTCTACGGCTTCCTCGACCCCAACGAGAAGGCGCTGTTTCTGCACCTGATATCGGTGTCGGGCATTGGGCCGGGCACGGGCATCAACATGGTAAGCAGCATGGGCGTGGGCGAAATCCGCCAGGCCATCGTGAACGAGGATGTGCGCGCCATCCAGAGCATCAAGGGCGTGGGGCCGAAAACCGCCCAGCGCGTTATCCTCGACCTGCGCGACAAGCTGCGCAAAGACGAGCTGCTGGCCAAAGCCGGCGTGGATACCGTGCCACTGGCCCGCCAGCACAATACGCAGCGCCAAGAAGCGTTGCAGGCATTAGTTATGCTAGGTTTTGCCCGTGCCGCCGCTGAGAAAAATCTCGACCAGATTCAGCACAAGCACGGCAATGACCTGAGCGTGGAAGAACTCATCAAGTTTGCCCTGAAGTCGCACTAAGGCCACTGGCCCGCGCGAAAATCGTCAGTCCTGGCGCGCAAAGGACGGTAGCTGTCCCTGAACAATGGCTGAAGCTTTTGCGCGGGTGCAATAGCTGTGCTTGGCTCGCCAGGGCAAGGAGTTAGTGCTTTGTTTCGTCTTCGTCTAAATCCGGCTCCGCTTCACCGCGGTGGCCGCACCTGCTATCTGCTTGAAGTCTCTACTGTCTGCTGGTTCTAAACTCGCTACCCCCGGCGCGCTGTTGACGGCGGCCGTCCTGTCGTCGGTGCTGCTAGCCGCCGTGTGGGCCGCCCCAGCCGGTGCGGCGGGCCGCCGCTACCCGGCTGCGTGGTCTACGTGGGTAAGCCGCCTGGGGTTGCCGCAGGGCCTGCCTGGCCAAACCGTGCCCGGCGATACCGGCCGCTACCAGCCCAGCCGCCGGCCGCGCCTGCGCACCGTGCGCGACCGCCCGGGCAGCCGCTTTGGGCAGCGTGGGCGGCGCTCGCCGCTGGTGCTGCCGCTGCCCAAAAACGTGCAGTTGCAAGTAACGCCCGACGATAGCCTCAAAAACTACAACGTGCGCGAAACGGTGGGCTCGCAGATTGACTACCGCGACCCCACCAGCATTTCGCAGGAGCAGCTGCTGAAGTTTCAGGAGCGGCAGGCCATCAACGATTACTACCGCCAGAAGGCGATGGGCGGCGTGGCGGGGGCACCAGCGGCGCCCGGCTCGCCGCAGGCCCAGCGGCTGATTCCCAAGATTTACCTGGGGCCGATTGCCGACCGCATTTTTGGCGGCTCATACATCGACATTCGGCCGGCGGGCTCGCTCACGCTGAAAGCAGGCGCCAAGTTCAACGTGAACCGCAACCCGGCCCTGACGTTGCGCCAGCAGAGCGTGGGCGACTTCATTTTTGAGCAAAACATGAACCTGAGCCTGAGCGGCCAGGTAGGCACCAAGCTCAAGCTCACGTTCAACTACGACACCAAGGCGGCGTTTGACTTCGACAACCAGATGAAGTTTGACTACGCCGGGCAGCCCACCGATATCCTGCGCAAGCTGGACCTCGGCAACGTGAGCATGCCGCTCAACAACTCGCTGATAACGGGCGGCTCCAACCTGTTTGGCATCAAGACGCAGCTGCAATTTGGCCGGCTAGGGGTGACGGCGGTAGCCGCTACCCTGCGCGGCTCGCAGGATGAGGTGCGGGTGCAAAACGGCGCGCAGAGCCGCACGTTTGAGCTGAAAGCCAGCCAGTACGAGCGCGACCGCCACTACTTTTTGTCGCAGTACTTCCGCGACAACTACGACCGGGCGCTGCAAGGCCTGCCCACGGTGAAAAGCGGCTTCGAGATTCGCCGCCTGGAAGTATGGGTGACCAACGACAACCGCACCACCGACAACCTGCGCAACGTAGTGGCCCTGCAAGACTTGGCCGAGCCGCGCCGCGAGCGCCTCTACCGGCCGCAGGTGTATAACCAGGCCAGCACCGCCACGGCCTCCTCGCCGCCCCGCAACCAGGCCAACAACCTTTACCCGGCCCTAGCAGCGGGCGGCGGGCCAGCCCGCGAAAACCTCCAGGTAGAAAGCTACCTGAACAACCTGCCGCTGCCCGGCCAGGGCGTATCGCTGGTAAAAGGGCTCGACTACGAGCGCCTGCGGGCCCGCAAGCTGGCGGCCAATGAGTACACCTTCAACGCGCAGCTCGGCTACGTGAACCTGAACACGGCCCTGCTGCCCGACCAGGTGCTGGCCGTCAGCTACGAGTACCTCTTCAACGGCAAACCCTATACGGTGGGCGAAACCCAGACCGAGTACGCGGGCGCCGAGGCCGACCAGGTTATCTTTTTGAAAATGCTGAAGGCCACCAACCCCGGCGTGGGCACGGCCGACCCCAGCGTGAACCCGGCTAACCCTAACCTGCTGACCCGCAACACACCAACCTGGGATTTGATGATGAAAAACATCTATCCCCTGAATACCTCGCAGCTCAACCGCGATAACTTTCAGTTTCAGATTATCTACAAAGACGACATCACGGGGGTCGATTTGATTTCGCTGAAGGAAGGCGCCCGTATTCAAAATATCCCGCTGATTGAGGTATTCGGCCTCGACCGGGTGAACGCCAACAACGACCGCAACGCCGACGGCAACTTCGACTATTTCCCCGGTATCACCATCGACCCCGAGCTAGGCAAAATTATCTTCCCCAGCGTGCAGCCGTTTGGCTCGTACCTCAGGGCGCAGTTTGATACGCTGAACGCCGACCCCACCATTGCGGCCCTGGAGCGCCAACGCGCCCGCACCTACGTATACCAAGCGCTGTATAACCAGACGCAGAGCGACGCCCAGCAGCAGCAAACCAAGGACAAGTTTTTTCTGCGCGGGCGCTACCAGGGCACCAGCACCAACGATATCAGCCTGCCCGGCATTGGGGTGGCGCAGGGGTCGGTGCGGGTGTACGCAGGCAGCACGCTGCTTACCGAGGGCGTGGACTACCAAGTTTATTACGACCAGGCCAAAGTCACGATTCTCAACCCCGCTTACCTCAACTCGGCTAATGAGCTGCGGGTGACATTCGAGAAAAACGCCCTTGTGCAGGTGCAGCCGCGCAAGCTGCTGGGCACCCGCCTCGACTACGCCCTGAACCCCGACGTGGTTATCGGCGGCACGGCCATGCACATCCTGGAAAACCAGGCGCCGGGTATCAACCGGGTGAATATCGGCGACGAGCCGGCCAACAATACCATTCTGGGGGCCGATATCAGCCTGCGTAAGGACAGCCGGGTGCTCACCAAGCTCGTAGACCGGCTGCCCTTCCTGGCTACCAAAGAAATTTCGACGGTGGCTTTCACCAGCGAGGTGGCCAAGCTCATCGCGGGGCAGTCGAAGCTGGGCAACGGTGAAAATGGCGCCAGCTACCTCGACGACTTTGAGAATGCCCGCACGCCCTACACGCTGGGCGGCCTGGCGGCGGTGCCCGCGTGGCGGCTAGCCGCCACGCCCGCGCCCTTCGCTGGCAGCGCCACCGACGGGCTCACCAACGGCTACCGCCGCGCCAAGCTGGCCTGGTACACCGTGGACCAGAGCTACTACACCAACGGCCCCAACGTACCGGCCGGCATCACGGCCGGTACGCTGGCCAACCACTACGTGCGGGGCGTGCAGCGCAACGAGGTTTTCCCTAATAAAGACCTGGGGGCCACCGGCAACGGCTATGAGTACACCTTCGACCTGGCGTACTTTCCCAATGAGCGCGGGCCGTATAACTACACGCCGGGCATCGACCCCGCCGACCCCACCGGGCGGCGCTTTGCGGGGCCGGCCGTGCAGGGGCGCAGCCGGTTTGGGGGTATTTCGCGGGGCATTACCTTCGATACCGACTTTGACAATGCCAACGTCGAGTACCTGGAATTTTGGCTGATGGACCCGTTCTTGCCTGGCACCCGGGGCGTGGTGGACGACTCCGAAAACCCGGCCACCAACAACACTACCGGCGGCAAGCTCATTCTTAACCTGGGCAATATCAGTGAGGACGTGCTGCGCGACCAGGGCCAGCACGAGTTTGAAAACGGCTTGCCCGTACCCGGCCAGACCACCCCTCCCGGGGTAGAGTTGACGCGCGACACGCCTTACGGCCGCGTGACTACCCAGCAGTTTTTGCTCGATGCCTTTAATGCCACGCCCGGCGCGCGGGCCAGCCAGGACATCGGCCTCGACGGCCTAGCCAATGCCGACGAACAGGTTTTCTTCAGCGCCATTCCCGGCTACGGCACGCTGCCTGACCCCTCGAACGACGACTTCCGCCACCACCTCGACCCGAGCTACGACGCGGCCAACGTGCAGATTCTGGGCCGCTACAAAAACTACGACAATTACGAGGGCAACTCGCCCGAAAACTCGCAGCTCAGCTCCTCCGCCTACCCCGACAAAGAGGATTTGAACCGCGACAACGTGATTCAAACTACCGAGCAGTACTACGAATACCCCATCGAGTTGCAGCCCGGCCGGCTGGTAGTGGGCCAGAACTACATCACCGACAAGGTGACCAGCACCATCCCCGGCCCCGGCTCCAGCGCTGGCGAGCCAGTTTCGTGGTACCAGTTCCGCATTCCCATCCGCCAGCCGCAGCGCGTGGAAGGTAATAACGGCCAGCCGTTTGGCTTCAAAAACATCCGCTTCATGCGCCTGTACATGACGGAGTGGGAGCAGCCGGTAGTGCTGCGCATGGTGCAGCCGCAGTTTGTGGCTAACCAGTGGCGCCAGTACCTGAGCCGCATCGTGGACCCCGCCATTCAGGTGCCGGGCATCGGCACGGCTACCGATGCCGATGCCTTCGCCATCTCGACGGTGAGTGTGGAAGAAAACGGCCCCTCGGCGGCCAGTGCCACCGCCCCCGGCGCCAACCCGACCGGCGCTATCCCGTACGTGGTGCCCCCCAATATTACCCGCGACGTGGAGTACGGCTCCACGGCCGTATCGCGCCAGCAAAACGAGCAGAGCCTGCGCCTGGCCGTCACTAACCTGCGCGACGGCTACGCCAAAGCGGCCTACAAGAACCTCACGACCAACCTGCTGCGCTACAAGCGCCTGCGCATGTACTTCCACGGCGAGTCGGGCAGTAGCACGGTTAAGGATGGCGACGTGCGGGCGTTTATCCGCATCGGCACCGACTACAGCCAGAACTACTACGAGTACGCGCTGCCGCTCGTCATCAGCCGCCCCGGGGCTACCGCCCAGCTCGAAGTTTGGCCCGAGGCCAACAACCTGGATGTGGCCTTGCAGGACTTTATCGACGCCAAGGCCGAGCGCAACCAGCAGGGCGCGGTGAGCTACACCACCCCGTACGTGAAGACGCTGGCCAACGGTGCCACCATCACCATCGTGGGCAACCCCGACTTTTCGCAGGTGCAGGGCTGCATGATTGGCATTCTGAACCCGGCCACCGCGCCCGCCGATGCCAGCGACAAAACCGTGACGCTGTGGGCCGATGAGATGCGGGTCTTCGACTTCGACAACCAGGGCGGCTGGGCCGCCAACGCCCGCCTGAACGTGAAGCTGGCCGACCTGGCCAATATCACGGCCACGGGCTCGTTTATCGGCGTGGGCTTCGGGGGCTTGCAGGACAAAGCCCAGCAGCGCTCGACCAGCGACATCCTGCGCGGCGACCTCAACGCCACGGTAGCCGCCGAGAAGTTCTTGCCCAGCCAGCTGCGCGTGAAGGTGCCGGTGCTGGTGCAGGTGGGCCGCCAGACCATCACGCCCCAGTACGACCCCCTCGACCCCGATACCAAGCTGGACCAAAGCCTCCAGAAATTTCGCAACAACGCGGACCCCAGCGCCGCCGCTACCTACAAAAACCTGGTGGTGGACCGCACCACTACCCGCAGCATTTCGGTGCTGAACGTACGCAAGGAGCGCGCCCCTACCCAGACCAAAACTCATCCCTGGGACATCGAGAACCTGGCCGTGAGCTACGCCATCACGGAGCGCCTGCACACCGACATCAACACCCAGCGCGACTACACGCAGTCGTATACCGCCGCGCTAGCCTACGTGTACCAGACGCAGCCGCGCAACTACACGCCCCTAGCTAGCTTCAAGGCGCTGGACAACCCGTACCTCAAAATCTTTCAGCAAGTCAACTTCACGCCGCTGCCCTCGCGCTTCTCGTTCCGCACCGACCTCGACCGGCGCTACAACGAGCGCTTTTTGCAGCGCGTGACCGAGCCGGGCCAGCTGCCCACCGCAACGGGCGCGGGGGTATTCTACAAGTCGTTCTACATCAACCGTATCTATGATTTGAAGTGGGACCTGACCAAGGCGCTCATCCTCGACTACACCGCCAACAACCGCGGCGTGATTGACGAGGGCGCGGGCCAAAGCCTCGGCGACAACCCCACGGCCATCGCCAACCGTGCCGAGCAGTGGGACAACCTTAAGCGGGGCGGCCGCACCACCAATTTCAACCAGACCATCGCCCTCACCTACCGCCTGCCACTGGATAAATTTCCGCTCACCGACTGGATTTCGGCCGATACGCGCTACTCGGCCAACTACAGCTGGCAGGCGGCCTCCACGGCGCTGGGCATCCGCACGCTGGCTAACCCCGGTAGCCTCAGCGATACCACCACCGTGCTGGCCAACCTGGGCAATACCGTGCAGAACAACCGCGAGCTGAGCGCCAACGGTAAAATCGACCTGGTGAAGCTCTACAACAAGGTGAAGTTTCTGAACATCATCAACAATGCGCAGCCGGCCAACCCGCCGCGCCCCGCCCTCACCGACCCCAACAACCCCGGCGCCCCCGCCCGCCCCCACCCCACGGCCCCCGACACGGCTCAGAAAGACCCCCTGCGCTTTGTGAAGGCCGTGCTGCGGGCCGTGATGACCGCGCGCACCATCAACTTCACTTACTCGCAGTCGGCCGGTACGCTGCTGCCGGGCTACCTGCCCAACACCAACTTCCTGGGCTTGCAGCGCGGGTCGCTGGCGCCGGGCGTACCCTTCATTCTGGGGCAGCAGTATGACCCCGGTACCATCTACAGCCTGGCCAGCGCCAATAACTGGTACACCCAGCAGAGCCAGTACTTGAACACGCCCATCTCCAACATTCTTACCGAAAACCTCACGGCCCGCACCACCCTGGAGCCCTTCCGGGGCTTCAACATCCAGCTCGACCTGCGCCGCCAGAAGGTGCGCAACAACGAGGCCTACTACCGCGTGGCCATCGACACGCTCAACCCGGCTTACCTCGCCAATGGCACCCTCAACCCCTACGGCGACCGGCGCCTCGCGCCCGTGCAGGCCCTGGGCACCGGCTCGTACAGCGTGAGCACCATCACGGTGCAAACCCTCTTTGGCGACCTCGGGGCCAACGGCGAAACCAGTAAGGCCTTCGACCGCTTCGTAGCCAACCGGGCCATTGTGCAGCAGCGCCTGCAAGCCGCCAACAACCGGCCCGATACCCGCAACGTGGTTACTACGCCCGCTAGCGGCGCTACGCCCGCCGTTTTGACCGAGCAGGCCATCAATCTCTACAGCTACAACTCGCAGGACGTGCTGCTCCAGAGCTTCCTCGATGCCTACCACGGCAAGTCGTCGGACGGCTACGAAGCCAAGAGCTTCAACCCCTTCTCGGTAATTCCGCTGCCCAACTGGACGGTGCAGTACAACGGCTTCTCCGACCTGCCGGGCGTGCGCAACGTCTTCCGCTCCTTCACCCTCAACCACGCCTACTCATCTATTTACAACCTGGGCAGCTACACCACGTCTTCGCTCTATTCGTCGGAGCCGGGGTTTGAGCCAACCGCCACGCCCTTCATCTCCAACGCGGCGGGCCAGTACGTACCCTACTACGTGGTGGGCCAGGTGAGCCTCATCGAGAGCATGGCCCCGCTGCTAGGCGTCAATTTCCAGACCGTGAACAGCGTGACCGGCCGCGTGCAGTACAACACCGCCCGCGCCGTGGCCCTCAACATCACCAATGCTCAGGTGACCGAGCTGCACACCACCGAGCTGATTATCGGCCTGGGCTATGCCGCTACGGGCTTCAAGCTGCCCTTCCGCGTGGGCGGCGAGCAGCGCGTGCTCAAAAACAACCTTACCGCCCGCATGGACCTCAGCATCCGCGACAACTCCACCATCCAGCGCAGCATCCTGGGCTCGGTAGACCCCGTGCCCGCCACCCCCGGCGCGCCCACTGCCAACCCCGTGGTGCTGGGCAGCCCCGCCGTGGCGGGTGTAGTGGGCACTCCCACCAGCCAGATTACCACCGGCTCGCTGCAAATGCAGCTGCGCCCCACCATCGACTACCTGCTCAACGCCCGCCTCAATCTCCAGTTTTACTTCAGCCAGACTATCACCCAGCCCCGCGTGAGCAACGCCTTCCGCAATGCCACCACCGAGGGTGGCCTCCAGCTGCGCTACAGCCTACAATAGGCCGCAGCAACCGGCCTTTAGGATGAAAAGGGTTGTGGCAAGTATTTTTTGCCACAGCCCTTTTTGCTGCAATTAACTAGCCATTCCACCCTAGCCAACGGGCGGCGCGGATGTACTTTTGCCCCATCATTCACTCATTTGCTTTGCCCCGATGACTATCCCCGCCACCCTGCACTACACCAAAGACCACGAATGGATTAGCCTGGATGGCGACACGGCAACCATTGGTATCACCGACCACGCGCAGCGCGAGCTGGGCGACATCGTGTATGTTGACATCGACACCGTGGACAAGGACATTGCCCAGCACGACGTATTCGGCACAGTAGAGGCCGTGAAGACGGTTTCTGACCTCTTCAGCCCCATCAGCGGCACGGTGCTCGAAGTAAACGCTAAGTTGGCCGACGCCCCCGAAACCGTGAACTCCGACCCCTACGGCGACGGCTGGATTATCAAGATGAAAGTGAGCGACCAGGCCGAAATTGCCGGCCTGCTCTCGGCCGAAGCCTACGGCGAACTCATCGGCGCCTAGCCCGCCCGCGCCCGCCTGCTTTTGTTTTTGAACGTCATGCTACGCCCCGCGCAGCATGACGTTCTTTTTTGTCCGCTAGTCCATCCGTTAGCCGCCATGAAAACTCTTGCCCACCGCCTGCCCGGCCCGCTCACGCTGCTGTGGGGGGCCGTGATGCTGGTGCTCACCCTCACCCCAGCGCAAGAAATGCCGCGCACTCCCGCGTGGAAATTTCTGTCCTTCGATACGGCGGCCCACGCGGGCGTGTTCGCGGTGCTGGCTGGGCTAGCCTGGCTCTGGGCGCGGCAGCGCGTACGCCACCCGGCTACCGTGGTGCTGAGCGGCTGCCTGGCCTTCGGCGCGCTCATTGAGGTGCTGCAATACGCCATGCAGCTCGGCCGCCACGCCGAGTGGTCTGACCTGCTGAGCGACGGCCTCGGCGCGGCGCTGGGGCTGGCCTTGGCAGTAGTGGCGGGCCGGCGCATTTTGCCGGCCGTGCTGGGGCTGGCCCTGCTTCTGCTACCTCGCCCCGCCCCCGCCCAAACCGCCCCCGAACCCAACTTGCCCCGCGCCCGCCGCACCATTGAGGCACTGGCCTCGCCTAGCATGCACGGCCGGGGCTACGTGCAGCAGGGCGAGCACCTGGCCGCTGCCTACCTGCGTGGCCGGTTGCGCCAACTAGGCTTGCAGCCGCTAGCCCCTGATTATACCCAGCCCTTTACGTTGGATGTGAACACGTTTCCGGGAAGAATGGCTTTAGCAGCCAATAATGTTACCGGCTTACACGGGGGCGGAACGCTCCAGCCAGGGCAGGATTTTATCGCCGCTCCCAACTCCAGCACCCATAACGCGCTGTACTCCCAGTTACTGACGCTCGATACCCTAGTCTTCTCTAATGCTGATACCGCCGCGGCCTGGGCACACCGCTCCTACTACCACAAAACTCTGGTGCTCACCAGCCGCGACCAAGCCCAGTGGGCGCGGTTGCCGCCGACACTGCGCCAGCACCTCGACTCGGCTGCGCAGGTAGTACTAGTGCCGAAACTAACGGCTTCTCTGGCCGGCAACCAGGCAGTAAGGCCCCGCTTCGAAGTACTAGCCAATCGCTGGCCGAGCGGCAAGAACCTGGCGCACTGGCAAATCGACGCCCAGCTTCGCTACCACTACCCTACCCAAAACCTGGCGGCCATCGTGCGCGGCACCGCCCAGCCCGATAGCTTTCTCGTGGTATCGGCGCACTATGACCACCTGGGCATGATGGGCAAAAACACCTATTTTCCCGGGGCCAACGACAATGCCAGTGGCGTGGCCCTGCTGCTGGAGCTAGCCGCCCACTACGCCCAGCTCGCAAACCGGCCCGCTTATTCGGTTGTATTTCTGCTTTTTGGCGCCGAGGAAGCAGGGTTGGTTGGCTCCAGCTACTTCGTGCAGCACCCGCTGGTGCCGCTGGCCCGCATCAGGTTCCTGCTCAACCTCGACCTGCTGGGTACCGGCGAAGAAGGCGCCACCATTGTCAACGGCCGGGTGCACGAGGCCGCCTTTGCCCGCCTCACCGCCCTCAACGCCACCCACCACTACCTGCCGCGCCTCACGGCTCGCGGCCGCGCCGCCAACTCCGACCATTTTCCCTTTTCGGAAGTGGGGGTGCCCGCCTTTTTTATGTACACCCGCGGCGGTAGCCCAGCTTACCACGATGTAAACGACCAGCCCGCCGCGCTGTCGCTAGCGGGCTTTGCGGGTGCCTTTGGGCTGGCGCGCGATTTTCTCAATGAACTGGGCGCGGCGCACTAGCCATGTCCTTCGTTAGGGCACCCAACGCAAAAGACCCCAGCCGATAGCTGGGGTCTTTTGCGTTGGGTGCTGCCGGGGCAGCTTATAATATAATAGCTTAACCGTTGGCGTGCAGTGAATTCAGGATGCGCTTGGCCAGGGGCTCCCACTCGGGCTTCTGGCGGTCGGCGCAGTTGAAGGTGCAGATGAGCAGTTTGCCTTGCACGTCGGTAAAAAACACCAGCGTGTACACTTCGTGGCCCATTTCGGGCTTCATGAATTCGAGGTAGCCTACTTTACGGTTACCCACTTCCTTCACGCCTTCGCTAAACCAAGTGGTTTTGCTATACTGCTTGTGGTAGGCCTTGGCAAAGGTGGTTTCGTACACCGATACCATGTCTTGGTCGGCGTCATTATCCGAGTAGTTGAAAGCCAGCGACACCAGGTTATTGTTGGTGAATACCACGCTGGGGCTGCTGCTAGCGTGCGCATAGGCGAAGTCCATTTGCTGCTCCGTCATTACCTCAAAGCCCTTG
>Ga0265798_10005988_pt1 | contig 16108 bp, 17 predicted proteins | sample P3T30metagenome_FD_192430 | JGI IMG/M metagenome (GOLD analysis project Ga0265798, IMG submission 192430) | Plant litter microbial communities from East Loma Ridge, Irvine, California - P3 T30 | ecosystem: Environmental > Terrestrial > Plant litter > Unclassified | place: USA: California... | reverse complement strand
ACGAAGGGGGGGTGGAGGATAAGGGTCTGATTTAGCAACGTGTGGGCGTTTTCGGGGGTTTTTATCCTTTCCTTTGTGGTTCTTTAAGTAAACGGTGGTTTGCTGCCGGGGAGTTTTGTTGGGGCCGGGTACTTGTTACTACTACCACCACTTCCAACTACTGATAACTCCAGGTTACGAGCTGTTTTGGCAACGCGTCAAATTGAGAGTTTTTTTCTTCTTTGGGCTCGATTGTAGAGAGGTCTTCGTAATATTGCTACTTTTCCCTTGTACCCATATTCGCCATCCCATCGCTGGTACCGAGGACGCTCGCTTCGCTCATATCAGAACTCAGCAGTCCCCCCCGAAAAAAAACAACGATCTCACGAGGAGATTCCAAACTTTTTTTTCTCTTTCCGCTAGAACATCTACGGCCATTCCCATATTAGCTCACCATGCGCAACACCCTCCTCCTCTCTGCCACTACGGCCTTAGTTACCACTGCCACGGCCCAAGCCACGGCCTCGACATCCTCCAAACGCGGCCTCTGCCACGTCCCGTCGTCCAAAAACCCGTCCGACGACAAGATATGGACATCCGGCCCCTCACCCCCAACCTGGTACTACAACTACCAAAAAGACCCCTCTCCCGCCTACGCAAACGACGCCAACATGCACTTTGTCCCCATGCTCTGGGGCGCTAGCGCCAGCGACACGGGGACCCCCTTCCTCGACACGGTCAAGCAACTCATCAGCTCGGGAACAAACATTTCGCACGTCCTCGCCTTCAACGAGCCCGACGGCGGCCACAGCACCGGCGGCTCCAACCTCGGCGTCGCCGTAGCAGCCGCACGCTGGAAGGCGGAAATCGAGCCGCTCAAAGACTTGGGCGTCAAGCTGGGCGCGCCCGCCGTCACGGGCGCAGAGAGTGGATGGCAGTGGCTCGACAACTTCTTTGCCGAGTGCAATGGCGGCTGCAACCCAGACTTTATCCCCGTGCACTGGTACGGCAACTTTGAGGGCATGATGAGCCATGTGGGACAGGTGACGAACAAGTGGCCTAATCTCACCGTTTGGATTACAGAGTATGGCTTTCCCAATCAGGGCCTGGAGGAGACGATTAGTTTTTATAATAGGAGTGTGCAGAGTTTTGATACTTGGCCGTAGGTTTTCTTCTTTTCTTTTTGTCTCTCTCCCCTCCCCTCCTCTCTCTCTCTCTCTCTTTCTCTCTCTTTATATGTTTGGACTAACACAATTATCTTATATACAGCAATGTAACCCATTACTCGTACTTTGGCGCTTTCCGCTCAGACGTTAGTAATGTGGGTAAGAATGCGGCGATGCTGACGCAAGATGGCAAACTCACAGACATTGGGTCTTGGTACTTGGGTGGTCCGGCGACAAACAACGTGCCCCAGGCTTCGGGTGCCGCTTCTGACCCGAGGTTGGCTTCTTCGAGTGCATATGTACTCAGCTCTGCTGTGGCGGTGTGGTTGTGTCTTGTTTAGGGAGAGGTTGATCGTATGGGTGGGTTCGAGACAGAAAGGGGAATTATCATCTTTATCTTTCTGGTAGTTATTTCGCTGCATATATGATTAATAGTGAATAGAACTATATACAGAGCTCTTTTTTTTTGTGCATTCCTACTTCGTTTGTTTTTCTTAATCTTCTTTCTCACTTTTGCTGGCTTGGTGGATGCAGTGTTGTTGACACCCCTTCCGCCTACTATAACCCCCATGTGTCAAACCGGACCACACAAATCTAGCGCTCCACAGGCGTCAACTTAACATGCAAGGGAGGTTTCTCCCAGAAAAGGAACTGGCGCTGCTTGTTGATCCAATGCTCAGACTTTTCCCTCTCATCGAGCTCCATATCGAAAGCAAAGAGACACTTTGCAAGAATAACGCGCATTTCCATATACGCCAGACTGGTGGAGAGAAAAAAAACACACTCGTCGTTAGCAAACAGCAACCAAAGAGAGAATAACAAAAAACTTACTTTTTGCCCAAACAAACTGTAGGTCCGATTCCAAATGGCTGCAGTACCGCAACCTTGTCATCCTTGTACTTTGCATCGCCCAGCCAGCGCTCCGGCACAAACTCCTCCGGGTCTTTGAAGTTGCGGGCCGAGTGGAAGGTAGCGAACTGGGGGATCAAGACACTTGTGCCTCCCGGGATGTAGTAGCCTGAGACTTCCGTGCCACCAGGAGGCGAGATGCGAGGGAGGCCGGTGGAATTTGGGGGGTAGTGGCGAAGGCTTTCCTGGAAGACGGCGATGAGGTACTCGAGCTTATCTGCCGAATCCATTGTGATTTCTTCGGCAGACGAGAATGTCGTGCGGACCTCGTGCACAATCTTCTTGTACTTGTCCGGGTGGGCGAGGAGCAGGTAGGTGGCGCCGGCGAGGATGGTGGCTGTTGTTTCGCTGCCGGCGGTGAGGAAGCCCATGGCGAGAGTGTCCAATTCCTTTCGCGTCACCCCTCTTTCCGTGCCCGTGTTCTTGATAAGGTTGGCAAGGAAACCCGCTTGCACCCTCTTGTCGGTGCCCTTTTCAATCTTTGCGATGCACTCGTCCACTTTCTTCTGCGACTTGACTAGGAGGGTTCGCCGCGCTTGCCAAGACTTGTTCTGGTCTTTGAAAATGCCGCAAAGACTGTCGTACCACTTGAATATTGCCCACCTCCTGTTGGTAAAGGCTTGCACTGTACCAAAGATGCCGTTGTAGACGAATGGGACCCACTCATGGCCATTGCCATCTCGGAGGCAGCCGAAAGGCTCACTAAAGACAAGGTCGGCAATGATGTCAAAAGTGGTAAAGTCTATTGTGTCTTGATGAGTACAAAGGCTTGGCTGTAGAGTAGTGTACAAGGGCTTGCTTACTGTACCAGGCTGCCATATCAACGGGACCATTGGCGCCGACCTCGCGTAGTCGCGACACAAGAAGATCAGCATACTCGAGGATAAGGGGTTCTTGCAAGCGGAGAGACGAGACGCTGAAGCCCTGAGCAACATTGCGCCGCAAGCGGGCGTGCTCTTCACCGTTGGTTCCGAATAGCGAAGTCGTTCCGTTAGTGTTGTCCGGGCTTGTTTTCATCAGCAGCGTCCACATCATGTTACGAAGACGACTTACAGCCAATTAATATCCCTTGTAAAGATTTTCGCGTTTTTATGCTTTCCGGTACGGAAGCCCTGGACCTCGGACCATGCAGTCTCGGCAGAAATGAAGGAAACCTGACTGGGGCCCATTCGTACAACCTCTCCATACCGTTCATGTTGTGCATTCAGCCATGGAATGATGGTACCCTTTCGCAGGGCAAGGGCGTAAGGTATGGGACAGGCTCGTGCAAACACTGAGCCGGGAATGTGTTTGAGTGGATGGAAGAAGAGATTATATATAACACTGTAAACAGAATAAACGATAGCCTAGATCTTGTCAGTCGTTTTCAACACAATGGCACCGTGGATAGACTTACAGCAGCAATGGGCAGACCAAATGCAAGGGCCAGACTCTTCATGCTGAAGAGCTCATACTGGAGTAGAACTTCATGCAGTGAAGACATTATGGCGTGTTCTCAGTGTAGTGCATACTGAATGAAGGGCACTTTGGGCTTTTTAAAGACTTTCGTCCCCTATACACCATTACTGCCTAAGCTGTATGCTAAGCTGCACCTTTGTCTATCTTGCAGCTGAGCGGTAACATCAAACAGCCGGCCGATTCGACAAGTCCAGTCGGATGGTGCTGCCCTTGACACTGCTTTTGGTTTCTGGGGTTGAGCTAATGCAGATAGAGCTGTGACCAGCATGCATAGTTTTACATCGCCTTGCAAGCGTGGTCCTTGCCTCGGCCGAGGTATACTCGACCCTCCGCGTTCTTTACATTTTGCCTGCGAAATTTCGGGGCTACATCTATTTGATGCAGGCCGAACAGGAGACGAAGAAGGGAGGAGTTCTTGACATTACCTAGAGTCGCCATATACAGCCTCAATACAGAATGTCACGGCCGCGGACCCGACACATGCTGCGACGAACCATCGCACAAGGAAGCGGGGCTGCAACGATCCCTCCCGGCATGAATACGTTTATTGTCCTAAACATCTGCTCCCCCATCCAAAGCAAGTGTGTGCTGTCGATCGCTGACGTAGCAACTGACGTAAATACAGTTCCCAGTTGGTGTGATGGAGACACGATATCGGGAGCCTGAAGCGACTGGCGAAGAGCTGCTTGTTGACAAGTGGGGAATGCATGTCCTAAATGTTCTGGAGGCAGACATCCTAGCTTGATTGCTACGCTTTAGACGCACCCTGCTCTATACCCCTCTCCCAGCGATGTAACAGCGCTTGCGTGAAGTTGATTTACGATTAAGCTCGTGTAGTAGTGTAGGCACAATGTACTACTCAGGATTGTTTGTTAAGTGGCAAATCGGCATCACACAAGTTTTTCTGCGGCCTGTGTCAACACTATCCCTTGGATTCTCATAACTGAAAGTGCATGCACCGAAGCTGCACGGTGCCGCATGCGTCTAGTCGTACATATTGCCTCATACCGTATAGTACCGTATGATGCTCCGATTCTCCGATTCTCCGACTCTCCGATACACCAGACGTCATACACCTATTGACGACTTGTTCCCGTAAGTCGACTAAAGCAGTCGCTCTTCGCTCGGTCCAAAGTAAGGCTGTAATAGCCAAATGGGCAATGCCCCCAAAAGAAGGTATAACTGAAGGCCAAGTGATATTCGTATTGCGTATGACATGATCATCTTGTAGATTTCCGGGCCGAGGAAGGGCGCGATACGGGAGAACTGTTACAATCAGTCAGTACATGGTTTGTCTTGCCGTTGTCGCAGTGCATATGCGTACCCATCGTGCGCGGCGTTCCACGTCTTGACAAACGCCCTTTGTGTCTTGTCTGTATAAGATTCTGTGGTCACTTCCTTCACCCCGACCTTTGCGCCATCTTTAGTGAAGACGACATTTTTCTTTTCCATCTTCTTCACGCCACGCTCAGCGAGCTCGTTCGAGTAGAGGTAGATCTGTGGCGCACAATGATCAGCGCCTCGTTGGGCAAAATCTGCGCAGGCCATCTATCTTACCTGGTAGCCTACCCAGCCGATACCTCCAACGACTGCGAATAGGATTATGAGCGGGATGAGATTTAATGCGCCCATGGTGGTGGTGGTGACGTGATGAGGCTGTTGCTGGGCTGAAGTTTGAGGCGGGGTAATCTTTTGACAACAAGCGCGATACCTGTGTGCCTAGGTATGGTCAAGTGACTTCTGGATAATTATGAAAGAGAATGAAGAGGATGGTAGTGGCTACTTGTTGCACAGCCGCAAATTGGCCAAGGGATAAGGAGAGCTGCAGTTCGCCGGACGTCTAGTTGCGCCTCCCTCGATGGCGCGGCTCGTATGATGAAACCGCGAAAGCTTGGCGCGGAAACGGGCCGCAGCAGGTCGAGCTTATTGCCTGATGCATTGTTTAGATGATACGGAAACATCAATTCCCTCATGCATATCTTTACAATGTCGAAGCGCAGCGCGACGTCGCCATCTTCACAAGCCCTGGTAGAAAACATCAGCGCTAAGAAATGTCGTGTCCCCACTATACCCACCCGTTCCAGTACGTGGTCACACAACCACTTACTCAATGCGGATCACTCAATGCAAGCTATCCCCACCTTTGCTTCGACTCCAGTCTGGCATCAAGTTTGAGCGCATCATATATCTGTGACCCACCGAGCCCGAACAGAACCCTGTTAGCATGAGTGGTACTAAGATTTAAAAAAAATTATCCGTGACACGTCTTCCCGTTCTTACAGTATTCATACAACATATTGACCTTGCCTTATGGGAACATTGGCCCGCACGTGAGTACGTGTCTCCTCGCCAGAACCAGAATCTGTGCACTACTCAATCCAAACTTGGTACCGATGACTGAGAGCCGACCGAAGAGCCAATCGCGTTGCTCTTGCGGTACCGTATCTGCGTTGGCTGCGACGTATAGTGGCCAGACTAACGAGTACCCTCCAAAAGCCTCAGCCGCTGCAGAAGAGTTAGCTCTCAGAACACTCGTTAAGGAAGGACAAAACTAAGACTGACCATTCTTTTCTTGTCCCATCTCCTTGGCTACCGTCTGCAGCTCATAGCTCAAGTGAAAAGGCACACATGCACAAATCTCGTCTACCATTTTCTGGATCACATAGACGCTCGTATTCCAAGCGCTGTCTTCATCCCGATAGTTAGGCCCAGACTTTAGCCATTCCACGCATGCCATCATGACCCTTGTACAGAATATGCGACATACACGGTAGTCATTCATGATGCTTGCCAATGGTACATCGTGATACACGTGCTGTTCTCCTGGCCATTTGGCTGCCAGTGAAAGTTCCTCCGATGGAATCAACTCGCTAACGATGCCGATGACACGAGGTCTCCATTCCGGGGGTAACGTGCGATACCATTCTTCAAGGTTGCCATCAACCATTTGCGCAAATTCGAGGATTTGTTTGGCTTCTGATTCGTAGGTAGGATCGTAACGCATGTTGGTGAGAGTGTTTGCGCGAGCACGTAGACTTGGTAGGTCGATACAGATTAGGGTTAATCGATTTGCAGCGTTTTCATTGTGGATATCACCTTGGCCTACCCAGCCTGCTTTGCTGGGGAATGAATCAACGGGCTTTGAGCGTTGGACACAACTTGTAATCTGTCTCGCGTCAATTGTTGGCCACATTGAAAAAAATGAAAAAGGTGCTCACCATCATTGTTCGTACTGCACGGAATATTGCATGAGACATTGGATCCTTGAATTGCTCCATTCCTCTTAGTTTGGTTAGTGCGACAGCACCATCGACATGGTTACCCCACGCCGCGATTGTGTCATCGGTGCTCATAATAGTCTGAACATCGTTAGCACTGGAGCCAGTGATTTGTTTCAGGCAAAAGCAGAGAGGACTGGAATCCTGGTCAAGCAAGACGTTAGACTTACCTCATACAATGAAAACATGAGAATGGCGAGTACAGTCTCGTTACTCTTCGCTTTCGCGGGGTGCTTCAAGTCCTCGTTCAGTTTCTTAATGGCTTTGCCATATGTAGAAACAGCTTCACGGAGGAGTTCATGTCGCCCGGGGTACTGACCGCACGCTGCCAATGCGACGGCGGTGGTGGCAAGATGTAGAACTGAATTTGGGCGGGCACGGTTATAGAGTGGTACAAGATACTCGAGAAATCCTCTCGTACTTTCGGCCTGTTGTGGTAGGGCGGTAAAGTTTTTGAAAAAGAAAGGCACAGCTTCGCATTCAGGAGCGAGTGATATCGTGGGCGGTATTTCTGCTTTTTGGAAATTCCAGACAATGGTCTCAAAGTCGAACGGATGGTCGAAAGGCACCTTTTGCGTCCTGTAGTTGTTTAAAGATAGTACCTGTTGTGATTGGCTTGCGTGTGACGACGATGTCGAGGTTTGAAAGGCAAACTCTCCTACAAAGCTATTCTCTTCTGAGGGTACTTCAAAGGTTGAGGACGGAGATCTGACATGATCAGCTGATGTTCTCATTGCACGCAAAGCCACAAGCGATCCCACACCAGCCACAGGTTCATGCATAGATAGTGGCAAAAGTAAGCAATGGAGCTAATTAGCGCAGATTAATGGCTGGAAGCGGGAGCGGGACGGAACGAGCGTTCTAGGATAGCACATACGGATGTGGAGAAGGATGCGAGCTTGACGCTCGAGTGCTGCTACCTGACGAAGTCGTCGCAGAACACTTCCTCACCTTCTTGGCCATGGCCTTGTTCTCATCCCGGAAAACCAGATCGAAATCGTCTAGATAGCCTGGACATGATCGCGACGATTTCTTGCAGTTTCCACATGTTGGCCGTTTCTCGTCGCACTGGCATAATTAGCGGGGACCCAAACTACTGCTCACAATGTAACCGTATTGACGTACGGGCGGGTACCGCCAGCATCACTAGTCGAGAGAAAGTAGCAATTGTGGCGAGAAGGCAAAACATACCTTGATTCGGCGGCTTTTGCACATGCCGCAGCCCCGGCTGGGCTTACCTGTGTAAACCATTGTGATAAAGGCAACACAAGAGACGGTGAAAAGAGGATCAAGGCTTGTCTCAACTCTCAGGCACCAAGAGCAACAACGCTTGTCTCCTGGTATTGATCTCTGGCTATAAACAAGTTTCGAGCAAAAAGCGGTTCCTCCTGATGAGTTTCTGGAAGACTCCGCCTCTAAGGCCTACGACTACCATCAGGCCTGCGTTGACACTAACTAGCGACCACAAGCCCCAGCTGGCCAACCTTTGACAAAGCTTCCAGATGGGCCGGATTGGCAAATCACCCGTGGCCGAGTGACGCAGGGATAAGCTCGATTAATTGACGTTGGCGTCGTGGTTACGGTATGAAGCGGAGTCAGGTTCGGGAAGGTAGACGCGATCGCACCACCAAACATACAAAGATGTGTGTTTCAACTGGCATGTGGGAAGCGTGCAAAGACGATGCGGCCAGGTAGGACTTGCCATCTTGGGTTCGGACGATGGGCGTATTGGCAGTCCGAACTGCGTGCCTTTGCATGCCGAACGGCAGCACCGGAAGTCCTCGTGAGTAGTCGGTAATTTTCTCGCAAGCTCTGCTGCTTTGAGTTTAGCATCATGCCAAGCAGCGTGGCGCAGCTCGGATGACCCCTGTGGCTGTTTTGTCGTATCACTAGCCACGCGGCACTGTGACGTGCTGTCTGACTGTATGTGTGCAGACTGCTCAGGTTCTGACGCAGCTGCTTGCATTTGATGTTGCTCGGGCCTTACACGGTTGCAATCTTCTTTGATGTCATCATCCATTGTCTTCACCGTGCTGACCGCATCAAATCCTCAAGTCATCGATATGGTTGTTTGCGCTCCAACTTCCCCTTCAAATTGCGATACGAGCGTGGCCCTGTTTGGGAGACTGCTGAGAACAGCCGGTGTATTGTAATGAGACAAGCATGCCTGGGCACGGTCAGACCGGCGAGAAGAGGGGGAACGCACTGACGCGGAAGTATACGGCATAAGAAACTTTGAAGATGCTCCCATGGTCTGTCAGATTTCGGAGAATGGATGTATCCGTTAACCGCAAAGTCAGTGAGGGAAAAACACAGCCTCAACCGCACCCGAAGCTGCCTTGTGGTATAATAACACTAAGCCACTACATTCCTATTCACCTGCAAGGCTCCCCAGTACTCGACCGCAGTCGCGGCCCAAACATGCAATAATCGGAGAAAGCGAACGTCCGTCGAAACCGATGACTTGATACTAATCACACGACATTGTTCAGTAGAAGGGCCCCGCCGCCATTTCTCCAGTGTTCATACTAACCTGTTGAGCTGTGCCCTCTCTCCATGTATCTACATCAGACAACCATTCAAATACGCTAGGTGAGATAAAGAGCTTCTCTTTAGTACAAACTTGCGAGCACTCCCATTCTTTGGACGCAACCTAAGCGGTCCTGTGACCACAGGAGCCAATGGGGGTTGGTATAATAGACCTGACACTTTCCTCACGCATTAACACTAATCTTTCAAGTTTTTTATGGCATCCATAGAGCTAAACTTCGGTGTGAGTGGAAGCAAGAGCAACTCGATACGCGGGTAACAAACAACACCTGGGTATCTCCAAAAGCTTCACGATTGGTATTATCCATATCGAAACAGTCAAACATCACTCATGGCGAGTGCAGTTGGTCCAAGCAAACGACTACATTGATATCTACACGGATTAGATGGAATCTTTCAGTGATGTAATTTGCTCGCAAGAAAATGGCCTTGCAGCTGAACGATCGGAACCGATGGCTACTATTTCTAGGCTACCCTGTTAGTCTTCGTAGTAATCTTCGAGACATATGTTTATCAAAGTGCTCACAGTTTTCTGTTTATCCAGTTGTCATTGTTTCCGTATTCATTACTGTGTCCATCTAGTCTAAAGTTGCATCACAGAGAAAAATCCAACGCTTTGTTGGATATGCTTGAATCTTTTCAAGACGTCATCGACAATCCCGCGATGCTACCACTAGCATTTTCCTACCACTGACTACTTATAGTAGAGCGAGATATGCAACTATACCATAAATGTTATTGCGTGTTGGAAAGATGTGGATTCGCAGCCGCCGATGCCATTAAGTTGTCATTCCAAGAGCAAGGAGATACTATATCATCTGAAGTCATCACATGTAGAGTGTATGCGTACTACTTTTCCTTGCCTTGTTTGCTCATCCTCATTGACATGCAAAGTAAGATACAGAAACTTGCGTGATGTGAACCTTGGGATTGAACAACTCTAGGAACTCGATTTTCTCGTGTCTCGACCTTCACAACTTGGACTCCAAAATATACCGTATTCGTATACACTAGTGGTGTGCTGTAAATCACTGGTAGCCAGGGCAAGGTATTGGACCTGTCAAGGTGGCTGACCACTATTGTGGCGTTGTGGCGCTTGTCCCCAATCGGCATTACGTATCGCCGACTTCGCGTCGGCCGCATCGACGAGGTGAGCTTGTGATGGTAGTATCACCAAACAGCTCCAACACCGTCACTCCATTACCCCCACTCCACCTCGTCAATCGTGCACACAACCACAACCCAGGCCAAAAACACTCCCCGAATCCATTGAACCACCATGGCCGTTCCGGACACGAGCTCGCGGATAGCGGAGGCGCAGAAGCTGGCCAAGTCGGAGCCTGACAAGGCCGAACACATCTTCAAAGATGTTCTCTCACAAGACCCGGGCTCCAATGAGACGGCCATCAAGAACTACGAGAGTGCTTTAGTGGGACTTGGTGAGCTCTACCGCGATCAGAAGCGGGTGGATGCTCTTGCCGAATTGGTGAGGCAGGCGCGATCCATAATGTCATCATTTGCGAAGGCGAAGACATCAAAGCTGGGTATGACTGCACTGCAACATGGAATCATGGATGAAAGACTAACTCTTCGTAGTCCGACAGTTACTCGACTTATTCACCACCATCCCCAACACGGCAGACACGCAAATCGCAGTCACCAAGTCATGCATAGAATGGGCCGTCTCAGAGCGGAGAGGCTTCCTACGGCAGAACCTAGAAACTCGGCTCGTGTCCCTGTACATGCAAAAGCAATCTTACTACGAGGCTCTCACCCTCATCAACAGTCTGCTGAAGGAGCTGAAGCGCTTGGATGACAAGCTTGTCTTGGTCGAGGTGCAGCTGCTGGAATCAAGGGTCTACCACGCACTGGGCAACATACCAAAAGGTCGCGCCGCCCTAACATCTGCGCGAACTTCGGCTGCTTCAGTCTACACCCCGCCACTGTTGCAAGCTGGGCTAGACATGCAGAGTGGAATGCTACATGCCGAGGACGGCGACTTCAACACGTCCTTTTCATACTTCATCGAGGCGATGGAAGGGTATCACTCGCAGGACGAGGAGCAAAAGGCCACCTCTGCTCTGCAGTATATGCTGCTCTGCAAGATCATGCTCAACCTTGGTGATGACGTAACATCGCTCATGACCTCCAAGCACGCTGTCAAGTACGCGGGCAAACGGTTAGAGGCCATGAAGGCCGTAGCGCGCGCACACACCAACCGCAGTCTTGAGGAGTATGAAACTGCCCTGACCGACTATCGTCAACAGCTTGGTAGCGACCGATTCATTACGTCCCACCTTCGCCGCTTGTACGACAACATGCTGGAGCAGAACCTCATCAAGGTCATTGAGCCCTTCAGCAGGGTGGAAATTGATCACGTCGCCAAGATGGTTGGTCTCGACACGATACAGGTTGAGCGCAAGCTCTCGCAGATGATTCTCGACAAGGTCATCATCGGAGTGCTAGATCAGGGTGCTGGCTGTCTCATCGTATATGACGAGTCCGAACGTGACCAGGGCTACGATGCGGCCTTGAGCACGCTTGAAAAACTCAGTAACGTAGTTGACGTGCTGTACACGAATCAGGCATCCCTGCTGGAGTAGGATGTGTGTTGAAAGGCGAATGTGTTCAGTACCTGAACGGCTTTTGAGACTATGTACAATAGAAGCATAGATGATCAAGCATGCTACGAGATCAACGTGGTTAGCTAATAATGATTACGCATGACACGGAAAATTTGCATCTAGTACATTATTTCAATCTGTGCTTTGAGTGCTGACTTTACAGTCATCTTTGTACTGAAGATGCCCTGGCCATACTCCCCAGCAGGGGTACATGGTGCCTTTCGGCTCAAGCATCCTCGTCCGAAGTTTGTCCTGGACAAGCTCAACACAAGAGCGCCACGCATGTACGGGCGATCGGCATGTGTCGGTAATCTGCAACATTGCAGTTGCATTTACAATAGATTATCCTGCACAACCCGGTGTTGAAAAGGTAGTCTTACCGAGGCCGTACTATACGCATCCTGGTTTCATTTGTCGATCCCCTGGCGATCTACACCGATTACACACAAGGCTCCATAGAAACAAAGCACCGCATCTCTTCAGATAAATTGTCGACCCCATTATTTTTGAGATACGATTTAGAATGCTGGAGATGAAGTGGTACGGGTACATGTGTCGAGAAGGGTGAGGATCTGATGAATGGGAAGGTATAAAGTACTGCTGAGTCGTTCACCATGACCTGGATTTGTTTCAAAACAAGATACTCTAAGTATCTTCAGCTTATATTTCTGTTCAGCATTTCGGTTAAGTTTTGAACACACAATAAAACAAAAAAAATGCATTTCACAACCGCCTCGTTACTCGCCCTCGCGGTCCCTTCCGTCTTGGGCCACGGCCTCATCACGTCGCCCCCTTCGCGCCCCGTAGGCCCTGCCATCATCGCAAACTGTGGACCAAGTGTCGAACAGGACATTCGTCTTGACAATACCTCTCATGTTGAAGGGTAAGCAGGATACCCTTCTTCTTCTTCTTCTTTTCCCATTACCTAACATTTTCACCTTTGTCCTCCCTAGACCTAATCACTAACACCGTCCTTGTTCTATCGCACAGTCTCCCCGAGCTCGCAGCCAAAGACCCCGCCTACAACGCCACGTCTTGCAACCTCTTCCTCTGCAAAGGCCTGCAATTTGCGGACAACCCATCGAACCACACGCAGCTGTGGACAGCGGGCCAGGTCGTGCCAATCAAAGTCTGGATCCGCATTCCCCATGAGGGCAGCGCAAACATGAGTATCGTGAATACCAAGACAAACACCATTGTCGGGGATATGTTGAAGGTGTGGGAGAGTGGGTATGCGCCCGGCAGCAAGGAGAGCGATGTTCCGCAGGATCAGAAGGAGTTTAGTGTTACGGTGCCAGAGGGGTTGGAGGAGACATGCAAGAGCGCGGGTGATTGTGTAAGTGGCTTGTTCTCTTTCCTGTTTGCTTTCTGGTTGGTGGCGACGGCCAAGGGCTAACGTGGTGACAGGTGTTGCAGTGGTGGTGGTATGGGGTCAAGGCTAAGCAGACGTATGAGTCGTGTGTTGATTTCAAGATTGTGAAGAAGGGGGTGAGGAGGGATGCTTTTGCGAGGGCTTTCAGCGGTTAGTGGGGGGTAAGACGGTTAAGCAAGACATGTGGATGGTATCTTCTGATTTTATCTTGCATCAATCATGGTATCGTTGGGTATTTCCGACACGTGCTATACATGGCTGGCTCTCTCTCCTACCTACCTACCTACAAACAAACAAATAAATAAATAAATAAATGAACAACAAAACTGTCGCAACCCTACTGCAACCCTACTATCTCTTATACCCGCTTCAATATCCGAAGAACACGTACTGCGATCGATCGTTGAAGGGAAACTTCATGTAAAGACAATCAATACGGCGTGGCGGGCCGCTGATATGTGCATACGCAAGGACCCTTGCTATGTATGAAGCATACGCTCCCATCACACCCCGTCATGATGTTCCCGCTTCCCCGCAGCGTTCACGATGACAATGCCAAGCAACATGCCACAGATGAACAGTGTCATAAATGTCGCCGCAACCATGGTACAGCAGAACTTTTCATTCTCCCTCCTGTGTCTGGCAGCAGTGATGGCCTGGTTGTCGCAGACTTCACAGTGTGTGTGGTCAGGCCGCAAGACATTGGCGATGGTTTGCGCAAAAGTTGGTTGCTGTGGAGAAGAGTTGGCAGGCTCGGTAAAAGGGGAAGGTGTGTTGTTGTTGTTGCTGCTGCTGTGGTGGGTGTGTGCGTGGAGCTCAATGTCGACGTCGTCGTTTTGTGGGACGGCTGTGTACTGAGTCTCTTATCAGAAATATGTAACATGGAAAGTATACATATGGGGAGTATGTAACTCACAGCAGAAGTAGATCCAGGTGCCAAGTACCGGTTCTTAGGATGCTCATTGATCACGTCCTCGTACGCAGGCGCAGCATCATGCGCATGACCTGTTGTCGGCATACCCATCTTGTCTCGGAAGCCTACTCGACTATTAAATTTGATGTGTAAAAAAAAACGAAGTGCGATTAAATATTGACAAATATGCAGTAGTCCAGCTTATGGGATCAAAGAGCAGGAAGTAGGCGTGGCAATACCCTTTCTATATGGTAGCCTAGTCCCTCAGCCCTAGCTCATCATGTAGGTTGCCGCTTGTCCATGGGCTGAGCGCGCCATGCCCCGGTTATTGGAATCGGGTGCCTGATATTCAAGGATAAGACCTTGTGGCTGAGGCCACCTGCGTTGCGGATATCTGAGAGGATGAACAGATGATGGCGCGACGTTTCGTGTGCTGACGCACGGGTATCAAATGGATGAAGCCACCCGTCGTGTGGATCAACTATGCGCCATATATGCGCTTTTCTGCATTCAATGCTTCGGCCGTGGTCGAGGGTGAAGCAAGACGTGGCGTGCTAGTAGCGTGGATGCTGGGGGGCGGCCTGTGACGGTGTTCCTTGTGCGCCCAGGTCGCCCAGGTCATCCGGGTCGCCCGGCACGCTCGCTAACCCGCACATGTCGGCTTGGCCAGAGTTATTGGTTGCTCTTGTAGGGTTTGACAAAGAGCCAAGAAGCTCTTGGATATGTAGCATGTGGGTAAACACAATCGTTCACCATTCGTTCGCTTGTACGTGCTGAGATTATAGGACTGCTCCAAGGTTTTTCTGATACACAATCTTGTCTTTCCAAGGTTCCCAAGATTGCTGTGACATTGACAAGAACATGTTGATTGCACCTCCAGCCTCAGATAACTCCTTCTTTACGTCAACCACTACGGTATGCTTTGATTCTATGACAAAGACCAAGTGCTGCCAAGTTGTGAGTTCTTGTAGCATCACCTCCTCACTTGGCTTCCAACCGCTCTACACCCGTAATGACGATATTGCCGGAGGAGTTCATCTTTGCAGGCTCAATTGCAAATGCCTTATTTCCCACCGTATGGAGCCTGGGGTTGTTCGGTTCAAACTATTGGTTTAGCTTCTCGGAAGCCTGCGCTTCCCCCGACTATCCCTTCAGTGTTGTGTCTTTCTTCATCAGATGCAAGAGTTACACTTGCTTCCAATCCTCAAAGCCAGCTACAAAGCTCATATGAGGGCCAGCATATAGGTAAACGTGAGAGATCTCATAAATGAGAGAGCCAGACGTGGTGTTGCTCTACTACAGAATCGACACCAGCAGATTCTCTGCTATGTTGCTGTTGAATGGCTATGATGTTATGACCAAACAAGGATGTGATGATAAGCATAGTACCAAAAGGCAGAGAAGCAGGGAGAAGATAGAGAACACTACTCGTACTTGAACACAACAAGTCCAAATAGCTTAAAGTAGAAGCCACGGTACACACAACCCCAGCAAAAGCACAAGCCTGCTTCTACGCAATCTCATTACCATCATCAGTAGCCCACATCACCGCCGCCTACCCCAGACGTCACAGTTCCTCGTTCCTCCACTTCTTTACTTGCAACCTAGCTTTTCAATCCCTGAAAAAAAGACATCCTAGCAAAATGCACCTCACGCGTTTCAATATCAACATCTCTAGCATGTATTCTTTTTTTTTCGGGCAGCAAAAGTACGTTCTCTTTGCGCTTCGATAAAGTGGTAACAGGATTACAGATTTTATCTGATTGACAAATAATAAAAATTCGCTCTTATTCAAACTACCTGCCACACGCGCCTCACCCCTTGAAACTCGTGACAGCGGACGCGGAACCCGTGACCGC
>Ga0265798_10005987_pt1 | contig 16109 bp, 15 predicted proteins | sample P3T30metagenome_FD_192430 | JGI IMG/M metagenome (GOLD analysis project Ga0265798, IMG submission 192430) | Plant litter microbial communities from East Loma Ridge, Irvine, California - P3 T30 | ecosystem: Environmental > Terrestrial > Plant litter > Unclassified | place: USA: California... | reverse complement strand
TTTCTTCGTTTTCAATCTGCTCGCCATCCGGCCGGACGACATGCGCATGCTGTCGAAGTTCGCCAAGGAGACGTTCGACATCGAGAAGCTGGTCGCCGATGCGGCGGAGATGCGAACGCAGGCACTCGTGAGAAACGCGATCGCGGTGGAGTTGGACGAACCCTCAGAGGAGTTCATCAAGCTGATTGCGGCAAGGGTGTACGATGGGAGAATCACCCAAGTCGTACGCGACAGCTTCGCTAGACTGATTCCAGCCATGGCCGCGAGCGTCGTGCAGGATAGGGTCACGAAGCGGCTGGAGCAGGCACTGAGCGGAGCCGTTCCGCCGGTCAAAGCGGCTCCGGTTCCGGAGATGCCCGATCATCCCGATGACGAAATCGTCACGACTCAAGAGGAGATCGACGGCTTCAACATCGTGCGAGCGATATGCGCGCGATATGTGGATCCGGCCCGTATCGTCATGAGGGATGCAAAATCCTACTGCGCAATCCTGCTGGACGACAACAACAGGAAGTCCATCGTCAGAATGCACTTCAATAGCCCGACCGTGAAGTACCTAGGTACATTCTGCGGCAAGGACGAGACGAAGGTGCACGTCGATGGAACGATGGGCCTTTACGCTCTCGAGGAGAGAATAATCTCTCGACTGCGGGAGCTGGATCCGAGCATCCCGGCATAAATACCCATCAATGATGTGCTGATATGTCGATTGTACTGCGCTTTGGAAGCACGCATCGACAAAACAAGACATCATTCGACCCGGCGGCGGTCGGAGTGAACGCGGATCAGCACACCCTGGCGTCCAGCCTTGAACCGGACGCCACTCGGTGACGTCCGGCCCGAAGGCGGCGAATCATCCTCGCCCGCCGTCCTTCGCCTTCGAGGCCAGACCAGCGATCCATTCGGATCCGCGAACCGCCGGTCCCTTGGCCGGCGATACGAACGTCCTCGTCGGAACCGGGCGTTCGGCCTTCTCCTCCCGACGCTGGACGACCTCGCGTTCACGCCTTTCGACGGCGCGACCACGCGCGCCAGCCTCTTCGATCACGCTGCGGGCGTGATGCGACATTCCGGTGGAGGTCGACAGCAACGAATAGTCGCCACGCGACATCTTCACCATGTCGTCCCGATCCCTCGACGATGTGGTCGTCAGAGCGCCACGAAGAGGTGATACGAGCCTGGCGAGATTGCGACTCTCCTCATACGCCGCACGGACGTCCTGCGGCCTCCCGCGGGTACGAATGAGGTCGCCGTGCCGCAGGACGGCGGCCGCACGCAGCTGCAGCGCCGTGTCCGTCACCAGCCGCTCCTCGAGCTCGCGGGGCGTATGTCCGCCATCACCGTCGCCGATTCCGCGACTGACGGCCGAGCGGAACTGCGGCGTCGAGAACACGTCCTCGACGCCGGCCGCCTCGAGCCGCAGACCCGCGATGCGGACCGCTCTGCCGGCGGGATGCTCGGGCTCGGGATAGGACGCATCGGCGAGAACGCGATCGACGACGGCGGGAGGTGCGTCCCTGAGCGGATACACGTAGCTGCCATCCATCATCATGTCGACGGTCCGACGCGCGATGCGACTGGTCTCGAACGGGAACTCGCGCCCATCCCTCGGAGGCGGACCGTCGATCTCTCGATCGCGCCGTCTGCCTTCCGACAGGGCGTCCGAGAAGGCGGTCATCTCGGACTGGGTGCCGCGCCTGCCGACGCGGCCGACGATCGCCGAGGCCTCCTCGGCCGTGACGAGCCCCGCGGCCCTCATGATCCTCGCATCGAGTTCGGAGGTGATCGGCGCGCGGGCGGCGTCGATCGATGCGCGGTGGGCCGCCGACAGCTGCGGAGAGACGCCGGACATGTCTCCGGCCGCCAGCGATCTCAGACCATCCTCGGACTCGAACGACACGGGACCACGCAGCGCGTGCATCTCCCGCCAGTCGGCGCCGCGCGCCACCTGCTCGGAGAACGTCATCATCTTGTCGCGATCGACCAGATCCAGAGACGCGAGCATGGCGGCATCCCGCTGGAGCGACATATCCAGCGAGATCATCCGGGCCGCGACGATCGAGCCCAGCCTTGCCTTCGGGACCTCGGCGTCGAGATCCATCACGCGCGCCGTCGCCATGACGAGCCCGTCGCGGTCCCTCGTCGGATCGACACCCTCGTCGCGCCGCATGGCGACGTGGAAGGCCAGACCCCTCTCTACGGCACCCTCGGGCTCCCTGGATCCCGCCAGGATCGCGTCGACCGCCATCACCGCGCGCTCGAGCCGCGCATCGGTCGGTTCGGGCCAACCTGGTACCGACCCCATCTCCTCGATAGCCTTGGACACATCCATCTCGCATTCCCCCTCGTGGCATCATTGTGGACGACGGAGGATGAGCGGGCAACCACCCCGTCTCCCCCTACGGGGAGGGGTGGTTGCCCGAAGTGTTATCCCGTGCCAGTCTGACCTAGAGGATCAGGGGGCACCATGAGCATCGTCCGCATTTCTAGGCTTCTGACCATGCTGTCATCTATCGCATTGATGGCAGCATGCTCGAGTCCATCCAATAACCCTCGTACCGAGAGATCAAGCGACGCTGCTGGTACGTCAGGACTGTCTCCCTTCCAGCAGGCCATGCTGAAGGCTGCCGAACGGTCTCGGAACCCAAGCGTCCAGCCAAGGCTGCGCATCGATGACGGCCCTCCTTCGGGAATAAGAGGAGGAGGCGCAAACTTCGGTGGTCCGGCATACCCATACGGAACAGATGGGGACAGGCCGGCCACACACGAAGTTCCTCGACAGCGCGAGATTGAACCGGAGGACCTTCCGGATGCGGACATGGTGATTGATCCCGAGCGGGTATTCAGATCCGAGCACGCATGCCGCGCCGTGGTGGGTCTGATCTTCGATGTTCACCCCGGCAGGATCTACGCCAACTCAACACGCCCCTACACGCATGTCCTCGTGCCGTTGAATACGGGAGGCACGTTGCAGATATTATGCAACGTGAAGGAAGGCGAACTCGACATCGCCATCGCAATGAGCAACCCGACACGTTGGAGCGACTGGCTCGAAAAAGGACCATTCGGCTTCGTCATCCGCAACAGGAAGATGGTCGTGGGCTTCCCCATTATGACGGAAGACGACGAGATTCGCATCAAATCCTACATCTACAATCCGGATGATTTCATCGCGATAAGATGATGCGCATGAAATATGACACGACTCTCGGAGGGGTCATTGACCGACCGGGACCCGACTGTCCATAGGATCTCCTCCGGCCTTGAGGCCGGAGGATCAGGGAGAATACGATGAAGCGCTTCATCCTCGCGGCACTCATGGTCGCGTCGACCTCCACCGCCGCATACGCCCAGCGTCAGGTCCACGTCGATGCGCACACCCGGCGCGACGGCACGTACGTTCCCTCGCATATGCGCACCGCCCCGAACAGCACGCGCAACGACAACTGGTCGACGGTCGGAAACGTCAATCCGCACACCGGCCGCACCGGCACGCAGCCACGCGACTACAATTCCCCGTATCAGCCGAACAGGACCTACACGCCGCGCCATTGATGCGCGGCACTTTTCAACCTCTCCCAGTTCCGTCCTAAAGCCGTTTGGGCGAGGTTGAAAAGCGTGGACGCCTCCACTCTCTCGTGTCAGAAACTAGAAACGATTGAGTGGGGGCAGTTATGGGCATCGAGGATCGGGACTACATGCGCGAGCGCGCAAGAGAGCGCGCTGAATCGCGTGGGGCCGTCTTCCTTGATCGATCCAGGTCGAGATCGCGCAGAAGCGCACTCGAACAATGGCTCGAAACTCCCTTCAGGAACCAGAAGGCCGCCCTCGCGATCGCCGCATGCGGTCTGATTCTGATCAGCAGCATTCCAGCCTCAGTCATCTCCTCGTTGGCCCCATCGGGGCCGATCGACACCGATCCGAACACCATGATGACCGGCATGGCCGGGCGCGGCGTCGCCGGCGGCGCCATGACATTCGTGCCGATACTGCGCCTCCTCGGGTTCGCGCTTCTCCTCTCGTGTGGCATCGCCCTGATCAAGGGACGCCGCCGCTGGGGCTACTCGACCGTCGTCAAGGACCCCAACGTCGCGGCAAGCATCGGAACGACGCTTATCGGCATCGTCGCATGGAGCGTCGTGACGCAGGGACTGTGGATGAGCCAGGCGCACAAGGCCGCCGAAGCCGGCACTCGGATAGCGAGCGGACAGAACCAGATGAACCAGGCGACGAGCTCCGCGCCTCCGGCCGTTCAGGCCCCGATGATGCAACCGGTGCAGGTCCGACCCGAACCTCTGACGCCCGGCCTGCAGGCGTCCGGCTTGGCGCCCGACCGGCCGTTCCCGGCCAACGGTACCTTCGAACGCACGCTACCGCTCCAGGGCAAGCTAGCCAGAATGACGTTCTACAACCGCAGCCAGAACAACGCCATCGTCGTCTGGCTCTACAACATGAACGACGGCAAGGGCGACCACGAGGCCCTCCGCCTGTATCTCGCGGCAGGCCAGTCGGCGCCGGTCGACCTTCCCGCCTTCGACTACCGCATGGCGATCTACGAGGCACCTCCGTCCTTCGGTCTCAACCGCGGGTTCGGCCCCGACACCCGGCCTAAAGATCTGGGCCTCGTGGACCTCAAGACGCCCGCAGACGCCCTCTCGCAGCAGGCGGTCGGTAACTACAGCGGCTACGGGATCTACAACTTCAGGCCCGGCGTCTACGCGGTCAGGCGCTGATCGCCATGCCCGTCATGGTCCTCCTGTTCCAGGCGTTCGTCGTCGCGACGATCGTCGCGGCCCGCATCCACTCCCGCAGCGCAGCGACGGTGGCTGCCGTCGGTTGGTCGGTCACGACGCTGATCCTCGTGTTCATGCCCTGGCTGATGGCCCTGCAGCTCACCATCGTCTGGGGAGCATACGCATGGTCGCTGTCACGCCGCTCCCTAGAACTTCCGCCCGGCGACCCGGCAAGGAACTACGCGCTGTTCGCGGCCACCTGCCTCGCGCTCGGTCCCTTCATGCTACCGCTGTTCGGCGTCGGCGCGATCGCCGGTTGGGCCGCCTGGCGCCGCATCTCCGATACGGATCGCTTCGACGGTCCGCGCATCCCGCTACGCCAAGTAACGGCTTCCACGCCGAACTGGCGCAGCCACTACATGCGGGCCTGCGAATCGCCGGCCGAATCCGCCTTCCTCAAGGCCATGATTGCCCGCTACGCGATGCTCCCCGACAAGGGCGTGCTCGTCGCCCGCGGCATCCGTCTGGAGATGCAGAAGCCGATCGGGCGGTACCGGGCCGACTTCGTCGCCAACGGGCGGCTGGTCATCGAGATCGACGGCGCGCGCTGGCATGGATCGCCCGAGGCGAAGGCGCGTGACGCGCAGCGGGACCGTGATATGCGGAAGATGGGGCTGAAGATCATCCGCATCCCGGCCAGGACAGTCTTCAGGGCGCCAGCGCGGGCGGTGGCGCTGGTAGAAGGGGCATCACGATGACGAACATGATGCGTGGAGGCTCCTACGATATGGAATCGCCGACGACGATCCGTATCGCGTCAGACAGCATCGCCGAAGGGACAAGCCTTCTAGCGATAACATACGCGTCGGACGCGGACGGCGTTCATGTTCCAGGTTTCGACGGCACACTCAGGATCCGCCCTGGACGCACGTCCGACGAGCATCTGATCGGAACGGTCCCCGAAGGGATCGTCGTTCGGATCCTCATCATGGGTCTGTCCGGTACCGGAGAGATCCCGATCGGTCATGTGGGCCTGCCCACACTCCAGGTAGGGAATGCGAATCTCGGCGTCCTGACCGACGCGACCGACAAGAGGCTCACGATAGCTGGCATCGTCTATGCCCGGCACGGATCCCAGCGTTTCAGACTCGTCGATCAGGGTTGGTCCGGAGGCTACGAGAGTTTCCTGAAGATCACCGGGTTCTCCTTCTCCATAGACGAGATCACGGCCGCAATCGATCATGCCGAGGGCGTTGAAGAACCGGAAACCGGGAAGCCGCCCAAGAGGTCTTCGCCCGCCAGGACGCGTAGCGAGACCCGTATCATGAACCTGCTCTACAAAGCATCCGGCGGCGGCACATCGCTGCGGAGGATCGTGATCATCTCGGCATCGGCTGACAGGATCAGAGCTCGGGAGGCGGACGGAAGCCAGGTGAAGACCTTCCTCATTCAGGGTATCATCGAGCTCTGCGATGCTGAGACCGGGGAGGACATGCTTCCGACGCTACGCATGACGTCTGACCTCTACATGCAGTGATCCACCCCCGCCTCCCGAAACGGGGAGGGGTTAAATAAAAAGGCCGGGCAAAAACCCGGCCTTTTTAATCTGCAGATCAAGCTGCGAAAGCAAACTGCCGTTGCTCTCTATGCTCACGACTCTTTGAAGCGCCTCCTCGCATAGGAAGATAAGGTTCGTAGTAAGGATCTGGAATGCTCCTTCCCAACCTTCGATACTCGGCAACCCACTCGTAGAATGCTTCCTTCAAATTAGCGATGGCTTCTTCCTTCGTATCTCCGTCCGACTTGCAACCGGGAAGATCAGGATAGAAGGCGATAAAACCACCACCATCCTCAGGGCTGAGAGACTCAACCTTGGACTGATAATCTACTGCAAAAACCATATCACTTCCCCCTACCTGAAATGACGTCTCGAATGAAACGGGTGAAGTCTTTAACGTAGTGTGGTTTTATCGGCCTCCTTGCTGGGATCGTCAAAACCTCGGCGATCGACTCGTGTGACACCTTATAGTGTGATCCTCCCGTCTCGTTATGGCAATACGCCCCAACGAAATTGGACACCACAATAAAATCATCAATCACCCAGTCGTTCCGTGGATTGGCTTCCATCGCCTGAAGGCGCTTCTCAGCTTGAGCCACAACACCCCCTTCCTGACCTCCTACGGCTATGATCAGTCAGCTAATCGTCGCACGGGCCGGCAGTCAATCGCTATCTTTTCGTTGACGTGATAACACGCTTCTGCGACCGTCGTCGCATCCTCTACTCTCCCCAGGATGCGACATGCCGAACATCGCCCCTCTCCTCGATCACATGCGCTCGATCTCGAAAACCGAGCGGGAGAAGGGAGACTATTTCGAGCGCGCGATCGTCGCATGGCTCAAGGCCGATCCCGTCATGGCGGAGCAGTACTCCGACGCATGGCTCTATACCGACTGGGCTCGCCAAGCTGGCCATGACGCCAAGGACGTCGGCATCGACGTAGTCGCGCAGCTTCGTCACGAGCCAGGTCTCCTGGCCGTCCAGTGCAAATTCTACGACGCTGAAACAACGATCTCCAAGAAGCACGTCGACGGTTTTCTCGCAGCTTCGGCCAACCCGCGCTACGTTCGCCGCCTGCTCGTCGACACGACCGGCAAGCCGATCGGTCCCAACGCATCCCTTCTCATCGAGGACTGCCACAACCTGACACAAGTAGGCCTCGCCGAGCTCGACGAGAGCGCGTTCGACTGGGGGAGGCTCGTCCGGACCGGCGAGATCGCCGTCCGCGCCCCCAAAACACCCAAACCCCACCAGACCGAAGCGGTCGATGCGGTGGCCGCGGAATTCATCGAGCAGAAGCAGAACCGGGCCACGGTCATCCTCGCCTGCGGGACCGGCAAGACGTACACCGCCCTCCTAGCCTCCGAGGACGTGCGCATCGCCGGTCGGGGCAAGCGCATCCTATTCATGGTTCCATCGCTGGCTCTCATGAGCCAGACCATCGGCGAGTGGGCCCAGGACGCGACCCTGCCCCTACGCTGTTTCTCAGCCTGCTCCGACACGCAGGCCGGCAAGCGCACGCGGGAGGACGCGCTCGAAACTACCATACATGACCTCCAATATCCCGCCACCACCGACCCCGCCAAGCTCGCCGCCAAGGCATCCTCCGACGCTCCCGACGCCCTCACCGTCGTCTACTCGACCTACCAGTCGATCGACGTCGTCTCGCGCGCCCAAAAGGAGCACGGCCTCCCGCCCTTCGACCTCATCGTCTGCGACGAGGCCCACCGCACCACCGGCGTCACGCTGGTCGACGAGGATGATGCTGCCTTCGTCCGCATCCACGACAACGAGGACGTCGTCGGCGCACGCCGCCTCTACATGACCGCCACGCCCCGCGTCTTCGGCGACGCCGCGAAGACGAAGGCCGGCGAGGCGGCCGCCGAACTCGTCTCCATGGACGACGAGGTCCGTTACGGCCGACAGGTTTACGTCCGTAACTTCGGATGGGCCGTCGAGAACGACCTGCTCACCGACTACAAGGTCATCGTCCTCGCGATCGACGAGAACCAGGTCAAGGCGAGCTTCCAGCGTCGCCTCGACCGCGGCGGCGAGATCGACATGGATAGCGCCTCCAAGATCATCGGATGCTGGAAGGCGCTGGGCACCTCCGCCGGACAAGACGCCGACGGACAGTTCGTACCGATGCGCCGAGCGATCGCCTTCGCGCGCAGCATCGCGGCCTCGCAGACCGTCGCCGACCAGTTCCCCTCAATGGTCGACGAGTACGTCCGCGAGCTCGACGAGAGCGACCAGGCCAGTCTGAGCCACCACGACAACCGCGACCTGCAGGTGCAGGTCAGGCACGTCGATGGAACCATGGGCGCGTCCATGCGCACCGACCGTCTCCGCTGGCTCAAGGAGGAGGCCGGACCGGACGTCTGCCGCATCCTCACCAACGCGCGCTGCCTCTCCGAGGGCGTGGACGTACCGGCCCTCGACGCCATCATCTTCCTGCACGAGCGCAAGTCCAAGATCGACATTGTGCAGGCGATCGGCCGCGTGATGCGCAAGGCGCCCGGCAAAAAGCTCGGCTACGTCATCCTGCCCGTCGTCGTCCCGGCCGGCAGGGCCCCCGAGGACGCCCTGAAAGACAACAAGACCTACGGCATCATCTGGGACGTCCTCAATGCCCTGCGCTCGCACGACGAGCGTCTAGACGGCGAGATCAACAAGGCCAGCCTCGGCGAAGTGACCGACAAGATCGAATTCCATGCGGTCCAAGCCCACGAGATCGAGGTCACCGCCGTCTCCGAGAACATCCGGACGACCAGCACCACTGGCGATCGAGTCGCCGGGTCCGATGGTCAAGGCGACGTCGGCGGTCGTGGCTTCGAGCAGGATCCAGATGCCGTCGCGACCGAGACGCTCGTCCGTCGGCCTGTCCAGCTCGGCTTCGACCTTGACGAGGTAACCCGTGCGATCATGGCCAAGATCGTCCAGCGCTGCGGTCGCCGTGAATACTGGGACGACTGGGGCCGCAAGGTCGCGGACATCGCCCAGCGCCACATCGAGCGGATCGAGCACCTGATCTCGGGTGAGAAATCAGACGCGCGCGCCGCCTTCGACGTCTACCTCTCCGACATGCGCCGAAACATCAACGAGGACATCTCGGAGCGGCAGGGCGTGGAGATGCTCGCCCAGCACGTCATCACCAAGCCGGTCTTCGACGTCCTCTTCCGCGACTACGACTTCTCGTCGCGAAACCCCGTCTCTCTCGCCATGCAGACCGTCCTCGACACCCTCCAGGGAGTCGAGATCGGCCAAGAGACCAAGGAGCTCGAGCGCTTCTACGGATCCGTCCGCCGCCAAGCGTCGGCTATCACGACCGACGACGCCCGCCAGAAGCTGATTGTGAAGCTCTACGACTCGTTCTTCAAGAACGCCTTCCCGAAGCTCACCCAGCAGATGGGCATCGTCTACACCCCGGTCGAAGTCGTCGATTTCATCATCGCCTCCGTCGACAAAGTGCTCCGCTCCGAGTTCAACCGAACCCTCGGCAGCCATGGCGTCCACATCATCGACCCGTTCACGGGCACCGGCACATTCGTAACCCGCCTGCTGCAATCCGGCCTGATCACGCCCGATGAACTCGTCCGAAAGTACGCGTCCGAAATCCACGCTAACGAGATCGTGCTGCTCGCCTACTACATCGCGGCGATCAACATTGAGGCGACCTACCACGGCATCGTCGGCGGTGACTATGAGCCGTTCCCCGGCATCTGCCTCACCGACACCTTCCAGATGTATGAGCGCGAGGTCGACAACGATCTCGAGGAACGCATCAACGCAATGTCGGCCAACGACGGCCGCCGCCGTCGCCAGAAAAGCCTGCCCCTACGCGTCATCATCGGCAACCCGCCCTACTCGGTTGGGCAGGACGATGGCAATGACGACGCCCAAAACATGAAATACCCTGTCCTAGATGCCCGTATTTCTGAGCGCTACGCTCAACAGTCTCGCGCCGGTCTTCGAAACAGCCTCTACGACAGCTACATCCGAGCGATCCGCTGGGCATCCGATAGGGTCGAGAAAACCAAGGAGCAAGCGGGAGTCGTCGCCTTCGTCACCAACGGCGGCTGGATCGACGGCAACGCCATGGACGGGATGCGCAAGGCGCTGGTCGAGGAATACTCAGATCTCTGGATCTTCCACCTCCGCGGTAACGCTCGCACCCAAGGCGAGCAACGCCGCAAGGAAAAGGGCAATGTCTTCGGCGAAGGCTCCCGCACGCCGGTCGCCGTGTTCATCCTCGTGCGCAACCCGAACGCCGACCATCACGGCCACATCCACTACCACGACATCGGCGACTACCTTGACCGCGAGCAGAAGCTCGACGTCGTCCGGTCGTTCGGCGACATTGAGGGCATCGCCGCTAAGGACGGTTGGACAACCATCATCCCCGACCAGCATGGCGACTGGGTAAACCAGCGCTCCGGTGACTTCGATGCCCATATCGCGCTCGGTCAGCCGAAGAAAGGTTCAAGACATGGGACCGCCATATACGATAACTTATCGTATTCTACCGGTCTGAAGACCAATCGCGACACGTGGGTCTACAATCGTTCAAAGTCTTCGCTGCTCTGCTCCATCGGAACCCTTAGCGCAACTTTCCAAGAATCAATCACCGCGCTCACCGAGGGACGTGCTCCCACCTTGGACCGAAGGCTCATCAGCTGGAGCAGGGGGTTGATGAATCATGCTAAACGTGGGCGCGCTATCGAGATCGACGAGAAGAATATCCGAATCTCGTCATATAGACCTTTTACAAAATCACTAATGTATCGAGATGATCGTCTGAACGATGAGCCATCATTCACACGTCGACTCTTCCCGACAGCCGATACACCGAACAAGGTGATCTGCATCAATGGGATTGGGTCAACCAAGGAATTTTCGGCTCTCATTACCGATGAAATCGCGGACTATGAGTTTGCATCAAAAACCCAATGTTACCCCCTTTATATCTACGACGATCAGGTCGGAGGTATGTTTTCATCCAATGGCATTATACGTCGTGATGGCATTGCTGATCAAAGCCTCACCCACTTCACGGCCGCTTACCCCGACGCAGTCATCACGAAGGACGACGTCTTCCATTACATCTACGCCGTCCTCCACCACATAGGCTACCGGGAGCGCTACGCCAGCAATCTCGCAAAGGAACTGCCGCGCATCCCGCTTGCCTCGTCCCATGACGACTTCCGCCACTTCGTCAACGCCGGCCGTGCGCTAGCAGAGCTCCACCTCGGTTACGAGACGATCAGTCCCGCTGACGTGACCTGGGTCGTCGATGGAAAGCCCGTCGCGTTGGCCGATGTCCCTACGGCCACCTGGCGCATCCACGACAAGATGCGTCCGGATAAAAATGACATCACCACTATCAAAGTTAACGGCCACCTGACGATCGCTGACATCCCCACCGAAGCCTACGACTACGTCGTCAACGGCAAGCCCGCGATCGCCTGGGTCATCGAGCGTCAGGCCGTCACCTGCGACAAGGACAGTGGCATCGTCAACGACTGCAATGCCTATGCCGTCGAGACGATGAACGACCCGTCCTACTGCGCGATGCTCGTCGCTCGTGTCGCACGCGTGGGCATGGAAACTATGCGGATCGTCCGCTCCCTACCGTCACTCGAACTCTGACGGGATGTCGATCTCCATCCCCTCCGACCCTGGCGTGCAGGATCGCCTGCACGCCCATCTCGCCGGATGCTCGCAGGGCAGCCGGAACGCCTTCGAAGGAATGCTCTCCAGCTGGTCCGCTTCGTCGGACGCATCATTCCCGGCTACGCCGGTGCAGGTCCGCGATTTCGTCCGAGCCCAGGCCGCGAGCGGCAGCACGGGACGCCCTCTGCGGCCACAGAGCATCCGCCTCATGCTTAGGCACCTCTCCAACCTCCACGCCCGCATCCTGCACGTTGACGACCCCACACGCCACATCCTCGTCACCAGTGAGATGAAGGCGCTGTTCCGCGAGCGCGGCTCCCTCGCAAGACCGACGGTCCCGCTCCGCCTCAAGGGCGACGTCGCCGACATCGTCAACGACGATCCTCTACCCGGCTCGATAATCGCCATGCTGCGGGCGCTAAAGGGCGATGACTCGCCATGGGCGCTCCGCGCCCGTGTCATCCTGGGGCTCGGCGCCGACACCGGCTGCAGTCGATCCGAGTACGTTGCCATCAACATCGGCCACGTCTTCGTCATGGCCGACGGCACCGGTACCGTCTTACTCGGCGGCCCACCGCGCTACCTGTCGGCGGAGACCATGGCATTCATCTCCGCCTGGATATTATGGCGCGAAGCAGTTCTTCCTAGCTCCACGAGACCGACCGATGCGCTCCTCGTTGGTATAGACCAGCGACACCGCCCAGCCACCAGGCTGACCACCGACGGCTACGTCGGCGTTCTCCAAGACATCATCAAACGCGTCGGTTGCGGAGTGCCAGTCAGCGGCAACAGCTTCCGAGCTGGTCTCAAGCTCGATCTCGCCGCGATTGGAGCAACCCCAATCGCCATCGCCAACGTGTTGGGATTCAAAGAACTTTGAGCTACGAGATCAATCAGAAATGGGCATTCGGCATGGCTCCGCCCAAAACGCATACGCACAAGGCGCGACTCGCTGCTGCCAGCCATGTCCTACATGCGTTGCAGAGTACCACACCGGATGACATGCTGCTTGATGCAATCAGTGAAATCAAAGGTTTATTCACGCGACGGTGGAAGCAGGACCAGTGGGACTGGTTCACCGTCTCTGCCCAGTTGGGTCATCCTTCCGCCCAGATATCCAAAGTCATTTCTTTCACTCTGAGCGATTGGCGGAAAGACATCCAGTCAGGCATTGAGCCCTTAAAGTCCGAACACGGCGCCCGGCTGCTAGCCCTTCCTTTCCGCAAATGTCTCTACGTCCTCATTGGTCGCCATCGTATCGCTGACGAACCTGGTGCAGGGTGGATCTATTATCTATCCACTCGAGAACAACCGAGCATAGCCAAAATCGGTCGCACCACCAGAACGCTGGAGGAACGCATCCGTGAGATCAACGGTGCCACAGGCGTGCTCACTCCCTACGGGGTTCGGTCATGCTGGCGCGTGAGCGATCCCGAGATGGCTGAAAGGCTTATCCATAACGACCTCGCAACCTACAGGATTAGAGCTGACAGAGAGTTTTTCCGCCTGCCATATGGACCCGCAACTAAGCGGATCGGGGAGGTGCTGGCGCATCACGGACTTGAAATACGCACGCTCAACGCGCTGACTAGCTTGGAGTGACGTGCCTATCATGGCGCTGAACCACCCCCGCCTCCCCCGGCGGGGAGGGGTGGTCCATCATCACTGGCGAGCCGATCCTGATTGGTGAAAGGAATGAAAGATGCGGGCCAAGAGCCAACGAATCCTGCGGCCGCGGGCTGAACAGGCACCCTTCAGTCCCGAAGAGGCGGCCTTCCATGAAGAGGCGATACGCCAGGCTCACCTCAGGACGCTGCTTCCCCACTTCAAGCGGTGCCAGACCGAACGGGAGCGCGACAGCTTCAATCAGATCGTCAGCAAGGACGACGTCGCGGAGCTTCGACGCATGGCCGAAACCAACGCCTGAATCTTCTCCCCGGTGGGGGTGGCCTTGAATCAGGGTCGGCGTTGATGATGGCGAGATAGCATGTTAGCACATCCCCGAGGGCTGCTGGAGCTACCAACGACCATGACGCAGTCAACTACAGTCGGAACCGCACAAGGACCGATGGGCATGGTCATCCTCGACGACCCCGAGGGCCTGACGCCCCGCGTCACCGATCTCCTTCGTTCGGCCGCGCAGCGGATCGGCCGCAGACCACTCCGCAGCCGAGGTCTGCTGCGCCCATGCGGGGTCTGGCCGATGGCCACGGTCGCCACCAAGCCGGGTGTCACCGATGGCGCCGGCCGACCGGGACGCACCGAGACCACCGTCACTGACGGCGTCCTCGCCAGACCCTCGCTCCGCGTCTCGACTCTGACGGTGATCCCCGTACGCCTGATGTGGTGGGATCCAGCCGACTACCTTCTCGCCCTCGCGCGCCTCGCCGAGGGCGGCGACGGCCCGCCCTCCCGACGCGACCTCCGGCGCGTCGCAGTCGCCTCGGCGCTCTGCGGCCGTCATCCAGCGCATGAATGCGACCTGGTGGTGCTGCACACGGCTACCACGTTCGAGCCACCCTTCCTCTACGACGAGGGCCCACGGCACACGACACTCCTGGAATCGCGCATCCTGCGCGCAGGCGATGGGCTGTCGGACATGATAGAGGCCCTGCCGCGCGTCACGAAAGTGACGATCGACAGATGCCGCCGGGGCATCCCGCGGATCGCCATCTCGCCCTTCGCCGACCAGGCCGACGGGCCCCTCAACGACACGGACCTCGACCTGGTCGGACGACGAGGCGTCGCAGCCGCAGAAGCGGCTCTCGAGCGGCTCTCGTAGAGCAACCGCCCCGCCTCCCGAGAAGGGGAGGGGTGATCAGAATCGTAAAAACCGGCTGCCCAGAAGAGCAGCCGGTTCATATTACAGGTCCAAAAGAAAACAGGCCTTGACGCCTTGGACGCAGAGCGATGCAATCGCAGCCAGCAACCGAAGCCTAGGTACCCATCGCCTCGAAGACCACTTGGTAAAGTGGGCCATGAGGTATCCTCATAAATGAGAGTGGATTGCCGGCTTCCTGGTTCTGTCTCTGGATCGCTATTTATGTCGCGGGTACTGGACAACTCATGTGCCTCGGCCCGACTCTGCTGTTCGATCATCTCTGTCTGCGCTGTAAGCGCCGGCAGAGCGCATATGCTGAATAACACATGCGACGTCAAGATGGTCGGCCTACTTCTTTTTTGGTTTGCCAGATCCGCCACCGGCCTGCGATACGGCCGATCCGCTGATCGACTTGTCGGTCGGCGTAGACTTGGGGTTCTTCAGGACCTTCGAGGCCTTGGAAGCCACGGAGGGACTGGTCTTGCGGTCAGTCATAAAACATCCTCTCTGAGCATCGGCACTGGAACATCGTGCCGTATGGCGACGAATCGATCATGAGCAAATTTGTTCCTATCCACTGAACCACGCCCGCCTCCCCCTCCGGGGGGGTGAGGTCCCATACACGTCGTAATGCCGACGGTCTTGATCTCGCAGGATTCGGATTGACCACCATAGCCTCGCCTGCGGGGAAGAAGGCAGGCCAGATAGAAAGCGGTCTTGCGTAACACATAGTCACGCAGAAAGAAAAAAGACCATGATTGCGGATTCGAAGTGAAAGGAACGACGATGAAGTTCGTGACAGACGGGCTGCTCGCACTACGTATCCTTTCCAGAGAAGGAACCGGCCGGATCCTGGTCCCATTCGCCCTGGCCATGAGCGCGATCGCAGGCCTCGAGACGAAAAGCATCGTCGTCACCGTTGCCATCCTCGTCGGCTCCTTCATCTGGGTGGGGACATCGACGCGCCGGTCATTATTCCTGCAAGAGGAGATCGCCGAGGAACGGCGACTCCGATCGCGCCGATCCTGACTCTGGACAGCCCCACCTCTCCTTTCCGAGGAGGAGTGATCTGTGATCTAAGTTGAGCGCGACCTCGATGCGTGTTATCACGCGGGCGCGACCAGATTCGGACAAATCCTTCATGAACATGCTCCTCGCCATCATCGCCTTCGCCTTCACCTATCTCGTCGTCGGCGTGGCCGTGGCAAGATTCTACGTAGCTCCGTGGCTGGCAAAGCTGTCGCCGGATACCATCCGAAAGATACTGCATGACGTGGAAGGCCTGAAGCTCGATACCATGCAGGATCTGGAGATCGCACGCCAC
>Ga0265798_10005986_pt1 | contig 16112 bp, 18 predicted proteins | sample P3T30metagenome_FD_192430 | JGI IMG/M metagenome (GOLD analysis project Ga0265798, IMG submission 192430) | Plant litter microbial communities from East Loma Ridge, Irvine, California - P3 T30 | ecosystem: Environmental > Terrestrial > Plant litter > Unclassified | place: USA: California... | reverse complement strand
CCCAGGCTGGCTCTACACTCCACAAGCCCTAGACTCCACCTGCCTCAAAATCTCCTGCCCCTCGGCCACCCTTCTCGCACGATCGCCCTCACCAGGGATCTTAATCTCTTGCTGTGTCTCGGAAGTGCCTGCCCGCTCTCTGAAGATCGCGAGATCGTCGTCGGCTGCTTTGTACGGCAGCCTGAAGTCGCTCTCGGTGTAGTGAGCGGTGCGCGGGGTCTTGACGGGTGCGCGGATGCCGAAGAACTCGTCGACGTCGCGGTTGAACGCGGGGTCGGTGAAGAACATGACGTATTGGTCAACGCCGGGCTTGAAAGCAGGATGGGCCGTTTTGGCGGGAGCGGCTGGGATATTGATCTGCTCGGAGGAGTTGCTCATGGCGGTGGGCGGTGGTTGAGTTGAATCCATGTGACGATGGAGTGTAGTGGCTGGGATACCGAATTGCTTGTAGACGGAGTTGTTCATGGCGGTGGTCGGTGGTTGAGCTGAATCCATGCGGCGAGGAAGTGGAGGTGGAGGCATATTGGCTGATGGGGAAGCTGTAAATTTGTGTATCAGAAAATGACGTTGTTGCCATGGTGAGAGCGAGGTGCTACAAACGCAAAATAGACACCTTCACCCAGCGTTCCTAGCAGTAACAGAACGCCAGCGTGGCTGTAGGCCAAGCGGTCATTGCCGTTCACCAGCTGCTGCAACTGCTCGTACCAAGCAGAAGCGTCTTCATGACGGCGTGTCACACGGATAATGGCAAGTCCACATTGTTCGTCGAAGACGTAGTCTTCTCCAAGACAGTTGCGGATGTCTTGGAGAAGAACGGCGAGATTGGTAGGCTTCTTTGTGGAAAGCTTGTCGCGAGACATTTTGGAGAAGGGAGTGGTTAGGGAAAGAGAAAAGTGGATATAGAAAGACTTGAGGAGGGAAGTGGAAGGGTTTGGAGAATTGGTTTGGAGTGACGTATTTGGATATCAGGCAGCCATTGCGGTGACAATAAGATCTCCCGTTTATTGTGACGATAGGCACAATAGCATGCACTTTCGGTAGTGAGGTAGGTAGGTAAACGATCAGCATACGCACGAGTAGAGGTCTTCCTGGCTATGTTCCAAAAGAGAAGGTCTAGTGCACTGAGGCGACCTAGGTTAAGCTGAACTATGATGGGGCCTCGATCACATCACTGTGAGAACCTCCAGGTGTCTTCAACAAAGACCGATGAGTACATCAGAGATCTGCGACAACCTTCCGAACAGTCTCTTCGAGGTCCTCCTCCTGCAAGCCCAGCAGCGTGTTAGCAAACTCCTTCTTCGCTTTCCAGTCTGACGCAACGACACCCCACACCGCCACTACCTCTTCTCTTGCCTCGCCATCACCATCCATCATCTTGGGACGGACGACCTTGAGCTCATCTTCACTGTCCTGATCTATCCTCTCGAACTTGTCACCTATGACCTTCTCCAGCGCTTCCAGAACCTCCAATTGCGTCACATAGTTGCTGTGGACGTACAGGAGCTTATTGGCGGTCTCTGCGGGCGATTCCAGGATTTTGATGACGGCTTTGCCAATGAAGTCCAGATTTGATGCTGAGAACTTGATCTTTCCGCCGTCTAAGATGTAAGCTTTGCGGCCCTTGACGTCGAACTTCAACAGCCCGCAGGTAAGTCCATAGTCGAAGAAGTGACCGGTGATGAGACTCGTCCAGGTCAGCGCCCCACCATCGCGCTTCTTGTCCTGGAGTGTGAGTAGGTAGTCGCGCACCACCTTCTTCCCCTTCATCAGCGGCAGAATTTCGTTCGTCTTGTCGTCTGCCGAGTCACAGCTGCCGAACTCGGCTGGCATCACGCGCTTAACGCCGGCTTTGAAGGCGGCGTCGATGAGCTTTTTTTGTGAGTCCACATGGCTACCGGCGATGGTGATGATGAGTGCGTGGATGTCCTTCTCTCGGAGCTCTTGTGCGACGGCATCGACGTTGAGATCGTCAGGCACTGTGATGACTTGGGCGCGAGGATACACCGATTTTGACGTTAGACGGTTGATGACGAAGATGTTGAATTCGGACGACATTAGCGCTCTGAAAACGGGCGCACCCAGCGTTCCAGTGCCGCCAATCAGCGCGACGTTTTGGATGCTCATGATGTTGTACCTTTGGATGGAAGGTTGGGAGTGGTTGAAGTGTTGGTGGTATGCAGGGATCGTTCGCGGGGTAATGTCGCTAAGCGAGCGCGATGATGAAGTCTGAGGTCGCTGCACAGTACAATCGTCTTTAAGCTTGCACGGTGCAGTCTGTAGCATGAACGGAATCTGCTCGAACTTGAATTACAGTTGTCTACCGATTACCGGAACTTTGCACTCGCTTCCTTGAACCCCATCCCACCCTCCAGCGCCTTCCGAACTTTCTCATCTTTCTCCACCCTCTCTTTCATCATCTTGAGCACTTCTTCCGCCATCTCGCTCGGCAACACAACGACACCATTAACGTCCCCCATCAGGAAGTCGTTCGGCCGGATATCCATATCCTGGTGCTCAGACTGGAGCTTGACTGGTACATTGACGCCCACTACCTTGACCTGTTCATACGGCGGCGCGGTCCCAACGTCGCGCGCAAAGACAGGGAAGCTGAGAGCGCGCTGCTCGTCCACATCGCGAAAGCGGCCATCCACAATGGTGCCCGCTGCACCGAGATAGCGAGCGCGAGTCGACATTAGGCCACCGTACACAGCGTTGGTGGTGTTTGGCGGTGAGGAGATGAAGATGACGGAGCCAGATGGGACATTATCGATCTTTGTGTGTCAGCAAAAGCCTGAACAACAACGAATAGCTTTTCAGGAGCATACATAGTGTTGCTCGAGCTTCGGCGTTGGATCCGCATTCGGCACGTATTTCACGGTGTATGCTGGCCCGACAATCTTGGTGGTGCCTGCCTGGCGGTCCGGCGACCACATCGTCAAGCCTGATAGAAATCCACCATTGCGGTATTTGAGTGCGCAAAGAGCGTCGGAAATGTCGCACCTGAAGTTCTGGGTGAGTGAGGCAGAGTGGAAAAAGTATGAGGGCTCTCACGTGGTGAAATTTTTGAGCTCATTTACAAGTTTTGAGTCTGCCATGATTCGAAATTGGTGTGAAGATGCTCAACGTGAGTTACGTGAGTTGCAGGTACGGATACGGGGGTATTTCTTTGCGCCACCGACTTATGCGTTGAACGTAATCTGAAGGTTGACACAATAGATTAGGGTGCGTGAAAAGGGCATCACGGAGTCTCGTGTAGGTGGGAAAACTGTAGATGTTCAAAATGTAGAGAAGTTATTACCTCGAAATGATGATAATGGTAGCCCTGTCCTCGTGTTCGATAGCAGACCGTCATATCGGTGCGCTTGTCTCGCAGCTCGTGTGGTATGCACCTAGGACGATCTCCGTTAGTAGCGTCTTCGGACAATGTCCGAGATCGCCATTCCAGGGCACGTCTTAACCGCCCACACGCTAAAAGGTATTTTACGCCTGGCTTACATGTATTGTAACATTAAAACTTAGCTAGTTATACGCTAAGTTACCTAATTTCTAGAATAGATTATTATCTTACTGCTATAGATAGATATAAGGTAAGTTATAACGTATAAACTTAAAAATAAGGCTATTAGGATAGGCTAAGATAGTGTTTAAAGCTAGAAACTAAGTATTATAATTACTTACTCTTATACTAACGTATTCCATCAGCGCGTGGGTCACATTAGCGCGTGGGTCAGCCGATTTTACTAGTAAAAACAGCGTTTCTTGGCGCTGCTATCTCAACAACTACTCGATAGAATGCTCTAAGAATTTAACATGTTAGTTGCATATATACAGGCTTTTATTCTTGAAAATCTTAGTCCTGTAGGACTAGCACTTCGAAAGATAGGAGCTGCAGACCCCTGTATTTTAGATTCTCTTTAATAACTTCCTATGTATGTAGGTAAAAGCTTAGTAATTCTAGAATAATAATCTCGATATAGATGCAGCTTTATGTTGAAATTTTTGGACAATTTCGTCAAGTAGTTGTTGAGATAGCAGCGCCAAGAAACGCTGTTTTTACTAGTAAAATCGGCTGACCCACGCGCTGATGTGACCCACGCGCTGATGGAATACGTTAGGTAACTTTGAGTTAACTTAGTTTAGTTATAGCTAATTAACTTATAGCTTTAGAAATAGGATAGAGCGTATAGATAATGACATAGATAGTAGGCAGTAGTAAGTAGATATTTGTATTAGAAATTAGGTGTAGCGCTAACAATTTAGTATGCTAGGTAGCATTCTGTAATATACTACTAGCGTGTGGGCGGTTGAGACGTGCCCCCATTCCACCGCATTTGCCGCAACGGTTCTCGGCCGGCAATTGGACTTACGGCGAGTTTCCTGGGATAAACCATAGTGATATCCATGACCATGTACGAAGGATCCGAAGGCAGAAATTCCACTCTCAAACCATCTATCAGCAAATTCTGACGTCATGAGCTTGAGCTCCTCAAAGATCTACGTCCTTGATCCTTACCATCCCGAAGCCATTTCGCTCCTTCAGTCATTCAAAAATGCCACCATAATTCTACCCACGGACGAGCGAAAGGGGAACTGGCACCAGGATGCTGACGCAATCCTGCTGCGCTCAGAGACACACGTTGGGCAAGCCGATTTTGCCAAAGCCAAGAACCTCCGCCTTGTCGTAAAGCAAGGAACAGGAGTAGACAACATTGACCTGGAAGCGGCAAAAGCAGCAAATGTTGCCGTGCACAACACGCCAGCCTTGAACAGCGAAACCGTCGCGGAACTGTGTCTCGCCCTCGCCCTCAGTCTCAGTCGAAGAGTTTGTGAGATCGATCGCAAATTGAGGAAGGGCGACAAGCTGGTGCGCAGCCAGATGTTAGGCTTGAGTCTCTTCCGCAAGATAGTCGGCATTGTTGGGATGGGAAACATTGGACGGGAGTCAGCGCTGAAGTGGAAGGGCGCATTTGACTGCAAGATCATTGCCTACGATCCTATCGCAAAGAAAGACGCCTGGGCAGATATTGACCACCAACGAGTTGCGGATATCAACGATCTTTTGCGCGAAGCAGACGTTATTTCCCTGCACGTTCCACTGCTGCCAACTACGAGAGGCATGATTGGCGTCAAAGAGTTCGGCATGTTGAAGAAGCAAGCAATCCTAATCAATGCAGCTCGCGGCGGATTGGTCGAGGAGCAGGCACTATTAGCTGCGTTGAAGGAAAAGCGGATTTGGGGTGCTGTGCTCGATGCGATGGAGGTCGAGCCGCCGACCCTACAGTCGTGCAAGGAGTTCTTGGAGCTAGACAATGTTCTCATCACGCCGCATATTGGGGCTTCGACGATGGAGAATCAGGCAAATAGCGGCAAGGCGGCGGTGCAGATATTGCTTGATGCGCTGGAAGGTAAGGCCGATGTAGCTGGCAAGCTCGTGTAAACATCAAAGTATCTCAGGAACGGATATGATTCCACCCTCAGCTATTGCTTTGACCTGCTTGTGATTCTGAGCTAGGTTCGTCCAATTGCACATGTTGAAATCGTCACTGGGAAAACATGAGCGTGAACATCGAGCGCTTGCGTCCGTTCGGCAAGATTGACATTGCGCAGCGATAAGTCCCACGGCGTACGCGAGCAAGCTGGTCCCAGTCCATGGGGAGTAATGACAGGTATTGCCACAAGAGCGGCACGATTGGGTGACGTATCGCAGCCGGGCAAACTCCGCGGATCGAATTCTCATTGGGTAGACAGTATAACAACATTGTGTGTCGAATTAGTTCTTCAGCCTCGTAACTTGCTGCCAACTTCGTATACTTCCTCAGCAATATCAGACCGACTTTCGTCTCGCATTCCATCACTTACCATGGACGACTCCAAAATTTCGATTTCTTCGGCATCAGCGCACGAATTGACAACAGCGATTCTTGCGCGTTATGACGTCCCAGAAGATCGCGCAAAACTGATTGCCGACGCATGTGTCCTGGCCGACCAACGCGGAGTGGACACACACGGCATCAACAGACTCTCGGGATATATTGAACGCGTTAAAGCAGGCGTTCTTGACCCGAATCCAAGCTTATCGTTCACGACGAAGACCCCGGTAATAGCTCACCTGGACGCCAAAAACACATTCGGTATGGTCGCCGCCTCCTTGGCCGTTGACAAAGCCACCGATATGGCCGAGACGTTTGGCATTGGAGTCGTAGCAGTGAACCACAGCAACCATTTCGGTATGGGGGCAACTTACTTGCTCCGAGCGATACATCGGGGTTTTGCAGCTATGGCTTTCACAAACGCCTCGCGTGCAATGCCGGCATGGGGGTCGAAAGAGGCGCTGCTGGGCACCAGTCCTTTCGCGGTCGGTGTGCCTGGAGGGAAGCTAGGCGATTTCGTACTGGACATGAGCCCATGTGTTGCAGCAAGAGGAAAAATCAGGAAAGCGGCGAGGCGCAAGGAAAAGATCCCCGAGGGATACGCTCTCGATGCAGAGGGGAAGCCAACGACTGATCCAGAGGCGGCTCTTCAGGGAACTGTACTTCCTATAGGAGGTCCGAAAGGCAGTGGCTTGGCCATGATGATGGACATCTTTGGTGGAGCGATGAGCGGCGCCGCATTCGCCGGCGGGGTCAATGATCAGTACAAAAATCTTGAGGAACCCCAGAACGTCGGCCATTGGTTCATGGTCTTCAAGCCAGATCTGTTCCTCGATGGAGGTGCAGCGGAGCTAGGCGATAGAATGGACAAGTTGATGAAGAAGGTGCGCGCGTCAGAGAAGGCATCCGGCGTTGAGAGGATATGGACGAGTGGTGAGATTGAGGCTCAGATGCAGAAAACAAGGGAAGAAGAGGGTATCCCGTTCACTAGGGGTGAAATAGACGCGCTTCACGCTCTGGCGGACGAAGTTGGCGTGGAGATTCGGTTGCGGGGAATGTCTTGAAAGATCATAGACTGCAATGCTATCGCAGCGCGATTCGTTTAGCTGTCTTGCAGCTCCAAAATTCTTCGAAGTCATACAAGTAACCCTCTCAACCATCGCTTCGAGTTCTTCTCCTTAGATCAAGAAGTAGCCATGTCAGGTCCCAAGTGGCTGTATGCCAAGCTGAAACTGGCGTCTCGCGCTGCATTTATTGAGGCCCAAGCTCCGCAGAAGCATGATCATGAGCGATTTCGTTGAAGGCTGCGTGGGCGTGGGTTGATGCGCGTGATGATCAGGGGAACGCGTAAGTAGCTAGCGCCACACGTGACCTCGGCATCCGGCTAGCAGCTTTATTGGCGTCTTCCTTCTCCCCTCATCCTCTAACGACATTGAGTGTGGCGGTTCGATTGCTCCCGATCGTCTCCAATCATGCGTAACGGCCTTTTCCCCTTCACACGTGCGCCACCGATGTGCTTCGAGTGTGGTGCTGCGTTCATACACAACGCATCTCAGACACCCTGAGCGACATCTACGGAACGCGTTATGCCTGTAACTTCTAAAGATTCACGACGCCTCACAGAGCGACGGAGTCGAGGTCATCGCGGTCTGACTTGCGCCAATTGCCGCGCGCGCAAAGTACGCATCCGAAGTACCGAGAGATGGATTGTCACGCGCTGACCAAGAATAAGACGCGATGCGATGGAACACAGCCACGGTGCAAGACGTGCGATGCCCATGATGATGAATGCCATTACGAGAAAATGCCCGCCATGTCTCAGGTGCTTGCCATGGCTACGAAACTTCAAGAAGCTGAAGAGACCATCCAGCAACTGGAGCAGGCGCTCGGGCGTAAAAGCCCACCGACGGCATCCGTAGAGGTGGGCAAGCAAGATTTGGTTCCGTGAGTGCAAGCCCGCCACAGCCTGTTACTCCGGGGGAAGTCCGATCTGATCTCAGTCTCGATGCAAAGGGGCAGGTGGGTATCGATGCTCACGTATTGTGATGTTCCATTGACATTAATTAGCTCTGCTATCATGGTCCTACCTCAGCTGTGCATGAACCATTCGCAATTCAACCATCGTTCCAGTCTTCCAATGCAGACGCGCGATCAATATTGACTTCAAAAGCCCAAGAAACACGGACCTGGGAAGTATTCGCACTCGGAAACGCCGCCTTCCAGACAGATATACCGCAAGCCATTATTTTCGAGCTCCTTCAGATACACTGGACCTGGATAGCTCCAAACTTCATGTGGGTGTACCGTCCAGCTTTTATTCGCGACATGATGACGGAAGGACCATATTACTCTCCCCTTCTGCTCACGGTCCTGTGTGCGCATGCCGCTCGATTCGGTGCCGGCGAGATGAAGGAACTTCTTATTTCGCGCGCTCGCCTCCTTCTCGGAAACGAAATCCACAAGACGAGTTCGATCGCGACTGCTCAAGCCTTGTTGCAGCTGAGCGCAAGAGATTTGGCGTACGGAAGCGTGTCACAGGCTTGGCTTTATAGCGGCATGGCCTTTCGAATGGTCAGCGACCTTGGCCTACACCACAATAACGCGAAGCTTATGGAACTTGGCCATTTGACAATCGAAGATCTGGAAATTCGACGGAGGCTGTTCTGGAGCTGTTACTTCTGGGACAAGTGAGTAATAGCTTCAACGCCGATTTCCATCCTAACACCCGCGACAGGGCCATAAGTCTTTACCTTGGGCGCATGCCCGCTCTTCCCGATCTACCTCTGGACCATACTCCGGACCTGCGTACGTAGAACGGAAATAACCGACGTCTGCAACTGATGTGGTACAGTGGACGATTTTACCGAGCATGAGCTTTGGTCCCCGCATCAAGGCGATTCACTCAATCTCAGCAAAATCTCTGTCGGAGAATACCCGCCGACGAAGATGTACGCCATCTCCTGTTTCCAGAACTCCTGCAAGATGGCCATAATCGTACGTAATGTCCCTGTACGAACTGCATGTGAGACATACACTGACTTCGTACACCTACCTCCAGATCAATGACATTGTCCTGCGATTGTACTCGCGCAATACAATGCACGGTGCGGAAGAAACGCTTCATGAGATGAAGAAACGACTTGATGAATGGCGGACCCTCACACCGCCGCATTTGCGATTAGATCCACAGCATTTGCCAGCTTATTGCCCTCCGCCACACATCCTTGCACAGAAGTAGGTTGACATCTCACCCTCTCAGAAGAAAGCGCTGACATGTGTCAGCATGCTGTACTACGCCACGGTGATATTGCTACATCGGCCATTCAATTCTACCCCCGTACACCACCTCGAATGTCGCAATGCGTCTCATTGCCTGGAACAACTCATCGTTTGTCTCGAGAACACATTCGGTCTCACCAGGCTTACGTATCTGATCGCATACTGCGTCTATACAGGCGCATCCGTCGTCGTACCTGACGTCAATGCGGGAGATCTTGGAGCCAGCGCCAAGATGCAAACCTTCTTGCGAGCGCTACAGGGCGGCGTCGAGACTTGTCCCATCGTTCAAAGGAGCATCGACATTATCAATAGCAATTTGACGCCACAGATGCAGAATTTGGATACATTCTCGTCGACTGGAACTGACAACGCTGAGCAGGCGGCTGGACGCTATCTTCCGGCTTTCCCCGTTCCACAGTCTGAGATAAACTTCGATATCGATTGGAGCGCAGAAAATCTGGACATGGACAGCTTTTCCCTCCTGAACTGTTTCCCAGAATTCACTACCACGAGCTTGGATCCTGAGCTTTACACGGGTTGACTTCAGACAACACTCTAGCATTGCACGCCGTAACCTCATCGCTCTTTGTACTGCCATAGAACCCCAGCATTGTCTCTGAAGACCTTGTGGATCAAATCCTCGCCAGCCTCTTTTCCACTTGCCAGGCACCAGTCTATGCAACGCTCAATCCAAGCGTCATCATCGATTTTTCTATACTCCTGTATAGCGTCTCGATTGCCTCCAGGGTTAGCATGGACTCCCCCACTGTGTGGCCAATCCGATGCCCAGACGACTCGATTCGGGGCAATTCGCAAGATTTCCAAGACGTATTCATCAATGTCTACCAGATCGGGGAAGCGATAGGTGCCGCTGAGCTTCGTCCACACATTTCCCGTCTTCAGCAACTTGAGGAAAGCTGCATAACCTGGCTGGGCACGACCTGGACCCCTGGCGTTATGCGGTGCGCCGAGGTGGTCGATGACAATGGGCACCTGCAGCGTTGGAAGGATGTGTGCGATCTGGTCCAGCTGTTCTAGGGCGCAAAAGATCTGCAGTGCCCAACCCAGTGGACGTATCCTGTCAGCATAGCTGTGCAGTACACGACGAAATTCTTCCTCGCTCAGCTGTTGTTCGCTGGTCTTCAAGTTCAGGCGCACGCCCCGGGCACCGAGACGGTGTAGCTTCCACAATTCACCGTCGCTGACAGTGTCCGGTTCGATACAGACGATGGCGCGGCCCTTTCCTTCCAATTTGGTGAGAGCATCGACGATGGATGAATTGTCATTATGGTAGACGGAGAATGCAACGAGGCAAACGTGTGAGACACCTAGGCCATTTTCGAAGCGCAAAAGGTCGTTCAAGTCTGCTTTCTTTGGTCGATAGGGATGCGACGGATGCAGCGGGAAAATGGTCTACATGAGCACTCTAATCAGAAGATACCATGAGTGTTTGATGGGGTTATCTCACTTCATCTACGACATGCACATGGCTATCCCAGGAGCCTGCTGGCAATTGATGCTTGTAGGCTGCAATTGATCCCATGTCTGCCGGTGTCTGAGTTATCGAGCAATTTGATCCGCTTCTACTGATAGCTTCCTGGAATGGCCAAGAATAATAATCCCATTGCGCACTCCGCGGAATAGACAGGGCCACAGCCCCGGAAATGCGGCGCGGCGAGTTTCCGAACAACACCCCGGTACCCCATGGGGAAGTTCCGTCGTATCGAAACTTCGCGCGTCGTCGCGTCAGTACACGCACCTTATATTAATTTGAGTCGACATGAAGCTCTAACATTCTCTCGGAATCAGTGCGAACATATCCAGCAAACACTTTCATCAACATGGGGGCCAATCAAGAAGCGTCTCAAATCGAAAAGCTTAAGCAAGAAGACCAAGTTGGCGTGCCGCAGCAAGATGAATACGCCCCAGCCGACATTCAAAAAGAAGTGCATATACTCGAAGACCCAGAATGGATCGCGAAGCAGAAGAATTACCTTCGAAAGCTCGATCTCATTCTCATGCCGACTATCTCTATCTTGTACTTTTTCGAATATCTCGATCGCGGGAACATCGCAGTAAGGAGAACGTTACCTTTCCCGTGCACCACTAACCCCAAGTCCTAGAATGCGCGCCTTTACGGATTCTCCAAGGGTCATCACACCGAAAGCCAGGGTATTGGCGCTGGAAAAGAATCGCTCACCGACAAGCAATGGCAGACTATCATAATGATCTTCTATGTCGGCCTGATCCTTTGTCAAGTACCTGGCTGCATTGGCTATCGTGTCTTTTCTCCCTCGAAATGGATTGCTTTTGGAGTGTGTGGATGGTGCGCAACCAGTCTTCTTCAATGTGTCGCCTTCAACTTCGCAAGCGAGCTCGTGTGCCGAATCTTTCTTGGTGCGTTTGAGGGGCTCTTCGGGACAGGCATCGTATACTATCTGTCTCTATGGTACCATAGAACGGAGATGGGAGTACGGGTGTTTTGGTTTCTGGGGCCAACGGCTCTGGCTGGGTAAGTTGAGTACATAGCATCTTTAAACATCCAACTGATAAGGAAAATAGCGCATTTGGTGGTCTCATGGCATACGGCATCGGCCATATCGATAGCTCTACGCCAAACTGGAAATGGCTTTTCTTAATAGAAGCATTGCCTGGCTTCTGTCTCGGACTCTTCTGCTTATACTGGGTGCCTGATCGACCGATGAACAACTCGCGCTTCAAGGGTGACGACCAAGAGATTGCGGAAGCACGATTTCACAGCGAATCTTTCGAGAAGCCTGGCAAGATACAATGGAAACACATGTTCGCCGCGGCGAAGGATTGGTGCCTTTACGGCCAAGTTGCTGTGTACTGGCCTACTGCCGCGATGTTATCTAGCATCTCCGGTTTCCTGCCTACGATCGTCAGAGGTATATACCGCTACACACGTGTGAGACCGCTTGACTAAAACTCTGTCATAGGCCTCGGCTACACCGAAGCCAGAGAGGCCAATCTGATGAGCGTTCCGCCCTACGCGTGTGCTTTCGTGCTCATGTACATCGTGTCCGTATCCTCCGACCATTTCAAAGAGCGTGGTATACACATCACCTGTCTTGCCATCGTCGCAACGATCGCGTACGCACTCCTCGCAACACTGCCTGAAGAGAACCTCCATGGAAAGTATGGCTGTGTTTGTGTAGCTGTCGCTTGCGTGTATGCTACCTATCCACCATCGCACGCCTGGGCCGCTAACAATTTTGGCAACGAGACCAAACGAGCCGTGGGTATGGGGATGTACACTGCGATGGGTAACTTTGGGAGCATTGCGGGTAGTTGGTTCTATCCCAGCAACGAGGGACCGCAATTTCGCAAAGGTCATTTCATCTGCATGGGCATGGCTATTGCCACGGCTGTGTTCGCAATCTCGAACAGCACACTTCTCCGAATGTCGAATAAGCGAAAGGACAATTTGTACGGAAAGCCAGAGAAGGGAGTACCTATTGATGTCAGCGAGTTGGCGGATAAGAGTCCGTACTTCAGGTATATCACGTAGATTAGTGAAGGCAGATACTTGTTACGCAGTGGCGAAATCAAATTCAAACGTAGCCTTCAAAAGCTGAAGTAAATGAATCGTAGCTAAGTGCACTTGTTCTTGAAGACGCAACTCTTCACACTCCTCGTACCGTCACTGCAACCCACATTTGATCTTGCACAAAGACACCCATATAGTTGGTTGACCTCCATGGCTTCTCGGGATTCAATAAAGCCCAGTCAAAGTGACGCAAGAACTGACATTTCGTAAGCCCAGTCCGCTGTAGAATAGGAGCAGCTTACCTCGAAAAGAACTTTCGTAATCTCCATCCAAGCGACAGGTTTTCCTAAGCACTGATACTTCCCGTGCCCGAACACTAATTTGGTCGTGCGTCGCATTGCTTCCAACCGTGCTACATCGTTCTCATTTTCTCTGCAATCAACCAACGATCTGGGCGGAAGACACTTGCATCGTCGCCAAATAATTCCTCCGAGTGACACAAGCCCAGAACGTCGTAACCTACGTTCGTACCGCCAGGTAAGAAATGTTTCTTGCCACGCACAGTAACGGTGTCACCACCCACTGGCACCTTCTTTGGGGCCAGATCTGTGATAGCTGGATGTATACGCAGCCCTTCACGGGCAACGGCTTGGAGGTAGGGTAGATTCTTGAGGCACGCGTCAGATGCAACATTTGGCGCGGTGCACACGGCGCCAGACTTGACAGCGTTGTCAATTTCAGCTTGAAGCTTGAAGTAAGCTGGCGGATGGGTGAGCAAGTATAACATGATAGAGCGGAGCGCAGTCGCAGTAGTATCCGAACCAGCTATGATCTGCAACATGCTCTCTGTGAAGATTTCGTCCTTGGTGAGACCGTGCCGCGAGAACGAAGCAAGCATGTTAGATCTCTCTTCTGTTGACTTTGACAACCGAGCATCAATCATTGCTCGTGCTGAAGCTTGCATCTTTCCGAAGCCACTCTTGTCTTTCTCACTTGCACCCAAAAGCCTTGCGATGGGAGGCCATTGCAGAATCGGTATCAAGCCAAGTGCCAGTGTGACAGCGACGATCGACAGACCTTCTTCCGCAGATTTGTTGTAGTTGTTCACGTCAGCATCAGCCTTAAGATCGCCGAAGGGCTGCCCAAAGCCGACAGTACTGATAACGTCCAGAGTAAAGAACTGTATCTTTTGCCCGAGATCCATCTTCTTTGCCGCCTCTCCGACTATCGAGACATATTTGGATCGGATCAGATCTAGGAGCTCGACGACGCGCGCGTCAACGTCCTGGTCCAAGGAGAGGTTCTCTTTGCCCGAGTACCCGGCAGTCATTTGCGTACGCCTTTTTGTGTGCTTTTCTTCGTCGATTTGGCTGAAGACGTGATCTTTGCCTGGCTCAACTCTTGATCCCCTGTTGTACCATGCTGAGCGCGTGTACGGCGAGCGAACGGCGCTCATGTGTGTAAGCAGCTCTGGCGAGCAAGTCAAGAGATCGTTTGGTCCAACTCTAGCAATAGGGCCTTGGTCATATTCTTAGTCTACACACCGTCTATTGTCTGCATGTTGAGAATTTCTGCTAATTGAAGCTTACCATACTGATCGGTGACCGCTCTTAGCTGTAACGCTGCTATCGTGAGATGATGAAAGTGTTGCAAATGAGTCTTGCCGATCTAGGCAAGTTGCCTGTTGTGTGGCCGGTCATGTTGCGCCTAACCACCTGTTTCCAGACACACAAGCAGGCAGCTTCGCAATGTGCCATATCGATACTGCATGTTATCACAAACGAGCCAAAGATTGAAATATGTCCGAGGAGTGCGCTGTTGGATTACGACACGTTGGTCTGCGTGATGAACCATACTTGTAGCCATTATTAGCTACTATTGGTTGACAGACACCGCATCATTCTCGCTCGTATGTTCTAGCCTGCTGAAGGAAAAGGGTGTTTGAGTGAGCTCTTCAGGCGAATTATAGCTAATACCTTTAAGCGCAGCTAAGCTTCAACAAGCTGTTCGACTACAGTTGCGTCGATTGCGTTCCGTCCTGAGTGCGATCTGTCCGCCTGCGACTCTACCAGAATCGTAGCCCGTTCCACACGCGGGTTTGCGTGAGGTGTTGCGTACGATGATAGAAGATACAAGACAGAGGAACACGGAGAAATTATGACCTCATCGGCTCGATTTCGCGCGATAAATTTTGATCGCCACGCACTTCTCCGCAATTTCTTTCGTACCCCAGATTTTTGAGGCTCGACAAAACCCGGTGGCTTTTCAAGGCTCACGACTCTTGCACCAAACTGCGTGTTCGGTGCCACTACGTGCATAATTCCGTCGAGTGTGCGGAACTCGTCTGGCTAAATGAGCTCAACCGGTCAACGGATCTTCCCTAATTGAGATAGCGATCCAACCTCACAGAAGCTGGAGTCGGTGCGGTTTACCCCACAATACGTAAGTACTATGGCAAAACGAGGACTTGAGTTTGGCTCCGCAAAACACTTGGTGAGCATAAAGCGGACCATGCTACCACGTGCGAAAGCGCCCGTCTCGACTCTGCGACTCCGTGTCCGCTAGAAATCAGCAGCATGCGCTTCTTCTCAAACATCTTGACAGGCGCTGCCGCGATGTCAGCTTCAGCAATGGCACAAAATTCGACATATCTCAACCCCGTGCTTCCTGGGTGGTAAGCGCTGAATGCACGAAGTACATATGAGACAAAACACTAACTTCGAACCTTCAATTTTCGCAGGCATAGCGATCCATCGTGTATACAAGTGAATGGCACATTTTTCTGCGTAACTTCAACGTTCATTGCTTTCCCCGGACTGCCAATCTACGCATCAAAAGACCTGCTCGACTGGAAGCACATTAGCCATGTCTGGACTCGCGAGTCGCAACTACCAGGCTACAGCTACTCATCTGATGGCCAACAACGAGGAATGTACGCGGCTACTATCCGCGAGCACGAAGGCACCTTCTACGTGATCTGCGAGTACCTGGGATCTGATATGAAGGCCGGCGTTTTGTTCAAGACGACCGACCCCTTCGACGACAGTGCTTGGAGCGATGCCGTAACATTTGACGCCCCAAAGATTGATCCCGACATCTTTTGGGACGAGGACGGCAAAGTGTACGTCGCAACGCAAGGCATCATCATACAAGAGATGAACATCGACACGGGCGACATGGGACCCGCCACGGCGCTCTGGAACGGAACAGGGGGAGTATGGCCGGAGGGGCCTCATTTATATAAGAAGGACGGATGGTATTACCTCTTGATCGCCGAGGGAGGTACAGCCGAGGACCACGCTGTTACAATGGCGCGATCGAAAAAAATACTGGGTCCTTACCATCCAAGTCCACATAACCCACACTTGACGAACCGTGGAACCTCAGAGTATTTCCAAACGGTTGGTCACGCTGACCTGTTTCAAGATTTGCAGGGCAACTGGTGGTCCTGC
>Ga0265798_10005985_pt1 | contig 16114 bp, 19 predicted proteins | sample P3T30metagenome_FD_192430 | JGI IMG/M metagenome (GOLD analysis project Ga0265798, IMG submission 192430) | Plant litter microbial communities from East Loma Ridge, Irvine, California - P3 T30 | ecosystem: Environmental > Terrestrial > Plant litter > Unclassified | place: USA: California... | reverse complement strand
TCGCCGGGTACTCCGGTGAGCAGCTCACGAACGCCGCGGCGATCATCGACGCCGGCAACGCGATCGGCGTCCCCTCGTACGGCGTGAACGTCGCGGTGATGACCGCGATGGGGGAGTCCGGCCTGCGCGTGCTCACCTACGGCGACGCGGCCGGTCCGGACTCCCGCGGGCTGTTTCAGCAGCGCGATTCCTGGGGCTCCGAGAGCGACCGGTTGGACCCGAGCACGAGCGCGAGGCTGTTCTACGAGCGCCTGGTGAAGGTCCCCGGATGGCAGCAGATGCAGCCGACCGACGCCGCTCACGCCGTGCAGATCAACGCGGATCCGAACTACTACACGCGCTTCTGGACGGCCGCGCAGCAGGTCGTGTCCGGTCTCACCGGCGGCAGCGGCGGCGGCTGCCAGAACGCCTTTACCGGCACGGTCAGCGGCAACGGCCAGCAGCTCGCCGTGGCGATCATGGACGCCACCGCACAGGGCAAGATCACGTGGCTCACGCCGGCGTACCACGACCAGGTGCAGGCCATCGCGGACCCGAGCAACTGGGACGGGGACACCTTCACCGGCTCGTGCGCGATCGACTCGCGGATCCTCCAGGTCATCCTCACCGCACAGCAGACGTTCCTCACGATCGGCGTCAGCGACCTCAACCGCCGATGCACCGACTCCACGCCCGGCGCCGGCGTGTACTCGATGCACTGGCAGGGCAAGGCCGTGGACTTCTACGCCTTCAACGGCCTCGCCACCACCGGCCGCGACCAGAACGCCGTCGCCCTCATCTCCAAGCTCGACGCCATCAGCAACCCGCTCGCCGCCGTCGGACAGAGCAACTGCGGCACGACGCCCAACCTGAACGTCATGCACACGTTCCCCGACACCTGCAACCACCTCCACTACCAGCTCGGGCCCGGCAGCGAGGCGCTGAACCTCACGACCTGATCGACGGAAGGACACCACCATGACCACCACCACCGCACCCGCCCCCGAGGTGACCGTGACCGCCGGCGCCGACGGGACCGGCACCCTCACCATCGACGGCACGGCCCGCGAGCTCCGCGGGGACAGCTTGCAGGGAGTCGTCGGCGCCGCGCTCGACGCGATCGTGCAGGAGCTCGTGAAGCCCGCCGGGCACCCGGTGCTCATCACGGCCAACGACCCCTCGGGCTCGTACCGGCTCCTCGTCGACGTCGACGGCACCGTCTCGCCCGTCCCGGACGAGCCGGCGCCGACCGGCGCACACGCCGAGACCGCGCAGGAGGCCGCCGACGAGGAGCCCCGCCCGGCGGACGCCGGCGCCGTGCTCGACGTCGACCACGACGACGAGCACCTGGCCGAGCTCGGCGCCGACGAGGCGGCGGAGCCTGAGCGGGCACCCCAGACCCGACGCGAAGCGCGGTTGAGCGCCCGTGACTTCGTGCAGTCCCAGCCCACCCCGAAGGCCGCGCCCGCTCGCGAGGGGTGGCGCGGAGGCGCCAACCGGGCCGGGTTCGGCATGCTCCGGCTCGCGCCCGGGACGCTGGAGCTCACCCGCCGCGGGTGGCGGAGCTCGGTCCAGCGGGGCATCGCCGGCCACAAGACCATCGTCGTCGTCGGGGAGAAGGGCGGCGTCAGCAAGACCACGACGACGTACCTGCTCAGCGCCGTCCTCGGGCGCGTCCGCGGCGGCACGATCCTCGCGTGGGACAACAACGAGTACAACGGGTCCCTCGGCGGCCGCGCCTACGAGGCCCACCACGACCACACGGCCCGCGACCTCCTCGGCCACATCGACACCTTCACGGACCAGGCGCACCAGGCCGACCTCGTGAACTTCGTCCGGCCGCAGCGCGACAACAAGTTCGACGTCCTTGCCTCCCAGAACGTCGTCGGCAACACCCGCGTCATCGAGGCCGACGAGTTCCGCAAGCTCTACACCGCACTCACCCGCTTCTATCGGCTGATCATCGTCGACACCGGCAACAACTCCGAGGCGAGCACCTGGCGCGCTGCCGTCGAGTCCGCCGACCAGCTCGTGCTCACCTCGCTCGTCAAGGAGGACTCGGCCGTCAAGATCGCCTCCCTCGCCGACAAGCTCGACGCGACCGGCCTCGGCGACAAGCTCGCCAACGCCGTCACCCTCATCAACCACAACTCGCCCATCAACTACCCCGACCTCGAGCAGCGCCTTCACGACCACATGGCGCAGCGCACCCGACAGGTCGTCACGGTCCCGTTCGACAAGGGGCTCGACGCCGGCGCGGGCATCGAATACGACTCCCTCACCGCCGCCTCCAAGGAGGCGTGGCTGGCCGCGACCGCCGCGGTGATCGACGGGCTCCGGTAGCGCCGGCCATGAACGTCCGCACGCCGGCGTGGCTGGTCCGCTACCTCCACGACCCGATCGCTCTCGCGATGACGCACCGCATCGCCGGCCGCACGGCCGTCGTCGCGGTGCCGGCGTTCGTGGCTGGCGCCGTAGTGGCGAGCTTCTCGCCGTCGCTGTCCTGGATCTCCGAGCTCGTGTTCCTGCTCGGCGCCGCGGCCGTCGTGGTCCGCCTCACGTTGAACGTCCTCCGATGGTGGCGACGCGGCCCGGTGCGATGGGGCATCTTCGCCCCGAAGGCCCGCCGTGCGTACATGCGAGGCGTCTGGCGCACCGTCGCCGACGAAGCGTTCGACCGGTACGTCTGGGTCGTGCGGGTGGTCGCCGTCACCTCTCTCCGAGCTCGCGGGTGCCGCGCCATCGTCGAGCACCCCGACGGGCGCCGCCAAGACGCGTGGTTCTGGCACGTGCGGCCCCGGAGAGGGCACGTCTACCTCGTCCGCGCCACCGGCGCCGCGACCGGGATCCGTGACCAACACCGGGTGATGTTCGTCGGCAGCGACACCACCGGCCCCGGAATCATCTACCGCATCCCAGGCGCCGCCTGGCGACAGCGCACCGTCCGAATTGTCCGCTTCCAATGAGACAGCGGCCGCCCACCGCCGCCCTCGTGCAGCAGCTCGGGAGCGACCGCAACGGCTTCCACCGCCCCCACTGACCACCGATTGAAAGGATCCTCATGTCCATGTACCAGCCCCGCGTCCGCGGCGGTATGCACCTCCGCGACACCTGGGCCTCACGGCTCGAGCAGCTCGCTCGTGCGTTCGTCGCGCTGTTCGTCGCGACCGTGCTCCTGCCCGTGCCCGTGTTCGTCGCGATCAAGCTCGGCGGCGCCCTCGCCGCCGGCTCCACGTACGACGCCGGCGTGCTCGGCGCGTCGGCCGTGTTCGTGCTCAGCTCCGTCGTTATCGGCATCGCTGTGCGCGCCGGCGCCCCGGCCCTCGTCGCCGCTTTCCGGCCGCTCGAGCCGATCTACGACCCGGTGGCCGAGGGTGCCGCCGTGGTCACCAACCCCCGCCAGTTCTACTAACCGCTCGACCGCATCGAAGGGACACGCATCATGGCTCAGCGCACCATCTGGGGGCACCTGGCCGCCCCGCCCGTCGTCCAGGACGCCGGGAGGACCAAGGTCACCAGGTTCCGCGTCATCGAGAACACCGGCGCCTACCGCTCGGGGAAGTGGGTCGAGGACGAGACCCCGACCACACACCTCGTCGAAGCGTGGTTCGAGGTCGGCGTCACCGCGGCCGCGCTCAACGAGGGAGACGGCGTGATCATCGTCGGCAAGGAGCACACCGAGAAGTGGATGAAGAACGACACACCCCAGTACAACCGGGTCCTTAAGGCCGAACGCTTCGGCATCATCCCGAAGGCACCCGCCAAGGAGCCCGAGCCTGCTCCGGAGCCCGAGCCGGTTTCCGTGTGGGAGCGCACGGCCGCTGAGCCGCCGCAATGACTCCCCGCAGTCGACGCCTGTTCGTCGTCGCCGCCGTGTTCCTCAGTGCGTGCGGCGTCGTCGGCGGTTGGTACGGCACCGGCCTGGGCTTCACGCAGGAGCCGGCCGACGTCGCGACCGCGGCCACCACCGAGCCGGTCGACGTCGCGGCCGCGAGCGGCGCCGTGGGCGACGTCCTCGCTCGGGCCGGCCTCGTGCGCGGAGGCGTGGTCGACGCGGCCGCGGTGCGGGCGCTCGTCGACAAGCTGCCGGCGGACACGCACGCGCGGACGCCGGCCTACGACCGGGCGGCCTACGGGCCGTCCTGGGCGGACACCGACCACAACGGATGCGACCAGCGAAACGACGTCCTGGCCCGCGACCTCACGGTGGTCACGTACACGAAGGCGGATCCCGGGTGCACCGTGGCCACGGGGCACCTGACGGACGTCTACACGGGCCGCAGCATCGACTTCACCCGAGGGAAGACGACGAGCGCGGCCGTGCAGATCGACCACCTGGTGCCCCTCGGGTGGGCGTGGCAGCACGGCGCCGCTGGCTGGAGCGGCGACCGCCGCGAGCAGCTCGCGACCGACTTCAACAACCTCCAGGCCGTCGACGGGCCGACGAACGAGGCGAAGTCGGACCAGGGGCCGGCGACGTGGCTTCCGCCGGCCGCCGGCTATGACTGCATGTACGTCACCCGGTTCGCGTACGTGCTGAGCACGTACGAGCTCACGATCGACGATGCCGACCGCGCCGCGATCGACCGCACCCTCGACGGCTGCTCCTCACGCGCCGCCGGGTAGACGATCGGCGCCGACGTCGCCGGGCTCGCGCGGCCCGGCAACGTCGGTAGCCGCGGCCGCGGCCGCCGCGTGCCGTGCCGCGAACGCGATGATCCGGTCGCTGTTCTGGATCATCCACGCGGCCGCCGAGTTCAGCGACTCCTCACGCCGGAGCCAGATCCGCTGGCCGAGCTCGTTGCGGGCGTCGGCGTACACCTCGAACGTGAACGGTGCTCCGAGCTCCGCCCGGACTCGCATCACGTACCCGAGCACCGGGCGATCCTCGACCTGCACGCGCCAATAGCCGGACTCCAAGTGCGCCCATGGATGCGTCCCTACATCGCGGACGAGGCTCGCGATGCCACTCTTAACCTTGTTCACCGGGTTCTCCTTCGTCGATCAGATCGAGTGGGAGCGTCCGGCCGCGCTCTTCCTAGAGCGTACGGATGTGCACCGACACAGGTAGTTGGGGTACCTTGTTAACCACAAGTAGGCCAGCGCTTTCGCGCTGACCTACCCCCTCTGCCAGGAGACCTTGCGTACGCCCATACCGGGGACGCGTGACAAGGGTGGTTGTCGGCGGCGCTGTCGTACCAGGACAGACGCCGCCGAAAATCTATGTGGTCGCTGCGGCCTCCTGGGTGGCCTGCTGCTCCGCCTCTATCTCGGCCCGCGAGCGCCGGTTGCGCGACACTGCGCCGCCCGGGACCTTCAGGTCGATGCACAGGACGTCGCCGTCCATGTACGGGATCCACCGATGGGCTTCCTCGGTGTTGAGCTCGATGAACTTCGTGAACAAGTTCCCGGCGATGACCATCGGCCCGCGGCCGGCCTTCGCGCTCGGTGTGGCCTGAGGGCGCACAGGGTACGCGTTGACATTGGCGACCTCGGTCGGACGGATCCCGATGATCCGCTGCTCCGCGTCCCACAGCAGTTCGACGGCCTCGGCGTTGCCGATCATCTCCCACGCGGCACGGTTGATCGAGAACAGCCCGCGTCGCTGGATCGTGATGTTGGGCACGGTCTTGATCGGCGCGCTGCCTTTCTCGAAGACGACGAATCCCATGTTCACCTCCGGGCTTTCGGGTAGTCGGTCAGCGCCGAATCCGGCACCTGAGGAAGACTCTACACCATCGCCGATGTAGTCGCACTACACCTTGAACTGGCAAACCTTTGACACGGCCTGCTCGGGCCCGTGGTGCACGAATGCACCAACGCGGGGCCCGGCGCCGGGTGCACGGTAGGCGGGCAGACTGCACGCGGCGCCTACAAAGTAGGTGTGACGCCTACATTGTGTACGGGCTCCACGAGTGTGGCAAAGATGCATCAACCACGATGTTGACCTGAGGTCAACACGACGCTGAGCGTCGTCCTTGTCCACGATCTTGAACTTCGTGTCGACTCTGAGTCGACACGACGCTCGGCGTCGTACTTAAGTTCGGTCTTGTCGTCCGCATGAGCGTCAACGTAGTTGACGCGTCCGCACCAAGTGAGGCAGCGAACTTGACTGACGGCTTGATTATTCGCTTGGCGCATTGGCAAAGCTATGGCGAAGTTCGCCGCGAAAGTTCCAGGACGACACGTCGGTTCCTTCCTCTCTCGCGGCGCGCGTGCGCGAGTAGCACATCCGGCGTGGGGCGTCCACGTGGACCCGAGGGGGCCGCCGGTCAGGCGGCCCTCCGTGATTTAGCCCGTGATCTTGACCCTGTTCCCGCTCCAGGCGGCGAGCTGACGGGCGGCGACCTGCCAGGTCTTGGTCGGCCCGAGCTCACCCGGGAGGAGGCCGCTGAACCCGGCCCGCTCGAGGATCCGAGTGGTCCAGGTGCCGTCGGGCTCGCGCTGGAGCTCGGCGACCGTGACGAGCGGATGTCCCTTGAAGCAGCGACGCACGAGGGCCTGGCCGTCGACGGCGGGGTCCAGTGCGGCGGCGTACATCGCGTGGCGGCCAGGCGTGCCGTCCGTGGTGGTGGTGGTGGTGGTGGTGGTGGTGGGCGTGATCTTCATGGTGTTCCTTCCGAGAGTTGGTGAGAAGTGCGAGACCGCCTTCCCTGGTTACTATCGACATCCGCCGGCACAGCCCTCACAAACGGAGGGCCGATGTGCCGGCGATGACGACAGAGCACCCGCATACCATCGGCCCGAGTCGCCAAGAGCGTCGCGGCGCCCGCCCGTGGTGGTACCAGCCCTTGAAGGCTCAGTGGCCGCAACCTCTGGAGCGTCCTGCATCCCTTGGGTTGTGGGACGTCCCGCGAGTGGTCGGAGTCCGCCGCGGAACACCGCGGCCGCGAGTGTCCCGCAACCATGGCCCGCAAGGGGGTGCTTAGCTGGACGTGTTCATCGTCGGTTGCGGGACAGGTAGGACGTCGTGGAGAAGCTCATCGGGTACGCGCGGGTCTCGACCCGGCAGCAGAGCACGGACCGCCAGGTCGTCGACCTGCTCGCGGCCGGCGTGCGGCGGGATGACCTGTACGTCGATCACGGGGTGTCCGGCGCCCGAGCCTCGCGGCCGCAGTTCGACGCCGCGCGCGCGGCGCTGCATGCCGGCGACACGCTCGTGGTCACGACGCTCGATCGCCTCGGCCGGTCGACGTCCAACATGCTCGTGCTCGCCGGCGAGCTCCAGGCGGCCGACGTCGGCCTCCGGGTGCTCAACCTCGGCGGCGGCGACGTCGACACGTCCACGACCATGGGCGCGATGGTGTTCACGATGATGGCCGCGCTCGCGCAGGCGGAGCGAGAGATCAAGAGCGAGCGAGTCGTCGACTCCGTGGCCAAGCGCCGCGCCGCCGGCGGCGACCTCGGCGGCCGCCGGCAGAAGTTCACGGACAGCCAGATCGCGACCGCCGCTCAGCTCATCGCGGCCGACAAGCCGGCCGCGCAGGTGGCCCGCGACCTCGGCATGTCGACCTCGACGCTTTACCGCCGCCTTCAGGGCATGGAGAGAGCCGACCTGGCGGGACCTATCTAGCCCGTGGGCTTACTGCGGGAGCCACATGCCGCACCCCTGGCTGTCAAAGCCTTGCCCGGAGCGCAGGGTGACAGTCAGCCCGCCTGGGGCGGAGTTCACGAAGTTGTTCGTGATGATGCTTCCTCGCTGGTTGTTGATTTCGTAGTAGCAGTCGCTGGGTGCACCCGCCGTCGTGTAGGTGCCAGCGGCGATCACACGCGGGGAGGCGTCGAGGGAGCTAGCGGCATCTCCAACGGCGAGGCCGGCGTCTTCGGGAATGACGCGACTCGCGAGGTCGATGCCAGCCTGGAATTGTGGGCAGAGGATCTGGACCGCCTGGAGGTCCTCGTCGTACACGCCATCGGCGAAGCGCACGTAGGAGGATTGGGGGTCGTTCCCGTAGTAGCTTAGGAGGTCTGAGCAGTAGAGCTTGGCAGTGCTCAATGACGAGCTCTCGCTGAGCGCCGATCCCTTGCCGGCAGCTTCTCTGGCAGCGAGGTACCTGCGGTTCTGAGCATCGGCTTCGGTTCCCACGGCATTCATGCTTCGGAGTACGTCGCGGACGGCCACGGTGATCTTGCTGGCGTCTGTGCTGTCTTCGAGTTCGGCCAGCGCGGCGCGATTGGCTTTGAGCTGCTCGAGCGCGGCTGGTTCGGCATACGGTGCGGCGTCTGTAACTCGTTTGTCTGCGTCGAGGAGATACTGCTCTCGATCCGCCCGGGCCTCGGCAAGCTCCTCAGCAGCTTCTTGTTCCTGTTCCGCTTCGGCGGCCGTGGCTCGTGCTTCCCGGGCCTCGGCGGCTGCTTGTGCCTCACGTGCCTGTGTCGTCTGTGACACCAGCATCCCGCCCACGAGGGACAGCACCAGGACGCCGCCGACGCTGACGGAGAGGATCCGCCGCGTCCGAGTGCCCCAGAGAGCTGCCGCAACGGCCCGGAGGAACACCCGGACCTGGTGGGGGAACGAGCCGCGGGGTCGGCGAGGCGAAGACAGGCGACGCTGCGCTGGGAGTGGTTCGTTGGGCACGTACTGAAGCGTAGGTTCGGCGCCGTTCCACGTCTGTCACTCGAATGGGGCCCAACCAGCCTCAGGAGAGGGACGTCCCCTAGGGATTAGGCCACTCCGCTGCCGTGCCGTGAGCGCCTTAACGAGCCCCTAGTTAGACGACATCGGTAATTGACGTGTCACCGGTATTGCTGTTGCACCTTGGGTTCCGGCACACGCGCCGAATCTCGATGGGAGGCACGGGGTCGGCCATCGACATCTCCCCTTTGACGCGATGTTCGATGACATAACCCCCACAGATGCGGCATCTCTTAGGGCCCTCGGTGTCGTAGCTGTATCTGCCGTCCATGACGTGAGACTACGCCGGACCGCGGGATGCGCTGCCCCTCCCAAGTGGGGGGTGATTGCGGGCAGGCCACACCCAGGACGGCTAAGGCTGGTGAGATGACGTCAGGCGTCCTTCACCAAGTCTCGTCTGTAGAAGCGAATTTCTCCTGAGTCGAGTAAGACAGGCGTCACGTTGACGGTGTTGCCCCGCAGCTTCGCGAGCGGGTTGATGATGCGCTCGCTGAACTGCTCTGCTCCGCCGTTTGGCCATATGAGTTCGGTCGCGAGACCAGCAGGAGTATTGACCCTCTTTGGATTGCTCATGTACCGAGCCTAGAGGGCGCCTCGTGAGCGGGAGTGGGCTCATTGCCGCCAGCGCATCGCCGCGTGTTCGCCGACACGCCGCACGCTTGTTGCCCTTAGCCCTGACCCCAGGGTTAAGTAGCGACATGGCTCCCAAGCGCCGCCCTCGTGGCACCCTCGTCGACCCCGTTCCCATCGGGTACGAGGTGGAGCGCGTGTCCAAGGACAAGTTCGACGCGATCGCTGATCGCGCCGGCGTCTCGCGAGCCGTCCTGTTCGAGCTGGTCGTCGACCACCTCGAGCTCACCGATCAGGGCATCCCCACGTGGATGCCTCCCAAGAGCCGAGAGGGCGAGCTGCCTATCGAGCCCACTTAACGAGCATGGCCCCCCGCTTTCGCGAGGGGCCGAAGCACTGCGCCTGAGACCCCAACTGTTTGGCGACAACGGGTCTGAGGCGAATCGAGTAGAAGAACCGGCTTACCAGGGCCGGGGCTTCGTCGTACCCACCGGAGCGAGCTCCAGGAGGTGAGGCCATCATAACTCTGTCTCTTGACCACGCAAGACCCACGACACGCGCGGATTTCCGCGTCGCCGTAAACCGCTCTCAGCGGTCGGACGCCGGCGCCTCCGCGGTCGAGGGCGGTTCGGCGACGTCGTGGGCGCTGCCCGTCGATGAGGCGGTCTATCGACGCATCGCGGCGTGGACGTCGCCCGAGGCGCACACGTCCGCTGTGCTCGCGGACCTGGCCACGCCCGAGGGCGAGGCCGCACGAGCGCACGAGAAGATCGCCGCGAGGAAGTATGTCGCCGTGGCCATCGCCGATCGCCAGGCAGCGGACTACGCGACCGGTCGGAACGTCACGACGTCGAACGTCACGGCCGCGTTGCACGCGTCCGAGCTCCTGGGAGAGCCGGTCAGCGAGCGTGTGGCGGAGCGCGCACGCAGGCTCCTCATCGCCCGCGGCTTCGCCGTGGAGGTCGTGCGGGGCCGCTACATGACGGCCGCTGAGACGGCGGCCGCGTACGCCCTGCACGGTGGCTTCCAGATTCGGGCGGCGTCCGTGCGCGCGATGACGCTCCCCCCGGGGGATCGTCATCCTGTCATCGGTGGCGACCTACCTGCGTCTCTACGAGACGCACTTACAACTCCTGTTCTTAAGTTGGTTACCAAGAACCACCGTCCGTCGAAAACTCGCCCTCCGCAGGCTCCGCCGCAGCGCGCTGCCGCGCGCCGGAAAGCCGCTCCGCGGCCAGCATCGACGAATCCGACGTGCAAAGTCCCGAAGGACCGGGCACCTCGGGCGCTGACGACGATTCGTCTCGCGGCGCAGCTCCAGCAGCGCATGCCGTGGCTTGGGCGGGGCATTCACCAGGGGCATGTCTGCGACATGCTCGACCGGAACCTCAACACCTCGCGCTATGCACGGTGGGTCAAGCGCGACGGCCGCCGGGTGCTCCTGGTCGATGACCGGGATATCACGTCTCGGATCGAAGCGAAGTTCCGGGATCTGGGGGTTCCGTTCCTCGATGCGCCTGTGCAGCGCGACCCGATCGGATATCTCGCGTGGGGTATTCAGATGGCGATTGATCCGAGCGAGGAGACACGCATGGAGCGATACGACCGTGAGCAGGACGCCGCCGTCGAGCGCGCCCGGCAGCGCCAGGCGGAGGCCGCTCGGGAGGCTGCTCGTCTGAGCGGAGACGACTCCCCTGAGCACCGTGCGTTCCTGGAGCAGGAACGCGAGCTCCGCGCGGCCGCGTTTCGGCGCCGGCCGGCGCCGGCCGTGCCCGTCGCACTCCCCCACGAGCCGACGCGACGCTCATCCGACGTCGCGGGCTCGGTCGGGATCGACGAGCTCGTCACGGCGGCGCTGCTCGGCGAGGGTCGCCACCCGGCGGAGTTCCCCACCGGCGTCCAGGACCTCCACGGCCGAGTGCTCCGGCTCGCGCGGATGCTCACCGCTCGCGGCTGGGAGCTCGACGCGGACGCTGCTCGCGTAGCGGGCGACGTCGTGCTGACGGATGCGGCCGGCGCCGGCCGCATCGCCTTCGCTCCCCCGGCCGAGCTGCCGGCGGATGCCGTCTGGCGGACCGGCGCCGACGGCGCCGAGCTCGCCGACGACGTGACCGTGCACGAGTACGTCGGTCGAGTCGAGACGTCTGCACGCCTGTCGGCCGTGCAGGAAACTGCAGCTTCGGCTGACGACAGGTCGTCGCTCCGCAGCGCGGAGCGACGAACCGAGTAGCCCCGTACGCGTTCCCCTTACGCCACCCCCTTACTCAAAGTAAGGGGGTAGTACCCGGTTTTGCCCCGTCCCCGCGCTCCACCCCGGCTTCGCCGCTCCCCAACCTCCCACGCACCTCGTTCCTCAGTGTGTGGGAGGTTGGGGAGTAAAGGGTGGAGCGCGGGGACGGGGCAAAACCGAAAAGTGAGAGGATGGAGAGAAGCAAGAGCGTAAGGGGGTTGCGTTGGGCGGGCATGGTGCGTTTCCTAGGTGGTCGGGTTGGGCAGGCGTGGCTTGTCGAGGTGGTGCGGCTGACGAGGGCCAGGAGCGTTCTCGTGGGGTGCCGACGAGCAGGAGCGCCGGTGCGTGGAGCAGCCGGGGTCCGGCGGGCGCATGGCTCCGGGCCGGGCTCTCGAGGCTGTCGGAAGCGATCCGGGGCGACGAGTCGGGCATCGTGCTGCCGCGGCTTCGTTCCGCTGCGCTCCACGAAGCCTTGCCCTCCACAGCGGTGGTCACCTCCTCGTCGAGGACGGAGGTGGGCCCGGATGAGCGTTCGTCTGACTGAGCGAGATGCCCAGGTGTTGGAGTGGTTCTCGATCGTTCGCGTGACGACGATGGACGGGATCCGGTGGGTGCTCGGCGCGTTGAACGAGTCGTCGGGTCCGGTGTCGAGGAACCAGGCGTTCGTGTGGGTGCGGCGGATGCAGGAGCTCGGGATGGTGGAGCGGAGCCGGGTTCCCCCGTTCCGCGGCACGATGCTGTGGGCGACGCCCAAGGCGATCAAGAAGCGGGCTCCGGACCTGTTGCGGCAGACGACGCGGCATGAGCTGATGGTGTCCGTCATCTCGGCGCGGTACCTTCACGCGAATTGGAGCTGGAATCGCGACTTGACCCGTGCGGCGACGTTGCACGAGGCCGATGGGGTCGCGTACAAGTCGGGCGTCACGGATCTTGTCGAGGTGGAGATGACGGGTAAGCGGCGGACCCGGTACTTCGAGATATTCGAGGACTTTTACGACCGGATGAAGGACGATCCGACAATGCGGGTCGTGTACTTGTGCACGAGCGACGCCGGCCGTGTTGTGCGTGACGCGCTCACGAAGGGAGTGGGCGTGGACATAGCTCCGCGCACCCTCGTCGTGGATCTCTTCGGGCGCGATGGGGCCTGGATCGGTGAGGAATACCCGCCCGGGCTGTTCGACGCGACACAGCCGTACGTGTCGGGAAATGCACCTGTGGACGGGATTGGGGCGTGGATGCGATGAGTCCGAAGAACGACAGTGGGAAAAAGCCCGAGACTGACTGGAAAGACGTTCGCAACAAGCTCGTTCGAACTGCGGTGATACTTGTCGGATTCGGCGTCGTCCCGGTCGTCGTGAACGCCCTGACGCCCGCGGTCCTGCCGATGAAAGCGCGCTACTGGACCGTCCCCCGCTGGTGGGTGCGCACCGTCACCGCCTGCACGCTGCTCGTGGCCGCGGTGGCGGCATGGGAGCTGGCGCACGTCTCCGGGTGGGTGGCCGCGCGCCTCGGATCCGACGACGGCCCGGCGCAGTGGCTCGGGCACTACGTCCCCGTCTGGCTCGTCAACGTCGTCGTCGGCGCCCTGCTGATCCCGGCGGGATGGGCGTGGAAGCGCCGACGACTCGCTCGTGCGGTGAGCCGGCGACAGATCGACGACGTGACCATGCAGGAGGACATCGAGAAGGCGCGGACGCAGGCCGCCGACCTCGCGGCCGCGTCCCGGATCGGCGTGAAGCTGGACATCGAGTCACACGAGGTCGTCGGGCTCACCGAGTCCCCCATCTACGGCCCGCACACGCTCGACAGCGGCCGCGTGGCGGTCGGCACGGTCATCCGGGCGACGGTGCGGTCCGTTCAGGAGCGCATGCGCGACCGCACACGAGTGCGGCAGTGGCAGGAGCGGGGGAACACATGGGTCACGGTCCCCGAGAAGGCCGGCCAGGTGCGCCTCATCGTGATCGCCGAGTCCGGGCAGGGCAAGACCGTGCTGCTGTTCCAGATCATGCTGGCGCTTCTCCAGCAGAACTTCCGCGTGGTGTTCCTCGACGGCAAGGGCAACCCGCGCGACGCCGCTGTGCTCCGCGCCGCGGCCGAGGCCGCGGGGCACACGACCCACGCGCCGGCCACCTTCAACCTCTTCAACGGCACCAGCGCGGAGATCACAGACCGGATCACCCGGCTGTTCCCGCAGACCGACGGAGACGGGGCGTTTTACCGCAAGCGCGCTCGATCGGCGATGCAGAAGCTCCAGAAGCAGAGCCCGGTGACGTCGCTCGACGACCTCCGCGCGCGAGCGCACAACCCCGGCAAGTACGTGAGCGACCGCTACGACCTCGCCGCGCTCCGGGACACGTCGGGGCCCGTGAAGAACTCCCCGCCCATGGCCCAGGCCGCGCTGCACGACGTCGAGCTCCACTACGAGGACCTCCGACACCTCATCAGCGAGGACGGATGGTCCTTCGACGACCTCGCGGCCGACCTCACGACGGTCACGATCACGCCCTCCGACAACGCACAGAAGCAGCTCGCGGACCTGCTGCTGCTCGCTTTCCGCCAGCACATCACCCGGCGGGCAGCGAGCGGCGACGAGAGCCCGCTGGTGGTCATCATCGACGAGTTCGCGCAGCTTGGCGGCGTCGACGTCGACCCGGCGGAGTTCGTCGCGTCCATCCAAGAGACCGGCCGCTCACTCGGGGTCGGTCTCATCGCGGCCACTCAGTCCGTCGCCGGCATGTCCAGCGACGAGATGATGCAGACCCGGCTCATGTCCTCCGGTGCGGGCATCGTCATCGGCCGCACCAACGACCCGGAGGAGGCGGTCAAGTACGCCGGCACGATCATGCGCATGGAAGCCTCCGGCGCGGCGTCCGGGGACCAGCTCGGCACCGCTCGAGCCCAGCACACGTACACACTGCACCCGCAGACGGTCCGCCAGGCCGCCGATGGCATGTTCTGGCTCGTCCAGAACGGCGCCGTCGTCCCCTTCCGCGCACTCCCACCCACCGCGGAGCCGACCAACGCCAACCGCCCCACGCGGCAGGACACCGACGAGCGGGCGGCAGAGGTCGACGAGCAGGGCGATGTCGGCGGGACCGGCCCGGCTCTGGGCCGGGAAGCTGACGGCTGGGAAGCCGCAGCGAGGAGCGCCGCACCCGAGCCGAGCGGCGACACGCCCACTCCCCCATCGAGCACGGCTATGCCGACGCGGGAAGCGGACGGCTGGGAGCACTCCGGTGCCGCGGGGAGCACGCCGGCCGTGCTCGTGGCGGCGTCACCGGGGCCGCCGGCAGGGATCCGGCTCCGCAAGTCCGACCCGCGCTGATCGCGCCGACGTCCTCGTCCGCGGGCATGAGCTCGCGGACGGGGCGCTCGTCTTCGGGAGCTCGGGGAGCCGCTTCGCGGCGGGCAGCGACGACCTGGTGAGAAGTGCGCAGCCAGCACCCCGGATCGGCCGTCCGTCTCCGAGAGCACCGGTCCAGAGCGCCGATGGATTCCCAGCCCTTCCGCCGTCGTTCACCCCCCAATGTCACCGCCCACAATCCAAGCTGTGGGACCAGACCACTGAGCCGGCCGCCTCGGCAACAGTCCCCTGTCCCGCAGACGCACGACCCCAGACCCCGTGATCGACGTGACCCGCTCCCCCATCAGGGCAAGGCGCAGTGCAGCGCAGCGGAACGGAGCCGCGGCAGCCCGACACCCGACCCGGCCACCGCCCCGCCGCTCCGACACCCGGCCGAAGTTCTCCACAAATGTCTAGCCCGGGGTTGTCTTGTATAGCAACCCCGGGCTAGAATAGAATCATGAAGCCGCAGAAGTCGAAGGATGTGCGTCGGTTCCTAGAGTCGATCGGGTGGGTGTGCCTCCGCAACGCGAAGGGCAGCCACGAGATCTGGGGCGAGCCCGACGGGTCAGTGAAGCTGTCCGTGCCGTTCGGGCACAAGGAGGTCCAGGCGGGCATCCTGACCCAGCTACAGAACCTCGGCATTGAAGTACCGAAGGAGTGGAAGTGATGACCGCACACACGTACGACGTCGACGTCTGGCGCGAGGGCCGGTGGTGGCTGTTCCGCATCCCCGAGCTCGATACCGTGGGCCAGGCCCGATCGCTCGCGGAGGTCCCCGAGGAGGCCGAGGGCATCATCGAGGCGTGGAACGCCGAGCCGCCCGCTCCCTTCGAGCTCAACGTGACCGTCACTCCCCCGGTCGCCAACCTCTGGGACGTGTGGACGGAAGCAGCGCGCGAGGAAGAGGCCGGGCGCAACGCCCAGGCGCACGCCGCAGCGATGCGCCGCACCGTCGTCAAGCAGCTCCGCGGCGCCGACGTGAGCGTGGCCGACGTCAGCGCCATGCTCGGACTCAGCAAGCAGCGCGTCTACCAGCTCCAGGACGAGAAGACCCCCGCCTAGCGCCAGCCGCACGGCTACCCGGAGTGCAACACCCGCAAAGTTACATTCGTGGATATGCGGGTATGCAGGTGTGTAGCAGCCCGGGTACACGGGAAAGCAGTTACCCACAGATGTAGGTGTGTACATACCCAGGTAGTCGGGTTGCCGGGTATGCTGGCACCTACGAACACGGGAAGCATGGTTCTCAGGAACCATGCTTCCTACACGGGAGGAAAGCCATGCGCATCGTCGCTGTCGTGCAGCAGAAGGGCGGGGTGGGGAAGACCACCATCGCTGTCAACCTCGCAGCCGT